>Ga0316605_10000744_pt1 | contig 20670 bp, 18 predicted proteins | sample OWC_soil_day20_n_FD_207666 | JGI IMG/M metagenome (GOLD analysis project Ga0316605, IMG submission 207666) | Wetland soil microbial communities from Old Woman Creek delta, Ohio, United States - OWC_soil_day20_noCT | ecosystem: Environmental > Terrestrial > Soil > Wetlands | place: USA: Ohio...
CGAGCAGGTGCACATCTGGAACGTGGACAACGGGAACCGGTTCACCACCTACGCCATCGAGGGGGAGGCGGACTCCGGCGTGATCTGCCTGAACGGCGCCGCCGCCCGCCAGGTGAGCAAGGGCGACTTGGTGATCATCGCCAATTTCACCGCCTACGACGAAAAGGAGCTCCGGGATTTCCGGCCCACGCTGGTCTACGTGGACGGGAAGAACCGGATCACGGACGTGAAGCGGAAGGTCGAGTCGGAGAGCCAGCGCCCCCGCGTCGCCGCGGTCTGACCCCGGAACCGGGACACCCTTACAACCGGGGACGTACCTTGAAACTTACAAATAAGGACGTCCCTTCACGCGGACTGAATCCCACGGGCCCCCCGGTTGATCGCCCCGGGGGGTCCCCGATTCCGTGAACGCTTCCTTGACCCCGGAAAACGGCGTGGTGTACGTCGCGTCGCGGCTGGTCCCGGAGGCCGGGACCGCCTTCTCCCCCGGCGCGGTGGCCGCGGCGGACGGGAACGTGCTGCTCGCCGGCCCGAAGGCGGATGTCCTCCGGGCGGCCCCGGCCGGATTCACCCGTTTGGAGTTCCCCGGCGCCGCGATCCTTCCTGGGCTGGTCAACGCCCACGTCCACCTGCAGATCCCGCGCATCGCGGATCCCGACGGGAACGTTCTGCCGCTGCCCGCTTCCTTCGCGGACTGGATCCTCCGGGTGATCGCGTGGAGGCGGGGATCGGAACCGGCCGCGTTCGCGAGGAATTTCGTCGGGGCGGCAGGGGAAGCCTTGTCGTTTGGTACTACGGCGGTGGGGGAAATCGCCGGGCCGGACCTCTCCGCCTACGCGGAGTCCCCCCTGCGCGCCCGGGTCTTCGCCGAAGGGATCGGGTTCGCGCCGGAAGCCGCCCCGGAGGTGTTCGCGGCCGTAGCGGAGGCGGTCCGCCGGCTGGGGGAGATTGCCGCGTCGAACCCCCTCGTCGTCCCCGGGATTTCGCCCCACACGCTCTACACCGTGGGAGAGGGCTTGCTCCGCTCTCTGGTTGAATTCGCGACGGCGGGGGATCTCCCCGCCTGCCTCCACCTGGCGGAGTCGGCCGCGGAGATGGCGTTCCTCGCGGACGGGGGAGGGGAGATCGCCACGCGTCTCTACCCGACCGTCGGGAAGGACGTTTCCTGGTTCCGCGGCATCGGCCGCCCTCTGGACGAATACCTGCGGCAGACCGGACTGCTGCGGAAGGGGCTCCTCCTGGTGCATAATGTCCACCTCTCCCGCCGGGAGATCGACGCGATGCGGGAGGGCGGCGCCCGCTTCGTGCTGTGCCCCCGCAGCAACGCGGCGCACGGGAACGGGGAGCCGGACGTCACGTACTTCGTCGACGCCGGGATCCCCTTCTCCCTCGGAACCGACAGCCTGGGGTCCGTGCCGGACCTCTCTCCCTGGGCGGAAGCGCGCGCTGCGCGTTCCCTGTACAAGGGGCGGGAAAAGGACCCTGTCCTGTGCCGGGAACTCTTCCGCGCCGCGACGGAGAACGCCTCCGCCGCCCTGGGTCTCCCCGGCGGGATCCTCGCTCCGGGCGGCCCGGCGGATCTGGCGGTGGTGGACGATCCCGGGGGGCAGGGCGACGCGTTGTTCCGGAACCTGGTCGAACGGACGGAACGGGAAAATGTGCGGCTCACCGTCGTCGCCGGGCGGGCGGCACGCGGGGCCGCGGAGTGACGGGGGGAAACCGCGCGGGAATGGCCGGAAGGACCGACAAGCAGAAATCGCCGGACACGCCCGCCGTCAAGGTCGTTTCCACGAACCGCCGCGCCCGGCACGAATACGAGATCCTCGAAACCTTCGAGTGCGGGCTGGCGCTCCAGGGATACGAGGTGAAGTCGATCCGGGAGGGGCGCGTCAACATCGCGGACGGGCACGCCGCCTTCCGCGGGAACGAGGCGTTCGTCGAGAACATGCACATAACGCCGTACTCCCACGGAGATCTCCGGGTCATCGACCCCCTGCGGGTCCGCAAGCTGCTCCTGAAGCGCAAGGAGATCGACTACCTCTTCGGCAAGGTCAAGGAGCGGGGTCTGACCGTCGTACCCCTGAAGCTCTACTTCAAGGGACCCCGGGTCAAGCTCGAGGTAGGGCTGGCTCGAGGAAAGAAGCTCTACGACAAGCGGCAAGACATCGCGGAGCGCGACGCCCGCAGGGACATCGAACGGGTGAGCCGGTCCCGCGGGAAGCGCGGGGGCGCGGAATAACCCGTCCGTCCGGTTTTTCCCACAATCCCCGGGAACCTTTTCCCGGGAGGGCGGGTCAATAGGAACGAAGGGCGAGGCCCCTCCCTCCTCCTTTCCGCACGGATGGCGGGTCCGCGGGACCGTTCCCACGGGCCCGTCATTCTGTTAAAATGTTTAAATACGGGGGCGAAACGGTTTCGACGGGGATGTCGATGCTCCCGGGTTGCGTGCCGAGGCCCTGAACCTCGTAAAAACGGGAACTCAATAGTCGCCAACGACTATCCTGTAGCCCAGGCGGCTTAAGCCGCCTGCCCCCGACCGTCGAATGCCCGTATAGGCGCAAGGGGGTCACCGTCACGGGATAGCCCGAAGCCTCCTCCCGGGGGGCCGAAGGGCGAAATCTCTCCCGGGATGGTCCGAAGGGAACCCTGCCGGCCGGGGTCCCCGGGGACGAGACCCAAATGACCGGAAACGCACGTAGTAGCCCGGAGTAAAGAATCTTCGGACGGGGGTTCGACTCCCCCCGCCTCCACCAAGCGCTCGAACTGGCCGACTTCGGATTATCCGTTGTCGGCCTTTTTGCGCTTGGTGGAGCCCATGGGGAGTCGAACGGGCGAGGAGCGCCGAGCGAATAGCGAGGAAGAGCGCGACGCACGTGAGCGCGTCAGCTCCGAGCCCCGCCGCAGAGGCCGGAGCCATGGATGGGCGGAGGCCCAGGCGGTCGACTCCCCCCGCCCCACCAACATCCCGGAATGTTCCCGGGCGTTCGGATCGTTACGCGGTAAATCCCCCGTCGATGGTCAGACTGGCACCGGTCACGTAGGCGGCGTCGGGTCCGGCCAGGTAGGCCACCAGCGACGCGATCTCGTCGACGGTGCCATAGCGCGGCAACGCCATCTGTTTAACCAGCATCTTTGCGAAATCGCTATCGGAAGGGTTCATCTCGGTATCCACGGGACCGGGCTGAACGTTGTTGATCGTGATGCCGCGGGGGCCGAGGTCTCGCGCCAGCCCTTTGACCAGCCCTACAAGCGCGGCTTTGCTCATGGCGTATACGCCGCCACCCGCAAAGGGCATCCGCTCCGCGTTACAACTCCCGATGTTGATGATGCGCCCGCCCGACTGCATATGGGTTACCGCAGCCTGCGTCGCGACGAACACGGCGCGCACGTTCACCGCCAGGGTTCGATCCAGATCCTCGAGGCGATAGTCGTCGATGGGTGCGATTACGGCGATACCGGCGTTGTTGATCAGGATGTCGATCCCCCCCAGCTCCCGTACCGTTTGTCCCACGGCGGCAACCACCGCTCTGGCGTCGGCGCTGTCCGCCTGCACCGCCAGCGCCTTCACGCCCAACGCCTGCGCCGCCCGGACCGTTTCGTTTGCCTGATCCGGATTGCTCACGTATGTCAGCGCTACATGCGCCCCTTCGCGGGCCAGACGCCTGACGACGGCCGCGCCGATGCCACGACTGCCGCCGGTAACCAACGCCCGTTTGTTTTCCAGTGGTCGGATCATGCGGTCCCTCCGTATCGGTTCAGGCGGGGTGACGGCCGGTGATTGACGCCGAGCGATCCTACTTCATCCTCTCCAGCCGGAAAACGACCGTCCCCTCCTTCTCCCCGCTCTTCCATGTCCACTCCTGCACGAAGTGGTCCTTGTCCTCGAGGTTGACGACCAGCTTGTGCATGTGCATGGCGTCGGGGGAGGACAGGTTCGTGGCGTCGACGAAATCGAAGAGCAGCTTCCTGCCGTCCGCCGCCGGTGCGTCCGCGCGCATCCGGGGCTGGTTGTGAAGGGAGCAGTAGTGGGTCATCATCAGGCGGTTACCGTCCGGGTAGTAGACCGTCACCATTTCGTGTTCCGACCCGGCCCCCATCTTTTCCACCAGGGCAGAGCCGTCCGAGACGAGAGCGTAAGTGATCGACACCGGCTTTCCTTCGCTGGACTTCCCTTGCCAGTTGCCCACAAGTGGCTTCAACTTTTCAAACCCCGCATTGGGTTGGGTTTTAACTCCGGGCATCGATTCCCCCGCGAAACCGACGCCTGTGAGGAGCGAGAAGGTGGCAAGTGCCGCTGCGAACGTTATTAACGACTTCATGGCGGATCCCCCCCTTTTCCATATCGGAGGAAAGAGCGTACCTCGCCCGTTCCATAGCAATTGGATGCATTATTGGTCGGTCCCGCTTTACGAACGCGGCGATGGGCCGGTCGTGGAAGGCGAGCCAGGACGCCGGGAGGTGAGCGGCGCCTGCTGGAGGGATGTCTCCAGCATCGGGGCGAGGACGCGGGGGGAAGGCCGCCCGGTTCGCAGCCCCTCCCCACCAACTCACCCCCCGGGGAGGGTCAACGCGAACCCGTCCCTCCGGTGAAAGTCTGGCCGGGGGCCGGGATGGGCCAGCGCCCAGTGGCTTGTCCCGCCCGCCGTCGTCCGGAATACGGCGCAAACCCCGACTTCGACGGCCTCGCCCGCCGGGAGGATTTTCCTCAATTCCAGGTCAACGGAAAGCAGCAGGGCGTCCTGTTCGGTCCGCACGCCGAAGGGGAGGGAGGAATAGGCCGGCTCCTCCTGCATGCCCTCCCGGTACGATGCGAACCGGAATACGTTCCAGTGCCCGGCCGGCGAGAGGTTGAACTCCCAATACCTCTCGGACCCCTTCGCCCCGAGAAAGAGTTCGAGGCAGGTCTCTTCCCAGAGGCGGTCCTTCCTCTCCGGCCACTCCGCCGTCGCGGGAACGGCGAGAGCGGACAGGTTGCCCTCGACGACGTAACCGATGGACAACGTGTCCGCGGATCGCCCGATCGTCCCCGTGATCGCGAGATCGGGGAGACCTTCCCCTCCGCAAAACGGCACGAGGGAAACATTCCGTACGTTCAACGGATGTCCCGCGGTCCGGGGTGTCGGGTCCGGGACGTCACGCTTCATACAGCAGGTGCCGGGAGCGCCGCTTCCGGAATGCCCGCTCCTCGCGCGCCCACTCCGCCGCGAGGTCGCGCCACCCGTCGCCGCGCTCGAGCGCATCCCGTTCGCGCGCCGAGCCGCAGAGAAGGTCGAAGGCGGGGACGCGCTCCACGAATTCGTAGGTTTCCGTCCGCCAGCGAAAACGCCCGCGGTTCTGGGCGCGTGCCGCGGCGACGCAGGCGATGCCGGTGCGGAACGGACGGAACGCCTCGCGGTCGTCGACGACGATCTCGACGCCGTGACACCGGACACCGGCATGCTTGTCCCAGGCCGGAACGAAGTGGACCGGGCGGAACCGGACTCCCGGCAGGTCCGACGCCTCGAGCGCCTCCGCGAGGCGGACGGCGTCGAGCCACGGCGCACCGAACAGTTCGAAAGGCCGCGCGGTGCCACGCCCCTCGCTCAGGTTCGTGCCCTCGAGAAGGCACATCCCGGGATAGACGAGCGCCGTCTCCGGCGTCGGCATGTTGGGGGACGGAAAGACCCAGGGGAGCCCCGTGTCGCGCTGGAACATCCTCCGCCGCCATCCGCGGCACGGAATCACGGTGAGCGCGAGTTCGAGCTGCCGCTCCTCCCGGTACAGCCCCGCCAGTTCCCCGACGGTCAGGCCGTGCCGGACCGCCACGTCGTGCACGCCGCAGAAGGATCCGAAGCCGGGCCGCAGCGCCGGTCCTTCCACGGCGCGCCCGCCGATCGGGTTCGGCCGGTCGAGGACGAGGAAGGCGAGCTTTGCGCGGGCCGCGGCCTCCATGCAGAAGAGCATGGTGGCCTGGTAGGTGTAGTAGCGGGCGCCGACGTCCTGGATGTCGAAGACCAGGGCGTCGATCCCGCGCAACGCCTTTTCCGCCGGCCGAAGCGAATCGGCCGTTTTCCCGTACAGCGAGTGGACCCGAACCCCCGTCCGTGGGTCGCGTTCGTTCCCCACGGAAGTCATGTACTGGGCGTCTCCGCGGATGCCGTGTTCCGGGCCGAAGAGGGCGGCAAGCCGGACGCCCCGCGCATCGTGGAAAAGGTCCGCGGCATGGCGCAGCCGCCGGTCCACCGCGGTGGGGTTGCAGACGAGCCCCACCGCGAGCCCCCTCAGGGGAGCGAAGCGCACCTCCGCGAGGACGTCGAGGCCGGACGATACCCTCGCCGTGCGACGCACCGGAATGGGGCCTGCACATCCCATCACCCGGGAAGATACCACATCGAAAGGCAGGGGCAAAAATGGTACTATCCCATGATCCGCGATCGGGAAACGGACTTCTGACAGGGGAAGGCGGACCGGAATGGATCCCTCCGGTACGATCCGGAAAATATCGTTCGTCGTGCCGGTGTTCAACGAGGAGGAGAACATCCCCCATCTCGTGGGGGAGATCGTTGCGACAGCCGGGAAGCTCGGTTTCCCGTACGAGATCCTCCTCGTCGACGACGGAAGCCGGGACAACACCCTCCCGGCGATCAAGGCGCTGGCGGCGACGACCCCGGAACTCAAGTACGTTTCCTTCTCCGAGAACCGCGGGCAGTCCGCTGCCCTCTACGCCGGCTTCCTGAACGCCTCGGGGGACACGATCATCACGCTGGACGGAGACCTCCAGAACGATCCTTCGGACATCCCCGCGATGCTTTCGCATTACGGGGAGTACGACATGGTCAACGGGTGGCGGCACAACCGCCGGGACACGTTGTCGAAGAGGATCGGGAGCTGGATCGGCAACACCTTCCGGAACCGGATGACCTGGGAGACGATCCGGGACACGGGCTGCTCCCTGAAGGTGATGCGGGCCTCGATGCTGAAGCGGATCAAGTTGTACCGGGGACTGCACCGCTTCCTCCCCACGCTGATGCGCCTGGAGGGCGCCCGGGTGATCGAGGTGAAGGTGAACCACCGGCCGCGGGTCCGGGGGACGACGAAATATTCCAACCTGCGAAGGGGCGTCGAGGGGTTCTACGACGTCCTGTCCGTCCGGTGGATGATCCGCCGGAACCTGACGCTGCCGATCCGGGAAAGCAATGTCCGGGGCTGAAACGTGGATCCTCGTCTTGGGATTCACGGGCCAGGCGCTGTTCTTCATGCGGTTCCTCGTCCAGTGGATCTCCTCCGAGAAGCAGAAAAAGAGCGTCATCCCGGTGGCGTTCTGGTACTTCAGCATCGGCGGCAGCACCCTGCTCCTGGCGTACGCGATCATCCGGAAGGACCCGGTCTTCATCGTCGGGCAGGCGACGGGATTCCTGATCTACATCCGGAACCTCCACTTCATCAGCCGGGAAAAGCGGGATCGGGAGGGCGGCGGGGGACATGCCGGCGGGACGTAGGAACTGGCTGCTGCTGCTCCTGTATTTCGCCGTACTCCTGGCTCCGTCCGGCGCCGTTTCCATCATCGAGACGACCGAGGCCCGGTACGCCGAGATCGCCCGGGAGATGATCGCCTCGGGGGACTACCTCGAGCCCCGTCTCAACGGGATCCTGCATTTCCACAAGCCCCCCCTGCCGTACTGGATGGTCGCGGCCGGGTTCCGGCTCTTCGGGCAGAACAACTTCGGCGCCCGCTTCTTCGGGATCGTGTTCGCCTGCCTCGCGGTCCTGTACCTCCACCGGACGGCGCGCGTCCTGCTCCGGGACGACCGGAAGGCGTTCCACGCCGCCCTCGTGTTCGCCTCCTCCCTGCTCTTCCTCGTCGTGGCCCGGGTCGCCTCCACCGAGATATATCTCGTGTTCTTCACCGTCGCCGCGCAGTTCCACCTCTTCCGGCGGGTCCACGGGGAGAGGTGGGCATCGGATGGCCCGCTGCTCGGCCTCTTCCTGGCTCTCGGGTTCCTGACCAAGGGGCACATCATCTTCGCGTTCACCTTCCTGCCGTATCTCGTGTCGAAGATGTTCGACCAGTCCCACCGCTCCGTCTTCCGCCCGGCGGAGATCCTCGCGGGGACCGGCGTATTCCTCGCCGTGGCCCTTCCGTGGTATCTACTCGTCGTCGCGAAGAACCCCGGCCTGCTCCCGTATTTCTTCAAGGTCCACACCGTGGAGCGGATCGCAACCGACCGGTTCCACCGGTACCAGCCGTTCTGGTACTTCCTGTACATCCTGGCCGGGACGTTCGTCCCGTACGTGCTCTTCCTCGTCCGCGGGATGGCGTCGTTCCGGCGGCTCGCTGCGCCGATGAAGACCCTCCTCGTCTACATCGTGCTCCCGTTCCTCGTGTTCTCCGCGGTAAAGGGGAAGCACGCCACGTACATCGCCCCCCTGTACGGCGTCCTCGCGGTGTTCACCGCGGAGGCGATGGCCGCCTTCCCGTCGCCGCACCTTAGGCTGGTCTCCGTGGCGCTGCTGGCGCTCCTCGCGGCGGCCCCCGGTGTGGCGGGGTTCGTCGTCCCCTCGCTTGCGGGGGTGCGGTTCCCCCTCCTCGCCGCCTCGGCGGTGGCGCTCCTGATGGTCCGGCAGGCCCACGAATTCCGGTCGGACGACCGCTTCCTCCACTGGACCGCCGCGTTCCTGCTGTTCCTCGCCACGATCGGGACGGGAGGGTATGCTCCCGCCACCCGGGAGGATCGGGCCTACGAGACGATGACGGCCGAGATCAACAGGCTGGATCCGCAGAGGACCCGGGACATCCTCGTGTACCGGGGCCACCTCCCGTCCGTCTCCTTTTACCGGGGAAGGCTCGCCGCGATGGCGTTCGGTATGCCCCGGGAGGTGCAGTTCGAGAAGGACGAGGCGTGGCGGGACATCTATATCGACAGCCCGGAGGCGCTGGGGCGATACCTGTCGCCGCGGAAAGAACTGTTCGTCGTCACGTCGCCGGGCAACCTGGACTCCCTTCTCGCGGAGCATCCCATGAACTGCGCGAAGGTGTTCGACGCGAAGCGGTTCTCCGCCTATCGCTGCGGCAGGGAGTAGCGGCCGGCTCCCGCTCCGTGCATTGCGGATGGAACCGGAACGGTCCGGGGAGGGTCCTACCGGGTAAGAGCGGGGGGCGGAACGTCCCCGGCGGGGAGGCAGGTACATGCGACGCGGATGGATGGCGGCGGCTTGTCTGGCGGCGGCTGCGTTCCTCCTGCACCTGGCGCCGGGCCGGTGCGCGCTGGCGGGTGAGGGGGATGCGGGCGGGGAAGCGGCGCGGAAGGTGACCTCCACGGAAGCCGACCGCTCCTCCGTGGAGATCACCGTGTACAACGTCGGGCTGGGACTGGTGAAGGAGCGCCGCCACGTCGCGCTGGGGCAGGGAGAGAGCACTCTCCTCTTCATGGACGTCGCCTCCCAGGTGATCCCTTCCAGCGTCTCCGTGCGCTCCGTGAAGGAGGGGGACGCGGTGTCGGTGCTGGAGCAGAACTACGAGTACGATCTCCTCTCCCCGGCGAAACTCCTGGAGAAGTACGTGGGCAAGACGGTCCGGATCCGGTACCGGAGCCCCTACACCGACCGGGAGGACGAGAAAGAGGCGAAGGTCCTCGCCTACAACGAGGGACAGCCGGTCCTCTCGATCGACAACGAGGTGACCTTCGGCATCCCCGGGAACTACATCTTTCCCTCGGTCCCCGCGGACCTGATCGCCCGGCCCACCCTGTCCTGGCTTCTCGGCGCGAAGTCTTCGGGCAGGCGGGAGCTGGAGGCGCTCTACCTGACCAACGGCATGACGTGGCGGGCCGACTACGTCCTGGTGCTGGGGGCGGACGAACGCCGCGCCGGCCTGTCGGGGTGGGTCACGCTGGACAACCGCAGCGGGGCGACGTTCCGCGATGCCAGCCTCAAGCTGGTGGCGGGGGACGTGAACCGCGTCCGCGAAGACCTCGCCCGGCGAGGGTACCCGGCGGCGGCGAAGGCCATGGTCGCGGGCGAGGCGGCCCCCCAGTTCCGGGAGTCCGAGCTCTTCGAGTACCACCTCTACGCCCTGTCGCGCCCCACCGACGTAAAGAACAACCAGTCCAAGCAGGTGGGGCTGCTCGCGGCGGAGGACGTCCCATTCGGGAAGGAGTACGTCTTCCACGGCGCCGACCATTACTACCGGTCCCAGCACACCGGGGAGATCGCACGGAACCAGAAGGTGCCCGTGTTCCTCCTCTTCCGGAACGACAAGGCCTCGCACCTCGGGATGCCGCTCCCGAAGGGGATCGTCCGGGTGTACAAGCGCGACCGGGACGATTCGCTCCAGTTCGTCGGGGAGAACGCCATCGACCACACGCCGAAGGACGAGAAGGTGCGCCTGATGCTGGGGAACGCCTTCGACGTGGTCGGCGACCGGAAGCAGACCGATTGGAAAGTCGTATCGGGGAACACGTACGAGGCGTCGTACGAGGTCGCCCTGAGAAACCACAAGAAGGAAGGGGTGACGATCCGGGTGGTGGAGCCGATCCCCGGGGACTGGAAGATCCTGGAGACGACGCACCCTTACGAGAAGGAGGACTCCCGGACTGCGGTCTTCCCCGTCAAGGTGGAACCCGATCAGGAGGTGAAGCTGCGGTACCGGGTGCGGATGCGCTTCTGACGGCGTGGAGGCCTGGCGGCCCCTACCGGTTGTACGTCCCCGGCCCCGCGCCGGGGCCGGGGACGGGAACTCTACCGCGATCTGCCGCCGCCGCCACCGCCGTATCCGCCACCGCCCCGGCTGCCGCCGCCGTATCCACCACCACCGCCGTATCCGCCACCACCCCGGCTGCCGCCACCGCCGCCCCAGCTTCCGCCCCAACTCCCTCCGTCACCCCCGCCGCCGTATCCGCGCGAGCCGCTGCCCCCGTAGGAACGGACCGCCCCTTCGGAACTGCGCGGGACGGTGTTGTAGGACGGAGGAGACGGCGAGTATCCTCCCCGGACGCCGTATCCGGAGGACTGCCCTCGGATTCCGCCGCCGCTCCAGGCAGGCGCCGAAACCGAAGGTGCGCGCCCCTGCCCGCGGGGTGCTGAGTATCGGGAGGGGGTTGTCCCGCCACCGGGGGAACGCCATGGAACGCCGGAGCCCTGTGGGATGGCGGACACCCGCCCGCCGCCTTCGGGGGAAGACCGCGAACCGGCCTGCCCGGTGGTCCGGCCGACGGTTCCCCGTCCGGTGCTACCGCTGTTTCCCCGGGGGCTGGACGTTCCGGTGACGCGCTGGTTCGTCTGCGGCGTTCCCGCCGCCCGACCGGTTGTCGATCTCACGCCGGCAACGTTCTGCCCACCCGTGGCTGCCGGCCGTCCCCCGCCGCTGCGCGTCGTGACCGTACCCGCCGCGATCGGCTTGTTCCAGCGCGCGAGGCGGGTGTCGGTGCGGGAGAACGTCGATCGGGCCGCCGTCCGCCCCGGCTGGGCCGGGACCCACCGGATGTAGCGGCCGTCGTTCACGAAGCGCACGTTGCCGGGATAGTAATACCCGTACCGGTACGAGTACGGATAGCCGCCATAGTAGAATCCCGCCGAGAAGAACGCGTTGAAGGGACACCAGACCCAGCCGTACGCGGGGTACGAAACCCACCCTCCGTAATGGTAGGGCCACCAGCCCCACGGTTCGTATCCGACCCAGTTCCAGCCGTACGGGTACACCCAGGACCATCTGCCGTAATAGTAGGGGGACCAACCGTCCGACACGTACGGCCGCCAGACGTATCCGTATTCCGACGTCTGGACCCACTCCCCGTACTCCCGGAGTTCGGTGGCCGCCGCCTGGGGTATCCCCGCCTTCTGCTCCGCTTCGGACAGCGTCGCCTCGGGCTCCGGCTCCGGGGCGGCTTGGCTGGTGGCGCTAACCCGGACCTCCTTGCCGATCGCCGCCTCCTCTCCCGCCTTCACGGTCACGGGCTGGGCCCCTTCCTTGACGACGCTTCCCTCCCCGCGGCGAACGCGGAGTTTCGTCTCGACGCCGTCGACGGTCACCCAGTACAGGCCCGGGGCGTCCAGCCGGACGTCCCGGTTCCCGGGGACCTTCACCGCCACGGGCGCGAAGTCCTCCTTCGGAAGGGAGAAGGCCACCTGGCCGGCCCGGAGCCGGAAGGAGGCCCTCTGCTCGCCGAGCTGCCGGACGTCCACCTCGGCGCCCTGCTCAAGGAGAAGGAACTGGCTCCCGCGGAACTGGAGCTCCGCCTCGGAACCTTGCGGGACGCTCACCCGCGCGCGCTCCGCCACGGGGGAATTGTTGGGGTACTCCTCCCAATCGCCGGAATCGGCCGGCCGGACCCACACCGTTCCCTTGACGATCTTGAGACGGGCGACGGCGGTGGACGGGATGTTCTCGTCGTCCGTTCCGGTCTCCGCGGCGAGGGACGGGGCCGCGGGGATCGAGAAGACGATCAGGAGAAGAGCTGCCAGCGCGGTGCTACGGTATGCTTTCACAGGCTCCCACTCCCTTCCGGGGCTCTGGTGACCCCTTCCGGTGATACGGAGGATCCAACGTCTTCATTCACGGTACACAGCTATATTTTATACCCTCCCCGGGAAAATGGGTCCCGCGGGCGACCTGTCCGGTTCCTCGCGCCGCACGGCACATTCCGGGCCAGGGCAACCGCGAAGGCTCGGGGATCATCCAAATCAGGAATGGAACCTGTTTGAGGGGTGCGGGTGAACGCCAATCCGCCGGGAACCGGCGTGCGGGGGGAGATCCGATGAAGGGCAGCCGGAGGGAAGCGGCCGTGGGAGGGATCCTCGTCGGCCTGATGGCCGTCGTGGTCGTCTTTTTCTGAACGACGGAGGAAGCCTGGCCGGGGACACCGCCGGGCATGGGAGGCGTTCCGATGAAATCGGATCCGGTCCCGGGGGACGGGACGACGGCGACCATCGAGGCGATCGGGCGGTTCAACGAGGCGTTCGCCCGCCACGACGTCGACGGCGTGATGCATGCGATGACGGAGGATTGCGTCTTCGAGAACACGTGCCCGCCCCCGGATGGGGAGCGGTACGAGGGGCAGGGGCCGGTCCGGGATTTCTGGGAGCGCTTCTTCCGCTCCTCTCCGACGGCGGTCTTCGAGACGGAGGACGTCTTCGCCGCCGGGGACCGTTGCGCGGTCCGGTGGCTATACCGGTGGGTGGACGGCGAGGGAAAGCCGGGCCACATCCGGGGCGTCGACGTCTTTCGCGTCCGGGACGGCAAGGTGTCGGAAAAACTCTCCTACGTCAAGGGTTGAGCCCGGGCGGAACCGTCACGCCCGGTGGTTGTCGATGAGCGGAAACGTCTTTCCGAAGACGTACGGTCGCGCCCGCACGAGGAAGTCGTGGGGGAAACCCAGCTCCACCCGGCTGGCCGCATCGAGCTCCGAAAGGTGTTCCGGACCGAGGGTCACCTCGAGGCACCCGAGGTTGTCCGCAAGCTGCGTGACGGTCTTCGCGCCCAGGATCGGGACGACCACCCCGTAAGGCTGTTGCCGTACCCACGCCAGGGCCACCTGGGACGGCGTGCTCCCGGTTTCCTTCGCCACCTTCGAAGCAGCCTGCGCGATGCGCACGCTCCGGTCCGTCACGTTCGCCTCCGCCCACGTCTCGTCTTTTTCGTACCTCGCGCCCGTCGGCCGGTCCTTCGGGGACTTGTACTTTCCCGAGAGCACGCCGCCGCCGAGCACGCCCCACGGGGTCACGGCGATGTCGAGGGCTTTCGCCATCGGCAGGAGGTCCCGTTCCGGAGTCCGGTCCGCCAGGCTGTACTGGATCTGCAGCGCCGCGAACGGGGACCATCCCTTCAGCGTGGCGATCGTGTTCGCCTGCGAGACGATCCACGCGGGGGCGTCGGAGATTCCCACGTACAGGACTTTCCCCGCCCGCACGGCGTCGTCGAGGGCGCGCATCATCTCCTCGACCGGCGTCATGAAATCGAACGCGTGTACCCAATAGAGGTCGATGTACTCCGTCCCGAGGCGCGAAAGGCTCGCCTCCAGCGACTGGACGAGGTTCTTCCGGTGGTTGCCGCCGCCGTTGGGGTCGTCGGGGCGCATGTTCAGCGTGTACTTCGTTGCCAGGACGAACCGCTCCCGGCGCCCTTTCAGGAACTCTCCGGTGTACTTCTCGCTCGTTCCGTTGGTGTACAGGTTGGCGGTGTCGACGAAGTTCCCGCCCGCCTCCGCGAAGGCGTCGAAGATCTTCCGGCTTTCCTCCTTCGTGGCCCCCCAGCCCCACTCCTCTCCGAAGGTCATCGTCCCGAGGCACAATTCGGACACCCTGAGTCCCGTGTTCCCCAGCAGCCTGTACCGCATCGCAAGCGTCCCCCTTTCGGTCGAAACGGATCGTTCGGATTTCCTCTTAGATGGCGGGAGGGGTCCGTTGGACTCCGCGGGAAAAACTTCCGGCACGGTGGGTACATCCAAAGATGGAGCGGGACACAGCAAAGGTTCCGCACCGGAGGAAGATGGACATGGCGTCCGGAGCGAGGAAGGTGGCGGACATCATCGAACCCCAGCCGGTCATCGAGGGGGCGGGGGTGAAGCTCCGACGCAGCATCGCAACGAGGCGGCTGAATTATGTGGACCCGTTCCTGCTGTTCGATCACTTCGGATCGGATGATCCCCGCGACTACCTCCCCGGATTCCCGATGCACCCCCACCGCGGGATCGAGACGGTCACGTACATGCTGGCAGGACTGGTGGACCACAAGGACAGCATCGGGAACGCGGGGACGATCGGCGCCGGGGACGTGCAATGGATGACCTCGGGCGGCGGGATCCTCCACGAGGAGATGCCGAAACCGAAAGAGGGGAAGATGGAGGGATTCCAGCTCTGGGTGAATCTCCCGGCGCGTCTCAAGATGAGCCGTCCCCGGTACCAGGAGATCCCGGCGGCCGCGATTCCCGTGGCGCGGCGGGCGGACGGCGTGACGGTGAGGGTGGTGGCGGGCGAGTCGGAAGGGGTCCGCGGACCGGTGACGGAGATCGCGGCGGACCCGGAGTACCTCGACGTCACGGTGCCGTCGGGGACGGAGTACGTGCAGGCGGTCCCGGAGGGGCACGCGGCGCTCGCGTACGTCTTCGAGGGGGACGGGGTGTTCGGCGAAGAGGGGGGGCAGGTGGTCCCTTCGCCCCGGATGGTCGTCTTCGGGGATGGAGACCGCGTCCGGGCGAAGGCCGCGGGGAAGAAACCTTTGCGGTTCCTGCTCCTCTCGGGCAAGCCGCTGGGGGAGCCGATCGCCCGGTATGGCCCCTTCGTGATGAACACGAAGGAGGAGATCGAGCAGGCGCTCGAGGACCTGCGGAAGGGGACCTTCGTCTGGCGCTAATCGCCCCCGAACCGGTCCGCGTAGTCCGTATCCTGGCGCAGGGCCTCCTCCTCGATCCGGATCCGCTGGCGCAGCACCGCGAGGTTGGCGAGGGAGAAGAAGGCGAGGGTAGCAGGCGCGCGCACCAGCAGCGGGAGGAGCAGGAATTCCAGCACGATGACGAGGTAGTTCGGGTGGCGGAGGAACCGGTACGGGCCCGACCGCACCACCCGGGCGCCCGGGACGACGACGACACGGGTGTTCCAGTACTCCCCGAGGGAGGCGATCGCCCAGTACCTGAGGAACGTGACGGCCCCCAGGGCGGCGAGGCAGCCCGCCGTCCGGAAATCCATCGGAACCCGCCAGGGGAACGATTCCAGGGCGAGGGAAACCAGGAACAGCGCATGGAGAGCGACCATCGTTCTGTACGTTTCCGGGCGGACCTCCCTCCCGCCCCGGGAGAGCATCCGGCGCCGGTTCCGGGCCGACAGTCGCAGTTCGAGGAGGCGCTGCACGGATACGGCCGGCACTACCCATGCCACGGAAAGGTCCATGTTACGATGATAATAAAGGATTCCCGCGGGCGTTGCCTCCAGGCGGTGGAAAATGCGGGGGAGGGGAAGTCCCGCCCATGAAATGCCGCGTGGCGGGCGCCATTCTCCTGTTCCTTGCCACGGCCGCCGTGGCCGGGGAGATCCGTGGGACGTGCGATGTCCGCTTCCTCGGCACCTCCACGCTCCACGACTTCTCCGGCACCGTGCGCTCCAGGCCTTTCGCCGCGCCCCTTTCGAAAGACGCCGCGGGGAAACAGGTCCTGCCGTCCGTGGAGGTGGAGTTCCCCGTGGCGGAGATGAAGACCGGGAACGACTCGCGGGACGGGAAGATGCGGGAGATGTTCGAATCCGACCGGCACCCGGTGATCCGCGCCGTGGCGCGGGACGTCGAAGCGGACAAGGCCCGGGAGCGGATGCGGATGGACCCCGGGGAAAAAATACCCCTCGAGGTGACCCTCGCGGTCCGCGGGGTGGAGCGGAAGGTCCAGGCGACGGCCGGCAACTGGAAGGAGGACGGCGACCGGGTCGCCTTCGACGTCGAGTTCCCCGTGTCGCTCGGGGAGTTCGGCCTGAAGGCGCCCACCGTATTCGGCTTCATCCGCGTCGGTGACCGTGTCGTCGTGAAGGGGACCCTCGCCCTCACCGTCCAGGGTACGCATTGAGGGGCTTTCCGCCCCGCCGCACCGGAGGAACGTAATGACAACCTGGATTCACCGGATCGACACGCTGCTCCCGGACTTCTCCTTCGCGCAGGAAGAGGCGATGGCGAAGATGCAGGAGTGGGCCCGGGACGACCGGGAAAAGAGGCTCGTGCGCGCCGTGTACCGCAATTCCGGCATCGAGCGGCGGCACTCCGTCCTCCGGATCTACGACGGGGAAAGGGAGGGAGCCTTCCTCCGGCGGGATGCGGACGGGATCCTGCGGGGCCCCGGAACCGCCGCGAGGAACGACATCTTTGCGGCCGAATCCCGCGCGATGTCCGTGGAGTTGGCCCGGAAGATCCTCTCGAACTGCCCCGGAATCGGCCCGGGCGACGTGACCCACGTGGTCACGGTGTCGTGCACCGGCTTCTACAACCCCGGCCCCGACTATTACATCGTGCGGGAGCTGGGGATGCCCGACGCCACGCAGCGGTATCATCTCGGCTTCATGGGGTGCTACGCTGCCTTTCCGGCCCTGCGGATGGCGGCCCAGTTCTGCGAGGCGGACCCCTCCGCCGTGGTCCTCGTGATGTGCCTCGAGCTGTGCACGCTCCACCTCCAGCTCACCGGGTCGGAGGACAACCTGCTGGCGAACTCCCTCTTCGCCGACGGGTTGGGCGCCGCGATCGTCACCGCGCGTCCGCCTCCGCGGGGCGTGGCCGCATTCCGCATCGGGGAGTTCCGCTCCGCCCTGGTTCCCGCCGGCGAGCAGGACATGACCTGGCGCATAGGGGACCAGGGATTCGACATCACCCTGTCGAGCTACGTTCCGAAGATCGTAGGGGGGAACATCCGCGGGGTGGTGGAGCCCGCCCTCGCCGGCGCGGGCCTCGCCCTTCCGGACATCGACGATTGGGCGGTCCACCCCGGCGGGAAATCGATCGTCGACCAGGTGCAGAGAAGCCTGGGACTTGCTCCCGGGCAGGTCATCGCCTCCCGCGACGTGCTGCGCCGGTGCGGCAACATGAGCAGCGCCACCATCCTGTTCGTCCTCGAGGAGATTCTCCGGCGCCGGGCCGGCGGGCCGGAGGGAAGGGTGTGCGCGGTCGCCTTCGGCCCCGGGCTGACCGTGGAGATGGCGACGCTGTCGGCCATCCCCGCCCACTCCGCCGCCTGCGTCTCCGCGGCCGGCGCGATCGCCTGACGACCGGTGACCTCGCCGGAACCGGACCGGGGGGCCCTCTCCGGGCTGGAGTCGTTCCTCGCCTGGCTTCTGGGGCGGGGACGCTACCCGTACCTGGCTCTCTTGCTCCTGGCAACGGCCGGCTTCTCCATCTTCGCCCTGCGGATCGGCGCGGAGGCGGAGACCGGGTCGATGGTGTCCCGGGACAAGGAGCAGGCCCGGTCCTACGCCGCCTTCCGCTCCGCCTTCGGCAACGACGAGGAGGTGGTTCTCAGCGTCACCCATCCGCGCCTGTTCACCCCGGAGGGGCTCCGGTATCTGGACGGATTGACGAAGGAGATCGGGACCCTCGAAGGCGTTCTCCGGGTCTACAGCCTGACCAACGCCCGCCATGCCGTGAACGGCCCGGCGGGGGCCGAGAGCGAGCCCCTGGTGCCGCGCCCCCTCGATGCCCCCGGGGTATCCCGGCGGGTCCTCTCCGCCCTGGATGACAACCCGAAGCTGGCCGGCCTGCTCGTCTCCCGGGACCGGCGCACGGCGGGGATCACGATCGAGGCGGGGGAGCGGACCGGGGACGGCGCATTCCCCGGGGATCTCACGGAGGCGATCCGGGGGGTGATGGCCCGCAGGGCGGGGGATGCAGAACTCCACCTCTCCGGGATCTCCGTGCAGAAGCACGACGTGGCGGAGTTCGTCCGGCGGGACAAGGCGCTCCTGGTCCCCCTCTCCATGCTGGTCCTCGCCGGGATGCTGGCGGTCACGTTCCGGAGCGTGGCGGGGGTGCTGGTCCCGATGGCGGTGAAGATCGTCACCCTCGCCTGGACGATGGGGGCTTACGCGCTGTCTGGCTACCGGCTGAACCCGATCACGGCCCTCCTCCCGCCGCTGATCGTCATCCTCTCCATCTCCACGAGCGTTCACCTGTACGACGGCTGGCTCCACATCCCGGAAGGGGAGGGGGACCGCGCGCGGGCCATCGTCCGGGATACCCGCCGGCTCTTCGTTCCCTCCCTGTACACCGCCCTGACCACGGCGTTCGGCCTCCTCTCCCTCGCCGCCAGCGACGTCCCCGCCGTCCGGCGGTTCGGGGCGTTCGGGGCCGTCGGCGTATTCATTTCCTTTGCCGTGAGCGTCACCCTCGTGCCCGTCGCGCTGAGCTTCTTCCCTCCCCTCCGGCGGGAGAGGATGCCGCATGGCGGGAACGGGCCGCCGAAACGGTTCCTGCGCGCCGCGTCGCGCCTTTCGACGGAGCGGTACCGCACGGTGCTGGCGGTCGCCCTGGTCCTCTCCCTGGCGGGCGTCGCCGGCATCGCCCGGGTCCGCAACAACACGGACCTCGTGCGGTTCCTGAAACCGGGGGCCCCCCTGTACCGCGACACGCTCTTCATCGACCGGAACCTGGCCGGGGTGTACGCGCTGGAGTTCATGGTTTCGCGCGCGGACGGCTTGCCGCTTACCTCCCCGGAGGACCTGCGGGCTCTTGCGGCGTTCCAGGGGATGGCGTCGGCGCAGGGGGCCGTCGCAGAGACCTACAGCATCGCCGACGTCATCGGGATGATCCACGCGGCCGAGACGGGTGGGAAGTCCCCGCGCCTTCCGGAGAATGAGGACGACCTGCTCTACGGGTACGACCTGCTGAAAGCGGACCCGGAGCAGCCGTTCCTGTCGAAGCTGGTGAAGGGCGACCTGACCGTCGCGCGCGTCAGCGTACGGATCCACGCGATCGGGACCGCCGAGGCCGCGCCCCTCGTCCGGACGCTCCTTACCGGGGGGAAGAGGATCCTCGGGGAACGGTACGCCCTGGTCCCGACCGGAAGCTTCTACCAGGTCACGCAGGACTCCAACCGCCTGGTGCGGCGGCAGGGGGCCAGCATCGCACTGTCCCTCGCGGCAATCGTCCTGGCCATCCACCTGCTGTTCCGTTCCCCGGCCGTAACCGTCGCCGCGCTGGTCCCCGCGCTGGTGCCCGTGCTGCTGGCCGGCGGATTCATGGGGTACGCCGGGATCGACCTGAGCACGGGGACGGCGATGGTCGCCCCCGTCATCCTGGGACTCGTGGTGGACAACACGATCCATTACGTCGCCCGGTACCGGCGGGAATACCGCGGCGACGCCCGCGAGGCGGTCGGGCGGACGACCATGGGGGCAGGCCGGGCGCTGACCGCCTCTTCGCTCATCCTCGCGCTGGGCTTCGGGGTCGGCGGGTTCGGGAGCTTCAAGCCCACCGTCCACTTCTCCCTCCTGGCGGGGGGGACCATGCTGGCCGCCCTCGCCTGCGCCCTCCTGATCCTGCCGGCGTGCCTGGTCCTTTCGGACCGTCCGGCGGATGGGGTACGGCGATGAGAACGCGGGCTCTGGCCGCCCTGGTCCTGGCTGCGTTCTGCAATCCGGCCGGCGCCGCCGAGGGGAAACCGCAGGCGGCCTGGGTGCGGCTCCTCGACGGCTCCCGGGACGAGGTCGTGCGGGCGGAGTTCGTCCCCTCGGCGGAGCAGCCGGTGGGCGAGGTCCGCCTCGTCCGGCGGGGCGACGCGGTCGTCATGCAGACCGTTCTCCGGACGAAGTTCCTGAAGCGCGTCGTCGCCGAAATCCGGAAGAAGGAGATGGCGGCCTGGCCGCGGGACCGGCAGGGGCACGGCGACGCCGTGAAATACGTCGACGCCGTCCTCGCGGCCCAGGGCGGGATCCAGGAGCGGTTCCGGCGGCGCGAGGACCGCGGCGACCGGCGCCAGAAGATGCTGATCGAGTTCATTCTCTCCCGCCGGGCCTCGATCGTGGCGATCGCCGAGCCGGAGATCACGGAGGAGGGCGGGCGCATGCGCGTCGTCTCGAAGCGGCCGATCGCCGTCCTCGAGCTGTCCCGGGCCTACGTGCGGGGGAACATCTACGAAATCGCCTGGGACGCCCTGGGGCTGGACCGGAAGGAGTCGCGGGACATCCTCGAACCGATGCTTCCGCCCGAATCCCCGGCGGAGGCGGAGTCATCGGAAA
>Ga0316605_10000745_pt1 | contig 20604 bp, 21 predicted proteins | sample OWC_soil_day20_n_FD_207666 | JGI IMG/M metagenome (GOLD analysis project Ga0316605, IMG submission 207666) | Wetland soil microbial communities from Old Woman Creek delta, Ohio, United States - OWC_soil_day20_noCT | ecosystem: Environmental > Terrestrial > Soil > Wetlands | place: USA: Ohio...
TGCATCAAACTTAAGCGATTGAATCCTGATTTCCATATTATCCTCCTTTTTTTGCTCGCGGATGAGCGGTTAAAAATATTTTTTTCAGCTGTTCAAATGAGTTATGGGTATATACCTGCGTTGCAGCAAGCGATGAATGTCCCAATACCTCTTTTATGCTGTTTAAATCGGCACCATTGTTTAACAGATGGGTAGCAATTGAGTGTCTCAGAAGGTGGGGCGATTTTTTACCTGAAAACCCTGCTGACTTAGACAGCTCCCTGCTCACAATTTTATTAACAAACGAGAGGTAGAATGGTTGTCCGGAATCTGTGAGAAAGAGATATCCTCCCGGATTTTCCGAATAATAACTGTTAAACCCTTCAAGGTATTTTGTAAGTTCCTCCGAAAGTGGACCCGGAACGGGAACTTCCCTTGTTTTATCACCTTTGCCTGTAATTCTGAACAATGAGCGACCCTTATCCCAGTTTGCAATTTTAAGAGAAGCAAGCTCCGCCCTTCTTATTCCTGTTGAGTAGAGAGTGGATACTACCATCCGGTCTCTTACCGCAAAAAAGTCACTGGTATCAAATTCTCTTTTAAAGTAGTTTTCCATAGCACTCTGCACGTAAAACTCAGGAAGTTTTTTTGATTGCTTTGGCCGGTATACTTTTTTCACGGGATTTGAATCTATAAGCCCTTTGCGCATGAGGTAACTGCAATAGCTGCTAATTGCGGAGAGCTTCAGATTCATTGTTCTCGGGCTTAACCCTGAGTCAAGACCCTGAGCAATAAAACCTCTGATTATATTTGGTTTCAAAGAACTTAAAAAATCTTCCTCACTCTCCGGTGCAACAAATTCATAAAGCTCACCAATATACTCCCTGTACAGTATCTGAGTTCTGGGAGAATATCTCCGGTTCACTTTCAGATAATCTATGAATTCCTCCATTGTTCCCATAATCCGCTACTAATTTAACAAATAATCGTGAAACAAACAATAATTAATTGTGCGCGAATCTTAGGCGGCGAGTTGTGTTTTTTCTCTGTCATTTAAACACTGCCAGCTAATTGCTTCGGGCTTGTGCGTCCTCCTGCGCTTCGCTTCGTCCGGCCGAATCGCCCTCATCAATTAGTTGGCATTGAAAGTAATGCACCGCAATTATCAACTCGCTTCCGGAGACTGTCCAGTTCTGAATTGGTTGACACATCGTCACAGCAAAAGGGGCAAGTTATGTGCTCCTCCGTCGCAGGTTTACGCCTTCGGCGGAAATGGCCGGTTTCCACAAGGATTATTATTGAAAATTCACACATTCAAATCGTTCATTATCAGATAATAGCTCATAATTGCGAGGGTAGTACTCTCGCAATTATTACTTATAAATTGAAATTCAACTGTTTACCAGTCGAATGTTTTTATCAAAAGCTTCAGATAGAAAGATTTGCCGGCCGCATGGATGTTAAACCGCGGCTAAGCCGCACTATTTTTTGTAATCAATTACCAACCAGCAAGTTTCTAATAACACGCAGACTTAAAGTCTGCGTGTTATTAGCATGTGCCAGTAAATGTGCCATTTAGATTTCGGTCAAATATTTCTTCTTGCAGTTATGTACAACATAATGTGCAAGTTACAACTTATTGTGGCAACAGTGTTGCCACAATAAGTTGTAACTTGCTAGATAATAAGCAATTGCTAAAAAGTGTTTTTTGCCTCTGATTTTTATCAGATATGTCGCAATGGATTGGTGCTATGTAAAAGCTCAACTATAAGCAACATCTGTTTTTTAGCTTATTTTCTGAAGGGTTTTTCGGAAAAAGGGTGAGGACCGTTCAACGACCGAAGGGAGGCGCTCCGCAACCCCCGAAAAACTCAAAGAAAAAAGCGTTAAGAAAAACTGCGTTGCGTTTGGTGAGCTTTTACATGCAGAAATGACAACAGTATATAAAAACAGAGGCTGCCTATTTTTTAGACAACCCCTGATATAGAATATCAATTACAAAATTACTCTTCGTTGAGACGAAGATTTTGCACGTATACAGCTTTTTTAACTTCGTCGCGTCTCTTTACAGATTGTTTAACAAAAGTTTTTCTGCTTCTGAGTTCCCGGATAATACCGGTTTTCTCGAATTTACGCTTAAATTTCTTAAGCGCTCTTTCAATGTTTTCGCCCTCTTTAATTGGTACAATAATCACGCTGACAACACCTCCTTTTCATAGGGGGGCAAAAGTATGGATAATTTTTATAACGGGCAAATTGTTAGACCCTTTTTTATTAACTTTGCACCACTAAAAAATTAATTATGAGTCTTAACGAGTTTCAAAAACAAATTTTACAAGGAATTCCTGAGCAGCTTCCACCTCCTGCTGTTTATGAAAAAGAGATAAATCACGCACCAAAGAGAAAGGATATTCTGTCTTTTGAGGAAAAACAACTTGCTCTTCACAATGCTCTGAGATATTTTCCAAAAGAGCAGCACAGTGTTCTGGCTCCTGAATTTGCAAAGGAACTTGCCGAATACGGCAGGATATATATGTACCGGTTTCGTCCCAATTATAAGATTACAGCACGTTCAATTTTTGAGTTCCCCCATAAATCTGTACAGGCTGCGGCAATTATGCTCATGCTGAGCAATAACCTCGATTATGCAGTTGCCCAGCACCCACATGAACTTATTACATATGGCGGTAACGGTGCAGTGTTCCAAAACTGGGCCCAGTACCTGATTACAATGAAGTACCTTGCTCAAATGACCGAAGAACAGACACTTGTTCTTTATTCCGGGCACCCTTTCGGACTGTTCCCATCTCATAAAGATGCGCCAAGAGTAGTGGTCACCAACGGAATGGTTATTCCAAACTACTCATCTAAAGATCACTGGGAGAAATTTAATGCACTTGGCGTTTCGCAATATGGTCAAATGACTGCCGGGTCATTTATGTACATCGGTCCGCAGGGAATCGTTCACGGAACTACCATAACACTGCTCAATGCAGCAAGGATGAAAAGCAAACCCGGAGAGAAAGGTACCGGAGGGAAGGTGTTCGTTAGTTCCGGACTTGGTGGAATGTCGGGCGCACAGCCAAAAGCAGCGGTTATTGCAGGTGTTGTAGGTGTTATTGCAGAAATTAATCCGAAAGCAGTGCATACAAGATTTTCGCAGGGATGGGTAGATGAAGTATACACAAATCTGGATGAGCTGATTGACAGAATAGCGGTTGCTAAAGCTGCTAAAGAGGCTGTATCGCTTGCATATCAGGGAAATGTTGTTGACCTGCTTGAGAAATTTGTGGAAAAAGATGTACACATTGACCTTGGAAGCGACCAGACTTCATTGCACAATCCATGGTCCGGAGGGTACTATCCTGCCGGAATGAGTTTTGAGGAGTCAAATAAGATGATGGCCGGGGAACCGGAAAAATTTAAAGAGGCTGTAGAAGCTTCGCTTAGAAGGCATGCAGAAGCTATTAACAAGCTTTCACAAAAGGGTATGTATTTCTTCGATTATGGCAATGCGTTCTTGCTGGAAGCATCACGTGCAGGCGCAGATGTTATGGGTTCAAACGGAAAATTCCGCTATCCTTCGTATGTTCAGGACATTATGGGCCCTCTTTTCTTTGACTATGGCTTTGGCCCGTACCGATGGGTTTGCACATCTTCAAAACCGGAAGACCTTGCAATTACAGATGAAATTGCAGCAAACGTACTGGAAGAGATTGCAAAAAGCGCACCCGATGAAATAAAGAGTCAGCTTAATGACAACATTCACTGGATAAGGGAAGCAGGAGCAAATAAACTTGTAGTTGGCTCGCAGGCACGCATTCTCTATGCCGATGCTGAGGGAAGAATTAAAATTGCCCTTGAAATGAACAGGGCAATACGGGAAGGCAGAGTATCTGCACCAATTGTTCTGGGTCGCGACCATCATGATGTTTCAGGAACAGATTCTCCCTACAGAGAGACTTCCAATATATATGACGGATCGAGCTTCACTGCAGATATGGCCGTTCAGAATGTGATAGGAGACTCATTCAGAGGTGCTACATGGGTATCTATACATAATGGAGGCGGCGTTGGCTGGGGAGAGGTTATAAACGGCGGATTTGGTATGGTAATAGACGGAAGCGAAGATGCCGAAAGAAGAATTAAGGAGATGCTTCACTGGGATGTCAATAATGGCATTTCCCGTCGCGCCTGGGCACGAAACAGCGGTGCCATCTTTGCCATTAAAAGGGAAATGGAGAGGACACCGCTGCTAAAAGTTACTCTTCCTAATATTGCAGAAGATAAATTAATCCGCGATACTGCTAATCATTTTTTCAACAGGAAATCCTAAAGACGAGGCATGGGCCTTTAACTCATTTATTACCTTTGGATCCAGGCTACTTTCACGGGCAAGAATCCAAAGGTATTTTCCTGAAGGATCCCCTACCAGTACATGTGTATAGTCCTTATTAATTTTGAGCACCCAGTAATCACCCGAAAATGGCCAGAAAAAGCTTACTTTTAACTTAGCTGGCTCTTTGGGGTCCGGAATCCATGCTTTACCTTTAACTTGCTTAAATCTTGTCTTATCGGCCATGACGCGCCCCTGATTCACAACAGTCACCTCTCCGTTTTCATTTAGTTCATAGAATGCAGTATTATTTTCAAGCCCTTCTTCAAAAGAATTAGGCAGTCTTGAGATTTCGTACCATTTTCCCATATATCTTGAGACATCAAACCCTTCTGCTGTTTCCATTGCATGATAGGTTGCAGAACAGGATAAACCAAGAATGGAAGTCGCAAACATTATCAAATATTTTTTCATAAATATAAAATTCTGTAAATAACTATTTTGCTGCAAAATTCATACCGACAAAAAACCTCATTATTTTTTTTAATTGTTACAACTATTACACATTTCTGCTTTTATCAGTCTTATTTTTGCATCATAAAAATACAAAGAAAAATGAAAAGAACTGTAATAAAAATAGATGAAAGCTTATGCAACGGCTGCGGAAATTGCGTTGAAGGATGTCACGAAGGTGCTCTTCAGCTTATAGACGGAAAAGCGGTGATGATTAGTGAACTCTATTGCGACGGTCTTGGCGCCTGTATAGGGGAATGTCCTGTGGGAGCAATCGAACTAATTGAAAAAGAGGCCGAGCCTTATAACGAAATTGCAGTAATGGAAAGAATATCTCCCAAGGGCGAAAAAGTTGTTCTGGCACACCTTATGCACCTCAAAAAACATGGAGAGAATGAGTGGTTTAACCAGGGTATTGAGTGGTGTTCGAAAAATAATTTCAAAATTGATTTGCCTCAATCATCCGAAATAAAAAAGGAGCCTGAATCAAAACAAGAGAAAATGGCATGCGGGTGTCCCGGCTCTATGGAGCGCGATTTCAGAGCAGATAAAAATATATCCGGTATGGCTTCAGCTGAATTGGTTAGTGGATCGTCCGAGTTAAGACAGTGGCCTGTTCAGTTGCACCTGTTAAACCCTATGGCCGGATATTTTCAGAAAGCAGATGTACTTTTGGCTTCTGACTGTTCTGCATTTACACATGGCTCTTTCCACGCCACATTCCTTAAAAACAAAATTCTCGCTATCGCATGTCCCAAACTGGACAGCAATACACAGAGTTATTCTGATAAACTTACTTCTATGATTGACAACTCCCTTATCAACACTCTCACGGTGCTCATAATGGAAGTTCCTTGTTGCGGAGGTCTTTTACAGCTGGCAAAAGCAGCCCGCGAAAAAGCATCAAGAAACATCCCGTTGAAAGTAATGGTGATGTCTGTTAAAGGAGAGATAATAAAAGAAGAATGGGTTTAGTTTCTAAACCCATTCTCAATAATCTCATTATTTTTTGTTTTTGAACAGTAGCCTGTCGAGTGAATAGTTTCCCGGACCAAGCAGAAGCAGTACGGTAAAAATTCCAAGATATAAAAGGGCCATCTCTTTCACCCCCAGAGGATCGGCGCCATGCACTACAAAAACAGCCACTCCCATTGTAAACATTAGCGGGAGAACTGCAAGCCTTGAAAGCAGGCCGAATATTAAAAAGATAGCGGCAACAAATTCGGCACCTATAGCAAGTATAAGTGACAATTGGGCTCCAAGGCCGATTGGATCGGCAAACCCCTGAGAATATGCCTCAAAGTTCTGGATTTTAGCCCAGCCGTGAGTCATGATTAAAATTCCGGCAAACACTCTAAATAGGAAAAGAGCTACTGAAGCTCCCTGCTCCTTTAAGGGAGCTCCCTGAATAAAAAATTTAAACATAATTGTCAATTTTAAGGTTAATTTTTTATATATTGTTTGAGGATATTCTCTATATCACTAAATGCCATCGACATAACCTCTTCGACAACACCTCCTATCTGAGCAGCAAGTACACCGGAATTCATTCTGGAAATTTTTGTTTTCCCGTCCGAGGTTTCGTATACACTCAGCCTACAGGGCATAAGGCTTGAATATATTCTTTCACTGTCATTTCTGAGGATTTTAACTGAATAGTCGGGCCTGCATACTTCCAGCACTTTAACAGGCAGAACATCAAAATTATTCTTAATCAGCGTTCCCTGCAAATCGTGGATATGCGTTACCTTCCATCCGGCAGCAATAATACTTTCGGACAGTTTTTCGACAGTCTCGTCAAAACTATATTTGCTTTCGTTCGCTATAAACATTTCCATAACAAGTCTTTTATTTTTGTAAATCAACTAAATGGGAAAGGGGATATGATATCTCCAGGTCTCTCTCCTCAATATCACTGAGGATTTTCTTTCCCTCCTTTGAAAGGACAAAATACATTTGTCTTTTGTCTTTGTCTCCAAGTACTCTTTTAATATATCCTTTTTCCTCAACCGATCTGATGAGTTTAGACGTATTTGAACATGTAAGATTAATCTGTTCTGCGATTTCGCCCGAAGATAGTCTTGATTCCTTAAGACAGCAAAGTATCATTCCTTCGTTAAGGCACATCGAAAAAACTTTTTGAAATTTATTCTCATAATCTGCTATTGAACGGCAGACATCTCTTATAGCGCAGAGTTTTTTCATTTTACAATTTCTTTTTTAAAAGAGTATTCTCTATTATTTTCTTTAATTCCTCTCTGGGAAGTGCTCCCTGAACTACCTGCGGATTTCCGCCCATTGGGATAAACAACATTGTAGGAATACTGCTTATTCCAAATGCGGCAGACAACTCTTCTTCCTTATCGGTATCAATTTTATAAATATAAATGTCATCCTTATATTCGGCTGCCAGTTCTTCCAAGATTGGGGCTACTATTTTGCACGGGCCGCACCATGACGCATAGAAGTCTACAATAGCCGGTTTGTCTCCAAGGTATTTCCATTCCGATGGGTTTTCTTCGTAGTTGATTATTTTTTTAAGAAACTCAGCTTTAGTAAGATGAATTGTATACACTTTATTTGCATCAGATGCTACTGCATTGCCGCTGTTATCTCCATTCTTTGTATTTGCTCCGCAACCTGTCACAACAAATAACATTAGTAAAAAAGGGACTATTTTTTTCATCATTATCAATATTCTTTAATTAATTTATGCAAATATAAATATTATTTCCACTAAAACAAATTTCCAATGGAAAATATTTTTGGTATATTAAGAAAAAATGCTTTTTTTTGTAAATAATTTGTAATAGCAACAATCATGGACGAAATATGTAAAATCAAAGACCTGTACAGAGCGTTATACACATTTGAGAAAGAGTTCCAGCAAAAATATGACATAACCATCAATGAGGCAATGTTACTATGTTCTATGAGCGATGGAGTAGAAAAAAGTGCAAACGAAATCTGTGAATTTATAGGGCTTTCCAGTTCAAGGGGTTCTAGAGTGATAAACACTACAGAATCTAAAAAATTCATATTGCGCCATATGGGAGAAGAGGATAAACGGCAAATGATTTTTACCCTCACCAAAATCGGGGAGAAAAAACTTTCAGAAATACACAGCGAATCCGTTGCTATTATGGAAAAGTTCAAAACAATTCTAAGCTAATTTTTTATAACGCATTTTTTAATGAAATATATAATAGTCGGAGGAGTTGCCGGAGGAGCAACCGTTGCTGCAAGGCTAAGAAGAGAAGATGAAAGTGCAGAAATTGTCCTTTTTGAAAGAGGTGAATTCATCTCATATGCAAATTGCGGATTGCCTTACTATATAGGCAATACAATAACATCCCGGAACCAACTTTTCGTACAGACAGTTGAGGGTTTTACCAGCCGGTACGAAATAGATATCAGAGTAAATTCTGAAGTTGAATCAATTGACACAGTCTCAAAGAGGGTTAATGTGTTCAACTTGAAAAACGGCAATAAATATACAGAAAGCTACGACAAGCTTATCCTTTCCCCTGGTGCCGAACCAATAAAACCGCCCATAGAAGGAATTAATCACCCCGACATTCTAACTCTCAGAAATATTCCTGATACAGACAAAATTAAGGAGATTATAACTCGTAAAAACGTAAAAAAAGCGATAATTGTAGGCGGTGGATTCATTGGACTCGAAATGGCAGAAAATTTTCGTCATCTGGGTATCGATGTTGATCTTGTAGAAATGGCCAATCAGGTGATGGCAACGCTGGATTACTCTATGGCATCAATTGTACACATGGAACTCGCAGCAAAAGGTGTCAAACTGCACCTTAATGACAGCGTGGTGTCATTTGGGGGAGACAGTTCAAAAGTTAATGTTACCCTTAAAAGCGGCAAAGAGCTTTCGGCAGAAATTGTCATTCTCAGCATCGGAGTCCGGCCGGAAACAAGGCTTGCAAAAGAGGCCGGTCTGGAAATTGGAATTACAGGAGGAATAAAGGTGAACGAGTATCTGCAGACATCCAATCCGGATATCTATGCTCTCGGAGACGCAATTGAAGTTATAAATATTGTGACCCGAAAACCTGTACTGATTCCTCTTGCCGGTCCTGCAAACAAAATGGGAAGAATAGTTGCCGACAACATTGTATATGGCAATGCTCAGACTTATGAAGGGTCAATTGGAACAGGTATTGCAAAGGTTTTTGACTTGACAGTTGCATCCACCGGAACCAATGGAAAAATGCTCAAAAGGGAGGGCATTGAATATATCTCATCTTTTACTCACTCCGCATCTCATGCTGGATACTATCCCAATGCACTGCCCCTGTCTGTAAAGATTCTCTTTTCTCCTTCCGGCGGAAGACTATACGGAGCACAGGTTGTGGGATTTGAAGGTGTAGACAAAAGAATTGAGATGTTTGCCCAGGTAATACGAAATTCCGGAACGATATATGATTTAATGGAAATTGAGCATGCATACGCCCCACCCTACTCATCGGCAAAGGACCCGGTTAATATGGCCGGTTTCGTGGCAGACAACATTTTAAAAGGGAGGGTTAAGATTTTGCACTGGGAAGAGGTTGAAAAGCTTGTTCCCGGAAATGATTTTCTACTGGACGTAAGAACAAATGAGGAATATAAATTTGCGCATATACCTGGTGCTGTAAATGTTCCTGTTGACGAGATGAGGCTGAGGCTCGACGAAATTCCTGCCGGTAAAAGGATAGTTATATATTGTGCCGTGGGGTTAAGGGGATATATTGCATACCGAATCCTCTCCCAAAACGGGTATGCAAATGTATTCAACCTCTCCGGAGGATTCAAAACATATTCTGCTGCAGCGTGCCTCCCGGTTGCAAATCAGATTTATGGAATCAGAGTCTCTTCGGGAGACGTGAGTGATCTTGAAAAATAGTTGACCAATCATGAATAGAATATTTCTTTTTGCATTTGCAGTCATAGTGATTCAACTTTTCCCGATAGCTGAATTAAACGGAAAAGACCGGAACAAAGAGATAAAAGTCATAACATACAATATACATCACGGCAACCCACCTGCAGAAAAAGGCAGAATTGATCTTGATGCGATTGCAGAGGTTATTTCAAACAGCAAAGCCGATTTTGCTCTTCTTCAGGAGGTTGAAAATGGGACAACCCGTTCTTTTGGGCAAAATCAGGCAAAGGAACTCTCTCAAAAAAGCGGCCTCAAATACTATGTGTTCTTTAAAGCAATCGATTTTGCAGGAGGAGATTATGGAATTGCAATACTCTCCCGTTTTCCCGTCGATTCATCTAAAAGCATACGCCTGTATGCACAGGAAGGTGGAGAGCAACGGGTAATGGGATTGATTTACACTTCAATTCCGGGGTTTGGAGAATTATGTGTTGCCACCACACACTTCGATTTACCAAACAAAATCCGAACCGTTCAGGTAACTCAGGCAGACAGTATTCTTAAAGCAGAATCTCTGCCGGTAATATTCGGAGGAGACTTGAATGCGCAACCGGACAGTCATGAAATGAAAATACTTTTTGACAACTATCTCACATCCGGACTTCCGCATAAGTTTACTTTTCCAAATAAAAATCCCGACAGAACAATTGATTATCTCTTTACTGGCAAAAAAAGCGGATTTAAAATCAAAGATTACAGGGTAATTGAGGACATAGATTCTTCCGATCATTTGCCTCTTGCAATGACTCTATTGTATTCTTTTTGACAAAGCAGTCTTAATAATTGTTAAATTTGAACCTAAAATCATTTTCAAATGAGATATTTCTCCAAATTTCTTTTATGGATTATGGGATGGAAATTAATGGACCCTCCCGCCCCGGATCCGAAATGCATAATTCTTGGCGTTCCTCATACTTCTGCCTGGGATTTTTTAATCTCGTTCCTTTATTATAACTCAATGGGACGTACTGCCTATGTAATGGTAAAAGAGGAGTTTTTCAAAGGTCCTTTCGGGCCTGTTCTAAGAGCAATGGGTGGCATTCCGGTTCGTCAGGGGAAAGGAGCATCGGTTGCCAAACAGATGATTGACGAATTCTCGAAAAGGGAGATTATGCACCTTGCTATTGCTCCGGAAGGAACAAGAGCGTTGACCGATAGATGGAAAACAGGTTTTCATACTATTTCCAAAGCTGCAAATGTTCCCGTGTATCTTGGATATTTTGACTGGGGTAAAAAAGAAGTTGGAGTAGGTGAAAAATTTGAACTTTCAGATGATGTTCCCGGAGATTTGAAAAAAATCCGGCAATGGTACAAAGATAAAGGTGTTGTAGGAAAGCATCCTGAAAGATTTACAACCGGCGGGGATTTGGAATGATTATTGCAGTATTACACCCGTCCAATTAAAAACTAGAAATGCAAATTCAGAAATTTGAAACTTTAAGAGACCTATTTACCTATAGCATAGATAAATATAAAACAAATACAGCTTTCGCATATGTGGGTGGCTATAATTACACCTATGCTCAATTTGGAATAAAAACAGAATTAATATCTAACCTGTTAGCCTCTTCCGGAATAGGACCAGGAGACAAGGTTGCATTATTCAGTCATAATATGCCAAACTGGCCGGCAGCGTATTTTGCTGCCACTGCATTTGGAATGGTTGCGGTACCAATTTTGCCCGACTTTTCTGATTTTGAGTTGAGAAATGTAATAGAGCACTCCGAATCAAAGGCATTAATCGTATCTAAGCGATTGTTCTACAAAGTCCCTCAGGATATTCTTAACTCTCTCAACATAGTAATAGACGCAGACACTCTTGAAGTATTATTTCAAAAACAGGGACTTATACCTTCGGAGGTTCGTTTTGCAAAAGAAGATGAGCTGGCAACAATTATTTATACTTCAGGAACAACTGGAAATTCCAAAGGAGTAATGCTGAGCCATAAAAACTTATGTTCACACCTTTACGCCGCATTCAAATTAAGACCAAGCTTCGAGTGGGATATCTGGCTGTCTGTACTGCCTCTTTCTCATACTCTGGAGAGCAGTCTTAGCATGCTGTTGCCTATGATGAGCGGCGCATCGGTATATTTCATGGAAAAAGCCCCTACTCCATCACTGCTCATTAAAGCGTTAAAGGAAGTAAGGCCCACAACAATGCTCACCGTTCCAATGATTATTGAAAAAATATACCGGAGCAACGTGCTTGCCAAATTCAATGCAAACCCGGTAACCCGTTATATATACTCGACAACCATCGGGCGCAAGGCATTGAATATCGTTGCCGGCAAAAAATTAATGAAAACATTTGGCGGCCGGATACGATTTTTTGGGATAGGAGGAGCCAAGTTAGACGGTGATGTCGAAAGATTCCTCTACGAATCTAAGTTCCCTTATGCAATTGGCTACGGACTTACTGAAACATGTCCGCTCCTTGCAGGAGCAATTCCCAGCAATGTTAAGTGGCAGTCTACAGGACCTGCAGTATTTGGGGTTACATTACGAATAGACAATCCTAACCCGGTAACCGGAGAAGGAGAAATTGTTGCAAAAGGCCCAAATGTCATGATGGGTTACTATAAAAACCCCGAAGCAACAGAACAGGCCTTCACAAAAGACGGATACTTCCGCACAAAGGACCTTGGGCTCATAGATAAAGAAGGCCGCCTCTATATAAAGGGAAGACTTACCAATATGATTCTCGGACCCAGCGGAGAGAATATATATCCCGAAGAGATTGAGACCGTAATCAATGGTCACCCAATGGTTGCAGAATCCATCGTAACCCAGTACAAGGGTAAACTCATTGCGCTTGTCCACTTCAACCCAGAAAAACTTAAAGCTCTTAATGAAGCAAAAGAGGAAGCTCTCAACGCCTATTATGAAAAGAAAGAGCAGCTGATGCAGTCTTACGGAGAAAAAAAGGATATGCTGATGCATACCTATGAGGAGAAGAAGGGAGAGGCTATTCATGCATATGAAGAGACCAAGGAAGATATTGTAAAAGCATTTAATGAAAAGATTGAACAGCTTAAAAAAGAGGTTTCGGAATACGTAAACTCAAGAGTAAACAAGTTCTCAAAAATTTCTATAGTGGAAGACGAACCTCATCAGTTTGAGAAAACTGCTACACAGAAAATCAAGAGATACCTTTACATTGACAAAAAGAAATAATTCTATTTCATATAAAAATATAAGAGGCAGTACATATTTTGTACTGCCTCTTTATTTAAATCCCGGTCGTATTTCAATTTACCCGGCGGCGAGTTATTTTCTCTCTCTGCCATCTATTCACTGCCAACTAATTGCTTCGGGCTTGTGCGTCCTCCTCCGCTCTGCTCCGTCCGGCCGAATCGCCCTTATCAATTAGTTGGCATGCGGACGGAATACCCTGAGAGTTTGCAACTCGCCGCCGGAAGCGTTTGAATTTCAGCCTATAAAGAATAATTGCGAGGGTGGTACCCTCGCAATTATACGTTTTTACTTTATAATGAATGATTTAGCGCGCGAAATTACTTTTTATTCAGAGTAATATCAATTCGTCCGACATAGACTCCGGCGGCTCCTGTCTGATTTACAATTATGCCGTTGCCGTCAAAGTTTTTAACAATAACAGGGGCCTCAAGGAATGTGTGCGAGTGCCCTCCTATTATCATATCGACATTGGTAATGTTTTTGGCAAGTTCAATATCGGAAGGCCGTTCAATTGTGCCTCCGTCATATCCAAGGTGGCTCAAAACAATTACAACATCGCACTCTTTTTTCTCTCTTAGCATCTTTGCAAGTTTGTTTACCACGCCAATTGGGTTCTGATATACAAGATTATTTCTTGCATTTTCGGAAACATATCCTCTCAAATCAATCAGGACACCTATTATGCCTATTTTCAGGTCGTTTTTCCTGATTATAACATACGGTTTGACCACTTTCCTCAGTGGCGTCCCGGAAAAGTCATAATTGGCACATATGGTGGGATAATTTGCTTTTTTGAGCCTGTCGGCCAATTGTTCTTGTCCATTGTCAAACTCATGGTTTCCGAGGCAAACTGCATCGTAGCCCATCGCGTTATACAATTCAATTTCTGCTGCACCTTTGAACAAAGTAAAATAAGGTGTTCCCTGATTGTAATCTCCCGCGTCCAAAAGCAAAATATTTGGAAACTCACTTCTCACTTTTGAAATATAGTTGGCCCTTCTTTGGAAACCGCCCATTCCAGCATTTCTGCCACTTGTTGCCGGCTCAATGTTACTGTGAGTGTCATTTGTGTGCAGAATTACCAGGTCCTGTGCATTAGACTGAAAAAAGAGAACAAGCATCAATATTGTAAGCAAAATCTTACCGGATATATTTCTGTTTTTCATATTTATTTGCTCTTTTTATTAATCTGAATATTTCACTCTTCCGCTGATAACTGAGCCGATTTTTTCTCCTTTTGCAGTAATGGTTGCAATTTTTTCAATAATTGCATCTCTAATGAGCAGGCCTGTCTCTTCGATGGCAACTGCATCTTTAAGGGCAACAACATTATCACCTCCGCTCAGAAGAAAATCAATTGTTACAATTCGGTAGATTTTGTTGTCATCTACCGGCATGCCATTTATCAGTGCCGATTTTAGGATTTTACTGGTTCCGTCAATTTCAAGTCTCACATTATCTGAAAGAGCTTCAACTCTGTTTTTGGCGAAAGATTCAAAAAGCGCGCGAACTGTTTTTCCCTTCAAATCCAGGATTACAATATAGTTTTCAAAAGGAAACACAGAATATACATCATACAGCCTTACATTCCCCCCCGGAAGAGCAGCACGGATGCCGCCAAAGTTTGTGAGGGCAAAATCTATTTTTCTTGATGTTCTTGAGCTTGCAAAATCGACCATGGCATCGGCAGCAAAATTTGAAAGAAGAGATTCCGGTCTTGCAGAGCGCATCTCCTTAGCAGAAATTCCGATAACTTCCTGCATCTTTTTGTCCATTTCCGGCTTGTACTTTGCTATTATCCCCTTAACAACCGGCTCTTCGGGAGTGTTCAGGGTCGAGTCCATAAGAACCCTGCTGCCTTTGTATTCAAACCGGTTAACCTGCGCAATCGCAAGACTGCTCCATATTACAAGGGATAGTAGTATAACGGTTTTCCTAAACATATTAACTGTTTTAATATTTAAGCCATTTGATAAGGTCTTTGAAGGTTGCCTTCTTTCCATACATAAGAATACCAACCCTGTATATTTTTGCCGAAACATAAGTCATAAAAAGGAATGTCCCGAAAAGAAGCCCGATAGACAATGCCATCTCCCATGCAGGAACACCGAAAGGAGCTCTTGCCATCATTACCATTGGAGAGGTAAACGGAATCATAGACCCCCAGAATGAAAGAGTGCTGTCCGGGTACTGGAACGTATGAATCATGATGAATAGCCCTATAATCAGAGGCAATGTAACAGGAAATATAAGTTGCTGTGTATCGGCCTCGTTATCAACTGCCGATCCCACTGCGGCAAACATAGACGCATACAAAAGATATCCCAGTATGAAGTATGCAAGGAAAGCAAATATAATAGACACAAAGTCAACTCCCGAGAGAGCGCTCATAATGTCATTCATTGGGGAGTCGTTTTCCGAAAGAGATGCAGTTACACTGGCCATATCTCCAGCTCCGGCGCCACCCATAACAGATGATGTAACCTGACTATTTCCTGCCAGTTTATCAGCTCCAACAAACGACGTAACACCAAATATTATCCCAACAGTGAGTCCAACCCATATAATAAACTGCAACAGGGCAACAGACCCTACACCGAGTATCTTGCCAAGCATCAGCTCAAAAGGCTTAACCGAAGAGATAATTACTTCCACGATTCTGTTTGTCTTCTCCTCAATTACCCCTCTCATCACCATCGAACCAAACATGAAAATAAACATATATATCATAAAGCTGCTTATATATGCTATACCCATGTAAATTTCAACCATACCAACCTTTTCATCTCCCTCCTCGCCTATTGTAAAGGTTTTAATATTTACATTGGTTTTAATATCCTTCAAAATTGTGTCAAGATTTTCAATGTTGTATTTCTGAAGTTTATTCTTCTCAACGGCCTTTTGAACACTGTTTTCAATCTCCTTTTTTGTGTCGATGTTTAACTGTTTGGTCGAAAGAGCAGTTACTGCAACATTTAAATTTGAGTCAAGAGGAGATACCTCCACCATTGCATAATATCCGCTGTTTGCAAAGTCTTTTTTAAGTGCATCGATGTTTGCATTGGCATTAAACTCGTAACTATATTCTTTTGAGTTTTTAAAGAAAGCCGCGCACACCGACGACTTATCCACAATCAGAATTTTCTGTCCCTCTTCTCCGGACGAAAGTGTCATAATGAGAGAAGGCAACACTACTAAAGCAGCAAAAAATATAGGAGTCAGGATTGTAAGAAAAATGAAAGATTTTTTCTTAACCCTGATTAAGAATTCTCTTGAAATTATAAGAAATAGTTTATCTGTTTTCATATCTCTGAATTAACTCACTAACTTAATAAATATATCATTCATCCTTGGAATCAACTCTTTATAAGAGACAATATCCACTTTTGTTATCAACTCGCTCAATACTTCGGAAGACTTTGCGCCTTTGGTGACCTCTAAAACAGCTCTGCGCGCTCCCTTATGGTCTTCGTCCGAAACAAGAGTATAAAGTGAGTTGCTTACAACATTCACTTGAGAATCGGATCTGTAAAGAAGCTCTACTTCGTTTCTCCCGTGTTCTCTGCGAATTTGCTCCAAACCGCCGGAAATAATCAGTTTTGACTTGTTAATGAGAGCTATATTGTCGCACAACTCTTCTACCGACTCCATGTTGTGTGTAGATAGAATTATTGTTGTACCGTTTGCCTTCATGTTGAGTATTTCATTTCTGATAATCTGAACATTAATAGGGTCAAATCCGCTGAAAGGCTCATCTAAAATAAGAAGCGAAGGTTTATGCAGTACGGTGATAATGAACTGAACCTTCTGTGCCATTCCTTTAGAAAGCTCTTCTACCTTTTTGTTCCACCAAGCCTGAATACCAAATTTTACAAACCACAGTTTAAGCTCCCTGTTTGCATCTGCATGGCTCAGCCCCTTTAAACGGGCAAGATACAGTGCCTGCTCGCCTACCTTCATTTTCTTATAAAGCCCTCTCTCTTCGGGCAGATATCCAATATGGGCTATATCCGATTGCTGGATTGGCCTTCCATCAAAAAAAACAGTGCCGGAATCGGGTATTGTAATTTGGTTGATTATTCGAATCAGGGTTGTTTTCCCTGCTCCGTTAGGTCCCAGCAGGCCAAATATTGTGGCTTTTGGAACCTCAATAGAGACGCTGTCAAGCGCAGTAAACTGGTTAAACTTTTTAACCACATTGTTACAGCTTATGATACTCATCCTCTGTTCAGGTATTAATGTATTAATGAATTATTTGTCTTTAGAAAAACAAAGATAAAAAAATCACACTCTTACTCAAGATAAAACTCCAGAATTTTAGCAATTTCTTCTTTTAATATTTTATTAACAACAAGTGCAGTAACTGTTATAACACCATTTTTTGCTGATTCTCTGAATTTTACAATTGACCTGGCGATATATGCCCCTATATATGGATTTTTGGCGAGATCGTCTACCGAGGCTTCAGATAATTTAAGTTTTACTACTTTTGACTTGTCGACCCAGACTCTTTCACAAAAAATCGAGTACCTCTCCCTGTCAATTCCATAGATATCCATTAGCTGTTCGCTTGCCGCGAATCCGCCCAATCTGTCCCTGTAGTCAATAATTTTCCCGGCAAAGTAAGGGCCTATTCCTGGAAGGGAAATCAGATCAACAGAGTCGGCGCTGTTAAGGTCTATTAATTTTTTTACATACGCCGTTTTTTGTGCAGGGAGGACATTACTGAGAGTATCTGCAGCAAAAGCCGGCTTTACATCAGGCTTCCCTTTTTCAGTAATAACGACAAAGTCTTTAATCCTGTTGTAATTCTCCTTCGTTAGGAGATAAATTTTTGACAAATCCTCACTCCGTTTGAATTTCCCGCCTTTACTCCGGTAATTAATGATAACCCTTGCCTCTCTTTTCGACAGACCGAGATCTATAAGCCCATCCATTTCAATTATATTCGGGTCGAAATAAAACGGGACCTTATCGGTTTTGGAAATACCGGATTGAGAAACTGCGGCAATGTTTCTATTTCTGTTGCCTTTGCCCGGCATCTGTTTTTCGCCGGAAGAATTTTTTTCCTCTTTTTGAACCTTACCGGCGCTTGTTTCATCTGCCAAAATATTCCCGTTTCCGCTGATTCTGTTGTATTCTTCAACACTGTTAAACACAAACAGCCCGGCCTGAATAATAAGGACAATAAAAATAAGAATCACGACGCCTCTAGCGTGTGATTTTGTGACTCTCCCTCTCTCCTTCATCTCTCACCCCTCCCGAAAATTTTAATTGATTTTAATCTTTTGACTTTCCACCCACAACCAGTACAATCTCTCCTTTGGGCTCATGTTTCGTGTACCATTCTGCCAGCTCTGTAACCGTTCCTCTCCTGTTTTCCTCGTAAAACTTGGAGAGTTCCCTGGAGACAGATGCCTCCCTTTCTGCACCAAAATATTCTGCAAGCTGCAATAAAGTTTTAACAAGCCTGTAAGGAGACTCGTAAAAAATCATGGTCCTTGACTCCGTGCTAAGTTCTTTCAATTTAGTCTGCCGTCCTTTCTTCAAAGGGAGAAACCCTTCAAAGCAAAAGCGGTCAAGAGGAAATGCTGAATTGACCAGCGCAGGAACAAATGCGGTAGCCCCGGGAAGGGTTTCCACATCAATTCCTCTCTCTTTGCACACTCTGGTTAAAAGAAATCCAGGATCCGAAATTCCGGGTGTACCGGCATCTGAGATGAGGGCTATATTTATTCCGGATTCAATCCTGTCTGCAACACCTTCGACACTCCTGTGCTCATTGAATTTATGATGGGATTCCATCCTTGTTTTGATGTCGTACTTTTTCAGCAGCACAGAACTTGTTCGTGTGTCTTCTGCAAGAATTAAATCCACCTCTCCAAGAATTCTTAAGGCACGAAGTGTGATATCCTCAAGATTCCCAATAGGAGTGGGTATGATATACAATTTAGACATCGTATCTTCTTCTCATTATCATCAGAAACCTGTATACTCCATTTGAATCTTCCTCCCACTCGGGGAATGCTCCCCTTATGTAATCCACAGCCTCGTCAAGAGTGTACATTTCATTAAGCCTCTCTATGCTGAGCCTGTATTGTTCCTCATCGCTGTTGAAAAGTTCCTTAATAAAAAACAGCTTATCGTTGAGGGTTATTGCACTGCGGATATCTGATACTTTTGGGCCGGGCATATCTGTTTTCCATGAATGAAGCGAACCTCTGGCTGCATCAAGTATCGGAAGCTTGTCATCGAACAGCTCAATCTCCTCGCCCTCTTCATCTGAAAATAATTCTTGCGGCTCCTCTGCCAGAACAGCTTTTTTTGGAGATTGTGTGATATTTGGAATAAATGATTTTGACACATTAAGCTGAACATCTGCAAATGCTCTTTTGAGCTCGGCAAATGCAAGACTGAGCTTTTTAATCTCTTCGTCACGTGCATTTAGGAGATTGTCAATTGGTAATGGTTTGTCCTGTTCTGCCTTTAAAGTATTGAACTTTGCCCTTATTGTATCAAGTGAAATAAAAATCTCTTCCCATTTGAGCGGTGAAATAACTTTGGAATTTTCCAGAGTGTCAAGATCTTGTATTAATCCCGAAATAATTATTCTAATTTCGGCAACTTTATTATTAATTAGCATTCGAACTTTTTATCTTTGTATAGATACAAAAGTAAACAAAATGTTTTTAGAAAGCGCAAAAAAAGAGGGCTGGATTGAAGTGATATGCGGATCGATGTTTAGCGGAAAAACAGAAGAGCTCATCCGAAGACTCAAAAGGGCTAAATTCGCCAATCAGAGTGTTGAAATATTCAAACCGATGATAGATGTGAGATACTCTGTTTCGGAAGTTGTTTCCCACGACTCGAATGCTATCCGGTCTACTCCGGTAGAATCACCATCAAGTATTTTATTGTATGCCGGGGATGTGGAAGTTGTAGGGATTGATGAGGCCCAGTTTTTTGACAAGAGTATTGTAGACGTATGCCAGCAATTGGCATCAAATGGTGTAAGGGTAATTGTTGCGGGTCTCGATATGGACTATCTTGGAAAACCTTTCGGGCCGATGCCCGATTTCATGGCTGTTGCCGAATATGTTACAAAAGTTCACGCAATTTGCGTAAAGTGCGGTAACCTCGCACATCATTCACACAGAATAACAAAAAGCGACAAATTAGTCGTACTTGGCGAAAAAGACGCCTACGAACCAATTTGTCGCCATTGTTTCAATGCGATTGCAAAATAACTATTTTGCTGGCGCAGCTTCAACAGCTTTGCGAACGATCATAGCTTTGCCTTCGTGTGTAATGCGAGCTTCAGCGTTAACACCAGTGTAGTTTACATAAAGAGTGTCAGCACCTGCGAGGGTCATGTTACCAGTTACTTCAAGAGTTTGGTCACAAGTCATAGAACCTGTAAAGTTAACAGCTGCTTCTGCGATAGTAGCGATACCACCAAGAGTTACATTTGTGCTGTCGTTAACTTTAACAACTGCTGTAAAAGTGCTGTCAGCAATGTACTCAAGATCGATAGGGGCAGCGATAGTTTGAGTTGTAGGTGTTCCAAGTGAGTCAAGAACTGTAACAGTGATTGAGTCAACACCTGTCCACTGACCAACAAGTTGTTCTG
>Ga0316605_10000747_pt1 | contig 20571 bp, 14 predicted proteins | sample OWC_soil_day20_n_FD_207666 | JGI IMG/M metagenome (GOLD analysis project Ga0316605, IMG submission 207666) | Wetland soil microbial communities from Old Woman Creek delta, Ohio, United States - OWC_soil_day20_noCT | ecosystem: Environmental > Terrestrial > Soil > Wetlands | place: USA: Ohio...
GGATTGCCTTTTTTACCTTTGGCGTAAAGTTGTACAGTCCCCAGTATAGTCGTTCCGCAATTGTTCAGAGCGATGAACGTACCGTTTGCTTTATCCGCTTCGGCAAGCAGCTGTAGTTTGTCTGGACTGGTTTCAAATCCGCTCACGATGCCGTTTACGATAACGCCTGTTTCGGCTGGTACAACCAACGCTTTTCCGGAGGCATTGGTCAGGTTGTTGATTATTTTTTCCGTTCCTGTCGGTATTATCAGGTTGTTCACGGCCGGATTGCCGTTGTTATTGGCTACGGTAGCAAATACAATGTCATCACCATTGACGGGAACAATTCCCATTGTCCAGTTGGAATTGGTATTAAAATCGGTTGAAGTGATACCTGTCCACAATTTCACGCCGGAGTTCAGACTGGTCAGATAGAGTGTAGCCTGATCACATGCTTTAGGTGTTCCGTCGTCACATGCGTTGTAAGGAACATTGACAGTACCGGTAAAACCGGTGGCAGGTACAAAGGTGTAAACTCCATCCGAACTCAGGGTCAGTGTTCCAACACCCGGTATGGCAGTTGAAATGCCGATAGTTAGTGTGGTTCCGTTTGCCGTACCTGCTGTTACGGTATAGGCATTTCCTTCGGGATCGGAATCGTTGGTGAGAATGTTTCCGGTCATTGTTGTCCCTGCCGGAGCTGTATTGGCATCGTCGTTAGCATACACGTTGTTTGTCGCGTTTGCCGGAAGTACGGTTATTAGTGCCGAAGCCGAAGCCGTTCCTCCGTTTCCGTCCGAAATGGTGTAATTGAACGGAACGTTTCCGGTGTATCCTGCTGCCGGTACGAAAACGATATTTCCCGTGGCATCATCGAGCAGGGCAGTACCTGCCAAAGTTCCCGATGAGTTGTAAACATTCTGGGCAGACGTGGTTAATGTAATGCTACCTCCTGAGTTGTTCAGTCCTGTAACCGATGTTACGGCCAGGGTGTTTCCATCGGGGTCGCTGTCGTTAGCCAGAATTTTGACTGTAGCTGTTTGTGCCTGCTCCACGGTGTAGGTGTCGTTGTTTGCCACCGGTGGATCGTTAGTCAGCGGACTTGTTAGCGGAACGACGTTGATGGTAACAGTGGCTGTACTGCATTGTGAGGGTGTTCCGTTGTCACACACCTGATAGCTGAAAGTGTCCGTTCCGGTATAACCATTTGCTGGGGTATAAGTGTATGTCCCGTTCGAATTAACGGTAACCGTTCCATGCGGGGTTGCTACATTGGTTTGTGTGGTTACAGTCAATCCGTTTCCTTCGGAGTCGCTGTCGTTGGTTAGCACCTGTCCACTTACCGGCTGGTTTACGTTGGTTGTGTTGATGTCGTTAACGGCAACCGGCGCATCATTCACAGCCGTAACAGTTATATTTACGGCAGCATTACTAACCGCGTAAGTTGTTCCATCGTATCCGTTCCAGTTGAAACTTGTACTTCCGTTCCAGTTGGCAGCGGGAGTAAAGGTTATTTTAGCCAAATCAGCAGCGGGTATTTCCTGACCGACGGTGATGTTCACTCCGTTGAGTTTTAAGGTGCCGTTAGCCGGTAAATCCACCACTTTGATTTTTGTCAGACTATTGCCGTCGACATCCGTAAACTTGCTGGTGAAATCAGAAGCGATGAAAGTAATGTCTGTATCTTCTGTTCCGGTTTTTGTGATTGCTGCAACAACCGGTGCATCATTCGTTCCTGTAATGGTAATTGCTAATTGTGCTAAATCGGTTCCTCCTTTACCATCGCTAACAGTGTAAGTGAAATAATCAACAGCAGTTGCGCCTGCCGCCAGCGCTTCGACAGCCGAAAGACTGGCACTATACGTATAACTTCCGTTTTCCTGAATGGTTAAAGTACCATAAGTACCATTCAATGCAGTTCCAACCGTTCCTGATGTTCCGGTATCGGCTTCAGTTCCGGTGCGAATGGCAGATACAGCCAATGCATCGCCGTTTGGATCTGTATCATTGCTTAATACGCCTACTGCTGCAACCGTAAGTGTTGCATTTTCGTTCACTGTACCCATGTCGTTGGTTGCTACAGGCGGACAATTACTGGTTGTAACCGATGCCGCATCCGATGTGCCGTCGCATCCTCCGCCTGTCTGAGTAATATAAACCTTGTAGTACACGATTCCAATAGTCGATGTGGGAGGAGTGAATGTTGAACCGGTTGCACCGCTAATATTAGAATAAGTTCCTCCGGAGGATGTACAAGACATCCACTGATAACTTGCTACTGTTCCAACTCCATTACTAACAGAAGCCGTTAAAGTAACACTTGCTCCGGCACAAACTGAGGATGATGACGGAGAAATTGTAACCGTCGGATCTGCATTGACAGTGACTGCGGCACCCGATGCAGAATATTGTTTCGTTGAAGGATTTGAAACGTTTTTTGCCCATAAATACACGTTTTCTGCTGTAGTATAATTCGTTAGCGATGAACCCGTAATCTGAGTTGTGCGTGTTGTTGAAGTTCCTGTCCACCATTCATATGTAATGTTTGAGTAATTAGGTTGCAGGGTGGTGAGATCGATACCCTTACAAACCGATGTTGAGAGCGGAACAGGCACAGCCGGTGTTCCATCCGGGTTCGGGCAATCAGTTGCGGGTAGTGTAGTTGGTTCGGTTCCTCCCCAGGTAATGCCTGTCTGCCAGATGTATGAGGTAGATGAACTGTTGTTGAACATGGTAGATACATCACTTGTGCCATTAGCATTCCTGAAGTTTAAATTGGGTCCGATAGTTCCTCCATTCATTCCATTCTGACCTGACCACACAAAATAACCCTTCTTTGAAGTGTCTGATGGGCCTTCTAAATTACCATCATTCTGTATCTTGCCTGTGCCCGACAATGTTACTATACCCTGATTATAAAACACTGATTTATCATTGTTCTGGATACCACCCAGAATAATATTTCCATTCACGTTGAAGTGCCCGTAGTTTTCTACTCTGGAAATAGGTCCACCATAACTAATCTGAGATGTAGTAAATGTTCCGGTATTAATAACTCTTCCTCCATTATTCAGGTTGAAACTACCGGAGTAAGTGCCACAGTTAATATAAGTAGAAGTAGAAGAACTGTTGTAATTCTGATTTACCGTCAATGTCCCCAGATTTTTGAATTGTCCGGTACCGTTGTTCAGGTTAAGTGTACTTGACACATTCATTACGGTATAATTGGTGAAAGTAAATGTGGAAGTGCTGTTGCTGAGAGCTATTGTTTTTAGGTTTATAGTCGTCGGCGAATTGTTGTAAAATGTAAAAGTAGATCCTGCAAAATTCAAATCATCGTTTAGTGTCATGGCTCCTGTGTTAGTTACTGAACCTGTTGATGAGCTTCCGGTTATTTCGAGTTTTCCCCCTGAAAATGTACCCTGATTGTTTATTGTCAGGTTTCCTGTGGTTGAATTAAAACCCAAAGAACCATAATTCATTGTTCCTCCACTATATATATTAAATGTCCATTTCCCGGCCAGGTTTGGATTGGTACCAAATTTCAATGTTCCATAAACATTGACAGTAACAGATCCTGCAATATTGTTGTAATTGTTTGAATTAAGATTGAGCGTTGTTCCAGGACTGACACAAATAATGGTTCCGTCGGCAATGGAAGAGATATCTCCCTGTATGGTATTCGAAGTTCCATTAAAACAAACGGTACCCGTCAGTGAAACCGAAGAATTGATTGTCTCGTCGGTATAAGTTGTGTTGCAAGTAGTGCATTGGGCTTTTGCTTTATCGGCAGAAACTAAAAACAAGCTTATGGTCAGAAAAAGAGTAAAAATACTATGCGGATATTTTTTAATAATATTCAAGCTTTTATTCCGGAAAATAGAGAGTAAAAATTTCATAATAAATTATTATAGACAAAACTAGTAGACAAAAAAAATCAATAAACAAGTTAACAATAAAATGATCAGTCTTTTGGATAATAAATATATTTAATCAAGTGATTAACCGTTCGTTAACAATAATCACTTTACTTGCAAATTACGTGCCATCGTACCGTATTTTTGCAGTAACGATGTGGAATTTTCATCCTTTTTGAATGCACTAACTGCATGTCTGAAATAAACACAGATTTTTTATCAATGTGAAGATACACAAAGAATATCTGTCTTTATTTCTGATTGATAGTTTACAGCAGAATACTGAAAAGTACGTGATTATAGTATATAATGATAAAAAGGAGAGATCATTCATCACTACACAAATCTTTCGCGGGCATAAGTTCTTATGGAGTGAAATGATAATGTAGTTTAAAAGATATTAATACAAAGGTATTGCTTTTTGTGGAATTAACAAAATTATCCATAATAGCTGTTATGAAAAATTAAGTTGTAAAATCATGATTATTAGTGATGTTAGTTTTTGTTGGAAAGCTAAATGTATAAGCTAAAATGATATAAATCATAGATCTTATTCGTATTGCTCGTGTTTTAAACCGGATGTTTACCGATAGTTATGTTTTGATTAATTAACGGATTAAGTGTGGTAAATTAGTGCAAATTAACATAACTCACAGGTTCTACTTTGCCGGGTTTTGATTATTCATCCTCTCATCTTCTTTCGGAGCAAGCCAATACTATTCTCTTAAATCAAACGCGCAAACAAACTTACGACATTAATCCACCGGTTTTATAATACAGGAAAGCCTGATAAGTTCGTAACTTGTCAGGCTTTCTTGAATTGTATTTGTGTTTTACGAACTCCCCGTGAGATGCAATAATTCATTCACAGGCAGAGCAGGCTATGCTCAGAAACTCATGGCTTCGTTCATAATTGTCTTTACTTCATCATTGACCATTTCGGCAAATGCTTCGACTTTCATCGTGCCTTTGTCGCCATCACCTTGCTTGCGTACCGATACTTCACCGTTTTCAGCTTCTTTTTCACCTACTATCAGCATGTAAGGGATACGTTTCAGTTCATTGTCACGGATTTTACGGCCGATTTTTTCGTTGCGGTCGTCCACGGTAACGCGGATGTCCTGCGAGTCGAGTGATTTTGCAATTTCGCGGGCGTAATCGTTGAACTTTTCGCTGATAGGCAGAATGACAGCCTGGTCAGGAGTGAGCCACAGCGGGAATTTTCCTGCCGTATGTTCAATCAGTACAGCTACGAAGCGTTCCATCGATCCGAAAGGTGCGCGGTGTATCATTACCGGACGGTGTTTCTGATTATCTTCGCCGGTATATTCCAGTTCGAAGCGTTCGGGCAGGTTGTAGTCCACCTGAATGGTACCCAGCTGCCATTTACGCCCAATCGCGTCGCGAACCATAAAGTCGAGTTTAGGACCGTAGAATGCCGCTTCACCCAGTTCCACTTTTGCCTGCAATCCTTTTTCCTGACAAGCTTCAACAATGGATTGTTCTGCTTTTTCCCAGTTTTCGTCGCTGCCGATATATTTTTCCTTGTTGTTCGGATCGCGGAGCGAAATCTGCACCTCAACTTTGGTAAATTCCAGCGCTTTGAAAATGATATTGATAATATCCATTACCTTGAGGAACTCGGTCTTCACCTGATCGGGACGGCAGAAGATGTGTGCATCGTCCTGAGTGAAACTCCTCACGCGTGTCAGACCGTGAAGTTCACCGCTCTGTTCGTAGCGATACACCGTACCAAATTCAGCCAGACGAACCGGCAGATCCTTGTAGGAGCGGGGTTTGTGTTTGTATATTTCGCAGTGGTGCGGGCAGTTCATCGGTTTGAGCAGGTATTCTTCACCTTCTTCGGGAGTGTGGATGGGCTGGAACGAGTCCTTGCCGTATTTGGCATAATGTCCAGAAGTAACATACAGCAACTTGTTACCGATATGCGGGGTCATTACCTGCTGATATTCGTATTTGCGCTGAATGCGTTTCAGAAAGTCTTCAAGACGAAGACGCAACGCGGTACCTTTCGGCAACCACATGGGTAATCCTTTACCTACCGTATCCGAAAACATGAACAGTTCCAGTTCCTTGCCAATTTTGCGGTGGTCGCGTTTTTTGGCTTCTTCGAGCAGGACGAGGTATTCGTCCAGCATTTTCCGTTTCGGGAAACTGATACCGTAGATACGGGTCATCATTTTGCGTTTTTCGTCGCCGCGCCAGTAGGCTCCGGCTACGCTCAGCATTTTAATGGCTTTGATTTCGCCGGTGTGGGCGAGGTGCGGACCGCGGCAGAGGTCGGTGAAATTGCCCTGCGAGTAGAGCGTGATGGTTCCGTCGGCCAGGTCGCTGATCAGTTCCGTTTTGTACTCATCGCCTTTATCTCCAAAGAGTTTCAGCGCGTCGGCTTTGCTAATGTCGGTGCGAACGATGGCTTCCTTGCGTGCGGCAAGTTCGGTCATCTTGTTTTCAATGGGCAGGAGGTCTGCTTCCTTAATCACGGCTTCACCCGGATCAACGTCGTAATAAAATCCATTCTCGATAGCCGGACCTATACCAAATTTAATACCCGGATAAAGTTCCTGCAATGCTTCCGCCATCAAGTGGGCTGAACTGTGCCAGTAGGCATGTTTGCCTTCTTCGTCGTCCCATTTGTACAACTTAATGGAAGCGTCGGAAGTGATGGGGCGGGAGAGATCCCAGGTTTCACCGTTTACGCCGATAGATAATACTTCTTGTGCCAGCCGTGAGCTTATGCTCTCGGCAATTTGCAGTCCGGTTGTGCCTTCGGCAAACTGACGAACCGAACCGTCGGGGAATGTAATGTTAATCATACTTTTTTTGAACCTTACAAATGGTTTTTTTAATGGTTTTTAATCAGAACTGCAAAGATAGAAAAATTTGCTGAAGTTTTTTGGCTATTAGTGATTGGCTATTGGTGATTAGTGACTGGTTATTCACTTTTTTAGTAATTTTGTTACTCTAAAGTGGTCAACAAATTTCAGACATTGGCACCGCTTACTTACCGATAGGTTGAATTTTACGGCGTACTCCTTTTGAAATCTCAAGAAACAAATAATTGGCTTTCCCTTTATTGAAGAATTCTTTATGTTGATTATACTTGTTTGTTGCATATTCTTTTGATTTTTCAAAAGTTATAAGCGATACTTGATTTTTTGATTGTCCCACCATGGTAGAATCTAATTGTTCATCCGGAAAGAAATCATCCAGGTCCACATCTCCAATCATCGTGGTTTCCAAAAAATTCACATTTCCCCGATTCGAATCGGTATAATACCCTACAAACATGTGACCGGGAATTCTCACAAGTATCGGCTCAATATTAATTGCGCGCAATAATGATGCAAATAACACACTACCGTCTACACAGTTAATTTGTGAAGAATTCAGAGCATCTTCAAAAGTACGTACACGCTGTGAAATTACCACATTACTCGATAAGCTTGTATTTGAAACCGAACTGTAACGGAAATTTCTTTTTTGCAATACATTCCACAAAGCATAAACCTGTTTGTCAACAGCAGCCGCAGTATTCCTTGCCTGATAGCCTAAAAACTTGTTCACAATGCGTGTATTAAGTGCCTCACGAAGTATCTGATCAATCATTGGATGATCTTCGTTTACATAAGCAGCAAAGAAAATTCCGGTATCATGAAATTTTCTGCCTTTGGTATAGTATCCAAGCAAACACTCGTTGATACTACGCACTGAAAATGTTCGTATCTTCCGACCAATTTTCTTGCCATTAATTTCAGCGTCTACTACTACACTTATCGGCTCTGGCTGTGAATTGTTTTTTAATGCTTCGTAATTCCAAATAATATCCGGATAAATGATATAATCAATATCCGATTTCGGCAAATCGAATTCAGATACTGACTGAGCATAAAATTTAGTTTCAGCCACTTCAACTCTCACATGACTCAATGGTTTTGATGAACGAATCCGAACACCTATAATCGATTTTGGATTTCCTAAATACATGGTGTCCGAAGGAATAATTATTTGTGCATCGGTTGTTGCAATAGATAAAATGGCAGAAGGAAAAATATTTCCTCCCAGATCATCGGTTATTTCATAATCATAACGGAGCGATGAATTATTATACACATAGTACCCGGTTAAAGACAACAAGATTACAACAATTATAAGTATACCCCATTTCCGGACTGAAAGATTTTTGCTTTTCATACAAGATGTTTGATTTCCTAAGACAAAGATAACTATTTATTAGCTACAGCTTGTTTTATTCCTGGGGTCTATTCAATAAACTGTGTCAAAAAGGGGAAAATGCATATATTTACCCAATAAAAACAAGTTTACATGAACAAAACAGAAGGATTTGATTACAAAGAATTTGAGAAAGAAGCGTTATTAAAATTGAAGCAAGGTGTTAGCCTGGAAGGCGAGAATGCCATATTGGCACCTCTATTAAAACGACTATTAGAAGCCGGGTTACAGGGTGAACTTGATGGTCATTTGTCAACACCCGATCAATCTAAAAATCGTCGTAATAGCCTAAGTTCAAAGAAAGTAAAAACACATTATGGCAGTATTGAGGTAACAACTCCCAGAGATCGAAATGGAAGTTTCGAACCAGAACTACTGCCCAAACGGCAAACCACCCTTATTGAATAGACCCCACAGTTTATTGAATAGACCCTGCATTTTAACAAATAAGCATTGCGAATTAACAAATATGTATCAGGTATTAACAAGTAAGTGTCAGGAAATAACAAGTGAACGTCAGGATTTAACAACTAAGTGTCACAAATTAAAAAGTAAGTATCATGCTTTATCATGAAAGTACTACATCTCATCAAATCGATACATTAACTCTGATTAATGGTTATTCATCACCATCTTCTCCAATTCTCCCTTGGGAGGGCTGTGAAGTTTCTTCATTCATCCCGCGTTCTGATTTATGGTTTTATCGGTCCTAATTCCTGAATGAAAGAAGAGAGAGTAAATCTTATCGTCAAATGACGACTGAGACAAAAAAACTGATAGGAGACTCACTGATGCATACTTTGCTGACATGTAGAAAGTTACATGGAAGCACGGACATATACTCTCGTCACTTGTCAAAAGTTACGCGGACTCACAATAAGAATTAAATATAGTCTGTAATTCTTTATAATATCTTTATAATAAAATCCATATCTTTGGAACATTAAACTAATCTGTAAAAAAAAACAATCAATTACATGGACGAGAGACAAACTATTCTGATTATAGATGATGAAATTCAGATAAGAAGACTACTCGAAATTAATTTAGCTGCAAACGGATACAAGGTTATTGAAGCCGAGACGGCAAAGGAAGGTTGTATGTTGGCTGCATCAGTCAATCCTATTCTTATTATTCTTGATTTGGGTTTACCCGATATGGATGGGCTGGAAGTGTTGAGGAAATTGCGCGACTGGTACACAGCACCTATTATCATTTTATCTGTCAGAAATTCGGAAGAAGACATTGTACGAGCGCTGGATAATGGTGCAAATGATTATCTGACTAAACCATTTCGAACCCGGGAATTGCTGGCAAGAATACGTGTGGCCACCCATCAGGTTGTTCGTCAGCAAGAAGCAATCATGGTGTTTGACAATATGACAATTGACCTTGTCAGGCACGTAGCCACCAAAAATGGTGAAATTATTAAACTAACAGCCACTGAATTTTCGTTGTTGGCTCTTATGGCCAAAAACGAAGGACGGGTGCTTACTCATGTGTATATTCTTCAGAAAATATGGGGGTATGGATACACCGATCAAACTCAGTACTTGCGGGTTTTCATTGCACAGCTGCGTAAAAAAATTGAAGATGACCCAACTAAACCAAAATTACTGATTACCGAATCAGGCATTGGTTATAGGTTTAGTGGGATATAATAGAAGTTTAACTTTGGAAAAGTTACTTTTTTTTATTGGGAATTTTTACTGTAAAGACAGCTCCGCCATTTACTCCATTGGCAGCTGATACAGAACCATTTTGCGCTTCTACAAACCCTTTTACTATGGACAAACCAAGTCCTGTTCCACCTGCCTTAGCATCTTTCCCACGGTAGAATTTATCAAAAACGGAAGACAACTCCGTTTCGGGAAATCCATGTCCCTGATCGATAACTTTAATGATGAGATTTTCATCAGAAATTTGAATTTTCAATTCAATAGCACTTCCTTTGGGTGAGTGTTGCGTGGCGTTGAGAATAAGATTGTGCAGCACTTGTTCCATCAATCCAAAATCGACATAAATCAACGGGAGGTCAATGGGAATATGTGCTTTAAATGTAAACGGTTCCAGTTCGTTTTTAAGCGATTCGGAAACGGAGTTCACCAAATCATGGACATCGCACCAGTCAGGATGAGGTGTTATCCTGCCTGTTTCTAATCGTGACATATTTAATAAATTCTCAACCAATCGGTTCAAGCGAATGGATGCAGTTTTAATTTCGGAATAAAGCTCTTTTTGAATGGATTCCGGAAGATATTGTTCCAACAGAGTCTCCGAAGAACCCATAATAGCAGCAATTGGGATACGAAGCTCGTGCGAGATTGAGTTAAACAAAGTTTTATACAATTTCTCAGATTCGCTAATCATATACGTTTTTTTGGTTGCATTACGCAATAATTCCCGTTCGTATTTACCAATAATCTGTGCAAGCGACGCTTCCCAAAACTGTTCTTCGCCATGTGTAAAGACCTTAGTTTGTTTTACTACGATTACACCCAATGTACTGCTACTACCAATTAATGGATAAAAGGTGTAGTCATTGGAAGGCAAAGTATTGGTGAATTTACCGGCTTTCAGTGAATTTTTCTCTACCCAGTTGATTATACTCATTTCGCTTTCGGTTAACTGAATCGTAGAATTCTCAATCGGCATAACTTCCAATTGATTAAAGTCATTTTTGACCACGATGCTGCATTCCAATTTAAAATAGCGATTGATAAAATCGTAAGCAATCTTAATCACATCGTCGAAACCCGAAACTGAGTTCAGGTCTTTCGTTAGTTGGTACAGGGCATTGGTGCGTTCCTCTCGAACGCGTATCTTCTTTTCCTGACGTCGGACTCGAGACGTTAATGTTCCATTGACTAATGCCACAATGAAAAACATAAACAACAGCAGAATATCAAGCGGTTTCTCAATATGCAGGGTAAAATGAGGGGGAATAAAGAAATAGTCCCAGATTAATGCGCTTGAGGTGGCCGCAAATAAAACCGGACCCGTTCCATAAAACAATGCCAGCAAAGATACCATGAACAATAGGATAACAGAAATGGTCTGGTAACCAACAATATCTTTTACGTAATAACTTAATATTGATGTTAGGCAGACAATAAGAAAAACGGTCAGGTATTGTCGACTGTGCGATGTGAAAGGGGGAATGGCTGCTTTGACATTGAAGTTATTTTCGATCGGGGTATCTGAGCCTAGTATATAAACATCAATATTGCCACTGTGTTTAATCAACCGGTTTACAAAATTTCCAAGTTTTAATAGTGACTTTACACTGCTCAACCGTGATTTCCCTACAATAATATGCGTAATATTCTCTTTCTGAGCATAATTTACAATCGCTTTGACAATATCATTGTTTGTAACGATTCGCACTTTAAATCCTAATTGTTTGGCAAGATCAATATTCAAATCAAGTTGCTCGTGGTCTTTGGCTGTTAAGCGTTGAGAGGTTTCCACATAAAGGGCTTCGACATTAGCTCCCATGGTGTAGGCCAAATTTTTGGCCCACTTGAGCAAACCGGCCGAAAAGGGACTTACACCGATAGCCACAAGAAAATGCAATCCCGATTTCCATGGTCCACGGATACGTTTGTCCTGCATATAATCATGCAACTGATTATCAACCCGGTCGGCAACAATACGCAGGGACATCTCGCGCAATGCGGTGATATTTCCTTTGCGGAAAAAATTATTTACAGCTTCTTTGGAACGTTCGGGCGTATAGACTTTTCCCTCGGACAGGCGTTGAAGCAGCTCGTCGGGCGTAATATCAACCAGTTCAATATCATCGGAATTTTCAAATATAAAATCAGGTAAGGTTTCACGGATAATCACACCTGTAATTTGTGCAACCGTATCGGTGCGACTTTCGAGATGCTGAACATTGAGCGTGGTGAAAACATTGATGCCGTTCTCCAACAATTCCTGAACATCCTGATAGCGTTTATTATGACGACTTCCCGGTGCATTGGTGTGCGCCAGCTCATCCACCAGAACAATCTGAGGATTACGGGCAATGATAGCATCTAAATCCATCTCCTGCACGGTAGTGGACTTGTATTCTATAGTTTTACGGGGAATAATTTCAAAACCATGCACCAAAGCATTTGTTTCTTTCCTGTCGTGTGTTTCTACATAGCCAACAACAATGTCATTTCCTTTCTTTTTTTCTTCGTGTGCAGCCTGAAGCATGGTGTAGGTTTTTCCTACACCGGCACACATTCCAAAAAAAATCTTTAGTTTACCCCGTTTGTTTTTTTCTTCCTCTTTGACTAATGCAGCAAGAAGTTCATCAGGATTTGGTCTTTCAATTTCGAAGGCTGTCATTTTAGTTCTTTTTGAGTAAAAAATAATATAATTGAATTGTGTCCCGCGATTTCCAAATCGCATTATCTAAACATAAAACACTATTTTAGTTTGTCCAGTTCAATATTTAGCAATAATACATTTACCCGGCTTTCACCCAAACAAGTCAATTGAGGTGCTTCAGTCATCTTTTCAACAAGTGATTTCAACTTTTGTTTCTGCACATTGCTAAAATTCCGTGCTTTTGCTATTCGATCAATTTGTAGCTCAGCAGCTTCAGGTGATATATGCGGGTCAAGACCACTTGCCGAAGCGAAAAGCATTTCGGACGGCACTTCTACATTTTTATCCAGCTGATTGAAAGTTATAAATTTATTTTTTCGTTCAGCAACCTGAGCTTTGAGCTTTGCACTGGTCAATCCCAAATTACTACCGCCCGAAGGTAACGGATTATTTCCAATTGCCGAAGGACGCGACGAAAAATAAATAGTACTATCGAATTGTTGTCCGATCAGTTCACTTCCAATTATTTTATTGTCTTTTAAAATAAGGCTACCATTAGCTTGGTGTGGAAATACAACCTGTGCAATACCTGTAACCAAAAGCGGATATAGTATCCCGGTAAGAATGGTAAAAACCAGGAATATTTTTAATGCAATACCAAATGTTTTCATATTTTTTTTTGGTTCCCCTTTAGGAGCTAGGGTTTTTTTATAAATTAATCAATATATCGATAATTTTTATTCCGATAAACGGTGCAATCAGACCGCCTAATCCATAAATCAACAAATTTTTCGTCAGTGCTTTATTTGCTGAAATTGGTTTATAAGCCACACCTTTCAATGCGAGTGGAATAAGTGCAATGATAATTAACGCATTGAAAATGATAGCGCTAAGAATGGCACTTTCCGGTGAACCAAGCCTCATAATATTGAGTGCCGACAAAGGTCCTTGTCCATTGCTCCCGGCATAGAGCGCAACAGAAATGGCCGGAATAATGGCAAAGTATTTGGCCACATCGTTGGCAATACTGAAGGTTGTCAGCGCACCGCGGGTCATCAGCAACTGCTTACCCACTTCTACCACTTCAATCAATTTCGTAGGGTTGCTGTCTAAGTCCACCATATTTCCGGCTTCGCGAGCTGCCTGAGTTCCTGAGTTCATTGCAATACCAACATCAGCTTGTGCCAGGGCAGGTGCATCGTTTGTACCATCACCAATCATTCCCACCATGTGTCCTTTTTCCTGTTCTTCACGAATACGGCGCAATTTGTCTTCGGGCTTAGCTTCAGCCATAAAATCATCTACACCTGCTTCGGCAGCAATAGCAGCGGCAGTAAGGGAATTATCTCCTGTAATCATCACCGTGCGAATTCCCATTTGACGAAGTTCAGCAAAGCGGTTCTTGATACCTCCTTTTACAATATCTTTCAAGTGGATCACACCTAATACATTGTTATCTTCGGCCACTACCAAAGGCGTTGCTCCCTGACGCGCCAAGTCGGATACTATATCTATCACTTTTTGAGAATAAACTCCGTTGTTTTCTTCAACAAAAGCCTGAATAGCCTGCGAAGACCCTTTGCGGATATGGTGAACTTTTCCTTCCGGGGTTTTCAAATCCACACCGCTCATGCGCGATTGTGCAGTAAAAGGAATGAAGGTTGCATGCAAATGGGTAATGTCACGTCCACGTATATTGAATTTTTCTTTTGCCAGCACTACAATTGAACGGCCTTCGGGCGTTTCGTCTGAAAGAGAAGAAAGCTGAGCTGCATCTGCGAGTTCCTCAACTTTAATTCCTTCGGCCGGAATAAAGTTGGTGGCCATACGGTTTCCCAATGTTATTGTTCCTGTCTTGTCAAGCAAAAGCACATCCACATCGCCGGCAGCTTCAATGGCACGTCCGCTCGTAGCTATTACGTTGCGCTGAATAAGCCGATCCATTCCGCTGATGCCGATAGCATTCAGCAAACCACCAATTGTAGTTGGGATAAGACAAACCAGCAAGGCGATTAACACAGGAATTGACAAATTATGCGATTGTGATATTCCCGAAGCATTTAAACTATATCCGAAAAATGCCGGAAGTGTAGTCACTGCCAGAAGGAATATTATGGTTAAGCCTGAAAGCAGAATAGTCAGTGCAATCTCATTTGGTGTTTTCTGGCGTTTGGCACCTTCTACCAGCGCAATCATACGGTCAATGAATGTATTGCCGGCATCAGCTGAAATTCGAATGAGGATACGGTCGCTCAATACTTTTGTTCCGCCGGTTACAGCCGAACGGTCGCCACCGCTTTCGCGGATTACCGGAGCCGATTCGCCCGTTATAGCCGACTCATCGACACTGGCAATTCCATCAATTACTTCACCATCCGAAGGGATAATATCATTCACTTCGCAAACAACAATGTCGCCTTTGCGTAAATCCGGAGCCAGAACCTCAGTTTCTTTATCTCCAACTATTTTACGGGCTTTGGTTTGCGTGCGGTTTCTCCTCAAGCTTTCGGCTTGAGCTTTTCCGCGTCCTTCGGCTATCGCTTCGGAGAAATTGGCAAAAAGAATAGTGAACCAAAGCCATATGGCAATCTGAAGATTAAATGACGAGTAACTACCCTGAAAAATCCCGGCAAAAACTATGAAAGATGTCAATACGGCACCGATACCCACTATAAAGATGACAGGATTTTTTACTAATACTACAGGGTTTAATTTCTTTACACTGTCTTTCGCCGCCCGTGCAAATAACTTCTTATTAAAGATACTTTTATTTGATTTAGTTGTCATAATAATGAATGATTAAAAAGTAATACCATTATTCATCAACAAATGTTCTACAATTGGTCCGAATGATAATGCCGGGAAATAGGTCAAACCACCGACAATTATGATTACACCGATCAGTAAACAGACAAACAACCAGTTATCCGTTTGGAAACTGCCGGACGATGGCGGAGTAATTTTCTTTTTTCCCATACTTCCTGCAATTGCCAGAATCGGTATAATCACTCCGAAACGTCCAATCAACATTCCAGATCCAAGAAGTAAATTATAAAAAACCGTGTTGGCATTTATTCCTGCAAAAGCACTACCGTTGTTACCGGCTGCAGAACTGAAAGCATATAACATTTCGGAGAAACCATGCGGTCCAGCATTATTTAATCCGGATAGTCCGGGGCTGCTTGCCGATGCCCAGGCGGTGAATAAAAGAATAACGAATGATGTTGCCAGATTGGCTATTATAGCCATTGTTACTTCAAATCCTTCCACTTTCTTTCCCAGATATTCGGGTGTGCGTCCAACCATTAGTCCGGCAATAAATACAGTGAGAATGATGAATACTACCATGCCGTATAAACCGGCACCTACGCCACCGAAGATTATCTCGCCAAGCATAATATTGACCATGGCAACCATTCCGGCCAACGGCGACAAGCTATCGTGCATGGCAATTACAGAACCATTGGATGCCGCCGAGGTAGATGTTGACCAAATGACACTGTTGGTTATTCCGAACCGGGTCTCTTTTCCTTCCATAAGTGCCGAATGACCAAAAACAGGATTGGCTGAATACTCGCCATACAATGCAATAGCCAGGCCTGCGAGTAAGAAAGTAAACATAACAATGAAAATTGTCCACCCCTGACGTTTGGAACCCACCATTTTGCCATAAGTAAAGGTTAATCCGGAAGGGATTAGTAAGATAGCCAGCATTTCCAGCAAATTGCTCAACGGAGTCGGGTTTTCAAACGGGTGCGCACTGTTGGCATTGAAGAAACCACCGCCATTTGTACCTAATTGTTTGATCGCTATTTGAGATGCAGCCGGACCCATTGGCAGTACTTGTTCGGTCCCTTGAAGAGTATGAACTGTTTGATAGGTGTCGAAATTTTGAATAACACCTTGTCCAACCAGGAAAACAGCAAATAATATTGAGAGTGGCAAAAGAACGTACAAGGTAGAACGGGTTAATTCCACCCAAAAGTTACCTAACTTGTCAGAAGACTTACGTGAGAGTCCTTTTATCAGAGCCAATAAAACCGCTATTCCCGTTGCGGCACTCACAAAGTTCTGAACGGTCAGAGCAAGCATTTGTACCAAATAACTCATTGTGGTTTCACCACCGTAACCCTGCCAGTTGGTGTTGGTCATAAAACTCACAGCCGTGTTGAATGCCGAATGCCACGAAACATTGGGTAAGTTTGCCGGATTTAATGGAAGATATGCCTGCGTAAGTTGCAGCAGAAATACAAACAAAAATCCGATTAAGTTGAATGTCAATAATCCGAAAGCATAGGTTTTCCAATCAGTTTCTTCTGTTGAGTCGACGCCCGAAATTTTATATATCAATCGTTCGAGCCAGCCTAACGGAACTGACAACAGATGTTTTTCGCCTGTAAACACCTTATACATATAATTTCCCAGAACTGGCGTTAAGCCTGTCAATAGTCCGAGAAAGATAATGATTTGTAAAAGATCGTAAGTAGTGAACATACATTTAAAGTATTAAGAGAATAATCTGATATTAAAATTTCTCAGGTTTTATGAGTGAGTAAATTAAATAGCCTAATATTGCCACGGCTATTATAGCTCCAATGATGTATCCCGTCGGGGTATTCATTTCAGTAGTTGCTGCCATTAAAAGTTCTGATTCCATTTTTTGACTTGTTTTTTTTGTTGATGCCTGATGAATCAAATTTTCATCATTATTCTGGTTGTTGTTATTTCTAATAAATATATAGTATTCAGTTGTATACCAATTTATCATAAACTTTATAATAGCCGTTATTCAGGGCAATCAGCTATCCGACTGCAAAGATGAAAATCATACCTCCGGCCATTTCAGGTAATTCAGTTATTGCTTCCATGATATATATTGTTGAATACTGCTTAAAATATTGTTGCATTAAGCATCCTGTTTATCCGGTACAAAAATATACTGAAAGGTATAAGAAGAAAATCAAAAACACAGGGAAGGATATAAGGATTTTATAAAGAATTATTTTTGTCCGGCAAAAAGTTTATCTTATTGTCCTCAAGCCGGACAGGCTTTTACTTTTTGGCTTCAGCCCCAAAAAGTAAACAAAAAAGGGCTTCGCTGTCGATAAAAAGCTAAAAATTGTATGCGTTTCGCTCAAAGCGTCCAAACTCCTCTCCGCCAGTGGGCGGATCGTCAAACAAGGACGCTTTTTTACCGCTTCACTACTACAATTTTCTTTACGCTTTTTCTCTAAGGCGGAAAGAGGGAGCGATACCAAAATTGAGCCCTAAATCAAATAGAATCTATATTATTCGGATTTTCAATAACATATACTCGCTTGAATTATTTATACCGGACACCAATAATAAAGAATCTTTAGTATTGTATAATATGTTGATATGTCACGGTTTGGAGGCTAATCACATGCTTTCCCCGGAAAAAGTAAACCCCCGATATAAGTTGTAGGTACTTATATTGAGGGTTTGTTATCGATAATGTATGAGTTAGAGTATTTCTTATAAACTAACGTGAGTTCGATATAAAAATACATTTAACCAATTCAAATACAATTGTCTGTATTCCCGTAGGGAATTAATATCCATAGAAAAAGGTTATCAAAAAAAAATAGATTCCCCGTTAGGGGATAAATTTATCAATTCCCTACGGGAAATGAACCAATACAAACACACACTTTCTATTGATATTTAAGTCCTAACGGACTATTTCTTATGTCGAACTCACGTTAAACTATTTCCTGTCAGTGAAAACAGGAAGGGCAATTTACCTGACAGGTGGTATGTGCTTTTATTTCTATAAACTTACTTTTAGATCTAAATGACCGCCAAATCCAACCTGGATAATTCTCATCAAAGTTGATAATCTTATATCGGATTTTTTATTTATCCTCATTTTTATATTCAATTTTTCTGTTGATGTCATTAATTGTATTACTCCAGTCTATACCGGGCAGAATACTCATAATAGCGTCAATGTCCTTTTCATAATTATTTCTAAATGAAACTATAGTATCATTCTTTTTTGCATATTCATTAAGAAAAATATTACCTATATATATAATTTCGCCTTTCTTTACTTCAAAAGGAATTGAAAAACCATCGGCAAAAACAGATCTTTGTAATGCTCTGATACCGCTGTTTCTAAATAAACTGACATATGGAATTTCATATTTCCCTTCAGGTATTTTCATTGTATATAAATAGGTTAATCCATTATCTAAATCTCCTATATGTCTCATTCTCAAAGTCTGTTCAGGATAAAATCTAATATCAGTCGTATATTCTTTTAGTATGTTTTTGTCAGTATATTTACCGGTTACTCTGATAGAATAAATATCATACCTTGCTTTCTCTTTTGGGAATGTTAATGAGCCAATAATTATTCCGTTTATATCCGTTTCTTTTTGCTGCTTTTTTTGTTCACCCGAAGATGAGAATACTGCACAACATTGAATTGATGCAATTGTAATTAACAATATGAAAATTTTTCCGATTTTAGAGTTGTTCCTGTTCATACCTGTCTTTCCTTTTATTTCCTGTTTATTTTAATCGTTGTATTCGGGAAAAGTTTTTTAATCTGTTCTTCTTTTTCCTGATTAATAATGCCCGTAAGTTCTAAATTGCTTATTTGGATTTGCGATAACTTTTCGGGTATATTTATTTCACCTGTGAATTTCAGATGCAGAAATTCTATTTTCTTTAAGCTGTAAATGTCTTCGGGTACCGTATTAATATTCGAAATTGATAAATCATCCATTTCTTTCAGATAGGAGAATTCGGATTTCTCAGGGTCAAATGAAGTCTTATTGTTGACAGCCCAGCCGATTTCAGGTCTCAGTGTATAATCATCCTTGTTTTGAGACAGACCAACAAATCCGGCCCAGAATTCCATGTTGTAGCTCTTGTTATTGACTGCGTCTTCAAAAATAAAAGGAACTTTTACCAGCTCGGGAGCTAAATTATTTATATTGGTAATTGGTTTCAATTCAGTTTGTTTACCTTCTTTGGTATAAGGGAAGAATTTTATGATCCACCCGTCAATGGTCGTTGGTGAACCGTATTTCTTTTCTGTATGCGCTTTTACCATATTCATCCAGAAACTTTTCTTAAAGTTGCCTTTTTTGGTCTCAATGATTTGTTTCAGTACAGGTTCCAGCTCATTTGTCCACCAGCTTAATTTATATCTGGAAATGTATCTGGTTTTCGAAAGCACCTTTTCCCAGTCCTGCACTGTTCCTTCAATCGTAATGCTCGGTATTCCGCAACCAACCATGATAACCTTGTAGTTAAAGTATGCTTTTACAGTTTCCATGATTGTTATTTCACTCACAATCTTAGTTGTGGGTGTTGTCGTTGTGAAATCCGCTGTCAGCACATTGGTTAATTCTTTACCGGTATAATCGCTGATTTGATTGGTAAACTGAGGAAAAACGGCCTCCCAGGTACTTTTCCTGTTTCCTAATTCAATATCCTCCGCGATGATGGTTAATGTCTTTTTGTCCTTAAAACTGACGATATCTTTCCGGAATTCTTCCGCGTTATTGGCAATATGCCTCGAGAACCCCTGACTGATCAATAACCAGACAATATCCGGAGATAATGTAAAAGGTCTGTGTTCCCGGTAAGCCGTTAAAATTCCGCTCAGAAAAGGATGCTCACCCATATTCACCAAACTGTCAGGAAGTTCAGACAACTTTTCGATATTTGCTTTCGAGTATTTGAACACATCGCCCGAAGGTATCTGATGCAAATACTTCGAAGGTTTCGAAAGCTTTTCGATGGTATATGTCGTTGAATTTTGTGCAAAACCACTTACACAAAGAACTACTAATAATGTCGTTAAAATGTTTTTCATTGCTTTTCATTTAATAACGGGAGACCAGGCATAAACCCTGATACTACGGTTTTTCTTGTTTATATCATGCTATATTTTTTTCCAGACAATGTCCGGATTTTATCTGCGACGTAGCTGCAAGTGGCTGTTGCACAACCACATCAAAATCCCACGATTTCTTTCAAAAAATTTGATTTTCAAAACGCCTATAATCAGACAAAATAGAAATTCCCGATTTATTTAATAAAAATAACTTCAGAGACTTCG
>Ga0316605_10000748_pt1 | contig 20553 bp, 18 predicted proteins | sample OWC_soil_day20_n_FD_207666 | JGI IMG/M metagenome (GOLD analysis project Ga0316605, IMG submission 207666) | Wetland soil microbial communities from Old Woman Creek delta, Ohio, United States - OWC_soil_day20_noCT | ecosystem: Environmental > Terrestrial > Soil > Wetlands | place: USA: Ohio...
AATGCACTCTCTATCTTGGAGCAAGCCAAGGAGAATGGCTGTCTGACGCCAACCATCTTCATGGAGACTGGCATGGCGTTAATCGCTCAAGGCCGCTCTGCCGAGGGTTTGGCGGCGCTGGACAAGGCAATTGAGCTTGCTCCACGGCCAGCCAAAAGTCTTCGGCTGGCAGGCATTGAATTGATGAATCGGGGGCGTTTTGATGAGGCGATCAGGAATTTGCAGCGAGCCGCATTACTGCGGCCCTGCGATTCTCAGGTGTTGATTGCTATCGCGGCTCTGGCTCGACGTCTCGGCATGCCGTCGTTGGCGAGCGAGATGCTTGAAAGGGGCGGTTTGGGGGAGGGCAATCTTTCGGTTAGCTACATGCTGAGTGAAATGAAAGCGCTTGAGGGCCTATCCTCCGAAGCAGAACAATTACTCGAAGGTGCTAATTGGGAAACGATGGGTGAGGATTGCCGTGCAGCCTATGGGCTGGCAGTCAAGGCTCTCGAAAACTGGGAAGTCTACGATCAATTTTTAGAGTCATGGGCCCAGCGTGGTTTTAAAGAGAAAAACGATCTGCTGTCCTACGCTTGGCGATTACTGCAGCGCGGTGACTTTGGCCTTGGTTGGGAAAGCTATTGTCGTGCAGTTTCCGGCCACAAGACTTCTATTCCGTCCTGGAAGGGCGAAAGTCTCGAAGGGAAGCATCTTTTGGTGTACCAGGATCAGGGGGCGGGGGATTTGATTCAGTTTTTCCCGCTGGTACGGCAAGTCGTGGAGCGCGGAGCGCGGGTAACTCTGGCTGTTCTCCCCGAGATGGTCAGCTTGCTGGATTTCCAAGGATTGGAAGGGCGGGTTATTTCTCTGGCCCAGGTTGATTGGGATGATGCCTATTTCGATTTCTCTGTGGCCCAGATGCATTTGCCCTGTCTGCTTGATACCCGGCTTGACCAGCCGAAACACGTTGAGCCGATTTTGTTGGCTCGGCAGAGTTTGCTTCCAAAATGGGATGAGGCTTTCGCCAATGAAAAGCGACTGAAAGTGGGGGTGATTTGGGCAGGCAATCCAAGCTATATGAATGACGCTTGGCGGTCCACCTGTCTGGAAGACTGGCGACGCCTTGCGAAAATCGACGGTGTCGTTTGGGTCAATTTGCAAAAAGATATTGCATCGAATCAAGCTTATTCCGTTCCCGAGTTCAACTTTTTGAATCCCATGGTCGACTGTGATGATTGGGCGAAAACTTCATCGGTGGTGGCACAGCTTGATATGGTTATCTCTGTGGATTCGGGGGTGGCACACCTGGCTGCTGCATTAGGTGTGGACACTTGGATTTTGCTGCCGCCGAGGGTGACCGACTTTAGATGGCAGTTGGCGAGAGAAGATTGCCCATGGTATTCGAGAGTGCGTTTATATCGCAGAGATATTCGGGAGCGTTGGTTCGATGTTCTGGATAGGGTTGCTACCAACCTGATCGGTGTTGTGCAGGCCAGAGGCTCGAATGGATAGTTGTGATGGTTGATTTACAACGTATCCGATGGGGGCTTGCCGTCATCACAGGAATCTCGCTGTTTGCATGGGCGCAGGGAAGAGATCCGGTGGAGAGGGCGAGAACGCCGGAATCGATGGTTGTCGCGTTGCCCGTTCCCGTACAAATTTTGTTGTCCGGGTCTGATCGTTTTTTGGCGGCCGATATAGCCACCTTGCGGGCTATTTTGGTCGGCTTGGGGGAGAAAGAGCATACATTGGATGCTCTAGCGCATACTCAAGTGGCCGCTTCGTGGCTTAACCCGGCACAGGAAGATAACTATTACACCGCAGCGGCGCTTTTGCCTTGGGAAGGGTATGTAGATGCAGCCCAGGTCATCCTCGGGCGAGCGATGAAGGTGCGGAAGTGGGATCCCTTGCCGCCTTTCTTGTATGCGTTCAATCAACTGAATTTTAGGGGGGATGTGGATGGTGCAGTTGCCGCTCTGCATATTGCGGAGGACCATGCCAGCGACTTGGGTGCAAAGCGCTATTTCGCTGAGATGGCAACGCGTTGGCAGAGTCGCCGGGATGATCCCGGTTTTGTGTTGAATGCGCTTCGTGGAACCGCACGGCAAGCTAACAGCAAAAAGCTTTTTACCTTTCTCGACAAACAATCAAAGAGGCTGGAGGGGTTAATGGAAATCCGCAGTGCCGTTAGCCGTTTTCTCCAGTTACGAGGGGTGGCTCCTTCCTCGCTGGAGGAACTTGTAACCGCTCGCGTACTCGATTCTCTGCCTGTTGATCCCAGTGGTTTGGGTTATGCGCTACGGGGAGATGTTGTCTATCTTAAATCAGCGCAAGGTATTGAAAGGGATATGTGGTGACTCCCATTTTTTCAGTAAGCAATGTTACCAAGGAATATCGGACGGGGTTCTGGGGGCGCCGAACGCGGGTGTTACAGAATGTGGATTTGATTGTTGCGGAAGGCGAGGCGGTTGGATTCATTGGCCATAATGGGGCGGGGAAAAGTTCAACCATTCGCTTGATGCTTGGTCTTCAAGCTCCGACCTCGGGTACCGTGATGATACGAGGCCGACCGGCAAATGATCCGCTGGCCAGGGTGGGAGTTTCCTATCTTCCGGAAATACCGCTGCTTTATGACTATCTGACTCCTGGCGAGCTTCTGAGAATGGCGCTTCATTTTCACAACTTCCAGGGGGATTGTGAGCAGCAGATTAAAGTATGGCTTGATCGGATGCGAATTCAGGAGGTTGCCAATAAGCGGGTAAAAGGGTTTTCAAAGGGGATGTCGCAACGTGTGGCTCTCGCTATGGCGCTGTGCGCAGAACCATCCGTGCTTGTGCTCGATGAACCGCTTTCTGGTCTTGATCCTGTCGGGCGGAGAGAGGTCGTTGAAATTCTAGAAGAGTATCGCCAAAAAGGTGGGACGTTATTTTTTTCCTCCCATGTCCTTTCGGATGTCGAAAGGTTGGCAGACCGGTTTGTCTTTATTCATCAGGGGAAAATTGGTGCTTCATATAGCGTTGATTCTGTTCTGAAAGCTTCAGCCAATTCTTATGAGTTGACGGTTTGTACGGATGCTCCCCCCGCCGGCTATGAACGTATAGGCAGAAATTTGTGGAGACGACAGGTGTCTTCGGAAAGTTTGGCTGAAAGCATTTCTCAAATACTTGACTGTGGGGGGCTTTTACATAGCGTCCGCAGTTCCTCGAATTTGGAAGATTTATATCTTGGATTGATGAGCGCCGGAGATTTAAGGCGAGGCTGATCAATTCGATGGTTTTCTATTGCTCCAAACTGGGATTTTTATTACCACTGCTGCCGCGATGAGGGATAGCGCGATAATCAAGCTAATGGTTGATACCAAATTTGCCAGTTCTTGGGTTTTTGAAAATTTAAAGGATAGCTGTCGATAGTTGATAAATCGTTCAGCGGCTTTTCGCTCCTCAATTGTGTCTTTGAAATGGTCGCCTGGCTGGCAGTCGTTTTCTTTTGGGAAAACATAGCAGGCAGGGTTTTTTAAATTTAGGACCCCGTCTCTTGCTGACAACGGATTTCCCGGCCGCAGTGTACGAATTTCAAAATTCTCGATGTTATAACCAAAGAGCGGGTTGTAGCAGAAGGCCTGCGATGCGCCAATGGCAATCAAATCATTTTGGTGAGATGTGTAGGCAATATTGCCGGCGTCGTCTAGATAAGCTCCAATGGCAGAAATTCGTGGTGTAAATTCAGGTGCCTGCGATTTTTGGAATGCTTCGAGAATAGGAGTGGGGTTGTAGGACTGGGTTTCATAAAATTCTCGCGGGACGGTGGCTTTCAGAGTGACGAGCGAGGTGATGGCCAATACGGTTATCAGAATGCGGAAAGCTGGACGATGACCCAGCGCACGGGACAGTGCGTTCGCGCATAGTACGCAGATGAACGGAGATAGTTCGACGAGCCAGCGCCAAGGTGCTGACGTGCTTTTAATAACTGGTAATTGTTTGAGAGTGGCATTCCATTCCGGCGAGTAGTAGAGCAGGGCCAAAGGAATGATGGTCAGTATTGAAAACAACACCAGATGGCTAACCTTCTCTGGTGCTATTTTTATCGGAACCGCTTGCCGGTTTGTTACCAAGATGATCAAACAGGCGCCTAGTGTGACAATTAGTGGTACCAGCGTTAAGTCAAACGCCAATTCGTGTGGGCCTATGCCAATGGCTCGATTAATGAGCATGGATGCTTTGGCAACAAAGTTTTCTTCTTCCGGGCGAAACAATAAGGTTGTGACAAATTCCAGATGGTCGGTAAACGAAGAAATTCCGGGAAGTGGATATTGGGCCCGAGGAAAATTTTTCATTAGTGCACTGGCTGCCACGATTTTCGAGGTGGCAATGCCGAGAGCAAGGACTGCCGTTGTCGAAGCTAATATGTAAAATTGCCGCCAGGGCGCGCCACGAATAATTGCTAGGCAGGCAAGGCCCCAGACGCAAAATCCAAATGGAACCATCAGCGAGCCCAGTCCCGCATGTAAAGCACCGGCAACCAACAAACCGGAAAAGCCAATTCGGGATGCTTTGGCCTGCCATGACAATGGTTCTTTGCTAACCAGTAACCAAGTTACTAGCGGAGCAAGGAGAAAATCGAGAAAACCTATGTGACCGACCAAGTGGTGATGGGTAGAGAAACCATTGAACATCCAGATGCTGGCCGCCAGAATTGAGGGCGCTGTTTCCAGTTGCATGCTGCGTTTGCAAAACAGATACATTCCCCAGTAGCCCGCGCAGGCGGTTAGCAAGAGCGAAACATAGGATGCGGCCAGCGGTTCTATGAAAAATGAGAGAAATTGGATAGGCGAGTAAAAGGTTGGCCCGCACAAAATGCGGGGGAGAACCAAGGGGCAGAAAATATTCCATTATTGATAAACCAGTAACGGCCATCTAACAATGCAGGCAAAGCAAGGGAATAGTCATGACCTACGCCGTTACCAGAGGCTCCGCCTGGATCGAAGAATGGGCTGTAAATCTCGTGGAATATGGCGGTTAACGCCAAAAAAGATAGCCAGATTGGCAAGAGATCTCGGAATCTGAGGTGCTTTTGATTGGGGGAGGCGGTCAGCATTGGTCGCTAAACTTGCTTTTTTTAAATGTGAAGTGCCGATGGATAAAATAGCTGCCAACCACAATCAGGACTGTGCTCAGTCCTTGAGCGACGATGGGCGAAATATGAATTATTTCTACCATTAATGGGAGCAGGACAAGGCCAATGCCGAGAGAGCCTAGATGTGCAATGTTGAAGCGTGCGTATTCAGCCAGGCAATTTCCCGAAGATCGAAAGACGAGCTTGCGCTGGGTTGCAAAGGACTGGGTAACCGCGATGACGTGGCTGAAAACAGCGATAGCTATATAGTTGGTTAATTCTCCGAATATGGCGTACAACCCAGCGAAAATGCAGAAGCCGGCAAGCGTGTTCCAAGCGCCTATGGCCAGGTAACGGAATTTCAGGTTTTTTTGCCAAAGCACCATGGCATTCGAGCTGGAAAAAAATCTAGGGCGCATGGTGCCTAAATGCTGACAAGATCGCACGGCCTTGCCACCTTGTGCCAATGAATGGGCGTTGAGTACGATGGAAAAGAGCTGTAGCACCATTCCGCCGCATAAAAAGTGAGTTCATTGGCATCGGCGGCGCACCCGTCTTCAGGCCTGCCGCCAATTGACTGCTCCCTGAGTAAAGTGGTCAACATGCAGGCCTTGTTGGGCAGGGGGGAGTACATGTCCAGTGCGTAGACCGAGGAAAATATATCGTTTCAACCCAAATGCTCAAGAATTAGCTTGGTAGGTATTAGCCGCTTGTTGGTCGCAAGATGTAACGCAAGTCCTTTTAAATGTGCCAAGTGCAACATTGCTTCTATGCCGGGAAATGCGCTGCTGGCTCTATAACCCTCGGTATCGTAATAATCCATAAAACTTCGGGTAAGCGCATCGAGCACGCAAGGGGCGTCTATCCCTGAAATAATAGACAGGGTTTCGCGCAGGGGCGGGCCGATGATTGCTGCGGTCAATGCCTGTTTGGGCTCGATTTTATGGGCCAGCAATGTCGCAGTAAATCCGACAAGAATGCTGGCTGACGAGTCGATCAGCGTTCCATCCAGATCGAAGATCGGGGTACTTGGTTTAGCACCCACGTTCGTAAATCATGTTGCGTAACGCTGGATTGCTGGCGTATGGACTATCTATGTCGTCAATCATCAAGGCACTGTTTCGCTGGACGGGTGCAGTCAAGCGTTGGCCGTTGAGGATTTCCCGGCAGGACAATTGTCCTTTTCTTAGTGGAATGGCTAGGTAAAAATCGCGATTGAGGTTGCTGTGATGTATTTCGTAGGCGGCTGGCAAATCGCGTTTTGCGTATACCCCACGGACTAAACCATCCAAATATTCAACTTCCTTCCGTTTTGGAATTCGCTTGGTGGTACTTTCACCGCCGCACATCTCGATGGCTTTGTGGTATGCCTTAAACCAGGCGTCAATCTGATAAGGCAAAGAGCAATATGGCGAGACCGGGATTCCGTCAGCTTCAATATCGATATGTCTTTCCCAAGTGCGCGCACCTTTGGCGTATGATATAAGCATAGACGAGTGCCAGTCGGTATATTCGTGCGTCGAGTAGCCGATCACGTTGTTTGGATAGCGCTGACGCAGAAAATCAATCTGGTTAAGTTCCAGTTCGCCGTCTTCGGAAGGGTAGATTGAAACGCAATGGTTGATTGCTAATGGGATATTGCGATTGGCAAAGAATGTAACTAGGTCGTCCAAATCCTTGAGTGACGAGCCTCCGGTAGAAACGATGACTGGTCGCTTGGTTTGGGCGATTCGTTCAATCAGGAACCAGTCGTTAAGGTCTGAACTGGCAATTTTTATGATTGGAAAATCCAGTTCCTCGCATAACTCGACCGAGGCTTCGTCGAATGGCGTGGCCATCGGGATGCATCCTTGCTCCTTTATTCGTAGGGCCAACGTACGAAAATCATTTTTCGATAGGCGGGTCACTTCGGTCTTGTTGATGTAACGTAGTTCGGTGTTGCCCTTGAAGTCTTCATGCACAAAACTGTCTACATCGCGAAACTGGAGTTTGATTGCTGCTCGGACATTATTGAATTTCACAACTTGAGCGAAGTCATTAACAATCTTCAGTCCGCGCTCCAGGCGCCCCCAGTGGTTGTTAGCTAATTCCAGGATGAAGAGGTTCTCGAATATCTGGTTCATTTCTTTAGGGTTCATAGTGGTGCGCTTCCCGTTAAGCGTTAGGCAGACTAATTGTCGGAGTCGAAATTGACTCGTTCCTTTTCGATGACTAGTGGGCGGTTCATGACTTGCGTATGTATAGCGCCAACATACTCGCCAATGACGCCGATAAAAAATAGCTGGACAGAGGCGAAGAAGAAAAGACTAATCAAAATGGGGGCCGTTCCAAAAGTGAAATAGTCCCAGAAAAGCAGTTTGAGAATCAGGTAGATCGCCGAAATCCCTAGACTGATAATAGAGAGTGCAAAGCCAGCCATTGTGGCAAGCCGGATGGGCAGTTTTGAATGGCTGGTGATTCCGAGCATCGCCATGTCATAAAGCGTGTAGAAATTGTTTTTAGTAATGCCTCGTATCCGTTTAGGTTGCTCGAATGGGATGGCAGCATATTCAATACCAAGTTCTGCAATTAAGCCTCGGAAATATGGATAGGGATCGTTGATTTTACGGATAATCTCGATTACTGAACGGTCATAAAGGCCGAAGCCGGTAAAATTCGGGATCAGTTTTATTTCTGAAATACGACCAATGGTTTTGTAATATAGCGCGCGTACGATGGCCATCGCGAAGGTTTCCTTGGTCGTTGGCTTGACGCCAACGGCGATTCGGTAACCGGCTTCCCATTTTTCAATGAAAGCGCCAATCAATTCAGGAGGATCCTGGAGGTCGGAGGCCATGGTAATGATCGCATCTCCCTTGGCCTGAAGGATCCCATGAAGGGGGGAGCGGATATGTCCGAAATTTCTAGCATTTACAATCAGTTTTACGCGAGGATCGCGTACCGTGATCGATTTTATAACGCTCACCGTGTGGTCGGTCGAGGCGTTGTCGATGAATATGTGTTCATGACGATAACATTGGCGGTTCTCGAACTGCGCCTTGATTCGAAGATATAGTTCTTCGACGTTTTCCTCTTCGTTGTAGCACTGGGTAACGATGCTAATCAGCTTCATCTCATTCTCCTGCCGATATTCGCTTGGACAAGCGTTCCAATAATTCGCTACGGAATGGATCGATGTTGTCGGGGACGATCTGTAGGTAGTAGCAATTGGCACAGGCTGGAATTTCTTTGCGGCGATCTTCCAACATGGTTTTTCGGAATTGATAGAGAGCTTCTCCACGCCAGATGTCTTGCAAGGACTGCTCGTTAACGTTGCCAACGACGGTGCCATGTGCCCAGTCGTTGCCGCAGAGAGATACGCTACCGTCGGCGTTTGCTGCCATCACATAAAAGGGATAGGCACAGACTTTTTTTTGAATTAAAGGAAGTCCGTCGTAGGTGTCTGGATTGGTGCCGAGTGTGAAGTCCTTGATGTCAGAAAACGACCAGCCCATCAGTTTTTCAACTGCGATCTTGGTGCTCATTGGTTGGAAATCGGTGTAGAACTTCTCAATTTCCTCCCGGCTTAAGCCGCTGTCGGCTATTTTTACGTAGATTTCGCAGTGTCTGCGGCGGGCATATAGATCGGCTACGTTTTCCCGGAAACGTTCATAGTCGATACGGGCCTTTGCAACCTTCAGGTAGCCTTCCGCCGAAACAGCTTCGACAGAAATGCAGATCATGTCTAACCCGGCATCAATCAACTTCTGGTTCAGTTCTGGGCAGAGGGTCGAGCCGTTGGTCTTTGTCCAGATACGTTCGGCAACCTCGGCATCTTTCAGGTAGCGAACCATTTCCGGGAAATGGGGATTCATTAACGGCTCGCCGTCCTTATAAATACTGGCAAGCTTGAGTTTGTTGGGGAATTCTTTGAGATCGTTGACGATTTTCTTGAAGAGTTCAAAGCCCATAGTGGCGGATGGCCGACCAACTTTCCTGAGTAAGATCTTGTCGGAGGTTGGACAGAATTCGCAACGGAAATTGCACTTGTTGGTGGGGTCGATGTAAACCACTAGTGGTGTGGATAGCGGGATCACTTCCTGAAGAGGTAGGCGGTCCTTGCAACGGAGGTCTTTAGCCTCAATCCGCTGGCCGGGAGTGGTGACATTTTGTTCCGGCATGATTAGCGCCCCATCCAGCCGCCATCGACCAAAAGCACATGTCCATGTACATGCTTGCTGGCTTCGCTGGCTAGGAAAAGTAGTGGGCCGACGATGTCTTTGGGGCTTCCAAAGCGCCCTGCTGGGATGCGTCCGCGTAACTCGGTAGATTTGGCTGGGTCGGCAATAACGTGCCCGGCCATTTCTGTTTCGAAGATGCCGGGGGCGATGGCATTGACGTTGATTCCCTGGGCAGCCCATTCGTTGGCCAGGCATTTGGTTAACCCGACGAGGCCGTGTTTTGCCGTCGCGTAACCGACGATTTGGCGAGCGCCCTGAAAACTACTGATAGAGGCTAAGTGAATGATTTTGCCGGAACCCTGGATAGTCATGGGGCGTGCTGCCTGCTGAGAGAGATCGAGAACTGCGGTAAGCATCAGTTCAAGATCTATGTCCCAAACCGAAAAGGGATAATCGACAGCCGGACTACGCTTTTGCAAGCCCGCGTTGTTTACCAAAATATCGATTCTGCCAAAGTGGGCAAGTACTTGGTCGATCAATCCTTTGCGCTGATCCCGTTCAGTCAGGTCTGCTTGCAGGTAAAGGAACGGGGCACCAAGTGCACGTAACTCTGCCGCTAGCTCATCGGCGTTATCACTGGAAGCGACAACTGCAATCTTGGCCCCGGCTTCGGCAAGACCTAGTGCCATCGCTTTGCCCAGTCCTCGCCGGCCGCCTGTAATTAGTGCAACCTGACCGGTGACATCAAATAAGTTATTCACGCTGGGTCTTCTCTGTAGGGGCTGAGGCCAATTACTTCAGCCCGGATGGCGGCCAGTGTGTGGGCTGGCAAAAAGGGGAACATGTCATCAAGTTCTGGCGTGGAAAATTTTCCGTCCGGTAGCGCGCGGGATTTGATACGTGGCTCAAAACCTTGATTCGGATCAACATCAACCTGAATGATTGCTGGTCCATCAATTGCAAGCGCTGCATTTAACCGCGCAATGTCTTCTGCTTGCTGAATGCGATGCGAAGGCAGGGAGAACGCCTTTGCAATTGCCGAAAAATCGGGAAAATCCACGCCGGAATCCGGGGCGGCGCCGACGACGCTACCAAAGAAATTTTCATGGGTTTGGCGAATCGACAGATAGCCATTGTTGGCGATGACGATGACGATGACGTTGGCTCCTAGGGTTTTCAGGGTTTGTAGCTCCTGAATATTCATTAACAAGCTTCCGTCACCGGCAAAGCAAATGATGCGCCTGCCTGGCGCGGCTATTGCTGCACCAATGGCTGCTGGTAGATCGTACCCCATTGATGCCGAACCGGAGTTGCTGAACATGCGCTGTCCTTGCCTGAGCGGGCCAATCTGAAAAGGCAGGATGCAGGCGGAAGCGTTTCCACACACGATGATGTCATCGTCCCGCAATTCTGAGAAGACATGATCGACGATGGCATAGGGATTCAGTTTCGGCGCCAGGGTATGGTGTGGCTGGCGGACCGGGAAGCGCCTTGACAAATTTCGGCACCAGACTGCCCAAGGTGAGAAGTCGGGGAGAGATGTCCGCGCCAGCAATCTCTGTAGCGTCTGGAGCAATGATTTAGCGTCGGCGACTATACCTAGGTCGGGTTTGACGAAAGGTTTGTTTAGTTCGGCTGGGTCGATGTCTACCTGAATTAAAAAAGCGTCTTTCGCAAAGGAGTCCCAGTTGTAGCTGATTTGCCGAATATTGAGACGAGAACCAATGACCAGCACGAGGTCGGCACTTTGCAGGCTGAAATTCCCGGCACGGGTTCCGATAGTGCCAGGGCGGCCGGCAAACAAGGGGTGGTCGCTAGCGATAAGGTCGTGGGTCCATGCTGTGGTAACCGGGATGCCAGTTGTCTCTGCGAACTTTAGTAATTCCCTTGTTGCATCAGCGGTCCGGACGCCACTTCCGGCCAGGATGAGAGGGCGCCTGGCCTTCTTCAGTCGAGCCAGAATTTGATCGCATTGAGCATCCTGTTCGGCAGCTATGGCGGGCTCGGTAGTCGGTAGAGAGATAAATGAGAGATTTTCCCCGGCTGACTGGATGTCGAGAGGGATATCGATCCAAGCCGGACCCGGCCGTCCATTGGTGGCGGCGGCGAGCGCTTTGGGCAGGAGTGTAGCGATATCCTCTGGTTGCCTGGCAAGTGCGGCAAATTTAGTTACCGGTTTGGCCATATGGATGACCGGACCTTCCTGGTCTCCTAGCTGACGTAGCCCGGGAAGCGACACAAAATCCAGGCTGGTTTCGCGCTTGACTTGCCCGGAGATGATGAGCATGGGAATCGAGTCTGTATATGCGCCAAACACACCGTTCAAGGCATTGATACCGCCGGGGCCGGTGGTGACATTGACCAGCGCTGGTTTTCCGGTGATGCGCGCATAACCCTCAGCGGCCATGGCACAAGCCTGTTCATGGTGCATCCAAGTACATTTTAGCCGTGGGTGTGTGCCAAGGGCATGATTCAGGAACATGGCTCCTCCACCGGTTACAGCGAAAACCTGTTCGATACCTTGGTTAGCGAGCCAGTCGGCAATTTGTTGGGAAACGTTGAGGGTGGAATTCATGGTGTTTGGGGTGGGGGAATGTATGGCGTGTTTTCCAGCCAGGCGAGGGTTCTGCGGATCGACTCGGGGAGGGAGATCCATACATTTAGATCGAGTTGCTTTTTGGCCCGTGTGATGTCCGGAATGTAGCGCGGTGACGGGCCAGCCTCTGGCGGTAAGCAGATTTCCACTTCAGCGTTATCTGTAGCATCTCCCACCATGGCGGCTAGTTCCCCTATGGTAATGGCTTGGTCGGAGCCCACGTTATAGGGGTGCAAAGCTTCGCCATGAATTAGAATGCGCAGCAGCCAAATCATAAGATCGGCGGCGTACAGATAGGAACGAAATGGTCGCCCGTCACCAGCAACGATGATGGGGGTTCGTTTTATGGCATTTGACAAGAAATTTCCGATGGCGAAATGCGCATCGAGAGGCAGGTGCGGGCCGACGAAGGCGAAACAGCGGGCGATCTTGATCTCGATGCCGCTCTGCTGTGCGGCAATGGCGCACAGCAGTTCGGAGAGGCGTTTGCCCTCCGCGTAGGCAGAGTGCGCTGAAAGGCAATCCGGAGCGCCGGCGTAAGTTTCCGGAATGCCCGGCAGTTCAGGCGGCTGCGGGCCGTAGACCGCGCCGGAACTGGTCAGCAGGAGTCGTTGGGTGGCGTGCTGCTCGGCAAATTCGAGTACCCGCTCGGTTCCCCGAACGATGGTGTCGAGCATTTCCCGCGGCCGGGTTGCGTTCAACTGGGCGCTGGCCGCCGTTGCCGCGTGAATGACATGACTGAAGGTGCCCGCAGGGAAAGCGAAATCTGTAATATCGCCAGCGATCCAATGAATGCCGGGGGCGTTGGCCAGATGTGGTAAGCGCCGGGCAAAGGCAGCCGGATTCCGGCTCAGCACCCAGGTCTCGATATTCGTTCCCAGTTGCCAATTGGCGGCGGTCAGCGCTTCCAGCAACCAGGTTCCGAAAAAGCCGGTGCCGCCCGTGATCAACAGGCGCTCTCCGCGCAGCTTAAGCCAGTCCGCTTCTCCGTGGGAGAGCATGTGCTCCAGATCGGCCTGGGCAACGGGGGGCTGGGGGCTCATCGTCGGTTTAGCGGCCGCAGAACAGTTCGAGGGATTCTGCAATGTGATCGAGGGCCTCCTGCCCAAGCCCCGGCCACAGACCCAGCCAGAAGGTCTGGTTCATGATGAGATCGGCGTGCTTGAGTTTGCCGGCTACCCGGTAGTAGCGACCGGCCATGTAGGGCTGGCGGGTGACATTGCCGGCAAACAGCAGGCGTGTGCCGATTTTTTGCTGGTCGAGGTAGCGCACCAGATCGACCCGGTTGAATGGGGCATCTTCGGCCAGTGTGACCGGGTAGCCGAACCAGGAAGGGGCGCTGCCTGCACTTGCCGCAGGCAGGCGCAGGTGGGCGATGCCGGGCAGTCGTGTACTGAGGTAGGCAAAGTTGGCTTGTCGCGCCGCAACGAAGTGCTCGATGCGATCCAGTTGAGCAAGACCGATGGCGGCCTGCATATCGGTGATCTTGAGGTTGTAGCCGAGGTGCGAGTAGACATACTTGTGGTCGTAACCCGCCGGCAGGTCGCCCAGTTGCCAGTCGAAGCGCTTGCCACAGGTGTTGTCGCAGCCGGGGTTGCACCAGCAGTCGCGGCCCCAGTCGCGGAAGGATTCGACGATGCGCTTCAACTGCGGGTCCGACGTGAATACCGCGCCGCCTTCGCCCATGGTGATGTGATGGGCGGGATAAAAGGACAGGGTACCGAGATGGCCGAAGGTGCCGACCTTTTGACCTCGATAGGTGGAACCCAACGCATCGCAGCAGTCCTCGATCAGCCAGAGATTATGGCGGTCGGCGATGGCACGGATTTCTTCGACGGCGAAGGGATTGCCCAGCGTATGGGCGAGCATGATGGCCCGCGTCTTGTCGGAAATGGCGGCTTCGATGGTTTCCGGCAACGGGTTGTAGGTCGGGATGTGGGAATCGACGAAAACCGGCACCAGATTGTTCTGCAGGATGGGATTGACCGTGGTCGGGAAGCCGGCGGCCGCGGTGATCACCTCGTCCCCGGGGTTCAGCGCACGCTCGCCGAGTAGCGGCGAGGTCAGCGCGGTCAGTGCCAGCAGATTGGCGCTGGAGCCTGAGTTGCAGGTCAGGGCGTGGGCGACGCCGAGATAGGCGGCGAGTTTCTTCTCGAAGGCATCGTTGAAGCGGCCGGTGGTCAGCCAGGCGTCGAGTGAGGCGTCGACGAGATTGACGAGCTCCTCGGGGCCGAGCACTTTGCCGGAAGGGGGAATGGCGCTTCGACCTGGAACGAAAGCGCTAGGTGCAAACCTCTTGGCAGCATAGGCGCGCACCTGTTCGAGGATGGCGGAACGTTCGGGGTCAGGTGTCGGCATGCTCGGTAAATTCTTTGATCTGGTGGAGGGTGACTGCACGCATGTTGGCTGTGGTCAACCAGGATTTGTGCCAGGAAATCGTCGCCATCAGTGCCTGGTCCAGCGTCCACCGCGGCTGCCAGCCGAGTTGCTGGCGGGCGAGCGAGGCGTCGAGGCGAAGCAGTCCGGCTTCGTGCGGGAAGTCGCTGGCTTCGGCTTGCCAGGCGGCATCGCCGCCCCAGTGCCTGGCCAGCCGCTGGGCAATTTCGCCAGCGGTGAGGCAATCCGCTTCGCCGGGGCCGAAGTTCCAGGCGTTAGCCAGGGTGGCATCGCTGGCGATGCGTTCGGCCAGTATCAGGTAGCCGGCCAGTGGTTCAAGCACATGTTGCCAGGGGCGGACGGCCTGCGGCTGGCGCAGTCGTCCGGGGTGGCTTGCGGCAAACGCTGCCAGCAGATCGGGAATCAGGCGGTTGGCCGACCAGTCGCCACCGCCGAACACATTGCCGGCCCGGGCGCTGGCCACGGCTATACCGGACTCGGCCAGGAAGGAGTTGCGATAGGCGGCAGTGACCAGTTCGGCGCAGGCCTTGCTGCTGCTGTAAGGGTCGCGGCCGCCCAAGGGCTCGCCTTCGCGGTAGGGCAAGGGCCATTCCTTGTTTTCGTAGCATTTGTCGCTGGTGACGACGACGACTGCTTCGACGCCGGGCGTGTGGCGCACTGCTTCTAGCAGGTTGGCGGTACCCTGCACGTTGGTGGCAAAGGTACCGAGCGGGTCGCGATAGCCCTCGCCGACCAAGGCCTGGGCGGCCAGATGGAGGACGATCTGTGGCTGGCTGGCCGCGAGGGCTCGCTGCAACTGTTGTGCGTCGCGAATGTCGCCGATGATCGAATTCATTCCTTGGGCGACAGTGGCGATGTCGAACAGGTTGGGCGTGGTGCTCGGAGCAAGCGCGTAACCGGTCAGTGAGGCGCCCAGTTGCTGCAACCACAGCGATAGCCAGCTTCCCTTGAAACCGGTGTGACCAGTGACGAAAACGCGCTTGCCGTGCCAGAAAGCGGGATTTACCACGTTTTCCATGGTGCCTTACCGGATTGCCAGAGTTCTTCGAGCAGGTTCTTGTCGCGTAGCGTATCCATCGGCTGCCAGAAGCCGTGGTGTCGCCATACCGAGAGCTGCTCGCGCAAGGCCAGGGTTTCGAGCGGCGTTGATTCCCAAGGGGTATGGTCGTCAGGAATCAGGTCGATAACTTCGGGTGAGAGCACGAAGAAACCGGCATTGATCATGCCGTCGCCGCCATGGGGCTTTTCGTTGAAGCGAGTCACTTTGGTGCTGTCCATCTCAAGCATGCCGAAGCGACCGGGCGGAGTGGCGGCGGTTACTGTGGCCAGGGTATTTTGCTGGCGGTGGAAATCGATGGCGGCGGTGATGTCGATATCGCCGACCCCGTCGCCATAGGTGAAGCAGAACTCGCGTTCGCCCTCAAGATAATTGCGTACCCGCTTTAAACGACCGCCGGTCTGGGTAGTTTCGCCGGTGTCGACTAGCGTGATTCGCCACGGTTCGGCGTGGCGCTCGTGCACTTCCATCTGGTTGGTGCTGAGGTCGAAGGTGACGTCGGAAGTATGCAGGAAATAATTGGCGAAGTATTCCTTCAGTACATAGCCCCGGTAGCCCAGGCAGATGATGAAGTCGTTGATGCCGTGTGCAGAGTAGATTTTCAGAATGTGCCAGATGATCGGCTTTCCACCGATTTCGATCATCGGCTTGGGCTTCAGATGAGATTCCTCACTGATCCGCGTGCCTAGTCCGCCGGCCAGAATGACTGCCTTCATCACTGTCGATTGCGCTTGATAAGGGAGGGCAATTGTAACTGATCATGTAATGGCGTTCTGCTCAGGTTGCTTCTGTTGTTTTGGACTCGGGTTTGATCATGTCTGTTTTAGCGTTCATCGTCAGGAGTGGCCGCAACCACTATGATCGTAAGGCAGACGTTGTGGTAGCCATGTTTCCAAAGTCTCTGGCAGCCGCTGGATTATTAAGGCGTGTCTTCCTGAAATCCAGCCATGGACTGGTCCAGGTGGCTGGCTTTTTAGCACTTCCTTTAGCAGGTTTTCGGCAGTCACCTGATCATTGATTAATCCCAACTCGTCCTGAAGCTGCGATAACGCAGCCAGATAGGGAAGAAGCTTTTTTTGCGGCAACAAACCGCCGAGGAATTCGAGGGCATAGCGAAGTTTCTTGAAGCGGATGCGCATCTGGTGGCGTTCGGCGGGTTGCAAGGTGGCGTGACGCTTGGCCAATTGCCTGGCTTGCCGGGCATGAACCGCCAGGCGCTTGTTGGCAAAGTCGCGGAGGCTGCGGGGTAGGACATCATTGAGCGCGTAGATGGCGGCGGTGAATTCGGTAATCAGGCGCGGATACTCGGCCATGACCAGCAGGGATACGACCGAGCGACGGGCGCGCTTCGCCAGGCGCTGGCCTTCCATGCTCAGTCGTCCCACGTCGCGGTCGTTGGGGAAGGCACTCCGGATCGGTGGCAGCGTTTCGTCAAGGAAGACATCCCAGTTGCGGGCATCGCCCAGGGCGCTGGCCAGCGTGCGCCAGGTCTGGCCATAGGCAGCGACGAAATCGGGCGGCAGGGCCGGGGCGAACAGCTTGATGGCCGAGCGCAAACGGCGCAAGGCGACCCGGGCCTGGTGAATGAACTCCGGGTGGCCTTTGGCGTGAAGTCCGGGTTCGTTGCGTTGAAAATGCTCCAGGCAGGCCAGGGCGATGCTGCGGAAGGCTTCGACCGGGGTCATTTCGGGCGTCAGCGCCGGGGGCTTGGCCCGGAACGGGCGCAGGGTTTCGCCGTTGAACAGGGTATAGCCGCGTTCAGCCTTGCTGGCGATGGCCGGGCGCAGGTCTATATCCTCCTGTAAGGCGCGGGTCAGGCCAAAGATGTCGGCGATACGACCCGACAACAGTTCCAGTTCGATTTCACAGATGGCCGTACTTTTTCCCTTGCTGTCGATACTGCCGCGGTCGACCGCCAATTCGATCAAGGATTCGCCAAATGGAACATGCCAGATCTGGCGGCGAAAGTCGGTGGTGAACACCGCTTGCAGTCGTTCGCGAGCCTGGTCCAGCAGATGGCGCAAGTTTGGATCGGTAACGTGTGAGAAATCGAAGTGCCCTGGCTTTGCCGCGGCTTCCCATTCGCTACGTACGGCCAGGCCACCACTCGCCGGTTCGGCCGATTTGACGGTGAGCAACCACTGCTCACCCTTTTGCCGGAAGCGCACACCGATATGCCGGGCATGCAATTCGAGCTCCGGAGTGTCGTAATAGGTGTTGAGCAGGCGTTGCTTTTGCGGGGCGAGGCCTTTAAGTAGCGGATGGGCCACCAGGCGTTTGATCGCCTTTGGTTTCAGGCTGAGTTTCAGCTCGATTTCGGTTGCCATGCTTCTATCCCTTGGGTACGGCCGGGCCGGTGGCGCCGTCGAAGCCGAGTTCGGGCAGTGCGGCTAGTTCCTCTGCCGACTGAACGCCTTCAGCAATGACCGTCAGGCCGATGTTTCTGGCGATGCTGCACAGCCCCTTCAGGAAGGCCTGGTTGCCCGGTTGCAGGTTGATGTTGCGGATAAAACTGCCGTCGACCTTGAGGTAGTTCAGGCCGATGTCGTGCAAGCGGCCGATTTCGCTGAATTGACGACCAAAGTGTTCGATACCCAGGCGGCAGCCAAGTGGGCGCAGCAGGTCGCAGAAATTGCGAAACTGTTCGAAATGCTGGAAGACGCCGACTTCGGAAACTTCCAGCCAGAGTCGTGGGGCCAACTCCTTGCGGGCGGCAACCAAGGCATACAGACGGTTGCGGAAATCGTTTTCAAAAATTGATTCGCCGGAGAGGTTGACCGCAACTGCCGGCGTGCCGGCGGCAATGCGCTCTAGAGCCAGGCGAGTGGCGGCCAAGTCGAGTTCCGTGGTCATTGCCAGGCGCGAGGCCATCGGCATGAAACTGCCGGCGGCCAGCCATTCGCCATTTTCGGTTGCCTGGAGACGCAGCGGGCATTCCAGATGCAGAAGTTGGCCCCCGCTGCCGGCCACCGGAAATTCGATCAGGCGCAGGCGTTGGGTTTCGATGGCGCCTTCGAGCAGTTTCCGCCAGTCGGCATTGGAGGCGGCCAGCTTGTCGTTGCCGGATTCAGCCTTCGCCCAACCCAGCCCGCCCATGCCTTCGGCCGAGGCGAGGGCAGCATCGATGCGGGACATCAGGTTGCCAATACCGTCGCCATGACGATAGCTGCCGGCTGCGATGTGGCCGATCCGTTCGCCGACAATCAGTCCCGCGGCAGCCAGGGCACGCAAGGCCTGAAGCAGACTCCCGGCAACTTGGCTCGGGTCGTCGAGGCCGGGCAGCAGGAGGGCGAAATCCGCACCGTTCAGCCGCGCCGGGGCTGCTGAACGGTGCTCGGCAGCTGCTTCCGTCAAAGCCTTGCCGATGCGTTTCAGCACTTCGTCGGCGGCTTCGCGTCCAAGCTGTTTGTTGATGCCGACCAGGTCGGCCAGGCGCAGGATCAGCAGGGTGCCGCTCGGTGCCGCATCGTCATCCTTGAGTGCGGCATCCAGCTGGTTCATGAAATAGGCCCGGTTGGCCAACCCGGTCAGGCTATCCTGGGTCGCTTCGCGCCGCACCTGTTCGAGATGGGTGGCTTGTTCCGCAAAGATGGCTTTCAGGCGGCCGACCATCGTGTTCATGGCGCTGGCCACGCTTTTCAGTTCGGGAATGCGCGGTTCGGGAATGGTGATGAAACGCCGCTCGCTGATCGCCTGGGCCTGGTCGACGACGGCGTCGAGCGGGCGTTTGATGTGGCGGAGAAACTGCATGCCGAGTAGGCCAAGAATCAGGCCGCCGTTCAGGAACCAGATAACCAGTTTGATTCCGCCGTCCCATAGTTCCTGGTAGGCGAAGGCGTTGTGGCTGACTAATTGGACGGTGCCGAACTGGCTCCAGCCGGTCGAAACCTGGGCTTGGCCAAGGCGCGACTCAATCGGGAAGAGTCGAATGAACCAATCTGGGACCGCTCCCGATGCGGGTTGGCTGGTCTTTTCGATCATGACCTTGCCCTCAGGATCAATCACGCGCACGCTGGCATATTGACCGCTGTCGAAAACAGCGGCCACCTGGAGCTCAATGGTGATTGGGTCCTTGGCTAATTGGGACATCGACAGTGCCAGCGACGCCGCATTGTCGTTGTTCTTGATCGCCAGTTGCTGTTCAAGGTATTGGCGGGCAGTCAGCATGCTGACCAGCAGGCTGCCGGTAAAGGCTATCAGGGTGCTGGCGATGACGGCCAGCCAGAGTTGTCGGAAAAGGGACATGAATTACCTCACTCGAAGCCTTCTTGACGGGCGCGTTGCAGCAGGGTCTGCCAGCGCGAGAGATTGCTTTTGCTGGACTGGTTGCCGGTGCCCTGCCAAAGCCCGGCGCTGTTGAAACTGAAAATCGGGGAAAGATCGGTTCGTCGCGAAGCGGGCCGGATGTCGACAACCAGATTGTCGAGCACCAGCGGGTCGGCGCTGGGCGTCGCGTAATAGGCCAGGACCATGTGGGCTTGCTGGGATGCACCGCCCGGCGCACCGTTTTGCAAGGCCTTGACGTAGACAAGACGTAGTTTGGCAACTGGAATGCCCAGTTCGATCAGGGAGTAATACTTGGCGATCGAGAAGTCCTCGCAATCGCCCTGTCCCCGCCCGATGCTTTCGACGGGGGTGGCCCAGTAGTCGGATTCGCCCCAGATCGTGATGTCGTCATTGAAGACGATGCGCCGGTTGAAAAAATCGTTTACCCGTTTAAGTTTTTCGCTCTCCTGGCTGTTGCGGCCATCGGCTAGCATTCGTTGCCATTCCTTGAACAAGGGAATGGGGGCGGGGCCGAAGCGGCTGATCAGGGATTGCTGCAGGCGGTCGAAATCGAGTCCGAAAACCGGTGTGAACAGCAAAATGCCTCCGGCACCAAGCAGGAGAGCGAAGCAGATCGAGGCGAAGGTTGGCGATTTGTGCTGCAAAAGTGAGTGCTTAAGTTGCCGGGGCTGGTGCCATAAGGTAGCCAATATTACACATGGCGTGCCGGCTTGCGTCGCTATAATCCGCCAAATACCTTCCGAATCGATGGTCATGAACATCAATAAAAATCTTTGTCTTTTGCTTGCTGCATGTTTTCCGGTGCTTGCATGGTCAGCTCCGGCGACATATTCCTCCTCCCCCGGTCACGCGACGCTAAAGGAGATTGCGCAGAAGGCGGTGCTCAACAGTCCGGAAGTGACGACCAAGTGGCACAACTACAAGGCGGCGACCGAAGAGATCGGGGTGGCGCAAGGCGGCTA
>Ga0316605_10000751_pt1 | contig 20473 bp, 16 predicted proteins | sample OWC_soil_day20_n_FD_207666 | JGI IMG/M metagenome (GOLD analysis project Ga0316605, IMG submission 207666) | Wetland soil microbial communities from Old Woman Creek delta, Ohio, United States - OWC_soil_day20_noCT | ecosystem: Environmental > Terrestrial > Soil > Wetlands | place: USA: Ohio...
CCATCGATCCGCCGGTGGTCAGCAGCCCGCGCGTGGACGGAGGGAACGACATCCAGCCCCGAAGCCACTCGAGGACGTTGGCTTCGAGCTGCGCCAGGGCCGGCGCGGCCAGCCACACGCCCGTATAGCGGTTCGTCGCCGAACTGATGAAGTCGGCGACGGCTGCCGGGTAGAGCCCCCCGCCCGGGATGTACGCCAGGTAGCCTGGCGACGGCGTCGTGAACGACCGAGGGATCCAGTCGTTGAACAGCGGGCCGAGGATCGCTTCGATGGAGGCGCCATGCTCTGGCGCTGGCTCGCGCATCGCCAGGCAGAGGTCCGCCGCGGCGACGTCGCCCCGGACGGGCTGTCCGGCGATGGCGGCCACGTGAGCGACCACGCGGTCGAGCGCTTCCTCGCCAAGGCGGCGCATGTCGTCGGGGGAGAGTTCGAGATTGGCGGGGTCGTCGCTCGCAGCACCCGCGCGCCTTCCGGGCGTGTTCATGGGAATCGTGGGCTCCAGCATTGCGTGGAAGATGGCTACTGACGGTGTTCTTCTTGCTTCTTGCTTCTTGCTTCTTGCTTCTTGCTTCTTGCTCCTTGCTTCTGCTCAATCTCCCCTCGCGCGTATGACACCGAGCATCCGTCCCGCCCGTTCCCCGTCCACCCGATACGAGTGGAACACGTCGCGGTGGCAGGAGGTGCACACCCGCGAGACGTGGATCTGCGCGGTGGGGATTCCCGCGGCGCGCAACTGGTCCGCGTTGGCCAGCCACGTGTCGAGGAACACGGCCGGGCCGCGGCCCGAGGCCGAGGGGTCCGAACCGGGCACGCCATGCCGGGCCTTGACGGTGGGCGCCGCACTGAACCAGCGGTCGAGCGAACCGTCCCCGGTTCCTTCCGCCTCGAACGCGGCGCGCACGTCCTGCCCGACGCGATAGCAGCAGGGGCCGATGCTCGGCCCGATGGCCGCGATGACGTCCGCCGGCGCCGTCCCGAAGTCCGCGCCGAGCGCCTCGACCGCCGACCGCGCCGCGCCCCTCGCCGTGCCGCGCCAGCCGGCGTGGACGGCGGCGACGCTCCCGCCGCGTGCGTCCGCGAGCAGGATGGGCACGCAGTCGGCCACCTTCACGCACAGCGCCACGCCCGGGTGGTCGCTGACGGCGATGTCGCCGACGTTCCAGCCCGGCGTATCCGGGGGAAACGCGTGTTGCCGCCGGACGCTGACGACGCGCGTGCCGTGCACCTGCTTGAGCCGGACGACGGCCTGGGCTGAGAGGCCCATGCCGTGCGCCACTCGGTGCCATCCGTCTCCGGGCGCGAGCGGCTCAGGTCCGAGCGCGGGTTCGCGCGTGGTGAAGCAGTGGTCGGCCACCCCGTCGAGCGCGCGGCAGCGGATGGCCGGGCCCCACGGAAACCGCGTCCATGCGAAGGCATCCCGCAGGTCCACTTCAGGCATACTGGAGTCCTATGACGATCCTGGGCATCGGCCTCGACGCCACCGACATCCCCCGCGTGGAGAAGGCCATTGCGCGATACGGCGACCGTTTCGTTCATCGTATCTTCACCGAGGCCGAAATCGCGTACTGCTCCTCCAAGCATCGCCCCGCGCCGCACTATGCCGGGCGGTTCGCCGCGAAGGAAGCCGCGATGAAGGCGCTCGGCACCGGCCTCGCGCGCGGCGTCACCTGGCGCGACATCGAGGTGGTGCGTGGAGGCGGACCTCCGCGGCTCGTGTTCCGCGGCGCCGCCCTCGGCCACTTCCAGAGGCTCGGCGCCACGTCGTCTCTGCTCAGCATCACTCACGCGGAGACGCTCGCGCTCGCGCAGGTCATGCTCTTCACGTCCGACTGACGCGCCCGCAACGCTGGTTGGCGGTCTTCGGGGCGCGCCGACAGCGCGGCTCGCACGGGCGGCACCGCCGCCCGCGCATCTCCTGTTCCGCCAGCGCGTTGCCGCGCCAGCCCTGCGCAGGCGACGGCAGGCACCGCTCTTGCCCCTCTCCTCGTCGTGTCGCGAGCCGGCCTTCAGCACGCCGCGTTCCGCGCCCGGGTCCACCGACCATGCCGGCCCGCGACATGTCCAGACGCCGTCCGCCGGGCGCGGCAGAGGCGCGGATCGAGGAGCACATCATGGTGGTGAAGTTCGCACAGAACGACCGCGGAAACCCGCCGGGGAAGCTGGCCGACGCCGAGCTCCATTTCTGCGAGGGCACGCTCGACGGCCTCAAGCTCATCGGGTTCGGGATCTGGGAGCGGAAGAACGGGAACGGCCGCAACGTCACGTTCCCCGCTCGCCAGTACTCGGTGAATGGCGAGCGGCGGAGCTTCGCGCTGCTTCGGCCGGTCGTGGACGCGGCGGCCCAGGATCGCGTCCGCGAGTTCATCCTTCAGGCCTACGCCGAATACGAGGAACAGCTGGTCGCGGCCGAATGACGCCGGCGCGCGAGTGCGTGGTGGATGCGCCAGCGTCAACGCCAGCCGGACCGATCGATCGGGTCGCGCGCCGTCTTGATGGTTTCGCCGTCCAGGAAGCGCTGGCGATCGCGCGGATCGTAGAAGCGCACCTTCACCGGCGACCCGACCTCGGCCATGGGCGGCCAATCGAGGAGCCCCAGCGCGCTTGACCGGGCGAACCGGTCTCTGAACTGGGGCTCTTCCCATGCCTCGAGGACGAAGTAGGGGCGCTGCCCCGTGCGGTCGAGGAAGGCCACGGCCTCGTCGAGGCCTCGCGGATCGAGCTGGTCGAACCGCAGCGTCGTCCGGCTGCCGTAGAGCCGCAGCGGACCGCTCTCCTGCATGCTGAGCAGGACGGCGCTGCTGGGCATCGCCCGCGCGGCAAACGCGCCCGCCTCCCGATAACGGCGCTCGAGCCGGCGAAGCTCGAAGGCGCCGCCTTCGGCGGCCACCGTCGCGTAATGGGTCGCAAGCAGCGCCACGCCGGCCGCGAGCAGCGGCGCCCTCGCGACCGGCGGCAGGCGCGACGCCAGCGCGACGACCAGCGGCGTCGACAGCACGAGGAGGACCGGGATGGCCGGAAGCAGGAACCGAAGGTACCACCACTCCTCGAAGGGTGAGTACGGCAGGTAGCACGCCAGGACGACGGCGGCGAACGCAAGACCGAGCGAGGCCTCAGGTGGTGACGGGATGCCGGGCGCGCGCCGCCGCCAGAGCAGGCCGGCGAAGGGAGCCGCGAGAGCCAAGAGGACGAGGGGCGTCTGGGTGTCGACGAGCCAGCGCGCGTAACGGCCGGCGTTGGTCGGCACGTTGGCAAGGGCGAAGAGTTCGGAGATGCTGCCGTAGCCGGTCGCGAACGGCGAGCCGTACAGGCGCAGGTTGAGCCACGCCAGGAACGCCGTCGCGGCGGCCGGCGGAAGCGCGAACAGGGCCGCAGATCGCACAGCGGCGCCGGGAGTCCGGTGCGCGGAGTACGCATGCCAGACCACGGCCGCCATTACGGGCGCCGCGACGGGCGCGAGGTTCGGACGGGTCAGCAACGCCGCCGCCGCGCCGAACCCAGCCGAGCCGGGCCGGCCGGCGGCGGCACCCCACAGCGAGAGGAGCCACCAGGCCGTCACCGGCACGTCGCTCATGGGCTGGACGAGTTGGTACAGGAACACCGGGCTGGCCGCGAGCAGCACGGCGGCTATCGCTCCGCTCGCAGCGTCGGCGACGCGGCGTCCCAGCAGGTACGTCAGCCACACGGCGACGGCGCCGAGCGCGGGCACCACGATGTACACCGCCTCGGACCCGATGAGACCCGCCACGACCGACATGGTCAGCGGCAGCCCCGGCGGGTACGTTGGCACGATGATCCCCGGTCCAACGCCGGGCCTGTAGCCGAGGGGCGAGAAGGTCCACTCGGCCTGGGGCCAGGGCACCGACGCTGCCAGCGGCTCGATCTGGCGGGGCAGCCCTTTCAGCCACAGCAGGGCCTGGCTGACGTAGCCGTAGGCGTCCGCGCCGCCGGCCACCTGCGTGCCCTTGAGGAGCCCCACGACCGCGGTCGCCACGGCTGCGGCGGCCGCGATCGGGCCGGCGTACCGGTCTCGAGCCTTCCAGGCACGCGCCAGGGCCGTCCTCGCGTGCACGCCGCCCAGCCAGAGGGCCGCACCCGTCAGCCCCACGCCTGCCGCCAGCAGGGGCCACGGCGCCCGCGCGCGCACGTGCAGCGGGCCCAGCTGCCAGTTGATGCCTTCCGCTGCCGCGACGACGGCGGCCAGCACGAGTGCCGTCGTGCCCATGAACGCAAGGATGCGCCAGGCTCTGCGGACCGCTCGGGACAGGACGTCAGGCATGTGGCATCAGCCCCATCACGGCGCCATCGGCAGAAGGCGGATGTTCTCGGCGGCGCGCTTCGGCGGCAGCGTCCATTCCTCCCGAAGGCCCTTCTCGAACTCGGACCGGTAGAACGCCGGTTTCAGGCCGCCGTCGATGACATCCCAGGGCAGCACGGCGTCATTCGAGCGGTCCCTGTACACGTAGAACGAGGGGTCGACGCCCGCCTCGGCCGCGGCCGCCCGCCACTGGCCGCCGTTCCGCTCCGCGGCCACGATGACGGGGGCCAGGCGCCTGTCGCCCAGCGAGAGCAGCGCCTGGTAGAACGCATGCCGCTCGGACTTGATCGAGAAGTACACGTTGTCGACGCCGGCTGTCAGCGAACGCAGCCGCCTGATCGACCGCTCGATGACGTCCGGCGGCGACATCGGCAGCCACTGGTAGGCGGTTCCCGGCTTCGGCACGAGCGGATTGACGCTCGCGCTGATGCGTCCGAGTTGCCCGCGAGGGCGGCCGTGCGCCAGCATGCGGCCCTTGATCGCGATCACCAGGTCGCGGATCGCCACCAGGTCCTCGTCCACCTCGGTCGGCAGGCCGATCATGAAGTAGAGCTTCAGGTTCTCGACGCCGGTCCGGAAGATGAGGTCGGCCCGGTCCACGATCTCGCCGTTGGTCATCGTCTTGTTGATGACGCGCCGCAGCCGGTCCGATCCCGTCTCGGGTGCGATGGTGATCGACCGTTCTCCGCTCTCGCGGAGCAGGCGCACGACAGGCTCGGTCAAATCGTCGAGGCGCAGCGATGCCGGGCTGATCGAATAGCCCATCGCGATCAACTCGGTCAGCAATCGCTCGATCTCGGGGTGATCGCAGAGCGCGATCGACACGAGCCCGATCCGGCTGGCGTGCGCACGCGCCGCCCGCGCGATCTCCAGGATCCGGTCGGCGGGAAACGCCCGCACGGGAAGGTAGTTGTAGCCGGCCCAGCAGAACCGGCACAGGTTCGCGCATCCGCGCACGACTTCCACGAGCAGGCGCGAGCCGAATTCGGTGTCGGGCGTGAAGATCATCGTGGATGGCGGGTCGCCCCCCGCCGACGCCGGCAGCGCGGCTTTGCCGACCGGCACCGAGGCGCCGGACCCGGCCGCCGGCTCGAAGGCCTCGATAGTGCCGTTCCCGCCGTAGCGCACGCCGACGAGCGCGGGCACGTAGAACCCCCGCTCCCTGGCGAGGCTCTCGAGGAAGCCGGGCCGGTCCCTGGCGGCGGCGATGCGCGCCACGAGCGCGGGCACGAGCACTTCGCCCTCGCCCGCGGCCACCACGTCCGCGAACGGGGCCAGCGGCTCGGGGTTCACGAAGGTCACGGCCCCGCCGATCACCACCAGCGGATGGCGGGGGTCCCGATCCGCGGCGTAGGTTGGCAGGCCGGCCAGACGGAGGAGGCTGACGACGTTCGTGTAGTCCCACTCGAACGACACCGAGAACGCCAGCACGTCGAAGTCGCGGACCGGCGTGCCGGACTCCACCGTCGCCAACGAGCCGGGCCGGTCCAGCGCGGCCGGCAGGTCGCTCCGGCCCGGCAGGAACACGCGCTCGCACACGACGCCGTCGAGGGCATTGAAGAGGCGGTAGACCGTCTGGAAGCCCAGGTTGGACATGCCGACGTGGTAGGTGTTCGGGAAGGCGAGCGCCACGCGAAGCCGGCCGGCGTGCGTCTTGCGCACGTACCCGACTTCACGCTCGAGGAGGCGTGATGCCGGGTCGCGGCGAGAGGTCCTGCCCATGCGTGTGCGCACCCTCACCCGGCGCCCGGGCCGCGCCGACGCCTGCCCTGCGGAACCTGGCGCTCAGGCGACGGCGGTCGCGGATGCCGTGGATGTACGCACTGTACCACGTCGACGAGGTCAGGCCTGCTTCACGCGGCGCATGAAGGCCGGCACCTCGAGTTCCTCCGCGCCCTCGCCGTCCGGGGGTGCGGGGTGCTGCTGGCCCTCGACCGGGTCGATGGTCATCGCGAGCGGCACGCCGGCCGCCGGCGCGACCACGCCCACCCCGTGCCGCCGCGCGATCGTCAGGCGCGAGGAACCGTCGCCGCCGAGCCACGTGGTGTAGTTGCTCAGGTCGATTGGCGTGTGGCCGGCGCTGCCGGGGACGACCGCCCTTCCGCCGGGCCGGTCGAAGCCGGTGGCGATCACCGTCAGCTTCACCTGGCCGTCGAGCCTCGGGTCGATGACGGCACCGAAGATGATGTTCGCCTCTTCGTGGGCCGCCTCGTGGATGATCGTCGACGCCTCGTGCACCTCGACGAGCGACAGGTCCGAGCCGCCCGTCACGTTGATGATCACGCCCCGCGCGCCGTCGATGGAGGCGTCTTCGAGCAGCGGGCTCGAGATCGCCTTCCGGGCGGCGTCCACGGCCCGCGTCTCGCCGTGCCCGATGCCGGTGCCCATCACGGCGACGCCCATGCCGGTCATGATCGTCTTCACGTCGGCGAAGTCGAGGTTGATCAAGCCGGGCAGCAGGATCAGGTCGGAAATGCCCTGGATGGCCTGGCGCAGCACGTCGTCGACGGCGGCGAACGCATCGAGCAGCGGCGTCTTGCGATCGATCATGTTCAGCAGGCGCTCGTTGGGAATGGTGATCACGCTGTCGACGCAGTCGCGCAGCTCCTCCAGGCCGGCCTCGGCCTGGATGGCGCGCTTGCGGCCCTCGAACGTGAACGGCCGGGTCACCACGGCGATCGTCAGCGCGCCGAGCTCGCTCGCAAGGCTCGCGATGACGGGCGCGCCGCCGGTGCCGGTGCCGCCGCCGAGCCCCGCGGTCACGAACACGAGGTCGGCGCCGTCGATCGCCTGGATGAGCTTGTCGGTGTCCTCGAGGGCGGCGTGCCGGCCCACCGACGGGTCGGCGCCGGCGCCGAGACCCTTCGTGAGCTTCTCGCCCAGCTGCACCTTGATCGGCGCCGCGTTCGTGCGCAGCGCCTGGACGTCGGTGTTGGCCACGACGAACTGGACGCCATCGAAGCCCTCGCGCACCATCCGGTTGACGGCGTTGCTGCCTCCGCCGCCGACGCCGATCACCTTGATGCGGGCGCCGGTGTGAGACGCCTCGTCCATCATCATCCGGAACGGCGTCGAGGCCGGACGCGCGCCGGCGGTGGGCTGGTTATCGGTCGGAGTCGGCATCGATGGTCTCCACTTCTTTCAGGTCTGTCGAGTCTAGAAGAACTCTTTGAACACGCCCTTGACCAGCTCGGTCAGCCGCCCGATGCCCCGGCCCGACGCCTGGGTCATCTCGTGGGTGCGGAGCCGGTGCGCGCGCAGCAGCAGCCCCACCGCGGTCGCGAACGACGGGTTGCCGACGTGGTCGGCCAGGCCGCCGAGGCCGGCCGGCGCGCCGCGGCGGACGGGCATGTCGAAGATCTGCTCCGCGATCTCGGTCATGCCGTCCAGGTTGGCGCCGCCGCCGGTGAGCACGATCCCGGAGTTCAGCGACGTTTCGTACCCCGCGCGGTGGATCTCGTCCCACACGAGGTGGCACATCTCCTCGGCCCGCGGCTGCAGCACCTCCGAGAGGATCCGCCGCGCCATCGTGCGCGGCGCCCGGCCGCCGACGCTGGCGACGTCCATCGTCTCGTCGTCGCCGACCATGGACGACAGGGCGCAGCCGCAGCGCCGCTTCAGCTTCTCGGCCTCCGGAATCGGCATGCGCAGGCCCACGGCGATGTCGCTCGTGAAATGATCGCCGCCGACGGGCACGACGGCGGTGTGCCAGAGGAACCCGCGCTCGAAGATGGCCACGTCGGTCGTGCCGCCGCCGATGTCGATCACGGCCACGCCCAGTTCCTTCTCGTCGGACGTCAGCACCGCGTCGCTCGCCGCCAGCTGCCCCAGCACGGACTCCTGCACGTTGACGCCCGCCTTGTTCACGCACGTCACGATGTTCTGCGTCGTGGTCGTACCGCCGGTGACGATGTGGACGTTGACCTCGAGGCGGGCGCCGGTCATGCCGATCGGATTGCCGATGCCGTCCTCGTCGTCGACGACGAAGTCCTGGGGCAGCACGTGGAGGGTCTCCCGGCCGCCTGGCAGACTGACCGCCCGCGCCGCGTCGATGGCGCGCCGGACGTCGTCGCGCGTGATCTCGCGGGTGCGGCCCGCCACGGCCACGACGCCGCGGCTGTTGAACCCCTTGATGTGCGTCCCGGACAGCGACACGTACGCGTTGTCGATCTCGATGCCCGCGGTCAACTCGGCCGCCTCGACGGCCTTCCGGATCGACTCGACCGCGGCTTCCTGGTTCACCACGGCGCCGCGGCGGATGCCCTGCGACTCGGCGACGCCCAGTCCGGTGATCTCGATCTCACCGTTACCCATCACTTCGCCGACGATGGCCGCCACTTTCGACGTCCCGAGGTCCAGCCCGACCAGGTGCCGCTCTCGTCTTCCCACGTCTCCCCCAACAGGCCGCTTCCGGGTCCCGCGTGCGGCGGCGCGATCACGCCGCACGGCCGGATGCCGGACGCGCCCCTACCGTTGCAGCCGCGCGCCCGCGTTGCCGGCGGGCACGGGACCGCCGCGCCGCGCCGGCGACGCGCCGGCCGTCTGTGCGACGCCGACGTACACGCGCTCGCCGAAGCGCACGTCGACGTACTCGATGTCCGGCACCTGCTCGCGCAGCGTCGCCTGCAGGCTGACGTACGCGTCGAGGCGCTCGGCGAACTGCGTCTCTCCGAGGCGCACGACCGCCGCGTCGCCGTCCAGGATGACGTGCACGTCGTGCACGTTGCCGGCGTCGATCTGCGACACCCGCCTCGCCAGCTCCGGCCGCGTGCGGAGCTCCGCCATCAGCCGCGCGACGAGCTGGGCGCGCAGCCGGTCGACGGCCGGCGGCGCCGACACCGGCGTCTCGAGGATGCCGTCGACGATCGGCAGGTCGCAGTCCGCGTAGCGCGGCCCGTAGTCGTCGATGACCGTGCCGGCCGCGTCCACCAGGAACAGCGCGGTGCCGGCGCGCGCGATGCCCATCGGCACCCGCTCGCGGAGTTCGACGTCGATGGTGCCGGGCAAACGGCGCCGGAGCGTGGCATCGGCGACCCACGCCGACGCGAGCAGCCTGGCGCGCCAGCGTTCGAGATCCACCGCCAGCAGGCTCTGTCCGGTCATCCCCTCCAGCAGGGCGCTCACCTCGCCGGCATGCACCCGGTGGTTGCCGTGCACGCGGATGTGCTGCACCCGGAGCCACGGGAGCTGAACGGCCGCACCGGCCGCCCAGAGGCCCGCGCCCGCGAGCACCCCGGCGACCGCGACCGCCCGCACGACGCGCCACGCCTGGCGCGTGCGGCCGTGGCGCCGCCGGGCGGGCATCGGGCTTCGGCGGAAACGGCGATCGGCCGGCGCGGTGACCGACATCTCAGGTCCGCCCTTCTGCGCGGCCGCCCAGGGCCGCAAGCACCTTCGGCCCGACCGTCCCGATCGATCCGGCGCCCAGCGTGATGACCGCGTCGCCGGGCCGCGCCAGCGACGACACGGCGGCCACCACCTCGTCGAGGGTCCGGGCCAGGTGCAGACGGCCCGCGAGCTGCGGGCGGATCGCCTCGGCCAGCGCCTCGACGGTCACGCCGGGAATGGGGTCCTCGCTCGCGGCGTAGATGTCGGCCAGCACCAACTCGTCGGCCTGGGCGAGCGCCGGCCCGAAACGGTCCATGAGCCGCGCGGTGCGCGAGTAGCGGTGCGGCTGGAAGGCGACAATCAGCCGCCGGCCGAGCGAGGCGCGTGCGGCGTCGAGCACCGCGCGAATCTCGGTCGGGTGATGGCCGTAATCGTCGATGACCAGGACGCCGGCCGCTTCGCCGAGGCGCTGGAACCGGCGATCGGCGCCCCGGAACGCGGCGAGCGCCACGGCCACGCTCCCGGCGTCGAGGCCGAGCTCGAGGCCGACGGCCACTGCCGCGAGCGCGTTCTGGAGGTTGTGGCGGCCCGGGACCTTCAGGCGCAGCGTGCACAGCGGCGACGGCGGCTGGGCGCGGAGCCCCGCGGCGTCCTTCAGGCCGGGGCCGGCGGCGACCTCGCAGGCCCACGTGCCGCCGTCGTGCACGACGTCGGTGCCGCGCACGTCGGCCTCCGGCGCGTCGAGGCCGTAGGTGATGACCCGGCGCGTCATGCGCGGCACGAGGCCGCGGACGTGCGGGTCGTCCGCGCAGGCGATCACCGCGCCGTAGAACGGCACCTTGTTGGCGAAGTCGAGGAACGCCTGGCAGAGGTCGTCGAACCCGCGGTAGGCCTCGAGGTGCTCCTCGTCGATGTTCGTCACGACGGCGATGGTGGGGGTCAGCCGCAGGAACGAGCGGTCGCTCTCGTCGGCTTCGACCACCATGTACTCGCCGCCGCCGAGGCGGGCGTTGCTGCCGAAGGCGGAGAGCTTGCCGCCGATGACGGCCGTCGGGTCGAGGCCGGCCCGCTCGAGCACGAGGGCCACCATCGACGTGGTGGTCGTCTTGCCGTGCGCGCCGGCCACGGCGATGCCGGACCGCAGGCGCATCAGTTCCGCCAGCATCTCGGCACGCGGAATCACGGGGATCCGGCGCCGGTGGGCGTCGGCGATCTCCGGGTTGTCGGGCCGCACGGCCGACGAATAGACCACCACGTCGGCGTCGCCCACGTGGGCGGCGTCGTGCCCCGCCGACACGCGGACCCCGAGCGACTGGAGGCGCGCTGTCACCTCCGACGACCGCAGGTCGGACCCGGTGACGGCGTAGCCGAGGTTCGACAGCAGCTCGGCGATGCCGCTCATCCCGATTCCGCCAATCCCGACGAAGTGCACGCGTTGCGTGCGACCGAGCACCGTGCCTCCCTTACGACGTGGCCGACGCGCGCTGCGAGACGTTCAGCAGCACGCCCATGCCGGCCAGGCTGACGATGAGCGACGAGCCGCCGGCGCTGACGAACGGCAGCGTGATGCCCTTGGTCGGCAGCAGGCTGAGCACCACGCTCATGTTGACGAACGCCTGGACCGCGATCATGGCGGTCAGGCCCAGCGCCAGGAACGCGCCGAAGGCGTCCGGCGCGCGGAACGCGGTCTTCAGGCCGCGCCACGTGACCACGCAGAAGCACGCGACCAGGATCGTGGCGCCGATCAACCCGAACTCCTCGGCGACCACGGCGTAGATGAAGTCGGTGTGCGGATACGGCAGGTAGCCCAGCTTCTGCACGCCGTACCCGAGGCCCCGCCCGCTCAGGCCCCCGCTGCCGACGGCGATGAGCGACTGCACGACCTGGTAGCCCGTGTCCCCCCGGTGGCTCCACGGGTCCAGGAACGACGTCAAGCGCGCCAGGCGATACGGCTCGAGGGCGACCGCGGCGGCGACGACCGGCACGGCCACGGCGACCGTGCCGGCGAAGTACTTCCACGACAGGCCCGCCGCGAACACCATCGCGGCCACGATGGCGAGCAGGACTACGCAGGTGCCGAGGTCCTTCTGGAGCATGATGAGGGCCAGCATCGGCACGAGCACGACGGCAATCGGCCCCAGCGCGTACCTGGGCTCCGCGATGCGTTCCATCCGGCGCTCGAGCACGCCAGCGGTGAACAGGATGAGGGCGAACTTCGCGAACTCCGACGGCTGGATGCCGACGCCGGCCACCGCGAACCAGCGGTGCGTCCCGTTGATCTCGGGGCCGATGACGCGCACGGCCGCGAGGGCGACCAGCGTGACGCCCAGCAGCGGGAGGACGACGCGCGGGCTGCGGTAGCGCTCGTAGTCGATCCGCATGGCGGCGAACATCACCATCAGGCCCACGGCGGCGAACACGACCTGCTTCACCAGGAAGGTGTTCGTCGGGGCGGATTCCCCCGCCTCCTTGAGGTTCGAGGCGCTGTAGACCATCACGATGCTGACGGCCAGGAGCATCAGCGTCATGAGGAACAGCAGGCGATCGAACTTGAGCTTGCGTGCCATGCGTCTGTCAGACCCTAAAGTTCTCGCGCGTTCACACCGACACGGGAACCGGCGCCGGACGATCCGGGCGCGCGACCCGCGTGTTCCCTCCCGCTACTCCTCCCGCATCGCGGCCACCGCGGCCTTGAAGGCCCGGCCGCGCGCGGCGTAGTTCTCGAACATGTCGAAGCTGGCGCACGCGGGCGCCAGCAGCACGCTGCCGCCCGGGGCGGCGGCCGCCATCGCGGTCCGCACCGCCTCGGCCATCGACCCGGCGGTGTGCACGGCGGCCGCGCCGTCGAATGCGTCCTGCATCAGCGGCGCCGCCTCGCCGATGGCCACCACCGTCGCGCCTCTCGACGCGAGCGCCGGGCGCAGCCGCCGCAGGTCCCCGCCCTTGAACCGGCCGCCCATGATCACGACCAGGCCGCGGCCGAACGTCTCGATGGCCTGCCTGGCCGCGTCGACGTTGGTGGCCTTCGAGTCGTTGACGAACCGGACGCCCCGGATCTCGCCGACCAGCTCCATCGCGTGCTCGAGGCCGGTGAACGACGCCACCGCGCCGGCCACCGCCGGCGGGGCGGCGCCCACGACGCGCGCGATCGCCGCGGCCGCCAGCACGTCGGCCAGCAGGTGCGGTCCGGTCAGCCGCACGTCGCCCGTCCTCACGAGCCGGGTGTCGCCCCCGGCGCCGCGGTCCACGATCCAGCCGTCCGCCACGGTCACGCCCTCGTCGAGGTGCGCGTCCCTCGCGAACCGCACCACCCGCGCCCGCCCGCCGGAGGCCATCGCCAGCGCGCGCGGGTCGTCGGCGTTCGCCACGGCGACGTCCCGCTCGGTCTGCCGCGCGAAGATCCGCGACTTGGCAGCGGCGTATTCCTCGACGCTCGCATGACGGTCCAGGTGGTCTGCGCTGAGGTTCAGCAGCGCCGCGATCCAGGGGTGGAACGTGTCGGTGGTCTCCAACTGGAAGCTGCTCACCTCGACGACGTGCACCGTCTCGGGCGTCGAGCCGGCCACCTGGCCCGCCAGCGGCGGGCCGATGTTGCCGCCGACGAGCGCCCGCACGCCGGCAGCCTCGAGGATCCGGCCGGTGAGCGCGGTGGTCGTCGACTTCCCCTTCGTGCCCGTGATCGCCACCACCCGCCCCCGCAGCCATCGCGACGCGAGTTCAATCTCACCGATGACGGGCACGCCGGCCGCCCGCGCGGCGGCCACGGCCGGCTGGCCGGCCGGGACCCCCGGGCTGAGGACCACGAGGTCCGACTCCGCGAGCAGGGCCTCGGAATGCGATCCGAGCGCGAGCGTGATGCCGAGCGCGGCGAGGTCGGGGCCCTGGTCCAACGCCGGCCTGATGTCGGTCAGCGTCACCGCCGCGCCCCGCTCGACGAGCAGCCTGGCGGCAGCCGTGCCGCTGGCGGCGCCGCCGACCACGACCACCCGTTTGCCGCGCACCGTGAATTCGTTCATCTCGATCTGCCGCCCGTGCGTCGCCCGTTCGGCGACGGCCGCCGCGCTCATGCGCCGGCGCCCTTCACTCTGTCCGCCACGATGTCGGTGCGGACGCCCCGCGACCCCTTCACCAGCACGACGTCGCCCTCGCAGAGCATCGCTGCGACGGCGTCGGCCGCCTCCGCGCTCGTCGCGACGTGCTGCACGGCCGACTCGGGCATGCCCGCGGCCACGGCCGCGTTCGCCAGCGCCAGCGCCGGCGCGCCGCCCACGGTTACGAGGCGCGCGAGCCCGGCGCGGGCCGCCGCGCGCCCGCACGCCTCGTGCAGCGCGACGGCGTCGCCGCCGAGTTCGAGCATCTCGCCGAGCACCGCGATGCGCCGCGCGCCCGCGCGCTCGGCCGCGACGGCCTCGAGCGTGCGTTCCAGCGCCCGGGGGTTCGAGTTGTACGAGTCGTCGACCAGCGTGACGCCCGACGACAGCCGCCACACGTCGCCTCGTCTCGCCGGGGGCCTCGCCGCCGCGAGCCGATCGACCATCGCGTCGAGCGGCACGCCGTACTCGCCCGCCACGGCCATGGCGGCGAGCGCGTTGGCCAGGTGTCCCCGCCCGAGCAGCGGCACGTCGACCGCCGCCGCGCCCCACGGCGTCGTCACCGTCGCGCGGGTGCCGGCCAGCCCTCGGTCGGCCACGTCCGACGCCGACACGTCCGCGGGGACGTCAATACCGAACGTGAGGACGCGCGCGGGCGCTGACGTCACTCTCGCCATCACCAGCGGGTCGGCGGCGTTGGCCACGACGAGCGACTGCGGCCGCGCGCCGTCGAGAATCTCCGCCTTCGCGTCGGCGATGGCCTCGAGCGACGGGAAGAACGCGGAGTGCACTTCGGCGACCAGCGTCCACACCCGGACGTCGGGTTCCGCGAGACCGACCAGCACGCGGATCTCGCCCGCATGGTTCATGCCCAGCTCGACGACGGCCATCTCGGGCCCGTGGCGGAGCTCCAGCAGCGACAGCGGCAGTCCGATGTGGTTGTTGAAGTTGCCGTGGTTGCGGAACACGCGGTAGCGCACCGCCAGCAGGTCGGCGGCGAGTTCCTTCGTCGTGGTCTTTCCCGCGCTGCCGGTGATCGCGACCACCTGCGCGCCGGACGCGCGGCGGATGTGCTGCGCGAGGCGCTGCAGGGCCCGGGTCGTGTCGTCCACCCGCACGACGACGACGGCGGGATCCAGCGCGGGAGGCACCGACGAGAGGTCCGACACCACGAGCCCGGACGCACCCGCCCGGAGCGCCTCGCGCGTGAACCGGTGCCCGTCGAGGCGCTCGCCGATGATCGCGAGGTAGACGTCGCCAGGCCGCAGCGTGCGCGTGTCGATCGAGAAGCCGCCGAGCGGCGCCGACGCCGGACCGGCCGCGAGCGAGCCCGCCATGGCGCCGGCGGCCTGCGCGGCGGTGAGCCGCACGACAGCGGCCGCGCTCACGACGCCCTCCGCATGCGTCGCCGCGCCAGCGCGCCCTGCGCCTCGGCCACGTCGTCGAAGGGAAGCACGCGGTCGCGGACGACCTGGTACTTCTCGTGTCCTTTCCCGGCGATGACGACGACGTCGCCCGGCCCGGCGTCCGCCACGGCGCGGTCGATGGCCGCGCGTCGGTCGGCCAGCCGCCACCAGCGCACGCCTGCGCCCGTGGACGACACGGCGCCGCCCTCGGACCGTCCGCGGTCCTGCGGCGGCGCGATGCCCAGCTCGATCTCGTCGATGATGCGCTCGGGGTCTTCGGAACGCGGGTTGTCCGAGGTGAGCCCGACCGTGTCGCTCAACCGCGCGGCCACCGCGCCCATCAGGGGACGCTTGCTCCGGTCGCGATCGCCGCCGCAGCCGAAGACCGTGGTCAGGCGCGCGTGCACGAGCGGGCGCACCGCGTCGAGCAGGTTCTTGAGCGCATCGTCGGTGTGCGCGTAGTCGACGACGACGGTGACGTCGTCGCCGGGCGAGGACACGATCTGGAAACGGCCCGGCACGGCCTCGACGCTCGCCAGCCCGGCTTCGATGGCGGGTCGAGGCAAACCGAGCGCCACGCCGGTCGCGACGGCGGCCAGGAGGTTGTAGACGTTGAACCGGCCGGCCAGGTTCGATTGCACGTGCACCGGCCCGGCCGGCGTCCGCGCCACGAAAGCCAGGCGGAGGAACGACGGCGGAAGCGACTCGGGCGCGACGTCGGCGGGCCTGTCGACGCCGAAGGTCAGGCTGCCCGGCAACTCGGCGGCGAGGATGGCGCCGCGGCGGTCGTCGGCGTTCACCACGGCGGGCGCGCCGGCCGGCAGCAGCTCGAACAGCCGCCGCTTCGCCGCGAAGTACCGGTCCATGTCTTCGTGGTAGTCGAGGTGGTCGCGCGTCAGGTTCGTGAAGACCGCCGCCGCGAAGCGCGTGCCGTCGACCCGCTTGAGCGCGAGCGCGTGCGAGGACACCTCCATCGCGCACGCCCCGCAGCCGGCGTCCAGCATCTCTCGCAGCATCCGCTGGACGTCTGGCGCCTCCGGCGTCGTCCGCGCAGCGTCGCGCACCTCGGGCCCGATGAGGTACTGCACGGTGCCCATCAGGCCGCACGGGACGCCGGCGGCCTCGATGGCCGCCTGGACGAGATACGAGGTGGTGGTCTTGCCGTTCGTGCCGGTGATGCCGACCACGCGCATGCGGCGGCTCGGATGGCCGTGGAAGTGCGAGGCCAGGAGCGCGAGCGCCAGCCGCCCGTCGCCGACCGTGATCCACGGAACCGGGCACGCCTCCGGCGCGCCGGTCTCGGCGACGACGGCTGCCGCGCCTCTCGCGATGGCCTGCCCCGCGAAGGCGGACCCGTCGGTCTGCGCCCCGCGCAGCGCCACGAAGAGCGCCGACGGCGCCACGGCACGAGAGTCGTACGCGATGGACCCGATGGCCGGGTCGGGCCACCCGCGCCCCCCGTTGGCGTCTGTCGGCCGCGCCCGCAGCCCGCTCTCGTCGAGCACGGTGAGGAGCTCGGCGAGTGTCATTGAGGCGGCAGCGACGGAGAGAGCGCCGGCGCGACGCGATCGAGCCACAGGCGGCAGAGACGCCCGGGTTCGAGCGCCGTGCCGGCTGCGGGATCCTGGTCGATGACAATGCCGTCCCCGGTCAGCCTCGGCACGAGACCGAGCTGCACGAGGCGGCGGGCTGCCTCACGGGCGCCGAGGCCGCGGACGTCGGGGATGGAGAGCGGCCCGGCGAGCACCCTGATCTGCGGCGGGCCCGGGGCGGCCGTCCGGACCAGTGCCGACGGCGCGCCCTCGGCGGCCGAGGCCCTGAGGAGCACGGGCGGCAGGGGATTGATCGTCGGCGCCACGCCCCCGTGGCGCAGCGCCGCGTCGGCGATGCGCTGGAAGATCGGCGCCGCCACCGAGCCGCCGTAGTGCTGGCCGGCATGGGGCGCGTTGACCACGACCAGAATCGTGAACGCGGGCTGGCGGGACGGCACGAAGCCGACGAACGACGCGTGGTAGTCGGTGTCCGAGTAGCGGCGGTTGCGGAGCATGTGGGCCGTCCCGGTCTTGCCCGCGACCGTGTAGCCTGGCACCTGCGCCGCGGTCCCCGTGCCGTGATCGACGACCTGCTCCATGATCGCGACCAGTTCGGCAGCCGTCTGCCGGTCGATCACTCTCCGCAGCGCGCGCGGCGCCACCTCCGTCCGGGTTGCGCCGTGCCGCAGGGCGCGCACGAGCCGCGGCTGCACGAGCACGCCGTCGTTGGCGACGGCCGACACGGCCGCGGCCATCTGGAGCGGCGTCACGCCGATCTCGTATCCCATCGACACCGACGCCAGCGTGCTCACGCTCCACCGGCCCGGGTCCGAGAGCATGCCGCGCGCCTCGCCAGGCAGGTCCCCAGACAGGCGGTCGCCGAAGCCGAAGCGCCGCACGTACCGGCCCAGGCGCGCGCTGCCGACGCTGAGGCCGATCTTGATCGCCCCGACGTTGCTCGACTTCACGAGCACGTCGGTGAAGCTCAGGACGCCGTAGTTGTGGTTCTTCGCCTCGGTGACGCGGCGTGAGCCGCTGCGCCAGACCCCGGCGCTCGCGTCGATCGGGTCGGAGGGCGAGAAGACGTGCTCCTCCATGGCCGCCGACGCGGTGACGACCTTGAACGTGGAGCCCGGCTCGTAGATGCCCTGCACCGCCGGGTTCATCCACATCTCGCGCGGGTAGTCCTGGTAGAAGTTCGGGTTCACCGGCGGGTAGTTGGCCATCGCGAGCGTCTCGCCGCTCTGCGGGTCCATGATGATGACCGTCCCGCTCTCGGCCCGGTGCTCGGTGACGCCCCGCGCGAGCTCGCGTTCGGCGAGGTGCTGGAGGTAGGCGTCGATCGTGAGTTCGAGCGTGTCGCCCTGGACCGGCGGCTTGTCGATGCGGCTGCTGAACGCGCTTCCGTCACGGGCGAGTTCGAGGAAGGCGCTGCCGGGCGTGCCGCTGATCCTGGAGTTGTAGGACTGCTCGACCCCCGCCAGCCCGTGGTGGTCGACGCCGACATAGCCGAGCACGTGCGCCGCCAGTTCCCGGTTCGGGTAGTACCGCCGCGGTTCGGCCTCGGTGAAGATGGTCCCGCGCAGCTTGCGGGCGTCGAGGTGCTCGACGACGCGCGCGGCCTGTTCCAGCGACACCTGGCGGCGGAGGTACACCGATTCCCGGCGCGTCTGCGAGAGGCGCAGCGCGTACGTCTCACGCTCGCGGGCCGTGCAGTCGCCGAGGGCCTTGCACACCGCCGCGGCCACGGCCGCCGGGTCGGCGATCGCCTTCGGCGCCCCGTTGAGGGTCACCGCGTCGACGCTGATGGCCAGCACCCGGCCGTGCCGGTCGACGATGTCGCCGCGGCGCGGCATGAGCGTGCGCGTCCGGTCCTTCTGGGCGTTCGCCTCCGCGAGCAGGTCGTCGTGGCAGAAGACCTGCAGCCAGACGAGGCGGCCCTCGATCGCCAGCGCCCACACCGCGAACAGGGCCGCGGCGGCCAGCACGCGGTTCCGCACGATCCGCTGCCACGCTCTCGGGTCGGCTTCCTTCATGGCCGTCAACTCCGCCTGCGCCGCCTACCGCCGCGCCACGAGCGCGCGCGACGGGGTCGCCGCCTCGCGCACGAGCACCAGCACGACCGCTTCCGTCTGCGTCGGCGCCACCAGGTTCAGGTCGCGCAGGGCCAGCGTCTCGATCCGTTGCGGCGCGCGCAGCGTCTCGAGCTCGAGCCGCAGGTGGCGGTTCTCGGCCTCGCTGGCCGCGCGCTCCTGCTGCAGGCGGTCGCGCGTGAACTCCAGCTCCCTCCACTGCGAGTGCTCCCACGCGACCAGCAGCAGCGCGCCGACCAGCAGCGACACGCACACGACCGACCACCACATCTCGCGCTGGCGGCCGCGGTCCACGTTGCGGACCGGGTGGTTCTGGATGTCCTTCGGCACGCTGAAGGCCATCGCATCGGGCGCCGACGGTATGCCTGGCATCGCCATCACCCCACGCGTTCAATGGCACGAAGCCGCGCGCTCCTCGCGCGCGGGTTCGAGCGGATCTCCACGTCGCCCGGAACCAGCGACTTCTTCGTCAGCAGCCGGAACGCCTCGTCCTCGGCCGCCAGCGCCCGGAAGGTGTGCTTCACGGGCCTGTCTTCGAGCGAGTGGAACGTCACCACCGCGAACCGCGCGCTGGGCCGCAGCCGGGCGCAGACCGCGCGCAGGAAGGCCTCGAGCCCCTCCAGTTCGCCGTTCACCCAGATGCGGATCGCCTGGAACGTCCGCGTGGCCGGGTCGATCCGGCCGCTGCGGCCGACCACGCGGCGCACGACGGACGCCAGGTGCGCCGTCGTCCGGATCGGCGCCGCGCGGCGGGCGGCCACGATCGCGCGCGCCACCGCGCGCGACCGCCGCTCCTCGCCGAAGCGGTAGATCACATCCGCGAGATCCCGCTCGCCGGTCTCCCCGATGAGGTCGGCGGCCGTCGGGCCCTGGCTCGTGTCCATCCGCATGTCGAGCGCCTCGTCGCGCTGAAAACTGAACCCCCGCCCCTCGCCGTCGAGCTGCAGCGACGAGACGCCGAGATCCGCGACCGCGCCGTCGATCGCCTCGATGCCGCGGGCGTCGAGGAACCGCGGCACGTCGCGGTAGTCGCCGTGCACCAGCTCGACGCGGCCGCCCCATTCCGCGAGCGCCGCGCCCGCGAGCGCCAGCGCCGCCGGATCGCGGTCGATCCCGATGAGCCGCGTCGCGCCCGCCGCGAGCAGCGCGTGCGCGTGGCCGCCGAGGCCGACCGTGCAATCCACGAACAGCCCGCCGCGCTCCGGATGCAGCGCAGCCACCACCTCGTCCGTCATCACCGGTACGTGGGCGGGCATCGCGGCACAACCCCGGGGTTGTCAGATCCCGAATTCGGCCAGCGCGCGCGCATCGGCGTCGGTGAACGGGTCGTTCGCCAGCTTCGTCACGAACCGCTCGTGGTTCCAGACCTCGAGGTGGTCGTACTGTCCGAACACGTCCACTTCGCCCGTCATGCCGGCCGACTCGCGGAGGCGCGCGTGGATCAGCACCCGACCCTGGTTGTCGAGTTCGGCGGCCTGTCCGTAGTAGTTGACGCGGCTGAAATACCGGAGGCGCGCAGGGTGTGTGGTCGGAATCTGGGCGAGCCTGCGCTCGATCTCGATCCACACCGGCATCGGGTAGATGCGGACAGACTCGCCCGTCAGGCTCGTCACGAACAGGTCGCGGCCGTGCTGGGCCTCGACGACCGCCTTGAAGGCCGTGGGAACCTTGAGCCGACCCTTGTCATCGATCCGGGCCGGCGCGTTCC
>Ga0316605_10000753_pt1 | contig 20462 bp, 20 predicted proteins | sample OWC_soil_day20_n_FD_207666 | JGI IMG/M metagenome (GOLD analysis project Ga0316605, IMG submission 207666) | Wetland soil microbial communities from Old Woman Creek delta, Ohio, United States - OWC_soil_day20_noCT | ecosystem: Environmental > Terrestrial > Soil > Wetlands | place: USA: Ohio...
CACGTGATCCTGCGCGGAAGTTGTTCCAGATTATAGGAAGCAGTGCATGCCCCAGGCTTTGCCGGCGCGAAGGTGCAGCCCGGCGATGTGGCTGCCGATTGCACAGGACCGAAAGCCACGGGCGAAAAGTAATTTTCATGCTATATTTATAGGCTGATCGCCGGAGATGGCCCGGTTGCCGGGCGTCTTGCAGTGTGGCGACGGGCCAATTCCGCCGGGTCTGCATGCCCCTGCGGAAGGCGGCTGAAGGCTGCGGTCCGCCGGCTTCGACGCGCAGTTCTTGCGCGTGGCGACGGTCTCAACGAAAGGGCAGATATGTACGCGGTCATAAAAACCGGCGGCAAACAGTACAAGGTTGCAGCCGGCGAGAACATCAAGGTAGAACAGATCGCTGCGGACGTAGGCCAGGAAGTTGTTCTGGACCAGGTGCTGGCCATCGGCAGTGGCACCGAACTGAAGGTCGGGACTCCCTGGGTCAGCGGCGCCAGCGTCAAGGCTACCGTGGTGGCGCAGGGCAAGCACGACAAGGTGCGCATCTTCAAGATGCGTCGACGCAAGCACTATCAGAAGCACGGCGGGCATCGTCAAGCCTACACCGAGTTGCAAATCAGCTCGGTCAGTGCCTGAGCCTCACGCGCAGCAACCCGAACCTTCAGGAGTCCTGAACCATGGCACAGAAAAAAGGCGGCGGTTCCACCCGGAACGGTCGTGACTCGAAACCGAAGATGCTGGGCGTCAAGGTCTATGGCGGCCAGACCGTGAGCGCCGGTTCGATCATCGTTCGCCAGCGTGGCACCAAGTTCCATGCCGGCACCAACGTCGGCATGGGTCGCGATCACACGCTCTTTGCGACGATCGATGGGACCGTGTCCTTCGACGTGAAGGGTGCGCTCAACAGGCAGACGGTGTTCGTCAGCCCGGCCTGAGCTCGCCAAACGCCGAGCCGAAGCCCCGGTTCGCCGGGGCTTCGTCGTTCTAAGATCCAGCGCACATGAAGTTCGTCGACGAAGCCACCATCGACGTCGCCGCAGGCAACGGCGGGGCCGGCTGTGCCAGCTTCAGGCGCGAGAAGTTCATCCCCTTCGGCGGGCCGGATGGCGGTGACGGCGGCCGCGGCGGCAGCATCCGCGCAGTGGCCGACCGCAACCTGAACACGTTGATCGACTACCGCTATGCCCGGCGTCACATCGCGCGCAATGGCGAAAGCGGACGCGGCGCCGACCAATATGGCGCGGCCGGCGAGGACATCCTGCTGCGCATGCCGGTGGGTACCATCATCACCGATGTCGACACCGGCCAGGTCATCGCCGAGCTGATCGATCCGGAACAGCCGGTGCTGCTGTGCAAGGGCGGCGACGGTGGCTTCGGCAACCTGCACTACAAGACCAGCACGAATCGTGCGCCGCGGCAGAAGACGCCCGGCTGGCCGGGCGAGCAGAAGAAGCTGAAACTCGAACTGCGCGTGCTGGCCGATGTCGGCCTTCTTGGCATGCCCAACGCCGGCAAGTCCACGCTGATCGCAGCCATCTCGAACGCGCGACCGAAGATCGCCGACTATCCCTTCACCACCTTGCACCCGAACCTGGGTGTGGTGCGTGTGGCGCCCGAGCAGAGCTTCGTCGTCGCCGACATCCCGGGCCTGATCGAAGGCGCCTCCGAAGGCGCCGGCCTGGGCCACCGCTTCCTGCGCCACCTGCAGCGCACGCGGCTGCTGCTGCACATCGTGGACCTGGCGCCCTTCGACGAGGCGGTCGATCCGGTCAAGGACGCGCGCGCCATCGTCGCCGAGCTGAGGAAGTACGACCCGGCCCTGCATGCCAAGCCGCGCTGGTTGGTGCTGAACAAGATCGACATGATCCCGGTCGAAGAACGCGAACAGCGCGTCAAGGACTTCGTGCGCCGGCTGCGCTGGAAGGGGCCGGTGTTCCAGATTTCCGCGCTGGCCCGTGAAAACCTGCAGCCGCTGGTGCGTGCGGCCTACGAGCATGTGGCGCAATTCCAGAAGAAAGCGCCCGAGCCCGATCCGCGCTTCGAGCCCGCCAGCGGAGCCGGCGATGACTGAGGTGCTGCGCCAAGCCCGGCGCATCGTCGTCAAGGTCGGTTCCAGCCTGGTCACCAACGAAGGCCGCGGCGTCGACGCCGAGGCGATCGGTAACTGGTGCCGGCAGCTGGCGGCGTTGGCCGAGCAGGGCCGTGAACTGGTGATGGTGTCCAGCGGCGCGATTGCCGAAGGCATGCTTCGCCTGGGCTGGAGCACACGCCCGAAGGAACTGCGCGAGCAGCAGGCCGCCGCCGCGGTCGGTCAGATGGGGTTGGTGCAGATGTACGAGACCAAGCTGCGCGAGCATGGCATGCGCAGCGCGCAGGTGCTGCTGACGCATGCCGACTTGGCCGACCGCGAGCGCTACTTGAATGCGCGCTCGACCCTGCTGACGCTGCTGGCGCTGCAGGTCATCCCGGTGATCAACGAAAACGATACCGTGGTCAATGAGGAGATCAAGTTCGGCGACAACGACACGCTGGGTGCGCTGGTGGCCAACCTGGTTGAAGCCGACGCACTGGTGATCCTGACCGACCAGCGCGGCCTGTACTCGGCCGACCCGCGCAAGGTCCCGCAGGCGCGTTTCATCGACGAGGCCGAAGCCGGAGACCCGGCCCTGGAGCAGATGGCCGGCGGCGCCGGCTCGTCCATCGGTCGCGGCGGCATGATCACCAAGGTGCTTGCGGCAAAGCGCGCCGCCGGCAGCGGCGCCAGCACCGTCATCGCATGGGGCCGCGAGCCGGACGTGCTGTTGCGTCTGGCCGCCGGCGAGCGCATCGGCAGTGCGCTGGTGGCGCGCACCGCCAAGCTGACCGCCCGCAAGCAGTGGATGGTCGACCACCTGCAGCTGCGTGGCGCAGTGATCGTCGACGACGGTGCCGTGCAGAAGCTGCGCGACGAGGGCAAGAGCCTGCTGCCGATCGGCGTGGTCGAGGTCCAGGGCGATTTCCAGCGCGGCGACGTCATTGCCGTGCGCGGCGCGGTCGGCAAGGAACTGGCTCGCGGCCTGGCCAACTATTCCAGCACCGAGACGCGCTTGATCGCGCGCAAGCCGTCGACGCAGATCGAAGCGGCTCTAGGCTATGTCAACGAGCCGGAGCTGATCCACCGCACCAACCTCGTGCTCAGCCAGGCCGAGCCGGGCTGAGCGCAGGCGGGCCTCAGGCTTTTTCCGGACCCGGCACCACGCCGTTGCCGGCCAGGCCCTCGGGCGGCGGCACCACCAACGGCGGGTCGCGCGGCGCATCGAAGCCGCTGTCATCGTAGCGCTGGGTACGCATGCCGGCGCGCAGGTAGCGGTTGGGGTGGTGAACCCGCGGCAGAAAGCGTGACAGCTCCGTCAGAGCCATCTCGTAGACATTGCGCTTGAACTCGATCACCACGTCAAGCGGCACCCAATAGTCGTTCCAGCGCCAAGCATCGAACTCCGGGTGGTCCGTGGCGCGCAGATTCATGTCACTGTCGCGGCCGACCAAGCGCAGCAGGAACCAGATCTGCTTTTGGCCGCGGTAGTGGCCGCGTGCCTCCTTGCGTATGAAATGGTCGGGTACCTCGTAGCGCAACCAGTCACGGGTGCGCGCAATCACCTGCACGTGTTCGGGTCGCAGCCCGACCTCTTCGTGCAGTTCCCGGAACATCGCCTGTTCCGGCGTCTCGCCATGCTTGATGCCGCCTTGCGGGAACTGCCACGAGTGGGTACGAAGCCGCTTGCCCCAGAAAACCTGATTGCGCGCATTGAGCAGGACGACGCCGACGTTGGGCCTGAAGCCGTCACGGTCGAGCATAATCAAACCCCGATTTCTTGATTGAAATCATTATTGCACCGGCTGCATGGCCCGTGCGAGCCCTTGCTTTCCCGCACCCAGGCGCCGCCCGCCCGAGCTCGCGCGCCATTGCCTTTTCACACCCGATGAAAGCCAGCCAGTTCTTCGTTTCCACCCTGAAGGAAGCACCCGCCGATGCCGAGGTGGTCAGCCACCGCCTGATGCTGCGCGCCGGCATGATCAAGCGCCTGGGCTCGGGCATCTACAGCTACATGCCGATGGGCCTGCGCGTGATCCGCAAGGTCGAGGCCATCATCCGCAAGGAGATGAACCGCGCCGGCGCCGTCGAGTTGCTGATGCCGGTGGTGCAGCCGGCCGAGCTGTGGGTCGAGTCGGGCCGCTTCCAGGCCTACGGGCCGGAACTGCTGCGCGTGAAGGACCGGCACGAGCGCGACTTCATCATCCAGCCCACCAGCGAAGAGGTGATCACCGACATCGCCCGGCAGGAACTGCGCAGCTACAAGCAGTTGCCGAGAAATTTCTATCACATCCAGACCAAGTTCCGCGATGAGCGCCGGCCGCGCTTCGGCATCATGCGTGGACGCGAGTTCACGATGAAGGACGCCTATTCCTTCGATCGCGACAAGGCGGCTGCGTTGCGCAGCTACGAGGTGATGTACCAAGCCTATTGCCGCATCTTCGACCGTTTCGGGCTGCAGTACCGCGCGGTGGCTGCCGATACCGGCGCCATCGGCGGTGATGCTTCGCACGAGTTCCAGGTCATTGCCGACACCGGCGAGGACGCGCTCGTCTACAGCACCGGCAGCGACTACGCCGCCAACATCGAGCTGGCCGAGGCACTGCCGCTGATCGAGCGGCGAGCGGCGCCATCGGCCGCGCTGGTGAAGGCACCCACGCCTGGCAAGTCCACCTGCGAGGACGTAGCTCAACTGCTGGGCGTGCCGCTTCAGCACACGGTCAAGTCGCTGGCGCTGGCCACCGACCGGCTTTCGCCCGAGGGTGACCTGTTGGGCACCACGATCTGGCTGCTGCTGGTGCGCGGCGACCACAGCCTCAACGAAATCAAGGCCGGCAAGGTCGAAGGCCTGAAGGGCGGCTACCGTTTCGCCACCGTCGCCGAGATCGAGCAGCACTTCGGCTGCAAGCCCGGCTACCTGGGGCCGATCGGCACCCGGCTGCCCGTCAAGGTGGTGGCCGACCGCACTGTCGCTGCGATGCACGATTTCATCTGCGGCGCAAACGACGAAGGCTTTCACTACACCGGAGCCAACTGGGGCCGCGACCTGCCTGAGCCCGACCTGGTGGCCGACATCCGCAACGTCGTCGCCGGCGACCCGTCTCCGGATGGCCAGGGCGTGCTGGCGATCCAGCGCGGCATCGAGGTCGGGCACGTGTTCTATCTGGGCACCAAGTACAGCAGGGCCATGAACGCCACCTTCCTCGACGAAGCCGGCAAGCCGCAGGTGATGGAGATGGGCTGCTACGGCATCGGCGTCACGCGCATCCTGGGTGCCGCCATCGAGCAGAGCCATGACGCTCGAGGCATCCTGTGGCCGGATTCGATCGCGCCGTTCACCGTGGTGCTGTGCCCGATCGGCTATGACCGCAACGCCGAGGTTCGCGCCGCGGCGGACAGGCTGCATGACGAGTTGGAGGCGCTGGGCATCGACGTCATGCTCGACGACCGCGGCGAACGCCCTGGCGCAATGTTTGCCGACTGGGAACTGATCGGCGTGCCGCAACGCGTGGTGATCTCCGAGCGCGGCCTGAAGGAAGGGCAGTTCGAAGTGCAGGGCCGGCGCGATGCGCGGGCCAGCAGCGTGCCGCTGGCCGAACTGGGCGCCTTCATGAAGGCCCGCCTCAGCGCATGACGGCAAGCGGGGGCCCGCTGCAACGCAGCGCGCTTGTCGCGGGGCTCGTCACGCTGCTCGGCCTGGGCTTGTCGTCTGGCGCCAAGGCAGGTGCCCAGCTCGAGGAGCCCTTGGCCGACAAAGTGCGCTCCGCACTGGCCGCCTCGGTGGCGGACAGTGCGCCGCCACGGCCGAGCTTCGCCTCCATCGAGGATCGACTGGCCTACCTGCGCTGGCTGGGCGCGACCAGCGAGAAGCTGAAGAAGCGCAAGAGCGAGCATGCGGTGCGCGTCGAATTCCTCGAGGCGGTCTGGTACGAGAGCAAGCGCGCGGGGCTCGAGCCGGAGCTGGTGCTGGGGCTGATCCAGGTGGAAAGTGGCTTCCGCAAATACGCCATCAGCGTGGCCGGTGCGCGGGGCTACATGCAGGTGATGCCGTTCTGGGCGCGCAGCATCGGCACTGGCGATGCGAGCCGGCTGTTCCACATGCAAACCAACCTGCGCTTCGGCTGCGTCATCCTGCGCCACTACCTCGACATCGAGAAGGGCGACCTGTTCCTGGCGCTGGGCCGCTACAACGGCAGCCGCGGCCGCGGCGAATATCCCAATGCGGTGTTCGCCAACCGGCGCCAGTGGTTGGGCGACGGCACGTTGCCGGCCGCGTCGGCGGTGGCATCCGGTGCCCAGCAGGGCACCTGAGCGCAGCGTCTCAGCCGGCGCGCAGGCCGTCCCAGCGCTGCGGCGCCGCGCCGGGCATGCCCAGCGACTGCAGCACACGTTCCACCGTGTCGCCGACCATCTCGTCGATGCTCTGCGGACGGTGATAGAAGGCCGGCAGCGGCGGGAACACGATCCCACCCATCTCGCTGATGGCGCACATGTTGCGCAGGTGGGCCAGGTTGAAGGGCGTCTCGCGCACCATCAGCAGCAGGCGGCGCCGCTCCTTGAGCATCACGTCGGCGGCGCGGGTCAGCAGGTTGTCGCCGAAACCATGCGCCACCGAGGCCAGCGTCTTCATCGAGCACGGCGCGATGACCATGGCCGCAGCGTCGAAACTGCCGCTGGCCAGGCAGGCCCCGATGTCGCCGGGGGAATAGCTGTGGTCGGCCAGCGCCTCGATCTCACGGCGCTCCAGGCCGAGCTCGTGGTGCAGGTTCAGCACGCCGGCCGGCGTGACCACCAAGTGGGTCTGCACGCCGAGCGCGCGGGCGCGTTGCAGCAGCCGCTGCGCGTAGATCGCGCCAGTGGCGCCGGTGATGCCGACGACCAGGCGCGTCGGCATCTCAGTACCGCCCGGCCATTCCGAAGATGCTGAACGCCCCCTTGGGGGGCAGTGAACGGAGTGAGCGCGGGGCTACCACTTCAGCTCTTGCCCAGCACCTGCTGCAGCTCGCCCGACTGGTACATCTCGGTCATGATGTCCGAGCCGCCGACGAATTCGCCGTTGATGTACAGCTGCGGGATGGTGGGCCAGTTGGCGTACTGCTTGATGCCCTGGCGGATCTCTTCGTCCTCGAGCACGTTCACCGTCTTCAGGTCGCTGACGCCGCAGGCGTTCAGCAACTGCACGGCGCGGCCGGAGAAGCCGCACATCGGGAACTGCGCGTTGCCCTTCATGAAGAGCACCACACGATGGTTCTTTACCACCTGATCGATGCGTTGTAGCGTATCACTCATGCGAACCGTTCCTTGCCTGACTGGGGCTGTTGCAAAACAAACTCTGGTTATACGGCAAAGCGCCTGTGCGGACTTCCGCGGGGCCTTGGCAGGTTTCAGAACGAGTAGTTGACGCCCAGTTGCAGCATGGGCGATAACCGCAGCTCGCGCACCAGATCGTCCACACTCTGCGTTCCTGACAGCACACGGCCCATGCCCAGCGCGTTGCCCGGGCTCTGCACTACCAGGCCGATGTCGGCCCAGAAGCCCCAGCCCGTCTTCAGCGAATAGTCGCTATAGCCGATGCCCAGATAGGGCATCGCGCTGAGGCCCTGGTTGCCGGGCTCCCCCAGCCGAAGCGGCGAGGCCAGGCTGGCGGTGGCGCGGGACTGCCAGGCGAGGTCCGACAACGACACGCCCGGCTGGCGGATCAGTACCGCGCCGCTGGCGCGGAAGCCGCTGAGGGGCCGGCCGCCGGCTGACGGGTCTTTGGAAAAGAAGTAGTCGCCGCCGAAGCTGGCCCCCAGCGGCGCCGGGTCCTGCTCAGTCAGCATGGTGGGATAGCCGGACAGCGCGGGCGAGCTTTCCAACACCACCGCGCTGAAGCGCAGCTTGGTCTGCATGTCGGACCAGAAGCCACCGGCCGCCTGCACCTTCAGGCCTCCTTCCGCGGCGGCAAGGCCGGCCACGCAAAGCAGAGCCAGTGGGGCCGAAAGACGCAGGATTCGCATGACCGACTCCTTTCACCGTGGCGCAGGATGCCTTCGCATCCGGACGGGTCCATCCTAGCCCTTTGCGGGCCGGCGTGTGCATCGCCCGCGTGTCAGGGCTATCGGAATGTGCGTCCGCGTGACATTTGGTCGGCCGGGTGGCGCCTTGCCCACATCAGCGTAGTGCGGTCCAGCGCCCGCCGCTGCAGCGCGGCCGGCCGGCCAGGTCGGCCCGGGTCTGCACTGCCGTGAAGCCGGCATCGGCCAGCAGCCGGCACACCGCGTTGGCCTGTTCGTGGCCATGTTCCAGCAGCAGCCAGCCGCCGTCGTGCAGATGGGCTGGTGCGCCGCGCACGATGTGCGCCAGCGCCGACAGCCCGTCACCGCCCGGCGTCAACGCCGGAGCCGGCTCGTGGCGCAGCGCGGCCAGGTGCGGGTCGTCGCCGGCCACGTAGGGCGGGTTGCTGGCCACCAGGTGGAAGCGTCGGCCCGCCAATGGCTGCCACCAGTCGCCCAGATGCCATTCAATCTGCAGCCGGTGGTGTGTACCGTTGGCACGGGCCAGCCCCAGCGCCGGTGCGCTGACCTCGACCGCGCAGACGCGGGCCGTCGGGTGGCGGTGCTTCAGCGCCAGCGCGATCGCACCGCTGCCGGTGCCGAGGTCAGCCACTTCGGGCGCGCAGGCCAGCGGCGTGGCCAGCAGCTGCAGTGCCCAGTCGACCAGGGTCTCGGTGTCGGGGCGCGGCACCAGCACCTCCGGCCCCACCTGCAGCATCAGGCCGTGGAATTCGCGCTCGCCGAGCAGGTAGGCCAGCGGTTCGCCGTCGGCGCGACGCCGGCACAGGGCCAGGAAGGCTTGCTGCTGCTCCGCCGACAGGGCCGAGTCTTCATGGGCGATGAGCCAGGCGCGCGTCTGCTGCAACTGCCGGCCCAGCAGCAGCTGGGCGTCCAGCCGGTGCAGCCCCAGCGCGCGGGCCTGCGTCAGCGCCGCGCCGACGCTGTCGCTCAAGCCCCGGACTCCAGTGCGGCCAGCTGCTCGGCCGCACGGGCGGCGCGCAGCGCCTCGACGACGTCGTCCAGCTCGCCATCCATCACCCGGTCCAGCTTGTACAGCGTCAGGTTGATGCGGTGGTCGGTCAGGCGCCCCTGCGGGAAGTTGTAGGTGCGGATGCGGTCGCTGCGGTCGCCGCTGCCGATCAGTCCCTTGCGTGTGGCCGCCTCCTTGGCGGTGCGCTCGTTGCGCTCCTTGTCGCGCAGCCGCGCCTGCAGCACCGCCATGGCCTTGGCCTTGTTGCGATGCTGAGATCGGTCGTCCTGGCATTCGGCCACCAGACCGGTGGGCAGGTGGGTGATGCGGATGGCGCTGTCGGTCTTGTTGACGTGCTGGCCGCCGGCGCCGCTGGCGCGGAAGGTGTCGATGCGCAGGTCGGCCGGGTTCAGCGTCACCTCGGCGGCTTCGTCGGGCTCGGGCATCACCGCCACCGTGCAGGCGCTGGTGTGGATGCGGCCCTGCGATTCGGTGGCCGGCACGCGCTGCACGCGGTGCCCGCCGGATTCGAATCGCAGCGCCTCGTAGACCTGGTCACCGACGATACGCAGCACCAGTTCCTTGTAGCCGCCCAGCTCGGACGGGCTCTCGCTCATCACCTCGGTGCGCCAGCCGCGGCGTTCGCAGTAGCGCAGGTACATGCGCGCCAAGTCGCCGGCGAACAGCGCCGATTCATCGCCGCCGGTGCCGGCGCGGATCTCCAGGAAGGCATTGCGCTCGTCGTCCGGGTCACGCGGCAGCAGCCCGGCCTGCAGCTGCGCATGCAGCCTGTGCAGATCGGCCTGCGCGGCGGTGATCTCCTCGTGGGCCAGCTCGGCCATCTCCGGGTCGGACAGCATCTCGCGGCCGGCTTCCAGGTCGCGCTCGCGCTGCTGGTACTGGCGGAACTGCTGCACCACCTGGGCCACCTCGGCCTGCTCGCGCGACAGGCTGCGGTAGCGGTTGATGTCGCCCAGCACCTGCGGGTCGGACAGGTTGGCGTCGAGCTCGGCCAGCCGCAGGCCGAGGCGTTCGAACTGCTCGCGCAAGGTGGGATTCATGGTGGGGGCAGGACAGGCAAGGGGCAGGGGATCGGCGGCGCAGCGCGACGCCGCACACGCCACGGCGCCAAAGCGGCGCTAACGCTCGTCGCCTTCGGGGCTGCGCGCGGTCTGCCGCAGGAACAGCCGCGACACCGTCTGCGCCAGCTGCTCGCGCTTCGCGCCTTCGGTGGCATGCAGTTCGGCCAGCGCGCCATGCAGCAGCTTCTGCGTCAGGCCGCGGGCCAGCGCGTCGAGCACATGGTCGACGTCCTCACCGCGAGCCAGCAGCTTGCGCGCGCGCGCCATTTCGGCGCTACGCCAGTCGTCGGCCTGACGGTTGAGTGCCTGGATCAGCGGCACGGCGGCGCGCTGGTCCAGCCAGTGGGCGAAGCTCTGCACGCCGGCATCGACGATGGCCTCGGCCTGCTCGACGGCGGCCTGGCGCTTTTCACCGGCGGTCTGCACCACCGCGGCCAGGTCGTCCACGGTGTACAGGTACACATCGGACAGGCGGCCGACCTCGGGCTCGATGTCGCGCGGCACGGCCAGGTCGACCATGAACATCGGCCGGTGACGGCGGGCCTTCAAAGCGCGCTCCACCGCGCCCAGCCCGATGATCGGCAGGCTGCTGGCAGTGCAGGACACCACCGCGTCGAACTCGTGCAGGATGCCTGGCAGGTCGGCCAGGCGCAGCGCCTGCGCGCCGAAGCGGCTGGCCAGCTTCTCGCCGCGCTCCAGCGTGCGGTTGGCCACGGCCATGGCCTTGGGCTGCCGCGCGGCAAAGTGCGTGGCCACCAGTTCCACCATCTCGCCGGCGCCGACGAAGAGCACGCGGATCTGGCCCAGGTCCTCGAACAGCTGCGCGGCCAACCGCACCGAGGCCGCGGCCATGCTGATCGAATGGCTGCCGATCTCGGTGGCGCTGCGCACCTCCTTGGCCACCGAGAAGGAACGCTGGAACAGCTGGTGCAGCGTTCGGCCGAGCGTGCCGGCAGTTTCGGCCTGACGCACCGCCTGCTTCATCTGACCCAGGATCTGCGGTTCGCCGAGCACCATCGAATCCAGCCCGGAGGCCACGCGGAAGGCATGCCGCGCCGCGGCCCGGTCTTCCAGCACGTAGGTGTGGTCGAGCATGCGCTCGCCGCTGACACTGCCCTGCGCGGCCAGCCAGTCGATGGCCGGGCGTACCAGGTCGCCGGGGTGGCCGTTCTCGGCGGCGAAGTACAGCTCCGTGCGGTTGCAGGTGGACAGCAGCGCCGCCTCGGGCCGGTCATGCGCGCGGATGCGCTCGCGAAAACCATGCAGCGCCACCGACAACTGCTCCGGCGCGAAGGCAAACCGGCCGCGCAGATCGAGCGGCGCGGTCGAGTGGTTCAGGCCAAGGGCGATGACACTCATTGTTGAATTATAAAATCGAGCGGCCTTTCCACCCCAGAGCCCGGTCTTGCGCCGCCTTGACCTGCATCAATCCACTCCCGCCGGCCGGCGCGGCCGATGATCACCATGAGCCCGATCGACGCCCTGTGGCATCTGCTGGGCCTGTTCCTGCCGGCACTGGCGACCGGGGTCTTGGCTGCCGCGGCGGCCAAGGGGCTGTGGCGGGCCGATCTGAAGGGCAGCCGCTGGTCGCGGCTGGCGCTGTGGGCCGGCGGCGCCGGCTTGCTGGCGCTGCTGGGCGGGCTGGTCGTCTTCGGCCGCGACGGCCGCATGTTCAGCTATGCGCTGATGGTGCTGGCCGCGGCGTTGGCGCTGTGGTGGGCCGGCTTCGTGCGGCCGCGGCGCTGAGCTAGACGGCCGCTGCTGCCGGCAACGCAGTGGCGGCCTGTGGGGTCGCCGGCCAGCGCCCGCGCAGCGAATGCGGATAGGCCTGGGTGATGTCCACGTCGATCAGCTGGCCCACCAGCGCCTGCGGCCCCGCAAAGTTGACGATGCGGTTGCATTCGGTGCGGCCCATCAGTTCGGGCGCCTCCGCGCTGGATTTGCGCGACGCGCCCTCGACCAGGATGCGCTGCACCGTGCCCACGCGCGAGGCGGCGATACACCGCGCGTTGTTTTCGATGCGGGCCTGCAACTGCTGCAGCCGCTGCAGCTTGATGGCCTGCGGGGTGTCGTCGTGCAGCGCCGCCGCCGGCGTGCCCGGGCGGGCACTGAAGATGAAGCTGAAGCTTGAATCGAAGCCGATGTCGTCGATCAGCTTCAGCGTCAATTCATGGTCGGCGTCGGTCTCGCCGGGGAAGCCGATGATGAAGTCGGTGGACAGCGAGAGGTCCGGCCGCAGCGCGCGCAGCTTGCGCACGATGCTCTTGTACTGCAGCACGGTGTAGCCGCGCTTCATGGCGCTGAGGATGCGATCGCTGCCGTGCTGTACCGGCAGATGCAGATGGTTGACGAGCTGGGGCACGCGGGCATAGACGTCGATCAGGCGCTGCGTGAATTCGTTCGGATGGCTGGTGGTGTAGCGGATGCGCTCGATACCGGGGATCGCCGCCGCATATTCGATCAGCAGCGCGAAGTCGGCGATTTCCGCGGCACTTGTGCCTTTTAGATTCCTATCGCCCATCGCCCCACGGTAGGCATTGACGTTCTGCCCCAGCAGGGTGACCTCGCGCACGCCCTGGTCGGCGAGCGTGGCCACCTCGGCGAGCACGTCGTCGAAGGGGCGGCTGACCTCCTCGCCGCGCGTGTAGGGCACCACGCAGTAGGAGCAGTACTTGGAGCAACCTTCCATGATCGAGACGAAGGCCGTGGTCCCGTCCACCCGCGCCGGCGGCAGGTGGTCGAACTTCTCGATCTCCGGAAAGCTGATGTCCACCTGCGGCCGCCGCGTGTCGCGCCGGGCGGCGATCATCTGCGGCAGCCGGTGCAGCGTCTGCGGGCCGAACACCAGATCGACGTAGGGCGCGCGCTCGATCAGCGCCGCGCCTTCCTGGCTGGCGACGCAGCCGCCCACGCCGATGAGCACGCCCTTGTCCTTGAGGTGCTTGACGCGGCCCAGGTCGCTGAAGACCTTCTCCTGTGCCTTCTCGCGGATCGAGCAGGTGTTGAACAGGATCAGGTCGGCCTGCTCGACGTCCTGCGTGGGCTCGTAGCCTTCGGCCGCACGCAGCACGTCGGCCATCTTGGCCGAGTCGTAGTCGTTCATCTGGCAGCCGAAGCTGCGGATGAAGACCTTCTTCGCCACGCCGCCCGCACTCATGGCTTGGTCCAGGTCTGCGTGTCGAAGTTGAACTGCCAGGTCTGGGCTTCCTTCTCGGTGGTCGGCCAGGGCTTGCGCGCGGCCTCGGCCGGGCTGAGGATCCACACGTCCAGCAGCATGCCTTCCAGCTCGGTGGTGTAGTTCACCACTGCCTTGCCGCCGACCAGCGTGCCCGACATCAGCAGCAGGTTGCTGGCGTCACGGATGCGCGCGCCGGGCGCCAGCCGCGCCGGCTTGCCGTTGAGCTTGACCTCCGGCGGCGTGCCGAACACGATCTCGCCGCGCAGCGCCTTGGCGCTGAAGTTGCGTTGCACCTGGGCGGCGGCGGGCAGGGCCAGCGCACAGGCGAGAAGGAGGCTCGAAGCACAGCGAAGCATGGTGTTGATCCAGGGGCCGTGGGTCGGTGCCGCAGGGTGCGGCGCCGCAATTCGGGAGCGCGAAGTGTAGCCGCCGTCCTGGTGCGTCGTGTACGCTAGCCGGCACCACCGGGACGCATCCAAAGAGCATTCATGCACAGCAACGGTTCCCACGCGGAGAGAGACAAGGCCTGGTCGGTGCCGCTGGAGCAGATCGACGTCAGCAAGGGCTACCTTTTTGAGCAGGACATCGTCGGCTGGTACTTCGAGCGGCTGCGCCAGCAGGACCCGGTGCACCATGTGGTCAGCAAGCGCTTCGGTCCGTACTGGTCGGTCACCCGCTACCAGGACATCCTGGCAGTGGACACCGACGCCGCCAGCTTCTCCTCCGACGCCTACCTGGGCGGCATCTCGCTGGCCGAGCGGCCGTCGGGCGAGGTCTTCCCGAGCTTCATCGCGATGGACCCGCCGCGCCACGACGAGCAGCGCAAGACGGTCAGCCCGATCGTCGCGCCGGCCAACCTGGCGTTGCTGGAGGGCACCATCCGTGAGCGCGCCGCGCGCATTCTCGATGGCTTGCCCCTCGGTGAGCAATTCGACTGGGTGCAGCGTGTATCGATCGAACTGACGACCCAGATGCTGGCCACGCTGTTCGACTTCCCCTTCCACGAGCGGCACCTGCTCACCTGGTGGTCGGACATGGCCACCGGTGACCCGGACGGCAACGGCCCGGTCAGCTCCTGGGAGCAGCGCCGCGCCGAACTGGGCAAGTGCCAGGACTATTTCACCGGGCTGTGGAATCAGCGCGTCAATGCCGCGCCGCGCAACGACCTGATCTCGATGCTGGCGCACGGGCCGGCCACGCGCCACATGAGCGCGCAGGAGTACCTGGGCAACGTCATCCTGCTGATCGTCGGCGGCAACGACACCACGCGCAACTCGATCAGCGGCGGGCTGCTGGCCCTGAACCGCTTCCCGGCCGAATATCACAAGCTGCGCGCCAACCCCGATCTGGTCGAGAGCCTGGTGCCGGAGATCATCCGCTGGCAGACGCCGCTGGCCCACATGCGCCGCACCGCCACGCGCGACACGCCGCTGGGCAGCAAGCTCATCCGCAAGGGCGACAAGGTGGTGATGTGGTACTTGTCGGGGAACCGCGACAGCGAGGTGATCGACGAGGCCGACCGTTTCATCATCGACCGCGCGCGCCCGCGCCAGCACATGGCCTTCGGCTTCGGCATCCACCGTTGCGTGGGCAACCGGCTGGCCGAACTGCAGCTCAAGGTGTTGTGGCAGGAGATCCTGCGGCGCTTCCCGCGCATCGAGGTCGTCGGCGAGCCGACGCGCACCAAGTCCAACTTCGTGCATGGATTCACCGCGATGCCGGTGGTGATTCCGGCGCGGGGCTGACCGCTGCGGCGCGTCGCTGGCCTCGGCGGCTCAACCGCCGCGGTGCTGGCCCAGCCCCGGCACCACCTCGTGGGGCCGGTTCTGCAGGGCGTACTCGGCATGCTGCTGGATCAGCTTGGCCACCAGCGCCGTCCAGCCGGTCTGGTGGCTCGCGCCCAGTCCGGCGCCGGTGTCGCCGTTGAAGTATTCGTAGAACAGGATCAAGTCCTTCCAGTGCGGGTCGCTCTGGAACTTCTCGTGGCGGCCGTGGGCCGGACGGCGCCCCTGCTCGTCCCGCGTGAACAGCTTGATCAGCCGGGCCGACAGATCGCTGGCCACCTGCCACAGCGTCACTTCCTCGCCGTCCTCGCCGCAGCGCACGCGCAAGGCGTCGCCCAGGAAGTAGTCGTGCTTCTGCAACGCCTCGATCAGCAGGTAGTTCAGCGGAAACCACACCGGCCCGCGCCAGTTGCTGTTGCCGCCGAACATGGGACTGGTGGCCTCGGCCGGCTCGTAGTCGAGCGTGAACTCGCGCCCCTCCAGCTTCAATACGAAGGGCTCGGCCGCATGCTGGCGCGACACCGAGCGCACGCCGTGCGGGCCGAGCAGCTGCGCCGGGTCGAGCACGTGTTCGAGCATGCGCGTCAGCTTGTGTGAATCCACCAGCGCCAGGCGCACTCGCTGGTGCACGCCACGGTGGGTCAGGTCGGCGAGGTTGCCAAGCAGCTCCGGCCGGTTCTGCGCAAACCAGGTGAAGCGTTCGCGGAATTCGCGGAAACCCCGGAAGGACTCCGGGTCGCCCACCGAGATGGCAAACAACGGGATCAGCCCGGCGATGGTGAAGGCGTCGATCCGGCACTGGTGCCCGTCGGGCATCTTCAGCAGGTCGAAGTAGAAGCCCTGTGCCTCGCTCCACAGGCCGGGGCCGTGGTCGCCGGCGCGGTTGACCGCCGCACCGATGTAGACGAAGTGCTCGAAGAACTTGGTGGCCACGTCCTCGTAGGCCGGGTCGTGGTTGGCCAGTTCCAGCGCGATGACCAGCATGTTCAGGCAGTACATCGCCATCCAGCTGGTGCCGTCGGCCTGCTCCAGCCGCCCGCCCGAGGGCAGCTGCGCGCTGCGGTCAAAGGCGCTGACGTTGTCCAGCCCGAGAAAGCCGCCTTCGAACAGGTTGTTGCCTTCTTCGTCCTTGCGGTTCACCCACCAGGTGAAGTTGATCAGCAGCTTCTGGAAGATGCGTTCCAGGAACAGGTGGTCCATGCGCCCGGTCATCTTCTGCTCGATCTGACAGATGCGGATCGCCGCCCAGGCATGCACCGGCGGGTTGACGTCGCCGAAGTTCCATTCGTAGGCCGGGATCTGGCCGTTCGGGTGCATGTACCACTCTCGGGTCAGCAGCGTCAGCTGCTGCTTGGCGAAATCGGCATCGATCAGCGCGAAGGCCACGCAGTGGAAGGCCATGTCCCAGGAGGCGAACCACGGGTACTCCCACTTGTCGGGCACCGCCAGCACATCGGCTGCGTCCAGGTGCCACCAGCCGTGGTTGCGGCCCTGCGTGCGCGATGCGGGTGGCGGTGGTTCGGTGGGGTCGCCCTTGAGCCAGCAGTCGACGAAATAGTGGTAGTACTGCTTGCTCCACAACAGTCCGGCGAAGGCCTGGCGCTGCACGTTGCGCAGGTCCTCGGGCATCGCGAAGGGCGTGACCCGGCAGTAGAAGGCATCGGCCTCTGCGATGCGCTGCGCGAACAGGGCATCGAAGGCCGCGCCGAGCGTGGTGTCGGGCGCGTTGCCGGGGCCCAGGCGCAGCTTGAGCACCCAGGTCTCGCCCGGCGCCAGCACGCGCCGGTAGCGCACTGCCGCCTTGGTGCCGACCGTCGCGGGGCTGAGCACACCGGCCAGTCCGTCGACCAGGTGGTCGTGGAAGGCGTCTTTGGCCGGGCCGGCGCGCGGCTGGCCCCACAGTCTGGCGACATTGCTTTCGTTCTCGGTGAACAGCAGCGCATCGGGCGGCTCGAAGTCCAGCCGGTGCGGCGCCAGCTGCGGGTGGTTCACGTTCAGCCGTGTCGGCCGCGCCGGATCGGCGGCGATCAGTGGCTTGGGATGGTCGGGCGTCCACGACCAGTCGTTACGGCACCACAGCGTGGGCAGCAGGTGCAGCGGCGCAGCCTCGGGGCCGCGGTTGATCGCGCTGATGCGCACCAGCATCTGATCGGGGCTGTCCTTGGCGTATTCGACGAACACGTCGAAGTAGCGGTCGTCGTCGAAGATGCCGGTGTCGAGCAGTTCGTACTCGGGCTGGTCGCGGCCGCGGCGGCGGTTTTCCTGCCGCAACTGCTCGTAGGGAAAGGCCCGCTGCGGGTACTTGTACAGGTACTTCATGTACGCGTGCGTGGGCGTGTTGTCGAGGTGGAAGTAGTACTCCTTCACGTCCTCGCCATGGTTGCCCTCGGGGCCGGTCAGGCCGAAGAGGCGCTCCTTCAGGATCGGGTCCACGCCGTTCCACAGCGTCAGGGCGAAACACAGGCGCTGGGCGTCGTCGCTGATGCCAGCAATGCCGTCCTCGCCCCAGCGGTAGGCGCGCGCGCGGGCCTGCTCGTGCGTCAGGTAGTTCCAGGCGTTGCCGTCGGCGCTGTAGTCCTCGCGCACCGTGCCCCACTGGCGCTCGCTGACATAGGGGCCCCAGCGGCGCCAGGGCACGCCGCGCTCGCGCGCGTCGGCCAGGCGTTGGTCTTCGGCAGTGGGCGTCGTCATGCCGGTAGCACGGCCGCACGGTCGGTGAACAGCCGCGCATGCCGCGCATCGACGCGGCCGGCGGGGATGGCCGCATCGCCGGCACGCAGCCTTGTGACCATCGCGCGCTTGTCGGCGCCGGTGGCCAGCCACAGCACGTGGCGCGCGCGGTTGAGCATCGGGTAGGTCAGCGTCATGCGGCGCCGGCCCATGTACGACGCGGTCAGCGCCACGTCGGCATCGGTCACGCCCAGCACCGCATCGCCCGGCACCAGCGACGCGGTGTGGCCATCAGGGCCCAGCCCCAGGTGCACCAGGTCGAGCACGGCCGGGCTGCCGGCGATGCGCTGCAGCATCTGCGCATAGCGTGCGGCGGCGGCCTCCAGGTCGGCGTCGTTGACCAGCATGGCATGCACCTGCGCGGCTGGCAGCGGCGCGCGCTTCAGCAGGGTGTCGCCGATGTGCGTCAGGTTGCGCTCGGTATCGCCGGCCGGGGCGATGCGCTCGTCGACCTGGAACAGCTGCACGGCCTGCCAGGGCAGGTCGAGCCGGGCCAGCTCGCGCAGCATCAGCCAGGGCGTGCTGCCGCCGCTGACGGCCAGGCTGAAGACACCGCGCGCGCGCACCGCGTCACGTGCCTCGGCGGCGATGAATTCAGCCGCGCGGGCGGCGGCGGCCGCGGCATCGGCCAGCACCTCGAGCTTCATGGGTTGCCCGGCACCGGATCGTGCCAGCCGCCGGGCGGCGCCAGGCGCTGTGCATCGGCCGGACCCCAGCTGTGCACCGCATAAGGCTGCACCGGCGTGTCGGCGGCCAGCACCGGGTCGACGATGCGCCAGGCTTCCTCGACCGAATCCTCGCGTGCGAACAGCGTGGCATCGCCGCTCATCGCATCGCCCAGCACCCGCTCGTAGGCGTCCATCTCGCCGGCGCCGGGGTGGCGGCTGGCCAGCATCTCCACCGGCAGGCTGATGGCTTCGTCGCGCGGTGAGACCACGCTCATGCCGATGGCCAGCGTGATGTCCGGGCTGATGCGCATGCGCACATGGTTGGCCGCCGGGCTGTGCGCCGAGTACACCGAGGGCGTGCGCTTCAGCCGCACCATCAGCTCGGTGCAGGTCACCGGCAGGTTCTTGCCGGCGCGGATGTAGAAGGGCACGTCCATCCAGCGCCAGGAGTCGACATACAGGCGCAGCGCGGCGAAGGTCTCGGAGCGCGAGCCGGCGGCCACGCCGGGCTCGTCCAGGTAGCCGTCGAACTGGCCACGCACCAGGTCGGCGGGCGCGAGCGTGCGCATCGCGCGCAGCACCTTGATCTTCTCGTCGCGTATCGATTCGCTGTCGGTGCGCACCGGTGGTTCCATCGCCAGGTGGCACAGCAGCTGGAACAGGTGGTTCTGCACCACGTCGCGCACCGTGCCGTTGGCGTCGTAGAAGCCGCCGCGGCCCATCACGCCGAAGTCCTCGGCCATGGTGATCTGCACGCTCTGGATGTGGCCGCGGTTCCAGAAGGGTTCGAGGAAGCCATTGGCAAAGCGGAAGTGCAGCATGTTGTGCACCGGCGATTTGCCCAGGTAGTGGTCGATGCGGTAGATGTGGCTTTCGTCGAGGGTGCGCAGCAGCACCTCGTTCAGCGCCACCGCCGAAGCCCGGTCGTGGCCGAAGGGCTTTTCGACGACGACCCGCGCACCCTGTGTGCAGCCGGCCGCGGCCAGCTGCTCCACCACCGTGGCAAACAGCGCTGGCGGAATGGCCAGGTAATGCATCGGCCGCTGCGCGGTGCCCAGCGCCTTGCGCAGCGCGGCGAAGGTGGCGGCGTCGTCGTAGTCGCCGTCCACGTAGCGCAGCAGTTGCAGCAGCCTGGCAAAGGCGTCGGGGTCGAGGCCACCATGCTTTTCCAGGCTGTCGCGGGCGCGTTCGCGCAACTGTTCGATGCCCCACCCGGCCTTGGCCACGCCGATCACCGGCACGTTGAGGTGGCCGCGCTTCACCATCGCCTGCAGCGACGGGAAGATCTTCTTGTAGGCCAGGTCGCCGGTGGCGCCGAAGAAGACCAGCGCATCGGCCTCGGTGGGCAGAGGGCTGTTCATTGATCGGCTGGCTTCTCGTGGTGGCCGCCGAACTGGAAGCGCATCGCCGACTGCAGCCGGTTCTGGAAGTCGGCCTCGCCGCGGCTGGCAAAGCGCGCGTACAGCGCGCTGGTCAGCACCGGCGCGGGCACGGCCTCGTCGATGGCGGCCTTGATGGTCCAGCGCCCTTCGCCGGAATCCGATACGCGGCCGGCGAACTTGGCCAGCGCCGGGTCGTCGACCAGCGCGGCGGCCGTCAGGTCGAGCAGCCAGGACGAGATGACGCTGCCGCGGCGCCAGAGCTCGGCGATGTCGGGCAGGTCCAGCTCGTACTGGTAGTGCGCGGGGTCGCGCAGCGGCGTGGTCTCGGCGTCGGCGGCATGTTCGCGCTTGCCGACGTTGGCGCTCTTCAGGATGCCCATGCCTTCGGCGTACGCGGCCATGATGCCGTACTCGATGCCGTTGTGGACCATCTTGACGAAGTGGCCGGCACCGCTCTCACCGCAGTGCAGGTAGCCGTTCTCGGCCGTGCCGCGGCCCGGCGGCCGGCCGGGTGTGCGCTCGATGTCACCGATGCCCGGCGCCAGCGTGCGGAAGATCGGGTCGAGCCGCC
>Ga0316605_10000755_pt1 | contig 20403 bp, 18 predicted proteins | sample OWC_soil_day20_n_FD_207666 | JGI IMG/M metagenome (GOLD analysis project Ga0316605, IMG submission 207666) | Wetland soil microbial communities from Old Woman Creek delta, Ohio, United States - OWC_soil_day20_noCT | ecosystem: Environmental > Terrestrial > Soil > Wetlands | place: USA: Ohio...
GGAGATCATCTGAATTGATTTCAAATTATGAACCGCCTTTTATAGAGATAATTGAAGTTTCTCTGGAAAAGGGATTTGCCGACTCATCCACTGACTTTGGAGAGGGCGCCTGGTAATAATTAATTGAGTTTTAAACATCTATTTTATGAAAAAAATATTTATCAATACTACCACTTCTATACTTTCAATAATTTTAATTTTATCTGTCGCCTCATGTTCTAAAGATCAATCCGAAAGCGGAGTCACGGGTGTTTCATCTGAAAAAATCCGTATCACAGGAGCGGATGCAAACACAACTACAAAAACAACACTCAACGGACTTGTTACTTCGTGGATACAGACAACAGACAAAGTAGGGATATACTCTACTCAGGCAAGAACAGAAACAGCCGCCGGCGGTTCCTCAATTGTTAATGCCGAATTTACCGCTGCAAGCAGTGCCTTCCGCTCTGGCTTTACCGGCACTATGTATTGGGGTGCTGCGAATACTTCGCATACATTCTATGCTTACTATCCTTATGCAACAGGTTCTCCTGCAGCAACAGCTGTTCCGGTATCGCTTCCGGCAGCACAGACTCAGTCATCGGCAAACAGTACTGCACATATTGGTGCGCTTGACTTTATGGTGGCTACACCAGTAACAGTAGCCTCTCCCAACAACACCAATGCCGTAGCTAATGATGTAAACCTAAATTACAATCACCTCTTTACCGTTCTTGAGTTTCAGATTAAAGGTACAGGACAGCTAAAGGCTGTTAAACTGTCAGCAAACAACACCCTTGCCTTTAGCGGTGGTACTATTGATATTACCCAGGCAACTCCTGCAACAGGTGTCGCATATACCATTTCCGGCCAGACAGGAACAACTTCACAGGCAGTCGTAACGCTTACAACTCCGGCCACACTCACTTCCACTAATACAGACACTAAGGTTTATATGGTTGTCAATCCGGGCATACAGACGGGCAATTGCCTGATTGGAATCTCTACTGATGGTACTACATGGAAATACATCACAAAAAATGCTCTTGCAGGGGGCTTTCTGCGTGGCAATAAATATGTGGTTTCAGTAGATGCATCAATTGCGACAGAACCAGTTGACGATGCAGATGGTAATACCTATTCAACAGTCATGATTGGCTCGCAGGTATGGATGGGATCCAACCTTAAAACTACAAAGTATAATGACGGTTCTGCAATTTCATTAGTATCGAATACTACATTGTGGAGTGAACGAACAGATGGAGCCTATTGCTATTATAACAATAGTGGCACAAACGGCACGATCTACGGAGCTTTATACAACTGGTTTGCAGTAAATACGGGAAAACTTTGCCCCACTGGCTGGCATGTACCCTCAGGAACAGATTGGTCAACACTTGCAACTACCTTAGGAGGTGGGAGTTTCGCGGGCGGAAAGTTAAAAGAGACCGGAACCACACATTGGACTAACAACAATGGAGCCAGCGACCTGGTAGGCTTCACAGCCCTTCCGGGTGGCCGCCGCAATTCCAGTGGAACGTTCGAGTATATTGGCACAAAAAGTATGTGGTGGACTTCTACTATTAACGGGACCTTTGCCGATTACAAGTCAATAGACAATACTAGCGTAGTATTGAGTGGTAGCTATGATAATCATAAAAACGGCCGTAGTGTCCGGTGTGTGAAGGATTAACACTATGAACTTCAATCACGAGCAAAATACACTTTTCTCACTATTAAAGACCTCTCTGTGCTTCAGCAACAGAGAGGCCTTTTCAGTAATCCCGGAAGAAATTGATTGGAACAGCCTTATAAATCTGGCTGCCGATCAGGGTGTGTTGTGTGTTGCCAGGGACGGATTGGTGCAGTTGCCGGGGATCTCAAGGGAGTTGGTTATCCGCTGGGAGCTTAGTGTTCAAAAGCTGGAAGCAAGAAACAAAAAGCAGAGAGCAGTTATTAAAGAACTTGTCGCCCTTTTTAAGGAGAATGGTGTTGAGATGCTTTTGCTTAAAGGAATTGGATTGAGTGAGCTTTATCCTGTTCCAACTCACAGGGAGTGTGGAGATATTGACATTTTCCTTTTTGGAAATTACGAAAAGGGGAACAAGGTTATAGCAGAGTTAGGAATTGAGGTCGACAAAAAGGGGACAAAACACTCGAATTTCTTTTTTAAAGGGGTTCCCGTGGAAAACCACAAAACATTTCTCAATGTCGAATACACCCAAACCGACAAAAATCTGGAAAAGCATTTGCACAAGATTCTTTGTGAGCAGGGGTTCGACACTATAACGATAGACGATATTCAGGTTCGTATTCCAACTCCTGATTTCACAGCAATCTTCCTCTCCCGTCACGACATTACTCATTTTGTAGCATCGGGGCTTGTATTGAGGCATTTTTGCGATTTGGCTCTCTTTTTTGAGAAAAACAGAGCGAGAATAGATTTTGCCAACTTTGAAAAAGTCATGAGAGAGGAGGGCCAGTACAATTTAATCTCTTCATTTCTGGCAATTGGCCATTTACATCTGGGCTTTCCAGAAGAGAGCCTGCCGGAATTTTCTATTGACCGGAAACGAGTGGAGACTCTTACCAACCGGGTATTGGAAGATACTATTCACAATAGATACAGATCTATTGACAAAAAGGAGATTGAGACGATGTGGGTTCCCCGCAGAAAGTTGCTTGGAGTAAAACAGCTTTTTCGTTCAAAATGGAAGTATGATTTAATGGAAAACGGGTTGTTTTTTAAATCACTCATGTTTAGAATATATCAAAATTTTCAAGCCATAAACTGGAGGAAGCATGCTTAAGATATTCCGCATTTATTCTAAATGGATGGTGTTGATTTTTCTCACTGTAATGCGGGCATTTCTTGAAATGGCAGGACTGGCGATTGTTGTTCCTCTTTTGCTGCTTTTGCTGGAAGAAGATGGGATAGCAAATAACGAATGGCTTAGCCGAATATATGCAGGGTTGAATATTCACAGTTTTGGGACCTTCCTTTTATTGATATGCGGAGTGGTTCTGATATTCACGTTATTAAAAAATTTTATACTCCATAAGATAAACAATCATCAAAACAGATCTCTGTTAAAAATATTCTCTCACTATTCTGAATCTCTTTTTACCAGTTACTATAACAAAGGCTTGCTCTTCATTAAAGAGAACAGCTCTTCTGCGCTTTCGCACAACACAAACTCTCTCTGCTGGTCGTATGTTTTTGGCGTGATTGGCCCCGCGATAACACTGGCAGGGGATCTTATTCTGGTGATCTTAATAGTTTCTTCTCTTGCATTTGTAAACATTTATATTGCCCTAATGGAGGTTGTGCTCTTTTTCCCGCTTTTCCTTTTTTATCAGATGAAAATAGGAGGGAGGCTGCAAAGAGCAGGTAAGACCGATAATGAGGCTAAGAAAAGCCAGTGGCGGGTAACTATTGAAACATTCAGAGGCTATGCAGAAGTTGAAGTAAATAACTCATTCCCCAAGCTTATAAAAGTTTTCGAAAATGGGCTGAACGCAATTTCAAATTCTAAAGAGAGAACGGAAAGCCTGAAGAGTGTCTCCTCTAAGCTAATTGAGACAGGGGTTATTATTGTAATTATTGGAGTTGTTTTAGCCGGATATTTTTTTGAGAGTAATGGCGGCAATTTTCGTGTGCTTTTAGCTCTTTTTGCAGTAGCTACCTTAAAACTAATGCCTGCTCTTAGGTCTGCTGTCTCTCAATATTCGCAAATAAAATCCAACATGTATACTCTTGAAATTATTAAAGAGGTAAATAAAGAGAGCAATATTGATTATGATAGGGTTCCGGATGTAAAAGATTCAATAAAATTTGATAATAAGCTTGAATTCAGGAATGTTAGCTTTGGATTTGGCGAAAGAGATTTGACAATTTCCAACTTCTCAATTACAATTGCCAAAGGGGAAAAAGTAGGAATAAAGGGGGTTTCCGGTTCCGGAAAGAGCACTCTGCTTTACCTTTTGCTTGGGCTTTACAAACCATTAAAAGGGGATATTTATATTGATGACATTCCGCTTAGTATGCAAAACAGAGGCGAGTGGCATAAGAGGGTGGGATATGTATCTCAGGATATATTTATTATGGACACTACACTAGCAGAGAATATAGTTTTGGCGCAGGAAACAGACTACGACCGCCTTAATTTGGCTATTGAGAGAGCATCACTTAAAGGATTGGTTGATAGCCTCCCCATGGGAGTTAATGCCAGAATAGGAGATAGTGGCTGCCGTTTATCAGGCGGAGAAAAACAGAGAGTTGCAATAGCTAGGGCATTTTATAAAAAGGCAGATGTATTTCTGCTTGACGAACCTACATCATCGCTGGATAATAAAACTGAGGAAGAGATTGCAGGAGCTTTGGCGCACCCGGCATTTAAGGATAAAAACATGACTGTGGTGATTGTGTCTCATAAGGATAGTTTACTTAATATTTGCGATAGAATAATAGATTTAAGCTGAATGGGAAACAAATTGAATTATAAAATTGCAAACCGGAATGTCGAGATTCATACAGAGTTTCCGGAGAGTCTGTCTGGATTTCTCCCGGGTTTTGTCCATTTCCATGACTCAGCTGACGATAACGATCCTTTGATTCACTTGTCAGAAGAATTTGAATCAGCGGACACGGAATTGATATCTGCAGATATTGAAAATAAAGTTATTCACACTTTTAATCTTGAAGAGGATTCCTGCAAGCTTAGCAAAAAGGGCAAAAAGTATTTCTTTATAATCGAAGAGAAAGGAGGTGCCAGTTCAATTGAGTTTGCGATGGAAATTGGTTCGCCAAAGGTGAGATTCCGGGTAATGCCAAATTCCGAAAATGGACGGATAGCCCTTCCAAACCCTGTTCATCTAAAATTTTCACTATGGATGGCACTGGGATTCACAGGAATTCCCCAAAAATTCTCTGCTATGCACTCATCGGTGATAATATTTAATAACAGTGCGGTGCTTTTTCTTGGGGAGTCGGGAACAGGCAAAAGCACACACACCAGGCTCTGGCTCAGCCATATTGAAGGTAGCAGACTTCTTAACGATGACAGCCCTATTTTGAGTATTGATGAAGGTGAGACCTATGTTCACGGGTCGCCATGGAGTGGCAAAGGACAAATATATATAAACGAGAGGTACCCTGTAAAGGCAATTGTCAGGATTAAGCAACATCCCTTTAATAAATTACAAAAGCTTAACACCCTGGAATCCTTTGGCGCACTTTACCCGTCATTCCCTCCTGCTTTTCTAAAGGACAATTTCTTCGAAGGGCATATTTGCGAAATTATTTCAAAAGTAATCACAACCACCCCGGTATTTCTCTTACACTGCCTGCCAGACAGGGAGGCCGCTGAGATGGTTAAGGAGGCCTTATATAAATGAAAAAAATCATTCCAAATATTGATGCTCTGAAAATAATTGAAGAGGGCATTAAAGCAGGAAACAGTGTACGCCTCACAGTGCGCGGAAATAGCATGAGCCCTCTGCTTTTAGATGGTATAGACATAGTAACTCTTCACCCCTTTATTTTTGAGAACCTTAAAACAGGAGATGTAATTCTTTTTCGTTACAGAGAGGTATTTTTGCTTCATAGAATCATTGAAATACAAGGTAATAACTCACCGGAAGGAAAAATTATTACAAAGGGCGATGCTCTTGAACAGAAAGAAGAGATTGGCTTTTCAGATGTAGTTGCAGTAGCAGAGCTGCCAAAAATTGGAATTATGAAATTAACGGGAAGAAGAGGAAGGATACTTCTGAGCAGGATAATTATACATATAAGTAGACGCTTGAATCTAAATCACATAAACGAAAATAATGAGACTAATACCTGATTTGACATTGCGCGAAATTGCCGGAGAGAAGATGCTGGTTTTAAAGGGGAGTGCAGGCATTGACCTCACCAAAGTAGTAATGCTAAACAGTACTGCGGAATATTTATGGAACGCTTTGCAGGAAAGGGAATTTAAAAATGAAGATGTCGGGGAGCTGTTAATCCAAAAATATGGTATTGCAAAAGATCAGGCAAAAATAGATGCCGGAGCCTGGATTCAATCGATGGTTAATGCGTGTCTTATAGTGAGTTAGTCGGTGGGGTATATAAAATAACACAGGCTGTCTGTAAAAGACAGCCTGTGCCGCAATAGAAATTATTTTTCGTAATTTATTTATAAGCTTATAGAAAGCCCTGCTTTCATCCAGCGGCCAGGCTGAGGGAGATTGCCTATGTACAGGTAATTTGTGTTGAAAAGGTTGGTTGCCTCAACAGAAATCTTATATTTTTTGGCGCTCCACAATAACCGGACATCCACAAGAGCAAAGGGTTTATATGAGGTTTCCATATTCCCGGGCCCAAGGTAGGTTCCGTCGCGCTTCTGAAAACTTACATCCCATCTTGCAGACAGTTTCGAAATGATTTTATGGTCCACAAATGCCGATGCCTTGTGGCGAAGAAAGTCTGTTGCATAAAGAGAATGAAGGTTTCCGCTTTCCTTTGATACTGTGAGATAGGTATAGGAAATACCTGCGGAGTTAATAAAGGAGCCGGAACTGTTGCCTTTTTGTACTGCGGATGTCGAAAAGTATGTGAAGTTAACCTCCCCGCCTGCGGAAGCAATATTTGTTACATTGCTTGCCTGCCACTGGTCGGAACCGCTTGTCCTTGTCCAGTCTATTATGCGATAACCGTAACGATAAAATCCAGACAGAGATGCCCTGAAATTCATTTTTGTGAGCTTCAGCCCCGTTTGTGCGGCAATGGCCTCTTCCGGTTTTAGTCCGGTATTTCCTGTTTGGTTAGGGCTTTTATAGTAAAGATCTGTAAATGTGGGATTCCTGAATGAGTTGTTCGCCCAGCCGTTTGCTTCCAGATAACGGTTTATCTTGTAGGCGGCAGAAACTCCTGCATATAACCTCGTTCCGTAGCTGTTGCTCAAATGCAGCCCTCCGGTGAATCTCCATCTTTCAAGTTGAACAATGTGCTTGATGTAAACCCCGGGAGTATGCCGGCTTTTTGCTTTTGTAAAGAATTTTCCGTCTTCAAACGGGACCGGCCGTAAACCAGATTCATTTTCGCCTTCAGTTCCCGTCATAGGTATTGCATCTCCAAGCACCGTGCTAAAGATATGCTCAGACCTATATTCCGCGCCTGCTATTGAGGTACCCATTCGTCCCCACTTGTATGCCGCCTGCACATTTATACCGGCAATGTCGTTCTGGTGATAGTTATGGCCTGTATACCAGGAGGGAGCATCGTAACGGAACAGTTCAAACCTGTCGAAAAACCTTCTTTGATATGCCGACGCCTTTATTTGCCAGCGGCCGGACTGATATTGATATTGCAGAGAAGAGAGGAAAAGTCGTGTCTCTTCGAACTGCTCCGGATATGCGATTGTGTAAAAGCTGTTTGCGCCAAAAGCTTTATGCTGATACCCTGCCTGCAGGGTAATTGTATGCTCTCTGCTATGGGTGCTGCTGCCTGTTTTACGAACAAAAGATACGTTCGTGTACAGGTTAAGGATGCTGAAATCGGTATTTGCAGTATAGCCATCAGAACTGCTGTATCCTCCTCCGCCAACGCCCGAAACCTGCCATCGTCCTTCATCCGCAAAACCTAAGTTTGCCTCCCCCTTGAAAAACCCGTAACTGCCTCCGGAAACGGATACATCTGCACTAAGTTTTTTTGGTCTCTTTGTTATTATATTGATTGCTCCGGCATATGCGACCGAACCTTCCGACCAGGCACCCGGCCCCTGAAGTATTTCGACTCTTTCAATTTGTGATATTTCAACCGGAATATTAAGTGAATGGTGCCCTGTTTGAGGGTCTGTGAAATTTATTCCATTGATCATTACCATCGTTTGATCAAATGTTCCTCCCAGAATGCTCAGGTCTGCCTGAACCCCTTCGCCTCCCCTGCTGCGAAGGTCCGTCCCCTGGAGATACCGCAATAGATCGGGGAGATTCCTGACAGCCGCCCGCTCTATCTCTTGCTGCTGTATAACTGCAATTACGCGGACAAGCGGCTGAAACGGCGTGGGTCGTTCCGTGGATATAATAAGCTCCTCCAGATCCCTGATTGTGTCCTTTCCGTTTTTGGCTGCACTTTGCCCCAACAGTGGCTGGCTCTTCATAACCAAAAGAGAGTACGTTACACACAGCACACCAATTTTTATGATTTTCCCCATTGAGGCAAATGCTGCCCAGGGTGTTCGTTTCCATCGTTTAAAGCAGATGGGCGCTCGTTTTCGTGAATGTTTGTTCATGTTTGATTTTGTTTATCTATTGCGGGCGGCAAAATTGATACATTAATCAGGAACAGCCAAATTAATTTCCTAATTTTGAGTAAATATAAATGTGATGGAAAAGGTTTTTTCATACAGGATGCTATTATTAATAACGCTGATTATTATGTCAACAGACTCAAATTCACAGGTTCGGACAATAACTTCCCGGGAGGAAGAAAAACTAACCGCTATACGCAAGGAGATTCACTCTTGTCCCGAATACTCACACCTTGAAAAGGAGACGGCGAAAATTTTAATAAAATATTTACAAGAGACATCTCCCGATAAAATTTATTCCGGAATTGGGGGAAACGGTATAATTGCCGAATATTCAGGAAAAACAGCCGGTCCTTCGAAAATGTTCCGGTGCGAGATGGATGCAATAAAGACCGATAAGGGGCTTGAGCACCTGTGCGGACATGACGGACACATGACAATTATGCTCGGGCTGGCGAAAAGACTCTCTGCCAACAGAGATTTTTCGGGCAAGGTTTATCTCTTGTTCCAGCCTGCAGAAGAGATAGGGGAGGGAGCTGCGCTCATGGTTAAGGATATCGAAAAACTAGGCCTTGTTTTCGACTATTCCTATGCTCTCCACAACAATCCAAAATATCCGCTTAATTCAATCATCATTCACAAGGGAACATACGCCTCCGGGTCTGTAGGTATGGAATTGAAATTTACCGGAGCATCTTCACATGCAGCCTTTCCGGAGCAGGCAATTTCTCCTTCAGATGCTATATTTTCGGTAATGCAGGAGGTTAAGAGAATTAACATTGAAAAGAATGGTTTTACAGATTTTGTACTCGCAACAGTAGTAAATGTCCAAATTGGAGAAGCAAATTATGGTGTCACTCCCGGAGACGGAGCTATTCGTCTTACCTTAAGGAGCTTTGCAGATGAAGATCTTGGAAAATTATGCAGCGAAGTTGAAAAAATTGCCCGGAAAAAGGCTATGGAAAAAGGCTTAAAGTTGGCAATAAGCTATCACGACAGTTTTCCCGCAACAGTAAACAGTAACCTGGCCAATACAAACGTAATTGAAGCCGCAGAGAAAACTGGTCTTAAAATATTATATGCAAAAGAGCCCACAAGAGGTTCGGATGACTTTTCTTTTTTTACAATTAAGTCAAATGGCTCGTTTTTTGATATCGGAAATGGCGAAGGCGGTGCAGACATACATCAGCCTGATTATAAGTTTCCGGACGAAATAATCATGCCTGCTGTAAACCTTTTTTCAGAGATAATTTATAAACATTAAAATAATTATTTTATGAAGGCGAAACTAATAACTCTAATAGCAATATTATTGTTTCAAAACGTAGCGATTATGGCACAAAATCCAACTCTCGAGACAATATTCAACAGAACAAGTGTAAGATCGTACTCCGACAAGCCTGTTTCTGTAGAAACTTTAACCCTTTTAGTAAAAGCCGGGATGGCTGCACCATCAGGGATGAACCGTCAGCCATGGGAATTTCTTGTAATTCAGGATAAGAAAATAATGGCTAAACTGGCTCTGGACCTTCCGTATGCAAAGATGTTAAAAGAGGCTCAGGCAGCAATCATTGTTATAGGAAATCCGGAAAAATCCGATTATTGGTACCTGGATTGCTCTGCGGCAACTGAAAATATTTTGCTTGCTGCACATTCGCTTGGTTTAGGCGCCGTTTGGACCGCAGGCTATCCCTATGAATCAAATATGGATAAAATTGCAACCGCCCTTTCGATTCCGCTCCCATACAGGCCGCTTTGTCTCATACCAATAGGATACCCAAAAGGCGAAAATAAGCCAAAGGACAAATGGAACCCGGCCAAGCTACATCTGAATAACTGGTAAATATCCATATATGAGGGCAGTTGCTTTTCTTCTTTTTCTGCTGATTTTTCAACCGGCACCGGCGCAATTTTTCAGGGGCAGAGTTATTGATAAAACCGGGCGTCCTGTTCCTGATGCCACTATCTACATAAACGAACTCAAGTCGGGCATAACAGCCGACAACCACGGTGAGTTTCAGACACAACTTGCTTCCGGAACCTACAACTGCGAAGTATCTTCTCTCGGATACAAAAGGGAGAAGTTTTCATTTGAAATGAAAAATGAAGAAGTTCGTAAAACAATAACATTACAGGAAATAGTTTATGAACTCAAGGAGGTTCATTTTACCGGCAGGGGAGAAGACAGAGGAAATGCCATAATGCGAAAAGCCATTTCCAGGGCTCCATTTTTCCGCTATCAGGTAAAAGAGTATGAGGCTGAGTCCTATTTAAAGGGAACCATGAAGATAACACGGGTTCCGGCTGTTGCGAAACTTCAGTTTAAGAAGAATGAAATTAACATGATTCTCAATAAGCTGTTTCTTGTAGAGTCAATCTCTACAATAGCATTCAAAGCTCCGAATAATTATGTCCAAACCATAAAAGCATTTTCCAGTACGATTCCGGACGAAATAAATCCCGGGGATTACTCTTTACTAATGAAATCCAGCATTTATCAACCCGAGTTTTTCGGAATGGTATCACCGTTGTCCCCCGATGCACTCATTTATTATCGATTTGTCTATCAGGGCATAACAAATGAATCGGGCAAGGTGGTTAACAAAATTCTGGTGGTTCCTAAAAAGGGAAATTCTAAACTCATGGCGGGTCATATTTATATCGTAGACGAAACCTGGAATGTAAGTTATGTCGAGATGGTTACGGCCAGATCCGGCATTAAAGCCAATATTAAAATAAACTACAACGAGGTAAAAGAGAATGTTTTTTTACCTACAGGCTATAATATTGGAGTGAATCTGGACATACTTGGAGTAAACGGTGAGGGCCGCTACTACTCTTCAATTAAGTACAAAAGCATTCTTGAAAACAATTCGGTACAGGCAAAAATGCTGGAAAGCAAGCCATTAAAAGAAAAGCTGTCTAACAGGGAGGCTTCAAAAATTGCAAAAGCAAATCAAAAAATAGTGGATCCTCCCAAAGAAGAGAAGCAGAGTCTTGAAATAAAGAAGGTTCCTTCCACTACGAAGGTTATTGTTGATTCTTCTGCAAAAAGGATGGACTCTACTTACTGGCTTTCAGTGAGGAAACTGCCTCTGAGAGAAGACGAAGTTAAGGCCTATAAATCGGTTGATAGCTTAAAGATTGAGTATAAACAAATTAAAATTGAAGACTCCATAAAAAATGAGAATGGAGGAAAGGGTGGAAAGCCAATTGAGCAGATTCTTTTTGGCCATAAATATAATATCGGGAAAAAATGGCGCTTCTCTTTTGGAGGAGTAGCCAAGATTGTGGGAGACTTCAATTTTGTGGACGGATACCAGTTTGGACAAAACTTTTCACTTGAATACTTTCCGGGAAAAGGACGAAATCTAAAAATCAGTCCTTCGGCATACTATTCTACAGAGAGGAAGACGTTGTTGTGGCAGACAGACATTAATTATAAGTATGCTCCGCTGAAAGATGGAAGATTAAATCTATCTGCCGGGAATATTACGTCTGATATTAGTTCAACCCCGGGAACCAGCAGGTTTATTAACTCATATACATCTTTTTTCTTTGGATGTAATCCTGTTAAATTCATGTCAAAAAAATACATTGAACTTAGCAACAGCATTGATATTGCAAATGGTTTGAGAGGTGATTTTGCAGTTTCTTATCAGGAAAGGGGGGTATTGAATAACAGCAGTGTAAAAAGTTTGTTTGGAAAAGTCCCTGACTCCAACCTTCCGGCAAACATATATTTTCCAGTGCAAACAAACAGCACCGCTCTTGTTATTTCTGCTGGGCTCACATATACACCAAAAAACTTTTACAGGATTAATAATGGCAAAAAGGAGTATGTTCGTTCCTCTTATCCTACATTTTCTGCAAAGTTCAGAATTGCACCGGGTGGAGAGAGTCTTTCATCATCCCGCTTTTCATCGTTGGAGATGGAGGCAAAACAGAGCATAAACCTTAATATTTACTCCAGGGTAAATTACAGCCTGTCGGCCGGAACATTCATATCCAAAGAGAGATTGTTCTTTCCCGATTTTAAACATTTCCGGGCGAATAACATAATGATTTCCGAAGTGGATTTTGATAACGGGTTCCTGTTGCTGGATAACTACCTTCTCTCAACCCCAAACGGTTGGGTGCAGGGCTCTGTAAACTATAGTTCGGAGTACATACTTCTCAAGTATTTGCCATTTCTTAACACACCGCTTTTAACCGAAGCACTGCATTTTCGCACTTTATGGCTCACAGATTCGGGCTATCATCATACAGAAATTGGATATTCAATAGGAATGCCCGGGATGGCCAGAATAGGTGTATTTGCGGGGTTCAAGGGGTTAAAATACCAATCGGTGGGGTTCAGATTGTCTATCCCAATATTTAACATTAACAGACAGTCTCCTGTAAGTATTTCCCTATAACCTCCGGGAAGTAGCGATATTCGAGTTTGTGGATTTTTTCGGCAAGTGATTCCGGTGTGTCCCCAGGTTCGACATTACAGGTGCTTTGAAAAAGAATGGTTCCGTTATCATAATATTCATCCACAAGATGAATGGTTATGCCGGACTGGGTATCACCTGAGTCAATTACAGCTTTATGAACTTTCATCCCGTACATCCCTTTCCCCCCGAATTTTGGAAGCAGTGCAGGATGTATATTGATTATTTTACCAGAGTATTTAGCGATTAGCCTGTCCGGTACTTTGAGAAGAAAACCTGATAGAATAATTGCATCAATTTTTTCTTCGTCAAGAATTGAGTCAACAAAAGTGCTGTTGTTCAATTGATCAGGTGTAAAAACGACACTTTTTATGTTAAGTTTTCTTGCCCTTTCGAGTACATAGGCACTATTTTTGTTTGAAAGGATGAGGCTCACTTTAATGTGGCTGTCCATTTTAAAATAGTCGACAATATTTTCCGCATTAGTGCCAGAACCTGAGGCGAATATGGCAATTTTAATTTGATACATTCCAAATAATTTGAGTGCAAAGTTAGTTAATTCGGTCGAACAAAAAACAGATATTTATAATTATACTACAAAATTATAGATGCTAATAATCAAGTAGTTAAAAATTCACTTTTAAGAAATTTTATTATTCCGTTTTTTTTGCTTTCCTTTGCAAACTAATTTTGAAATAACATAAACAATATTATTAACTAATTATTTAAAATTATGGCAGATATTACATCTAAGGTTAAAGCCATCATCGTTGACAAGTTAGGAGTTGACGAATCTGAAGTAACTCCGGCAGCTTCATTTACAAACGATTTGGGCGCCGATTCACTTGACACTGTAGAACTTATTATGGAGTTCGAAAAGGCATTTGCTATAACCATTCCGGATGAGGCAGCCGAAAAAATTTCTACTGTAGGAGATGCTATCTCATACATTGAAAAAAACGCAAAATAAGTTAACAATTTAAATCAGGCATATGCAGTTAAAAAGAGTAGTTGTTACAGGAGTAGGTACGATTAATCCAATCGGAAACAATATTCAGGAGTACTATGACAACCTAGACAATGGTGTGAGTGGTGCTTCAATGATAACCCGCTTTGATATAACTAACTTTAAAACAAAATTTGCCTGTGATGTTAAAGATTTCGATCCCGCAAAATACGGTATGGACCGTAAAGAAGCGCGTAAACTCGATTTATTTTCACAATATGCACTCGTCGCTTCTGAGGAGGCCGTGAAAGACAGTGGGTTTGAAATTGAAAAACTCAATCTGGACAAAATCGGAGTTATTATCGGATCGGGAATTGGCGGCATCGAAACATTGTTTCAGGAAATTATGGGCTTTAGCGAGAGTAATGGAATTCCTCGTTTTAGCCCATTCTTAATTCCTAAAATGATTCCTGATATTGCATCGGGTCTCATTTCCATGAAGTATGGCTTCCGGGGACCTAATTTTACAACAGTTTCTGCATGTGCATCATCTACAAATGCGATGATTGATGCTTTCAACTACATCAGACTTGGCAAAGCAGATGCAATAGTAACTGGCGGTGCGGAAGCAGGAATTACTATTCCGAGTATAGGCGGATTCAACTCATCTCAAGCTCTCTCAACAAACAATGAAAACTATAAAACCGCATCTCGTCCATTCGATAAAACCAGGGATGGTTTTGTAATGGGAGAAGGTTCCGGTATTCTCATTTTTGAAGAGTATGAACACGCTGTTGCCCGCGGAGCAAAAATTTATGCAGAAGTAGCAGGTGGCGGTTTGAGTGCCGATGCCTACCACATTACTGCACCTCACCCGGAAGGGCTCGGTGCAATTAATGTAATGAAAAATGCTCTTGAAGATGCCGGTATGAAACCGGAAGATGTAGACTATATAAATGTTCACGGAACATCTACACCACTGGGTGATGTTGCAGAACTAAAAGCAGTACAGAGTGTATTTGGCAGTCATGCCTACAAACTGAATATTAGTGCTACAAAATCGATGACCGGTCACCTGCTTGGTGCCGCCGGTTCTGTTGAGGCACTAGCTTGTGTTCACGCAATGAACTCCGGAATAATTCCTCCGACAATCAATTTTGAAAATGAAGATTCGGAGATTGACTATAAATTGAATCTTACTCTCAACAAAGCTCAGAAGAAAGAGGTTAATGTTGCCATGAACAATACTTTTGGTTTCGGTGGTCACAATGCCTGCATTATCTTCAAGAAATGTAAGTAAGTCACAAAGAAAAATACGAAGAGGAGACTGACCCAAAAGGTTCGTCTCTTTTTTTGTGCCCGAATCGCCGGCGTCGAGTTGAGCATTCTTTGTGTTATCAAACATACTTCCAACCAATTTTTTCGGGCTTGTGCGTCCTCGCTCGCTGTGCTCGTTCCGGCCGAATCGCCCTCCGAAATTGGTTGGAAGAATTAAGAGAGTACAAAGAGATTTTCGACTCGCCGCCGGAGACAACAAAAGTTTCCCAAATAGTTAAACAAGTAAAAAGATAAGATTTCGCACTTGTTTTTTCTAGAAACCCAACATGCAGAATGCCAAGTATTTGCTGAAAATGAAGAGACCTAATGTCTCTTCATTTTTAGCAAATAACTCAATATTAGGATGTTTAAGCGGTTAAGTCTTTTGTGTCGCCCTCTTTTTAGGGGCAATTAGGTGCTCCTTCGTCGCCGGTCTACGCCTTCGGCGGTAAGTCGTTAATTACCAGGCAACAACAAAAGTGAAGAGGGCTCTGCCCTCTTCACTTTTGGCAATGGCCTTAAATTAAGGTATTTACGGATCTCTTTTTTAGTCAGAAGGCTCTGTCAACATGAATTTGCTGTTCGCATAATTCATAAACCGCGACTTAGCCGCGCTACATTTATTAGTAATTAATTGTTGTTTAATAAGTTTCTAAGAAGACGCAGACTTAATGTCTGCGTCTTCTTAGAATGGCGCAGATTATCAGCTGCTTAGCAATAGCGAGTTGCAATTCTTTTGATTAGAGTTTGGCTCGCGTTCACCTGTTATATAAAACCTAATTTAGAACGACTCATAAACAAGTGTTTACCTCAAACTGCGTCAAAGTCTATTGCACATCAAAAAAACCGACCTGTTGGGCCGGCTTTTGATATACTTATTCATACTTTATTTACATCCTTACGGGATTATTGCGTAAGAGATTCTGAGTTTTGGTTTTCTTGTGGCGGCGGTGCCGTTGAAAACTCCTTTAGAGTATGCTGTGTTGTCAAAGAAATAAGATGTTTCGCCGGTAGATGAATTTGTTAATGACATCGCAGGAACTACGTAGGCTTCCAACTCATTTTTCTTGGTTAATTTACCTTTAAGCACACTTTGCAAGTATGAGGTAATGTTCATGCTGTAATAGAATTTAGAGCGGTTGTTCAGCCCCTTGTCATCTACAAGAGATATTTCCGGAAGGAGTTTATAGTAAGGACCTTCATACAAATCTTCAGTCTCTCTTGTTGCAAGGAAAAGCTGTGAAGGATACTGTCCGATAGTTAGATAATCTGCTGGGAATTCGTAAGGCAAAATTATTTCTGCTTTTGCAATAACGATTTTTGATAAAACAGAGTTTTGAGAGAGAACCCAGGTATTAATAGTGTTCTTAACTGCTGAAAAATCAATGAAAGGCTTTAATCCTGCCAGTCCTTCTACATAAAGTTTATTAGTAGGGTTGGGGGTTTCGAGACTTTTTGACGAGTGTTTGATGATATTGATATTAGGCTCAGATTCCGATGCATAATATATGAGCACACTGTCGCTTTTGCTTATTGTGTCATCTATGTGATTATATGTGAGCGTCATATAGATGTTTGATGTTGTAATGATATTGAATCTGCCGCCTGAAAGTGAGCCGGGCAGTGGTTCTGTAGCAATGTAAAAGCCTTTGAATCTTTTTTGGAAGAAAGGAACACTATCCCTCTCCTCCTGAGTTGCGCTTAAAAGATCCGCTGCATATGAAAGAGGAAGATCCATGTTTATGCTGTCGCCTCCAAAAAATACATTTCCGGCCAACGGTACAGGATCGAAATCGGCAGCTGTAATGGAGTTGTTATACATTACAGTTGAATCGAGATCTTTGCGGAGAACATAAACATATATATTCTGAGGAATATTTGCATCTTTCTGGTCAAGTACCAGTTTACTGGATACTGCAATTGAAAGCTTAAGCGATTTTGGTACAGGATTGTTTCCAAAAGTGTTTTTCCTGACCTGTGGGATAAACCTTACTGCTGCAGCCGAGGTTGTTGTTCCGAGTTCCGAATCCTTATAGGCTCCAACAACGGCATCTCCGGTAAAGATAGTTTGAATACTGTCCGAAGTCTTTTGCTGAACAGGAAGGTCGAACTCTTTTATTGCGATGCCGAACTTTTGATCGTCTGGTACGAATTCTTCTCCGGTAGATTTATTAACATCTATACAGGATACAAACAATAGTGAAATCAGTGCAAGTGCCGAAAGTGAACGAAGACTAATCCTTCTTCTCATTTTTCCCCAGAATTTGGTCATAAAAATTTTTGTAATCTTTTATATAGGCAGATTCCGGGTCGTTTACATCTATGTATGGAAGTACTTTTAAAGAACTTCCAGAGATCAACTCCTTTAATTCAGGTACCATCTCCTCGCTTCCCAGAATTATGCCGTTAGCATACTGAATAGCAAGTTTAGCAAGATTTATGCCATTGGCGGGATTTATTGTCTCAAGATCTTTATTCCTTATTCCCGGAACAATGACTTTTGACCTGGTATCCTCGTTAAAGACTTGATCGCTACCTTCGTTATAGATTGAAAGAACAACTTTGCTCTCTGTAAAAATCGGATCTTCGTGATAAACTTTTTTCAAATAAATCGGAAGGAAGTATGATATCCATCCCTGGCAATGTATTATATCGGGTTTCCAGCGAAGTTTCTTGACTGTCTCAAGCACACCTCTCGCAAAGAAGATTGCGCGCTCGTCGTTGTCGGAGAAATAATTTCCTTCGTCGTCGGTATTAACAAATTTTCTGTGAAAATAATCTTCGTTGTCGATGAAATAAACCTGCATTCTTGCAGAAGAAATAGAAGATACCTTAATAACCAGCGGCCTGTCAATATCATTGATAATAATATTCATCCCTGAAAGCCGGATAACTTCGTGAAGCTGAAACCTTCTTTCGTTTATTGTCCCGTATCTTGGCACAAAAGAACGAATTTCGCAGCCACTTTCCTGGATTCCCTGAGGGAGATACCTACCGACTTTTGCTATCGGTGAGGATGGCATAAAGTGTTCCATCTCTGAATTGACAAAAAGCACTCTTACAGGTTCGCTCATATATTAAGATTGTGTATAATTAAGGCAAATTCTGTACAAAGATAATAAATATAATTTAATTTATAAGAATTATCTATCTTTGAGCCTTGATTATATGAAAAGACGAGAGAATAAAATAGTAGTCAGAAGACTTATCCAATCGTATCTGTCTTCGGTGATAAGCATAACCCTAGTACTCCTTCTTGTTGGGATAGGAGGTGTGCTTGCCGTTAATGCAAAATCGGTTTCCGATTACTTTAAGGAAAACATCAGATTATCAGTTATTTTTGAACAAAACACTACAGAAGTTCAGGCTAAGCAAGTAATGACTTTGCTTAATGACAAACCCTATGTTAAAGAGCTTAAGTTTATCTCTAAAGAGCAGGGTGCCCAGGAGATGAAAAGTGTATTGGGAGATGATTTCATGAATGTCTTCGACCTTAATCCCATTCCTCTTTCAATTGATATGTATGTTCACTCGGATTATGTAGAATCCGACAGCCTGAATAAGATTAAAAGTGAAATATTGCTAAATCCCGGCATAAAGGAGGTTGTTTTTCAGGAGTCACTCATTGAAACAATTTCGGAAAACATAGAACAGATAGGTATAATTCTCATTGTTTTTATAGTCCTTCTCCTGTTCATTTCCTTTGTGTTAATTAACAATACTGTAAGGCTGAATGTCTTTTCGAAGAGATTTAATATCCACACGATGAAACTTGTGGGAGCAAAGAAGTCTTTTATAAGAAAGCCTTTTCTCATACAGGGAATTTATCAGGGACTTATTTCAGGAATCATATCAGCATCATTGTTGTGCTTCCTGCTTTTTTTGCTCGAAAGGGATTTCCAGCAAATTTATGAGATGCTGGACATTAATCTTATTATGGCAGTATGTGCAGGAGTAGTCGTTACAGGAGTTTTGCTTTGCCTTATAAGCACATATCTCGTTGTGAACAGGCTTCTTTCTCTGCCTCAGGATGAATTGTATTATTAGAAATTTTTTAAAAATATGGACAACAATAAAATTGCAGGCGACACTAAATTCGCGATTCCTTACAAAAACCTTCTTTTTGTACTTATTGGGCTCGGTTTAATGATTCTCGGCTATATCTTTATGGCTGGGGGCGGAACAAATGACCCTAATGTTTTTCCGGAAGAGAAGATGTTTAGTTTCGGAAGAATGGTTGCTGCCCCTTTATTGATTCTTGCCGGTTTTGCTGTTGAGATTTTTGCCATCATGTATAAACCTAAGGCAAAATGAGTGGTTTAGAGGCGATTATTCTCGGATTTGTGCAGGGACTTACAGAGTTTTTGCCTGTCAGCAGCAGCGGTCACCTTACAATTGGCAAGGAATTACTTGGAATTGAGAGTTCAAATCTCAAATTTGAAGTGGTAGTGCATGCAGCTACGGTAACCAGTACAATTGTCGTTTTTTACAAAGAAATCCTGAATCTTATAAAAGGATTGTTCCGCTTTAAACTCAATGATGAAACAAACTATATTATAAAGATTGCGATATCAATGATTCCGGTTTTTATAATAGGAATCTTCTTTAAGGAATACGTTGAGGAAATTTTCGGTTCTGGGCTTTTAATTGTGGGCTTGTCACTGCTGTTAACTGCAACATTGCTCCTGCTTACTAATATTATCAAACCCAGGGAAAGAGAAATCACTAAAAAGGATGCATTTATTATAGGGGTAGCTCAGGCAATAGCTGTACTTCCTGGACTTTCCCGCTCAGGTGCAACAATCTCTACAGGAATGATGCTTGGTGTTAAAAAGGAAGAAATTGCAAAATTTTCATTTTTAATGGTACTCGTTCCGGTACTTGGAGAGGCTTTTCTTGAACTGATTTCGGGAGAATTTGCCGCTTCTGCTTCGGGTATCAGTTTATCTTCTCTTATACTTGGCTTCGTATCTGCATTTGTTGCCGGATTGTTTGCCTGTAAAGTGATGATTAATCTTGTGAAGAGAGCAAAACTTACAGGCTTTGCTATATATTGCGCAATCATTGGTGTTTTGTGTTTAGTTTCTTTGTTTTTCTAAAGTAATTATGGAGAATAAGGGGTCTCTCTACTTTTTCATATCAGACGTCCATCTGGGTCTGGATTTTCAAAATCCGCTGGAAAGGGAAAGAAAGCTGGTACGTGTGCTGGAAGGGCTTCCGGCAGAAACGGAAGCTGTTTTTCTGATGGGAGATATCTTTGATTTCTGGTACGAATATAAATATGTAGTTCCAAAAGGGTTTACAAGAACTCTGGGAGCACTTGCCCGTCTTTCCGACAGAGGCGTAAAATTATATTTTTTCCGCGGGAACCATGACTTGTGGGTTTTTGGGTACTTTGAAAAAGAGCTTGGGATTAAAATTCTTG
>Ga0316605_10000756_pt1 | contig 20378 bp, 18 predicted proteins | sample OWC_soil_day20_n_FD_207666 | JGI IMG/M metagenome (GOLD analysis project Ga0316605, IMG submission 207666) | Wetland soil microbial communities from Old Woman Creek delta, Ohio, United States - OWC_soil_day20_noCT | ecosystem: Environmental > Terrestrial > Soil > Wetlands | place: USA: Ohio...
TAGAATTAATATGTGCACAGACATTGCGTAAACGTGCAAATCATTAACATCTATGTAATTAAGTACATCCTTGTAATTCCTGATTTATTTTATAATAAAAAAGATATTGTCGCTGAATATTGAAGTTGAAGTCATCTTGACTTTTTAACAAATGGCATTTATTTTGTTTTTTGACTTCGTAGAAGTCACATATTTGTAGTAGAATGATTGTTTTTTACATACGACTCCTATCGGAGTCGAATAAAAAGAGGCAAATTTTTACTACAAATATGAAATTCCTCTGGAATTTTTCTTAAAAACAAAAAGTCAAGATGACTTCGTTCATAAAATGATTTTCAAACGGTACTCAAATTGATATAGACTGAAAAATGCCGTCAAAAGTACCAAAATACTTTGGAGTTTGAGAACCAAGAGCTAAAACAGGCAGAAAAAAGAATACCCATTCACCACGACACTTGTTTGGATAAGTTGGTGTGTTGCTTCAACTTGAATTTATTCCAATTTTCAGGGCAACAGAAGGTGAATTATATTTTTTGAATAAACAATTGTATGAAGAATTCATATAAAAGATTGTGTAATCGACAATAAATGAATAATTTTACATTTTTTGTCATCAGTTAAGAGAATTCTGTTTATAATATTTATTAACCTATTCATTGAAAAAAAAATCTATTATGTATAAATTTAAAAAAACCTCCGTTTTGCTTGTCACGGTTCTGTGTTCAATCACTCTGTTTGCCCGTCCGGTAGATAAAGCGGAAGCACTGAACATAGCCAAACAGTACTTGTCGTCTGTTTCTTCACCTTCTATGCGTGTAAATTCCGTCATGAATTACGAATTGGCGTATACCAGTACTGATACCGGCATTGAGAAGAATTATCCGCTCTTAAATTATTTTTATGTATTTAACATTGGTCAGAATAATGGTTTTATCATCATTTCTGCCGATTCGCGCACCAAAAAAGTACTGGGTTATTCCCATACCGGTTCTTTCGACATTACGCGTATTCCATTGAACTTAAAAATGTGGCTGAATGAATACGCCGATCAAATCAGATTTGCTGTAGTGAACCTTCCGGATGCAGATTCGGAAGTAAGCGCTACGCCCCTTAAAATCCGAAAGGCTGCTCGTCAGACTTCGACTGCAGGACCTCTGCTGGGCAAAATCAGCTACAATCAGAATAAACCCTACAACGATTCGTGCCCTGCTTTGGCCAATGTAAGAACACTTACCGGATGCGGAGCAACTTCAGTGGCTCAGATTATGAAGTATTACAACTGGCCGCTTAAAGGCAGTGGTACAAAAAACTATACATCAGCTACCAACGGTTTTAATTTATCTGCCGACTTTGAAAACACCACCTACGACTGGGCAAATACCCTGCCTAGCTATAGTTCTACCGGGAGTGAGAACGATGCGCAAAAAACTGCTATTGCCAAATTGATGTTGCATGTAGGAATCGCCATCAAAATGGATTATAATACCTCCGAAAATGGCGGCAGCAATTCGCACACCACCGAAATTCCACAGGCACTTTTTAATTATTTCGGATACGATGCCGGAATGCAGATTTATCAACGTAAATATGTTGAGTACAATGCATGGGAAAACATACTTATTGCAGAACTTGACGCCGGAAGACCTGTGGCTTACCGAGGAAGAAATTCTGAAAATTCAGGTCACATTTTTGTATGTGATGGCTATGATACCAACCGATTGTTTCATTTCAACTGGGGCTGGGGTGGCACATCCAATGGATATTTCGAAATTTCAGCATTGAATCCCAACGCTCAGGGTCTTAATTCCGACAATGAAGGTTATAATTTCGAGCATTATATGGTTACAGGAATTCAGAAACCGGTACCGGGCTCTGTTCACAAACCTCTCATAGCCATTGACAGTATCAGCCCTTCGAAAAGAACGATATCCAGAACCGAAAATGTAACACTGAGTTTGAAAAGGTTTATGAATGTTGGAGCATTTGACTATTTGAACAGCATGATGGGTGCGTGCCTGGTGCTGTCGCAAAACGGTGTGGTCATTGACACACTGATGACTGATAAAGACTGGAGCAGCAACCTGCGTGCAAATTACTATTTCAGTTCACTGAATTACAATGTGATATTCAAATCCTCTATACCTAACGGAGACTATGAGATTGCTGCATTGTACCGAAATGAAAATAACCGTTTTATTCCTGTCCTGGTCAGTACTTTTGGTAAGAAATATTTGAATGTGAAAATTACCGATACACAAATTAATTTCATTTCAGAAAACACAAAGCCGGATTTGACACTTGTATCTTCACCCACCGTATTGTCAAATCTGTATGAAAACAAAAAAGGGAAATTTGAAGTAAAAATAAAAAACAACGGTATCAGGGATTATTATGCACAGATTGGCATCAGGCTGACCAAAACCGACAATCCGGCCATATCGCAGGATGTAGTCCATTCTGTTTCGACTATAACAGCTGGTGATACTCTCACTATTCAATTGGGCGACTCCATTAAAACCATTCCCGGCGATTATGTCCTGAATGTATTTTACGACCAAACCAATAATTTTTATTCAACTGCATTCCCTGTCAGTCTGATGGGACCTTCGCAATACACAACTACTGTCACTGTTAATCCCACACCAACCACTAAACCTTTGCTTACTGTGGATAATGCCACACTCATTGTCCCTTCTACCATTACCAAAGGTCAGTCTTTTTCCGTGAAAGCTAATGTATCCAATACCGGAGGACTTTTCGACGAAAAGATGGTTGCCTTTATTTTCCTCATGACACCGGGTACTTCTGTGGGATATTACGGTTATCAGTATCAGATTATTGACAACAATCAGACCCAGGCGATTGACTTTAACGGGGAAATTACCAATCTCGATCCGGGAAATTACCGTACAGCATTATATTATTTCAACGGAACCACGTGGAGCCGCATATCCGATATGAAGACGTTTGCATTGGTGGATAATCCGACCTCTGTCAACAATCTGAAATCAGACAAACTCCGGATACTAGAAATGCCTGTGGCTTCCCAACTGAAAATAACAACTCCTGCCAATGCTACAACCATTGCTATTTACTCCTTGCAGGGCAGTTCAGTACAATCAGTAAGTACCCGTGGAGAAATTCAACTTGCTATTCCGGTAAACCATTTGTCGCCGGGAGTGTATGTTGTGAGAGCTACATTGTCCGATGGCAAAACAATCAGCAGTAAATTTATAAAGAAATAGCTATGAATATGAATAAGAAAACGCTTAATACAGTAGGTTTAAGTTTTTTTGTACTGCTTGTAATGATGAGCTGCGCGTGTCATAAAAAGAACTCTCCGGGAGGTTTCGCCGATACGCATTATGTGGATACAGCTGAGGAGTTAATGGCAAATGATGACAGCGGCAGCAAGGGATACAACAGTCAGGCAGCAGCTCTGGCAATTGTTTACAAAACAACGAAAGATTATTTCTCCTTTGTTCCGGTTATTCTCTCTGCCGATAAAAAAGAGATTGTTTCGTATCCTGCACCCACCGATGTGTATTACATGGGGAAACTGGCCTATCCGGTTGCCCTGAAAAACGGATATTATCTGGATAACCGCGGAATAAACAAATATGTTGCATTTACCAACTATACATACGAGGAATACGCCGCCTTAAAATCGGCTCCTTCTAAAGATGAACTAATTAAAAGAATCATAGATAAAAATCCATTGTTGGAAATAATCTATTGCGGTCCACGTGGAAATTACAAGAATGAAATAGTGGACTTAAACCGCCTGATCGACGAGGGTTTCAAAGGAATGAAAGTGGAGAAAATCCCGGAGATGGAGGTGGAACTGTAATACATCACAAGTTATTGGAAAACCTAATGAAAAATATTCCGGTTGATCGGAAGTACTGCCCTGACGGCAATTTGCCATCAGGGCAGTCTATATGAAAGCAGTCCCTGATTTTCTTTTATAAAACTTTATGTATTATTCTTTTATTGTCCGATGTTGTTGAATATAATAAATCAAATCCGTTTCTTAAGCCACTCAAATCAATAGTTTACTTTTTGAGGCTGTAGCCAAATGGAGCGAAGCGGAAATCGCCGAAACAAATAAAAAACAAAACTGTTGAGGTTGAAGACAAAACAAGAACTCTTTTTTACAGGACAAAAATTATTTATAAAAAAATATTGTTGTCCGACAAAAACATAAAAATGCCTGTATTTTGCTGTAATTGAAACAAATAAGAATGTTAATCCTCGCCGGGGCTTGCTTTCCTCTCTTTACCAAATTGCTACAAATATTTTGCAACGCTGTTGCAAGAACAGTCACAGAGTGGCTAAATCTTTGTAGTAAGATGTAAAAAATAAGATTTCTTGCCACAGAGTGGCAAAATATTAAACTTTATCGGACAATAGTGATAAAAAAAGAGAAATGAGGGATGGGGAGAGGAGTTTTATGGCGGATAGAAATCAGCCGCACTATCTGTCTTATAGTGCGGCTGCAAGGTTTTCGTATTACACTGAGAATTTATTCGTAATTATTTTTTCCATTTTCCGCCACCAAAATAGAAACCAAGATTAAGTGACACGTAATTATTGGCAGAAGTTCCGGCAGCATGCATAATATTATCCACATCATATTTTGTTGTTTCCGGTATGATGTAATATTCCAGAGCCATACGGAATTTGCCTATTTCAAAACCAGCACGTAATGCACCTCCAAATGTTTTTTCAGGACTTGGAATTTCATCCAGCTCGTAGTTATATTCTGTATCAGATTCTGCCTGCATATAGATGTCATATATACTAAACGAACCTATACCACCACCAATGAATGGTGCAAAACTACTTGTTCCTTTGTTAAAATAATAATCGCCAACAAGCATAATGTTGGAATTTAAGTGCATAGTGGCTTCGGTCCTGGTTTCACTAATCTGCGCTACATCTCTGAGCATGAATGCACCACCAAGCTTAACTCCGGCATTGAGGTTGTTAAGGATATTATAACGAACATCCAGCACGTCAATAGCTCCACCAAAGCCACCGGAAGGCATTGTAATACCGAGATTACCTCCTACACGAAATTTTCCTTTTACCTGCGCCTGTAACGAAACAACGAATAAACACAATAAGATACTAAAAATAAATTTCTTCATACTTTTAAGTTTTAAATGTAAATAATGGTAAAGATATATATTGTTGTTTAATAATATTCGATAAAATGAAAAAATATTTTCAGAAGTACATAAAAAATGACATAATAATACATTTTGTCTGTTTGCTCTTATTATACTGTAATTTTCAACATTTCTTATACTTACACTCGGCATATTCGTATTTTGCAATCTGTGCCATTCTTATCGGGTTAATAGCTGCTTTTTAGATGTTGGCTTGGTACTTATTTCAAATCCACGCCAGCGTGCGAATACTCGTATTAGATATGTTAAACGTTGATTCCTGCACGTTTCGTATTTCGAAGGCAGAATTATCTGTTATTTTACAAAAATATCCAGGTCATTAAAGCTGAATTTTCCACTATTATGGTAACCTTCCACAACAAACGAAACTTCGTGCAATTTGCCCATATCCAGTCCTAATGATTCCCATTTATTAAAATGTTCCGAAATATTGATTGTTCCCCGATTTCGTTTATCTCTTCTTATGCTAAAATATTGTGAAAATGTAGTAATACCCACAATTGAAGGTTGATTTATCCGGGTGCATTCATAAATATCGTAAATACTTCCATTGACATTTAACGCACCTTTATAAATCGCGTCTTTACTCATAGCCGGCATCCAGTTGCGCCAGTCTTCCACAATATAGAATTCTATCAAAGGGTCAATAGTCCAGCCATATACCGATAAATACGAATTGCCGCCGGCCTTTGACGAAGGTTTGTAGTTGCAGTCATAAGTTGCATAAAAGTTTCCAATTTCCTGATGTTCCTGAGTTTGATTATAACTTAACCCGCGACGTGCCAGATAATTTTCCACATTGCTCCATTGCCCGTTAAACAAAGCTCCTTTTCTAAGCGTCATACAGGCTTTTCCCTGTGAGTTTTGATTCCATAACTCATAACGATAACCATCGCGCTCTCCTTCAATGTTTTCAGAAGCCTTTTTTATACAAAATGTTTGAGAACACGAATTAAAAAGAACGAACAGAGTTAATGCTGAAAAGGATATTAATTGTACTTTTAGAAATCTTTTTTTCATCTTTTTTGCGATAATACGTTATTGTAATAACAGTAAATTTAACTGACTGGTCTTCCGAACAGTCGAATTGCAAATCAGCGCCAGCATACGTGTTAGTGGCCAGGCTCTTTTTTGTTTAAATATTGCTCTGTCGTCATTACTGTTGAATAGAAATAATTCAATGCTGATAAAAATGCAGTTTGCACATCAGCCGCTTTTACTTTAACTCCGTTCAATTCAAGGTCTTTGGTTGCACAGGCATCCGCAATAACAACACAATTATATCCCAGGTCTTTGGCAGCTCTTGCGGTCGCATCTACACACATATGCGTCTGCATACCGCAAATTACCAGATCAGTTATGTCTTTTGATTTCAGATATTCTAAAAGATTAGTTTCTCTGAAACTGTTTGGATAATGTTTGACAATTATTTGTTCCGTGCCAATCGGTTTTACGTTAATATGAATTTCGGCGCCTTTAGTGTCAGGAATAAAAAATGTCGCATCAGGTCGGTTTGCGATATGCTGAATATGAACAACAGGTAATTTTCTATTTCTAAACTGTTCAAGTAGCAATTTAGCGTTAACACTTGCTTTGTCCGGATTTACAAGTTGTGCCGTTCCTCCTTCAAAATAGTCGTTTTGAATGTCTATAATTATCAAAGCTGTATTCATTTTATTATCATTTTGAGCGTATCCAAAATTAAGTCCTATGGCTAATGCAATTATTGTAGTTATTCGTTTCATTTCGATGGCTGTTTTGTTTCGTTAAAGCCTTACTGCTGACGACCGAAGCTAAATTCATTTGGCTTCTTGCCGAAGCATTCACTGTCCGTTAGCTTACCCCTTGCTGCCGAACGTTTACATCGTCGGGCAGAAATGACATTAAATTATTTATTTCCCACGTGAAAAAATCGCGCGGGAGCAGTGGTTTCGTATGAGTTGTATATTGCTGTATAGTTTTTTATTCTGGCCGGAATTTAATTTATAATCTGTAATTTAATCCAAGTCCGATGTTGAGCCGGCCGTATGGAAAATCTTTGTCCGTATTTGTAAATTTGTAAATCAGGGTGCTGCCTAACTTCAAGCTGAATTTCAATCTGCCACGTCCAAACCTCATAAATCCAACAGGTTCAAAGAGAATACTTTCATCTTTATATAAGTCGAATGGCCCGGTTGTGTTACCCCAGTCGTAATAGTTTTTGTCTGTCAGGCTGGAGTGCAGGTAACCTGTCTTAATTCCCAGCCCGATCTCAAATCCGGACGATTTACTGGCGATCTTCCCGTAATTGAATTGTCCGAAATAAAGCTGATAATTGCCCAGCAGGTTTCCCGGGTTGGCATCTTTGTACGCGTCGCCATAACCATATCCAAATCCTCCGTACACTTCCATTACCCGGTCATTACCTTTGTTTTTATACAAACCGGTTGCAGCCTGAAAATAATAGTTATGATCTGCTCCAACGTTTCCGTATCCCTGAATGGCAATTTTATCGGTCAAACCATAGGATACAGTCGTTTGAACTGCGGGAATCAACGAAACTCCGGCGTCAATCCTCAAATCATTCTTCTTACTGATCAACGGAATATCTGTCATTTGTGTCTGATAGACTATACATCCTGATAGTATGATTGAAGTAAATAATCCGGTTAATATTAAAAAGCTGTTTTTCATGTTTGAAGGTTATTATGTTTGCTGTTTTTTTATCAAAAATTAATCTCATTATTCATTTGCAGTTTCCAATTCAGAAGCATTTCTGTTTCTCCAGTCTTTACAAACCTGTTTTTTACCAACACTTTATGCGATGCAATATTTGTTTTGTCTGTCGATGCAATTATTGATTTTACGTTTGGTTGTGATTTGACCCACTCAATAATTCCTCTTACAATTTCCGTCATAAATCCTTTATTCCGGAATTCTTCATAAGTCCCATAACCAATTTCAATTTCTCCGTCTGCATTTGGTTCGCCGATTATACAGAGGTCTCCAACCATCTTATTCTCAGTTTTTGAAATTGCTGTCCAAAGTGTCGAATACAAATAGTTTTTTGTTTTGTCCGCCACGTTTGGAAGAATTGTTAGTTCAAACGCTTCTTTAAGTTCAGGAGAAATTGTTCTCGAAGTTTCGTTCAGGCTCAGTTCTTTCTCCAGGGAATTGTCGCATTGTATATATTTAATTAACTGCCCGTAAGTCAGTGGTTTTAAAATTAGACGTTCTGTTTCTATCATTTTTATATCTGTCTATGCTGTTGTGAAGTTTCGTACAACGACCGCCTTTGCTGCCGCCCGATTTCATGGTGTGGCAGGAATGTCTTTAATTATTAATTTCCAACGAGATAAAATAGAGTGGGAGCAGCGGGTTTATATTTATCTGCTCGTATTGGTACGGATTACAACTTGCGCCAGCAGGCGAGCTAGAAACCTTTATTTTTTACACATTGCCAGCCATTACTTGTACAAAATTTTGGTATATGTTATTTAATATTCTCACCTAAAATCAATTGTGATATATCATTTAAATCAGTCTTCTTACCCTTTAGATTGTCTTTTCTCATTTCGGAAACAACTGTCGTAATTAGTTTATATGCCTTCGGATTATTTATAATTGCTCCACATCGTTCAAATTCGGCAATACTATTAATTACAGAATCACTTCCATAAATACATATCCTGGCCTTTGCATCTGTTAATAGAATAAAGAATTCCATTTCCTTCACTTTGTCTGAGTATCGTTGTGACATAGCAATTCCTGAAATAGCTTTTATAAAGTCTGTATAGGCAGTCGTTTTAAGTATATTTTGCTGTTTTTTATTTTCACTTTTCCTAGAGAAAAAAAATTGTAAACTTGCTCCTATTATCAACCCAATAATTGGTAGTGAGATTTTTATAATTTCATTCATAATATTCATTATAATTTCTATTTGTGTCAAATTTCATCAAATTGTTTTTTGTTTTTTACTCATATATCAAAACTTTGTCTTTCTTAATGTATGGCAACGACGTTACTGGTTTAGCCACAGAAGCTGATTTGTGGGCTGTTCACCTGTTCAACCCACGCTCTCGCAAGTTTCTAACTTGTGCGTTGGTTTGAAAAGCAAATCATTTTTTGTTCTAACGAACAACGCACCGATTGTAAATCAGAGAGAGTGGGATTACAAATCCTCGCCAGCAGTCATTCTATATATTTGTTTCTTTTAAAAACTTGTCGAAAATAATGATTAAAAGTGTCAGAATGTATATGAGCGTTATAAATGTAAAAGTCAGCATGACGTAAACTGTCCAGTTGTTTACTGAGAACAATATGAGAAAATATGTCGATATTGATATTGTAAATGAGATCATGGCTAAAATCATCAAATGAAGATTCAGTCTTTTTGATTTCTTTATGTAAGATCTCGAAAATGATATTTTCTGATTTAAAATTGGACTTTCAGTCTTCTTCCTTTTGAATATTTCGTTAAATGCGAGAAGTTCTCCTTTTTTGTTTAACATGAAAGAGTAAATCACTGTAAACAATGTAATTGTAATTCCAAAGACACCGAATTCGAAACTAAAAATTATATTTAAAGCTTTTTCGATTTCTGTACTAGACATCATAACTTACAATATAATTAGTTATTATTGGAGCTATTTTTTCTACAATAAAATCTTGATTATACATTTTGTCCATTTGATCTTCAAATAGCACAAAGTGATCAGTAAATGTGTGTTCCGCTGCTTCTTCATAAATATTTCTTGCTTCTTCAACAAGAATATCAAATTCATTATATTCTTCTGGAATAGATTTTAATAATTTTTTTACCAGTTTGTATTCACTATTACCATATACAAATTTTGCTTCTCTAATTTGATACTCGTTTATTTGATCATCTTCACCTAGCAACTCTTGAGCTAGTTTAAATGGGATATTTTCAAATGTTTCTGATTTATCCTTTTTTAGCTTGCTTTTAATTAAATATTTGAGATATTCATCTTTTACACCGTTTATGTCGTTGACTATTCCTGTGTATCTAATTTGGAAAATTGGAACACTTGTTTTCTTGATTTTTTCAAGTATGTCTTCTCTAGTTATTTGAACATGTTTTAAATTAAGAACAGAACTTATGACTAACTTAGTTGTATTTATCATTTCCGAGTCGATTTTATTCGTGTCAATGTAAGTAAATACGAGCCAATTAGCTTGCATATTAGGAACAACTCCTACAAAGTTTGGGTAAAAAAGCATATAATTTTTTTCGCTGCCTAATTTTGTTCGTTTTTCAAATACCTTTATCGAACCGTCTGGTTCTTCTGTGTACCCATCTAGTAGATTTGTATTATATGTTGTGACTTTCAATAACAATGCTGGGATTGCTTCGGCTTCTTCTCCAATTTGTTGTCTAAAAGTTTCGATTTTTTGAATTACTTTTTGTTGTGTTTTATTACTTCTTCTAAATGCAACTCGCTTAATATCCTTGTTTTCACTATAGATTTCTAATTCTTTTTCAAGTCTTGAAATTGCTTCTTCATAAGTGAAGTTTACTGAAACTTTTTCTGTCGCATATACAGGTACTTTGATTTTGTATTCTTTGATTTTCTGTTCTTCTTTCATAATCGATAAGGAGTTTTTATATGTTTGAAAGTTTTTAAATCTCAATATGAAGATATAAAAGTCGTCTTTATTTACACTTACAGCTAAGGACTGAGACTATGCGTACAACTGAGTCTGGGAGTATTCGCTGTCGCCCAGCGATAAGTGAATGCGAGAGCAAAACTGCCGAAATGAACGCCAGCCAATGGACGAGGCGTGTGTTAGCACCAGTTTTTTATTTTCTTGTCAATAATAAAGTCTTTAAGAAGTTTATCCTTTCACTTTCTTCCCACTTTTTCACGTGGGTAATTGAAAAGTTTGCAATATCCCCTTTTTTCTCAGCGACTAGAAAATATGTATCAAAATTTGCTGTTCCTTTCTCTCCATAAATTCGATAAATAATAAAATTGTTTGTGCTGTCAGATACTAAAGATTGTCTTTTTAATCCGTGAGATTCAACAAAATAGCTAGAATCCCATTCATAAAATGCTTTAATGAATTCAAAGCCGGATTTTTCTCCATTTCTATTAAATTCGTATTTGTCGAATCGACCGAAAGAAATTGCTAATGTTACAGAGTCACGGTTAATGAAAAACTGTTGTTTGCTATTCGCAAGATAATTTGTTTTTTCCCATTTTCCTGGTATTGTTACTGCTCCATAAGGAAAGACAAAATAGTCGGTCGTATTCGTTTTCTCATTATACTCACAACCAACAATTGTACTTGTAGTTTTTTGTGTTGCGCAATTTGTCAAACCAACTACTAAAACTAAAAAAAGGACAATTTTTATGGGTTTTGTTCTCATTGTTTTTTTATGGGGTGCTAATTATGATTTGATATTTTTTTTCGTCAATGTCGATTTCTGATTTTTTTAAAATTGGTGCTAACATCTGGCTATGTTCACCTCAAGTGAACATATTTTGACAATAGCTATGTTGAATTATCTACATTATTGTTCTTCTTATCCCTCATTTCAAAACACACGTATAAGTTTCACCTGTTTGCCGGTTGAATGTCCCGGTAAACTCAGTACAAAACGTATATTCGTATCAGGAAGATAATAGAAGGACAGTTAACAAAGAACACGGCTAATTTATACATAATTTTTATAATTGCAACATTTTGCAAGATATATTTTTATTCTTTTCTTGTGATTAAGGGGAAATTCAATTTAATAACCGGATGGCCTCACCCTAAATCCCTCTCCAAAGGGCAAAGCCCCCTAAATCCCCCTCAAGGGGACTTCGGCAGCATCGGTTTTATAAGAATATGTAAACAAATTTCAGGACGACACAACCCTCATTCGTGACATTCGTAAAATTAGTAGTTAAAAAAATATGAGTTCAAAGCCAGATCTCCCTCTTTTTGTGGAGAGGGGTGAAATAAGTCTCAAAGTTGCTAAAATGTTTGCGGGGAGAGGCCAAAAAAAAGGCTGTCCCAATGTTGGGACAGGCAGTTCCGACCACAGGAAACCTGAGTATTATAGGGCGTTTTTTATTTTTATTACATTTGTCTCTCGTTCAAGTGAATAAGTTTTACTTTTCAATATACAAAGTTCATAAAGTTGTAACGCTTTCTCAAGATATTTTCCCGAATTGTTCGAGTTGTCGTTAAACCCTATCTGAGAAATACATTCAGCCAAAAGTTCTATATTTTCGACACTAAAACCTTCAAAGCTGCATATATATTTATCTGATTCTTTTTTGTTTAAAGCCAAAAAAATGTCAAGGTCAAAATCTGTTTCATTTAACAACATTCCTTTTGCCGCTTCAATTTGACTATCAAGGGTTATTGCTGTGTTATCTTTACCTCCAAAGATTTTTTGTCGAATAGCTCTCATTATCAATCCGATTTTTTCAATCTCTCTCAGTAAATAGTCTTTCTGTTCCATTTGTACTTTTTATTAACTGATATGCTGTCTCTTAAATTTCCTTATAAAGGTCAAGGCTATGGGTATTTTGCGGTTTGCGGGAGCAATACCTGACTTACATGCCGGATTTTGCAGACCGCAGGAAGCCTAAGTATTAGCGGGTGGCATTATTTTATTCTCTTTCCGATATAAAACATATAACCATAGTACGCTTTGTATTTGTAATATAATTCTGCTTCATATCGCTGGGAAGAAGCAAATTCTTCTGCTGTTTTGTTGCCCTTATGTTTTTTTATAAAGGTATCAATATTCAAAGACTGCTTTCTGTAATAGTCGGTCCAAATAGTTTCAGGTAACATATAGGTAGCAACCGGCAAATAACCTGCTTTTTGCATTTGTGCAACTTTATTTGGGATTGTATCTATTTCCGGATAAGCTTTTTGCCAAAATTCCTGAATTTCATCAGGTCGTTCTTCACTAAACCAGGTGTTTTCTGTAATTGCAATATATCCTCCAATTTTCAAAAATTTTCGCCATTCATTTAATCCACGCTCAAATCCAATGTTATAGATAGAACCTTCAGACCAAATCAAATCCAATTCTTCTTCGTGAAACGGAAGATCTTCCATATTCCCGACAATGCCTTTTACTCTATCCTGAAGATTTTGATTTAGGAAATTTTGATTAAATTTATGGATAAAATCCGGCCATACATCAATTCCAATAATTTCGCACGGCGTGTTTTGTCCTAATATCATTGTTTGACCGCCAGTACCGCAGCCAATATCGGCAATTTTCGATTTTTCGGTAAGACCAGTTATAAAACTCAGCGCTTTAAGCGTTTCTTCGGCATTGCCGGGACCTTGTCGTTCAGTATTTGAAAAATATTCATAAATAATATTTAAGTCAAAATCGTGAATGGTGTGTTTTTCGTTACTCATAATTTGTTCTCTATAAATTTATTTCATTTTCAATTTTTTGTGCCGTATGTTTTGCTTGCAGCCTAATATAATGATATTTTTATACCCCATTTTAGTGTGTCAAAGTTAATTAAAAGTGTTACAATTGCAAATAAAAACAAAATTTATTTAATGCACCAATAAGAGGGATAAATAAACCCGATGTGTTTTTTTGAGGGTTAATGCTTAATGATATTTCCTCTGTCAATCTTTTCATCCTCTGTTTGTTTTTTGTACAGTTCAACAATAAAATATTACCCGATTTAACAAATGATAACACCCTGTTAAAATCATTTTTATGCTGTTGTCATTTGGATTTTTAGACGTTTTGCTGATCCTTTAACTTGATTTCGTTTAACGGATGCATGTGAATAGAAACATTTCCCAATGGTTACCAGAACGATATTCTCTTGAAGAATAATATTTTAGAAAATTTAGGAAAATAAGTGGGGGACAAGCGACTTCCCAGTCGCTTACTTTGATAATTAAAAGCGGCTGGGTATTGAAAATCGACGTAGTCAAACCTCTTGTCCCTTATTTGTTAAACGTTTAACTGAGGTCATCACTCACATTTTGACGATTATCACCGAACATTTAAAATATACAAATTAATAGTATCTTTGCAACACTATTTAGTGTTTAAAGTACTTCATGAGCTATTCCAAAAGTTATTTTTCAACCCAATTTAATCTCTATTACCGCCCGCTCTGTCTGTATGCACTCCGACTGCTGGATGATACGGATGAAGCAGAAGATGTGGTGCAGGATACTTTCGCTGCGCTTTGGGAAAAGAGGGAAACACGGATTGAAATTGCCGATATGAAGTCTTATCTTTATACCGCTGTAAGGAACAACTGTCTGATGAAATTGCGAACTAAAAAGGAATTTGACGATGTCAATGAACTTCAACTGGTTGACGAAAACATACAGAATGAAGATATAGCCAGAGCTGAATTGGAAGCTAAACTCTGGAAAATGATTGACGAACTCCCCGAACGTCAACGTGAAATATTCCTGATGGCAAAGCGTGATGGGATGGCTTACAAAGAAATAGCCGAAGAAACCGGACTTTCAGTCAAAACTGTTGAAAATCACGTAACAAGAGCGCTTAAATCCCTCCGACAAAAAGACCCCAACACATTTTTATTCTTTTTTGCGTAAAAATCTTTCCCCATGCTGTGAGGGATTTCTTGTTTTTTGCATCTTAGGTTATATACAGTTAACCAACTTAGCAATATTAACATGCTCAGTAACGAAAATAATCTTGAAAAAAGTGTCCGATTTGTAGCCAGACATTACAAGCCCGGAATATTCAATTCAGAAAACAGTCTGGAGAAAATCACCGGAGAAAGGAAACGGTTTATACTTCGACCTTTTGTTTGGAGTGGAGTAGCAGCCGTAGCCGTTGTTTTGATTATTGCCGGAACGATTTTCCTGCAACCGGAACAGGGAAAAACGCTTACAGCAGATGCATTTACCACCATCTCTGTATTGCCCGATGAAACAAAAATCACCCTGCAACCCGGCACTACACTGGCTTACGACAAAAATTTCGGAAAAGTAATGCGTCGTGTTAGTTTATCCGGTAACGCTTCGTTTGAAGTTAGTCCCGATAAAGAAAAACCGTTTATTGTACATACACCGGCAGCTGAAATTACGGTGTTGGGAACTATTTTTGATGTGGTGAGCAATGAAAATTCAACACAGTTGGAAGTTCATTCCGGAAAAGTGAATTTTGCGCCTGCCGATTTTCCGGTATCTTTTATCTGCACAAAGGAAATGAAGGCCAACTTTGATGTTGAACAAAAAGAAATTACGATATCGTCGACTGAAAGCAGTTGTACGATTAATCAAACAGAAAACCGGCTTGCGTTCAGCAATTCGGCGCTGGGCGAAGTTTGTCGGATATTGCAACAGTACTATAATCAGCCGGTTAGTTTAACCGAAAACGAAAGAAACATTCGTTTGACTTCCGGTTTTATCGATAAAAATATCACCGAAATAATCCAAATCATCAATCTTACGCTCGACACACACATTGAACTTAAATAATGAAACGCATTTTATTACTAACTTCGTTGATCACCGTATTTTATTTCGGAATATCTGCCCAAAACAACCTGTCATTTCAGTTTAAAAATACACTCATTGTGGCTGCATTGACTGAAATAGAGAAACAAAGCGGTTTTACATTTTCATACAATCCGGAATACCTAATAAACTTTCCGGATGTTACTGCTCAATTTAAAAACAGCTCACTGAAAAATGTGCTGGCTGTTTTATTCGACCGGACTGATATTCAATATTTAATCAACGAACGGTACATTATCCTGAAAAAACGGCCGAAAACATCCAAACGCAGAACCATCAGCGGCTATATTTACGACCGCGAAACAACAGAAACGCTTATCGGTGCAAATATCTTCGACCGAAAGTCGGGAAATGCAACCGTGAGTAACAATTACGGATTTTACAGTCTGACAGTTCCCGACGAAATTACTGAATTACAGGCAAGTTACATTGGTTACGGCACACACTCTTTTCAGATAGAAAATATTGATAAAGGTCCATTCAATATTTTTCTGAAACCATCTCTGTCACTGGATACGTTGGTGGTGGAAGGGAGCCGTGTTACCAACCTGCGAAGTACCGACATTGGAAAATTAAGCATGAACGCATCGGAGCTGAAATCGGTGCCTTCATTTTTGGGCGAAAGTGATCTGGTGAAAACACTGCAACTCACACCCGGCGTGACGGCAGGCACCGAAGGCATTGCGGGTATGTATGTGCGCGGTGGAAATCTGGATGAAAACCTGTATCTGGTAGATGGAAATCCGGTGTATCACGTCAATCACATGCTGGGAATTTTTTCCACGTTCAATACTGATGCAGTGAAGTTGATGAATTTTTACAAAGGAAGTTTTCCGGCACGTTTCGGAGGCAGGCTCTCGTCGGTGGTGGAAATGCGCATGAACGACGGCGACAGTAAGAAAATTGGCGGTACTATTTCGGTTGGGTTGCTTTCTTCGCGGCTCAACCTGAACGGACCCATTTTCAAAGATAAAACCACTTTCAATGTTTCCTTGCGACGCACGTATTTCGACCTGTTTACTACTCCGTTGATAGCCCTGATCAACTATAATAACAATAAGGGTGGAAATGACAATTATTCCGAAAAAATGAAGATGAATTACAATTTTTACGACCTGAACGGAAAAATCAGTCATAAATTCTCCGACCGAAGCCGGCTTTTTCTAAGTATTTATGCCGGAAATGATAAAATGACCGGACATTACACTACAGAAAGTAAAGAAGACAAAAACGAGCCGAGAGAAAACAACACTTCTTCTTTCTACGTTGATAATAGCAACGACCAAAAAGTAAATATTGCCTGGGGAACGAAACTGGCTTCGCTCAACTGGGCATATCAGTTCAACAACAAACTTTATTCAAGCAGTACACTGATATTCAGCCAGTATAATTCCGACATCAGCTCATCGGAGAAAGAGGCTTACAGTTATACGCCCAAACCTTCAACCGGTCTCACCGAAAAGAAGGAAGCATTTTCGAAAACATCTGTTTATGGCTCGGGAATTACCGATGTTGGAGTAAGAACGGATTTTGATTACACGCCCGTTCACAATCATTACATCCGGTATGGCGCAACGCTGATTAATCACTTTTTCCGTCCGGAACATACCCAGGTGGGGGCGCTGGAAGATAATGACGGCAATAAACTTGAAAAAGAATTTACCTATGCCAACGATAGCGTAAATGTCTTTGAAACATCGCTTTATGCTGAAGATGAAATGGATGTAACGGATAAAATCAAATTAAATCTGGGCGTTCACCTTTCCAATTTTAATGTGGAGAAGAAAAACTACCTCAGTTTGCAGCCGCGTGTTTCCGGACGTTATTTATTGAACAAAACTCTTTCTCTCAAAGCTTCTTACGTTCAAATGAGCCAATATCTGCACCTGCTGCAAAGCAGTTTCCTGAGTTTGCCCAATGACCTGTGGATGCCGGTTACAGCCAATGTCAAACCGCTTGTTTCGCATCAGTTGTCGGGAGGAATTTACTGGGATTTCAGAAAAATTAATTTTTCGATGGAAGGGTACTACAAAACATCCAAAAATCAGATGGAATATAAAGAAGGTGCAGAACTTTTTTCGGTTGGGAAAAACTGGGAAGAGCGTGTGGCGCAGGGAAACGGCAAAGCGTACGGCGTGGAATGGATGGCTGCCAAAAAACAAGGAAAAACCACCGGTTGGGCTGGATATGCGCTTTCTTGGGCTACACGCCATTTCCCGAATGGGGAAATCAACGGGGGAAAACCGTATTATGCAAAATATGATAACCGCCATAAAATCAATATTGTAGTAAACCACAAATTCAATCGGAAAGTGGACATCAATGCTTCGTGGTTTTTGGCCACCGGGAACTGGCTCACGTTGCCACTCGAAAAATATTCGAGTTTGTCGTACCCACAGTACTATTATTCCGAACGAAACAATTACAAAATGCCGCCGTATCACCGGTTGGATTTAAGTATCAATTTTACCAAACAAAAGAAAAAAGGCACGCGAATATGGAATATAAGCATTTATAATTCCTATTTTCAGAAAAATGCATTTATAGTTCAGCCCATGGAAAGGGATTATTGGTCTGAGGGAGGTTCTGGTAATTATGTAAAAACAGAAAGCGAATACAGAAAGATTACCATTTTCCCGATTATACCGTCAGTGTCATATACGTATAAGTTTTAGCCCTCATCCCCTTCGGGATTTCACACACAAGGGGAAGAATGGGTTGTCAAAATTGTAAAACAGGTTAATTTCAAAATATAAAAACAATGAAATTCTTTTTTAAAATCAATAATAGATTTAATGTTAAGAAAAGCATACTGAATCCCCCCTTCGGGGGGTGGGGGGGCTTCTTTTTCTTCCTCATATTCGTCACTTCCTGTATCGAAACTGTGGATATTGACACAAAAGATGTAAAACCGAAAATCGTATTGAATGGCATTATAGAAGCGGATTCGGCCATTACTGTACGTATAAGCAAAACCTATCCGTTTACCAATGATTTTTACGAAAATCATGGACGCGGAAGTTCGGAAAGTACTGATACAATTGTTCCGAATTTCTTACCGCAAGCCAAACCTGTTCTTTATATCAACGATGTGCAGCAAGGTGAATTAAATTTTGTAAAGAACGATACAAGCTTTTCTAGCAATGGTTCTGTCTTCCATTCGGAATTTCGTCCAAAGGTAGGCGATAAAGTGAAAATAGAAGTATCGGCTTCCGGATTTGAAACCGTATGGGCTGAAACTGTCATACCCCAACCTATTCAAATTCATCAGGTAGATACAAGTACTTTTATTACCAAAGAGAATTACGGATATGTCGATGGTTATGTTATTCCTGACGATGCTAAATCACTGAATATGGCGTTGGGAATTAATATCGAAAATCCGAATAAAGAAAAAGAGGGATTTTACTCCATTGAAATATATCAGGAATGGATGATATATTATTATTGGATTGATGAACACGGTTGGATGCATCCTGATATCATCACAGGCAGCTATATGAACAAAAGAAATTTAGAATTAAATACAAGCAGGGAACCACTGTTTTCTGAAAATACAGAGGATCAGGTATTGCAATTCTTTCTGGAAGACGGGCATTCAAAAAGCAAGTTGTATTTCACCGATAAACAATTTGAAAACAAGCGTTATAAGTTAAATTTATCTGTTTGGGGCTATTATTTTCACCAGCAATACAGTTCAGGTTATGAAATAAAACCCGAATTTCACGATGAGCCACTGATTATCAGCATACTTTCAATGTCGCCCGAAATGTACCGCGCTTCCAATAATGATTACTCCGAAATGGATAATTATTTGCAGTTGTTTTCAGAGCCGGAAGTTACCTTTACCAATGTCCACAACGGCGTAGGCGTACTTGGCTCATGCAGCTCAACCAAAATGAAGGTGGTCATTCCGCGATATACAGGGGAATATTAGCTATATTAACGTGAGTTCGATGTAAGATATGCTTTTTAGTATGAAAATAAGGTAATAAGGTTCAGATCATATACAAATTCAAATGCTACTACTGTTGAAATATTAAAAATAAGGTCTTTTATCTCATCTAAGAATCTTATTTCTTTGGATAAACCTTAGTAGCAATCCGGAAAACCGGAATTAAAACCTTATTACCTTATTATTTATCAGCTTTCCATGACTTCTGGTATGGGGTTGTTTATTTCGAACTCACGTTATATTAGTTTTACTCTTACGATTGAAAAGTTTTTTTTTAGTGTTTGTTTATTTATTTGCAAAAGAAGAAGCAGTGATATTTTATCTCTGCTTTTTCTATTTTCAACATTGTTGTCCGACAAAAACATAAAAATGCCTGTATTTTGCTGTAATTGAAACAAATAAGAATGTTAAGCCTCGCCGGGGCTTGCTTTCCTCTCTTTACCAAATTGCTACAAATATTTTGCAACGCTGTTGCAAGAACAGCCACAGAGTGGCTAAATCTTTGTAGTAAGATGTAAAAAATTATTGTTGTCCGATAAAAAATATTTTTATTGAAAATATACCCGTATCTGTTTGAAAATCAGATACGGGATTTTTGTTTTATAAAACTAAGCCCCCCCTATGTTGGAAAGATACTTAGTTGCATTTCTCGTTTGTAAGATTCATTCTTTTCCCTCCAGGTTTTTTCCGGGTCATTGAGGAAACTATATAAGTTGATGTAACTCATAAGTTGTCCACGT
>Ga0316605_10000757_pt1 | contig 20377 bp, 14 predicted proteins | sample OWC_soil_day20_n_FD_207666 | JGI IMG/M metagenome (GOLD analysis project Ga0316605, IMG submission 207666) | Wetland soil microbial communities from Old Woman Creek delta, Ohio, United States - OWC_soil_day20_noCT | ecosystem: Environmental > Terrestrial > Soil > Wetlands | place: USA: Ohio...
GCTCAGCGCCGTTGTGGCAAGGGATTGCCGGGTTTGCAGCATGAGCAGGTTCGCGCTCTCCTCGTTCATGTCTGCATCCGTCAATGCACTCGCCCCCTCCTTCAACGTCGCAATCATCTGATCCGCCCAGTCCGACCGCGTCTGGATGATCGCCAGGCTGGACGACAGTGACGATGCCTCTCCCCGCAGCGTCGAGAGCGCATCGGTCAGCTGACCCAGTGACGTGTTGATCGCCGCTGTCCCTGTTGCCGCATCTGCCCAGCCCGCCGCGTCGGCTACCGCCAAACCCGTCGTCGTGGCATCAAATCCGTCCAGGTCCAACGCGCTCGTCCCGTCCTCGTTGAACTGCACCGTCAGCGTGTTGCCACCCAGCAGGTTCGTCCCGCGGTATCCCGAGTCGCTCGCCATGTTGTCGATCTGGCTCAGCACCTCATTGTACTGCGTCATATACTTGGTCCGCGCTGCCGCGTCACTCGTCGCCAGAGCTGCCTGTCCTATGCTCTTCGCCGACTCGATCAGCGTCGTGATCGACTCGATCCCGCTGTTGGCACTCTGCACCGTCTGGATCGCCTCCCCCATGCTGTCTTTCCGCGCTGCAAGATCGTTCGCACGGTTGAGGTGTGACTGTGCTGCAAAGTAACTCGTCGGGTTATCCAGCGGACTGTTGACCTTCTTCCCGGTCGCAAGCCGTTCCTGGGTGCGCCCCAGCAACTTCACCGTGTTCTGCAGACTCAGCAAGTTCGCCCGCATCGCGGAGGTCAGGGAAACGTCCTGTGCCATGCTGCCATCCCCTTTCTAGGAATGTAATCGTTTTTTCACGGGCCCTTACCGAGGCCTTCGTCATTACTACTATCGGCAGAACCGGAGAATTCTTCAGCAGGAAGCAGGTTGCCGCTCCCTTCCCGACTGGCTGTTGCCCGGCGAAATCCACCTTTTGACTACATTATCGGCAGAAGTGCAGCGGAGTTTAGAAGTGCAGCCGAGTTTCGAGTTTAGGAGGATAAAACACCATCGCCTCCTCCCGGCCCATCCCACCGCAGGCAGAGAAGAGGCGATAGTGCAAATGAAGTTCTTTCGACCCCGCGGGGTGATTACAGCCGGCCCCCGGGATCTGTCACGGAAGCGATGCCCGCGCCGGTGGATGCACACGGGAACATCAGCACCAAGCAAAGGAGGACTGACGATGCCGGCACCGCTGGAAACAAATGCAACGACCATGCCACATGAACAGCGTGGTGCACTGTGGAAAATACGGCGGTTATCCACGGTCCCGCAGGAATGCCAACTCTTGTGGGACGATCCGGGTGCGGGATATTCGACAGCAGGTGAGAAATCAGGGGAGGTACATGTATACAAGCCAGTAGAGAAGAGGTATCGCGAGTCCGAGACCCACAAGCCAGGCACCCCGCCCGGTGATGCCCGTCTTGCCTTTCAGAACAAACATGCCGGTTATCGCGACCACAATCAGGCTCGCGGCATACAGATCCGCGATATATGTCCAGACCCTCTTCGGAGCGTTCAGATGCAGCTGGTTGAATTCAAAGAGGACTCTGCGCGGGCGGACTTCTTCAACGAGGACTTTGCCGGTGGGGATATCGATGGAGTATGTGAGGCGTGTGTAGAAGAGCTGAAGGGTTTCCGGGTCGGGTCGAAAGGTGTTGGCCGGTTCATCAGTCAGGCGGAGGCGCTCCCGCGCCTCCCTGACAAGTTCATCGCGCGTTTCCCCCGCCAGCGGCCCGATTTCCAGAGCCCGTTTCTCCACGGCATAGCTCGGATTCCAGTCGGCCGTATGATTGACTGCAATACCCGAAACGCCGTAGACCAGGGTCAGTGCCACGACGAGATAGCCGATATCCCGGTGGAGGATGTTGTTCCACTTCCTCCATTTGACCTTCCGCGGAGGAGACGGAGATGCGGTGCGGTCCACGGCCACTATTTGATCACCGCGCCTTCACCCATGATGCGCACAACGGTCTTGGGGCCCTTGACAGTGGACGGGTCGAATGTGGTCCCCTGTTCCTCGGCCTTGTGTTCCCCCTGCTTGATGAGATCTTCTGCAGAATATGTCTTGGCGGAAACAATGCCTTCTGCTACCGCGTTTTTGCCTTTGGCGTCAAGAGGGAATACGATCACCCCGTCGTCAACTTTAAATTGAATGCTCTCGAACTCCTTGTCGCTCGACAGCGTGATCCAGCATCCGCGCTTCTTGCACACTTCCACGACAGCTCCTTCCACCCGGACTTTTTTCCCGTTGTATTTCGCGGGATCGGCGAGGATCTCTGACACCTTCGTTGTCTCCTTGAGCGTCAGCGCCTTGCCGTAGTTTTTGGGGCTTCCTGCAACAGCGATGGCAGCGGAACACCAGAGCACAGCGACAATCGTCAACACGAACCTCATACTTCCCTCCTTAGAAACTGTTGTCATTCAATAAACATTGGGCGATGTGTTTCTGTGGACGCTGCAGGGTTCGAACCTGCGACCTTCGCCTTGTAAGGGCGACGCTCTGAACCAGCTGAGCTAAGCGTCCGGAAGCATTGTCTGCCCTCCCCGACCGTGGCCGCACTCGCACGCGGTGCCCGGCACATCATGAGCACCATTCCCTATCCGGCCGAAACGCGGTAGCCCGGCCGACGCGCCACGATCGCTCGGGGGGTATAACATACGATACCTTCGACTTAAGTACAAGCCCCCCGGTCCGGGTCACCGCGGATAGGCAAGCGTGACGGAAAGGTCATCCATTACCACGAGTGGTGTTCCGTCCGCGCGATGATCTCGTCCTGCAGCGTCTTTCCCAGATCGCAGAAGTAGTCGCTGTATCCCGCCACCCTCACGATCAGGTCGCGGTGCTGTTCAGGATGTTGCTGAGCGGCGCGCAGTGTTGCAGCATCGATGACGTTGAACTGGATATGGTGGCCGCCCATGGTGAAATAGGAGCGCACCAGCCGTGTCAGATCCTCGATGCCCTCCTCTCCCGCGAGGAGATCAGGCGTGAATTTCTGGTTGAGCAGTGTCCCGCCGGTTCGCGCGTGGTCCATTTTCGCGGCCGAGCGCAGCACGGCCGTCGGCCCTGTCCGATCCGCTCCCTGCACCGGTGAAATCCCTTCAGAAACGGGCACGCCGCTCAGACGTCCGTCCGGGGTTGCTCCCGTGACTGACCCGAAATAGACATGGCACGTCGTCGGGAGCATCTGAATGCGGTAGACGCCCTGTTTTGTGTTCGGCCGGCCGTTCACGGCTTCGTAGAACATCTCGAAGCCTTCGCGCATCAGATCGTCTGCCCGGTCGTCGTCGTTCCCGTACCGCGGAGTCCGGTTCAGCATCAGCTGATGCAGCCGCTCATTCCCCTCGAAATTCTGCTCCATCGTGCGCATCAGTTCATCCATGTCCACCGCATGCGTCTCAAAGACGTGTGTCCTGACAGCGGAGAAGCAATCGGCCAGCGTGCCGATGCCGACGCCCTGGATGTAGTTTGTGTTGTAGCGCGCGCCGCCATCGGAGTAGTCTCTGCCGTTCCGGATGCAGTCGTCGATGAGGATGGAGAGGAACGGTGTCGGGACATACTGTGCGTAGATACGCTCGATGACATTGTTTCCGCGTATTTTGATGTCGACGAAATGCCGGAGCTGTGTACGATAGGCCTGCAGGAGTTCGCCGAAGGAGCGGAACGATCGAGGGTCGCCTGTGCGCAGCCCGATAGACTTGCCGGAGCGCGGGTCGACTCCGTTGTGCAATGTCACTTCGAAGATCTTCGGGAAATTGAGATAGCCGGTGAGGATGTAGCTTTCTTTCCCGAATGCCCCCGTTTCCACGCAGCCGCTCGTTCCGCCGCACCGGGCATCTTCTATGGATTTCCCCTGCCTGAGCATTTCTTCGACCACGACATCGGCATTGAAGATCGAAGGCTGGCCCCATCCTTTGCGGACAATGCGGAGGGCGCGTTTCAGGAATGCATCGGGATTCTTCCTGCTCAGCTGGATATTCGAACTCGGCTGCACGAGACGCATGTCGTCGATCACGTCCAGCACGAGGTAGGTTACGGCGTTTACGCCGTCGGAGCCGTCCGGACGCATGCCGCCCGAATTGATGTTCGCGAAGTCGGTATACGTTGCGCTTTCGGCGGCCGTCACACCCACTTTGGGGGGCGCCGGCTGATTGTTAAATTTCACCCAGAGGCATTCCAGCAGCTCCCGGGCATGCTCGTCTGTCAGCGTGCCCTTTGCTGTTTCGGCCTGATAGAAAGGAAGAAGGTGCTGATCCAGCCTCCCGGGATTGAAAGAGTCCCACGGATTCAGTTCTGTCACCACGCCGAGATGCATGAACCAGTATGCCTGAAGCGCCTCATGGAAGGTCTGTGGAGCGTGCGCGGGGACTCTCCGGCAGATGGCGGCAAGGTGTGCCAGCTCGCCGTGCCGCTGCGGATTTGTGCATTGACTTGCTTCCCGGTCGAGTGCCAGCGCATGCCGCTCAGCGAAGCGTATCATGGCCTCCGCAGCTATACGCATGCCCCGCAATTCCTCCTGCTTGCTGTACGCCAGGGAATCCTTATAGTAGTCGAGATGCTCCAGCTGAAGATCGATCTCCCGGATGAAATCCATCATGCCGCGGTGATAGATCTTGTCGTCCAGCACTGTGTGGCCGGGAGCGCGCTGCTCCATGAATTCCGTGAAGATCCCCGCCGCATAGGCATCATGCCATGACGGCGTCATCTCCGCAAAGATCTTTTCACGGATTGTCCTGCCCTTCCAGTATGGGATGATTGTCTCGGTGTAGTGTTTCCGCACTTCATCGCTTACGGCATAGGGGATCTTCGGTCGCGTGTCCAGGATCGTGAGGTCCTCAAGCGAGTGACAGCAGATTTCCGGATACGTCGGCGTTGCCCGCGGAGCAGGTCCGCGCTCTCCGACAATGAGTTCGCCAGGACTGATACAGACGGTCTTGTGTTCCATCACATACTTGAACACCAGTGCCCGCATGACCGGCGCCGAATGGAACCCCATTGTGCGGTACGCCTCCGTCACGAGGAGCGCCCGTTCGGCGGAGATATAGGGCTGCGTGGTGCAACTTACCTCGCGCAGTTTCCGGACCCGCTCCGTCATTCTGTCACCCTCCAATCTGTACAGTGTAGCCACGCGCACTCAACGACCGTGCGATCGCCTCAACCCGCTCGCGTGGCAGCGGACGGGCATCTGCCATCCGGGCGCGCATACCCAGGCTCCGGTACTTGGCCGACGCACCGGCATGGTAGGGAAGGAGATGCACCTCCCGAATCGTCTCCAGGCCGGCGAGCAGCTCGGCCAGCGCGTCGATGTTTGCATCGTCATCGTTCACACCCGGAATGAGCGGGAGGCGCACAACCACAGCCGCACCGGCGGATGCCAGGAACCTGAGGTTCTCCAGGATGCGCGTATTGGACACCCCCGTGAATCGTTTGTGCCGCTCTTCGTCCACGAGTTTCACATCAAACAGGAAGAGGTCCGTGGCAGCGCGTATCCGATCCAGATGTTCCGTCGATGTAAGACCGGAAGTCTCCACCGCTGTGTGAACCTCCTGCTCCTTGCATGCCAAAAGCGCTGCAAGCAGGAAGTCGAACTGGAGAAGGGGCTCGCCTCCGGAGAACGTCACTCCCCCTCCTGACTCATCATAGAAAACGCGATCCTTCAGAATTTCCTGGAGGAGATCCCGCACGCTGATGTCCCGTCCGATCCGCTCCTGGGCTTCCGTGTAACATGCATCCGCACACGAGCCGCAGAGCACGCACTGGGCTTCGTCACGCACCACCCGCGTTTCCTCCAGGGCAAGCGCGCGGTGAGGGCACGCATCAACACATTCGCCACAGAGAATGCACCGGTCGACCCTGTATGCCACTTCGATGCCGCGGTGAAGGCCTTCCGGATTGTGGCACCACCAGCATGAAAGAAGGCAGCCCTTCAGAAAGACCGTCGTTCGTATCCCCGGACCGTCATTGACCGCGAACCGCATGACATCGAAGATTGTTCCTGTCACGGACGGCGTATGGTTATGCACGGATGAGCCGTAACGCTGTCTGGGGTCGGGAAAGGTACTCTGCGCCGTCATGTGTCACCACAATCATCTCTTCCACTGTCACAATGCCGTACGATTCAACCGTCAGGCGCGGCTCAATTGTAAAGACCATTCCTTCTTCAAGCGGCACAAAGGGTTTCCGGCCGTATTTTTCCCATGCCGGTGCCAGCAGCGCGGTCCCGTCGTGCGCAAACCTCCCGACCTGATGACCCACCGCATGGGGAAACTCCTCGTAGCCCCGACTGGTGATTGCAGTCCGGGCTGCTGAGTCCACTCCGATGCCTTCAACACCCGGCCGGATGGCAGCACGCGCGCTCTCGATGGCATCACGGATCGTTGCGAATCCCTGCTCGACCTCCACCGGCGCACGCGTCTCTCCCGGGCGCAGGATGTAGTACGTGCGTTGAATGTCTGAGACATATCCCTCAACACGCACACCAAAATCCATGTTCAGAACATGGCCATGTGCGATGGTGCGGCCCGTCGGGCCGTAGTGCGCTCCGGCGGTGTCCGGACCGGAAAAGACAGACGGACATGTGTGCGGGTCCCAGGCAAACCCCAGGTGCCGGCGCTCCACCTCTGTTCGCATGAACGCGGCAACATCGGCTTCACTCATCCCCGGCCGGATACACTGTTCTGCGGCGTCATAGATTTCTTCCGTGTGGCGAATGGCTTCGCGCAACCGTTCAAGTTCAGCGGGGGTCTTTCGCTGGCGAAGGGCGGACAGCAGCCCTTCCGCAGAAACAACACGGTCGGCAAGCCCCGCTTCGCTCAGGTATCCCATCATGGTGAGATACATGCCGTGCGTTATGCCATCACAGATTTCGGAATCCATCGAATAGTTGAGTGCGATCCGGCGAGGCGCAAGCCTGGCCAGTTCTGCCAGCAATGGAGCACGCATTCCTTCGACATAATCCAGCACCCGGTCATAGGCGCCGGTGTCGACCACCATCTGACGGTCGTATTTGCCCACGACGGCCGTCCGGCTGCCATCGCCTCCGAAGATCAACGCACTCTGCCATGTGAGATCTGATGCCACGAGGTACGGAAGGACAGGATCGCCGTTCAGGCTCGTTTCACGAACGAACGTGATCCAGCAATCGATTCCAAACTCCGGAAGGAGCGCCGTAGCCTGCTGGATCTTCTCTCTGATCAGTTCATGGGGCATAGTTGAAGATACGATACGGAGGGGACGGAATCAAAAAGGCACGATCGACACAGGAGAAGAAAGACGCCGGCACGCGGGGCAGAGGCAAAAATTGGCAACATCGCGCGTCTCTCATCCGCACATCCGGACATCCAATGCTGCTAGGCCTTCCAGAGCAAAGCCATCCCGACGAAAATCGTGCTCAGGGCGACGATCTTCTGCGTGCTCATGGCTTCCTTAAAAAAGGCTACGGACAGGCCGGCAATCAGCAGAATGCTTGCCGCGGAGAGAAGCGGATAGGCGACCCCGAGCTCGAGCTTTTCAAGCGACTTGATATAGAGCAGCGTATTGCCGAGACCCAGTGCAAGGGCAACCAGAAAGAGTCCCCCTTTTTCGAGCGTCCAGACAGGCAGTCCTGAAGCATGCTTGAAGAGCACATTTGCCGCAGAATTCAGGACAACGGCGAACGCCAGCAGCAGGTATCCCATACAATACTATCCTTTCTCAACCATGGTTCACTCCGCCTTTGCATCCGCAAGCTGCGGCACGGAAATCCCGAAATGAACGCGAAACAGTGTTCCGTCACCACGCTGGATTTCCAGTTCTCCCTGTAATTGGCGCGTGAGGATGCTGACCAGATGCAGACCCAGGCTTTTCGCCTCCGACGGACGCAGATCTTCAGGGAGCCCGATTCCGTTGTCCTGCACTTCAAGGATGAATGTGCCGTCGCTTTCCTGATGGAGCGACACCGTGATGTGCCCCAGCCGCCCTCCGGGAAAAGCGTGTTTCAGTGCGTTGGTAATGAGCTCATTGACAATGAGTCCGCACGGGATAGCGACATCGATGGGAAGGCGGACTTCTTCAACATCCACATGGTAGGTCACTCCGCCGTGCCCGAATGAATGAAACAGCGACACCACAAGCGACTCGATGTATTCCTTGAATTCGACGCGCGCAAAATCCTCCGACTTGTACAGGCGCTCGTGGATGAGCGCCATGGAGCGAACGCGGGTCTCGCTCTCCATGAACAGCGCCCGGTCGCGCGGATCATTGAGCGCTTCGGCCTGCAGATTCAACAGGCTGGAGATAATCTGGAGGTTATTCTTCACCCGATGGTGAACCTCTTTGAGCAGTATCTCTTTTTCGTGGACTGCCTGCTGCAGCACTCCGGCGGCGTGTTTCTGTTCCGTGATGTCCACGACGATGCCACGGATTCCTGCAGGCCGGTTTTCCGAGAGAATGGCTGCAGTATAGACAAGAGCGGGGAATTCGGTTCCATCGCGGCGCTGCATCTGGTATTCATTGCCGCCGCTCTCATTTCCTTCCAGGACGCGACGCGTGTCCTGCGTGGCACGGACACGATCTCCGGAGCTCACCATATCCAGAATCGAGAATCCCCGGGCAAGATCTTCGGCCCCATAGCCGAATGCCGAAAAGGCGGCGCGGTTGGCAAATGTGATCCGCCCGTCTGCATCGGTTTCGAAGACAGGCTGGGGCAGGAGCTCCGCCATCTGCTGGAATTTGTGTTCGCTTTCCCTCAGCGCCTTCTCTGCCTGGCGCCGGTCGCGGATCTCCTGTTCAAGGCCGGAATGCAGAATCCCGATGTTCTCCGCCATCTCATTGAAGGCGCCACCCAGGATCTCAATCTCGTCAGCCATCGTCTGCGTGTCGACGCGGACCTCCCGCTCCCCTTTCCCAAAACGCTGCACAGCATCGGTCAGACGGCGCATGGGACTTCCGACGATCAGCCAGATAATGAGTCCTGCGGTTGCCGACAGAATCAGGAGCGCCATCGCCAGCCGGAAAAACGATGTTTGCTCGAACAGGCGGAGTGTCGCAAGGATCTCGTCGGACGGCCTCGTGATGACGGCCTTCCACGGCTTTCCGGGCACCTGTGCAAAGATCAGGAGCATCCCGGAATCATCGTCCTCGACGAAACCATCCACATCCTCTGCAAGTCGGGCAAGCGTAAGAGAAGAGAAGTCCTGCCGTGCTGAGCGGCCGATGCGTGCCGTGTCCGTATGCGTGATGTACTGCTGCAGAGTGTCAAGGACAAACCAGTCGTCCAGTCCGTAGAGGGGACTGTCCCGGTTTCCACTCGTGCCCGGCGTGCCACCGGTCAGGACAAGTTCGTGCGTCAGCACGCGGACAAGTTCCAGTTCTCCCTCTGCACGCTGCTCGAAAACAACGGTCTTCAGATTATTGCGGATGAACACTGCTACGATGGCGAGAGGAAGAAGCGAGAGCAGGAGAAACCAGAAGGTGAGCCGGAGGCCCAGGATGCGGCGATACCCGCCGGGAGCCCGGGCCTGCCGGACGGCATCCCTCCACCCATAGCTCCAGAGAGGCGCCCGGAAATGACGGGGGAGGACCAGGAAGACAAGAGACGTCGTGCACGCGGTCAGGATGTACCCAAAGACCCACCCGCCCATCAGTACGACAATTGCTTCGGACAGCGGGAGATTCTGATCCAGGATGGTGGCCGAGAACTCCGGGAACAGCATCCGCACCAGGAGGAGAACCGGAAGCGTACACACAAAAAAATACACTAACAGGACTGCATTCCATCCCAGAAGAAATGCGGGCATGCGCAGGCGATCGTGGACCAGGCGCTTGTATGCCCACCCGATCCAGACGCAGCCCACGACGTGCATGGCGATAGAATAGAGGCGAACCGACGGATCCGGATCACCCAGACCGGAAAGTATTCCAATGATGACCCCTCCCACCGGTCCGGTGAATGCAGCCCCGATGGCGACAAACACTTCCATGGGATCCGCAATGATCCCCGTTCCGGGGAAACGGATGTGCAACCCCGCAAGCATGGTGAACAGCGCTGCCGCACCGAAGGAAACTGCAACCAGGATGATCCGGGGTGTGGCAAGTGCTCGAAGAGTGTTTTGCCGGGATGTGTCCATTTCCTCTTACGCCTGAAGATCGGTCGTCGTTCCTCCGGGTGCCTTCAACCCTTCGCTGATCAGCTTTTCAGTTAACCGGTCGGGATGATGGATCAGTGCAGGCAGGCATTGCGGACAGATATACGTCTCCCGGTGGGCAAGGCGCAGCACGAGCACAGGAAAGTCGATCTCTGAACGGCCACAGCTCAGGCATACTGCTGGCGAAGGAGTCGGCACCATAGGGTCTTTCTGGTTTTGTCAGAAGCGTATCGGCATTTCTGGCGTACCGCATCAGGCCTGTGGTACGCGCGTCACCATGGCCTTCTTACCGAAGATCGCCGCGGTAACTATCCCGGCCAGGACATACTGGACAATGGTCGAGAAGAACCAGGTGATTGCCATTGAATAGGGAATGGCGATCATTCCATAGGTGCCGTAGGCCATACCAATTCCCATCCAGATGCCGATATAGAGTCCGTACCGGATTCCCTCCATAATGCCCTTCCCCTCATACCCGCGCGAGAAGACAAGAACAAAGAAGAAAGCCCCCACGACCATGATCACGTAGAACACCCACATGAGAGACATCATGTCGGGGCGCCATAGGTCCTTTGTGGCCTCGTACGAAGACGCCAGCAAGACGCCATCCACGAGATAACCCAGAACGAAGAAGAGGACCACGACCGCGACGAAGCTGATCCAGCCTTGCTTATTCATAGTCGCCTCTGCGATTGTTGAAAGGATGTGGTGGGTTAGGAGGAACCCGAGAAGTATACAACTTCCAATTCTCATTCGCAAATAGGCAGAGACGAATCGCAATTGCCGGAAAGAGCACAAAATCCGGCCGGTTTGGCCAAAACCCCGCTTCATTCTACCCGTATACACTGGTAGATCTGTGCCGACACGAAACCCTGGACAAAGGGCGAGGAACGGGAATGAACATGCGAAGCGACAATTCTTATATGTCGGCAGCAAGGCAATCCGTCCGGGTTGCGCTCTTTAACGGCACACTGCGACCTGGGCATGACGGTGTCACCCGGGTGTTGTACAAGCTTCTGGATCATCTTCTGCTTGCGGGAACGCCCGTCGAGTGCTTTTCGGCCATCGTCCCGGAGGACAATGCACAGCCGGTTCCCATGCACCTTGTGCCGTCGGTCCGTTTTCCGTTGTATCCCGACTATCGACTGGCCCTTCCAGGGTGGAATGCATTCGCCCGTGCCCTGCGTCAGTTTTCTCCCACAGTCATTCACGTCAACAGTCCCTGCTCACTCGGCTGTGCCGCGGTGCGGTACGGACAGCATTTCGGGATCCCCGTTGTTGCCACGTATCACACGCATTTCCCGAAATACGCCACGTACTACAAACTGCCCGCCCTGGAGCCATGCGGTTGGAACTACCTTCGTTCTCTTTACAATGGGTGCGAACGGGTATACGTCCCCTCCCGTCCAATCCTGAATGAGCTCGCCGCGCAGGGGATTCACAATCTCGAATGGCTCCCCCACGGTGTCGACGCAGAGGTATTTCATCCCCGGCATCGTTCCGACGGGTGGCGCCGGGCGCACGGACTCGAAGACAAAACCGTCGTCCTGTTTGCCGGAAGGTTGGTCTGGGAAAAGGATCTGCGGACGCTCGTTGATGCCTGGACCATTCTCCGCACGCGCCATCGCGACGCAGCACTCGTGCTTGCAGGAGACGGCCCTGCCCGCGCTGAACTCGCCGCACTGCTCCCTGATGCACTCTTCCTCGGACACCTGAGCGGAGAAGATTTGACGACGGCCTTTGCCTCATCCGAGATCTTTCTCTTCCCCTCGACGACGGAAACATTCGGCAATGTCATCCTTGAAGCCATGGCGTCGGGAGTGGTTCCGGTCTGTGCCGATGCAGGAGGCGCTGCGGACCTCATTGAGCACGGCACGACAGGCCGGCTCTTCCGGCCCAGGGATGCTGAAGACTGCGCTCATCAGACATCCCTTCTCCTCAGCCAGCCGTCAGTACGCGACGCATATGGTTTGCGAGCACTTGCACGAGCCCGCATGCAGTCGTGGGGAAGCGTTTTCTCACGCCTGATGGAGAGTTACTGCGTTACTGTTGCATCAGGGTTTTCACGGACCTCGTCCCGGCATCGCCGGGCCGCGTAGGCTCCCCGGCTCGCAGAGCCGCCGTAACCTCTTCAGCCCGCAGAGCCGCCGTAACTTCTTCAGCTCGCAGAGGCGCCGTAACCTCTTCAGCCCGCAGAGGCGCTGTAACCTCTTCAGCCCGCAGAGCCGCCGTAGCTCTTCAGCTCGGAGGCCCCCGTAGCTCTTCAGCTCGGAGGGCCCCGTTACGGTGCCAGCTCACCGGGCCACCCCGGCGCGATCAGCATGTTGCTCTCCCCCCTTCTGGCAAACCTCTCGTCGCGTACACGTCAATCGCCCTCTCTGGCAAACTCTTTCTTTCAATCCGGAATTCATGTAGATTATTGGGAACCCTTTCAAGAGGTCGAGTGCAATGAGTAGACGGAAGCATACGCGAGTGTGTAGAGTAATCGTTCTTCTGATAGTGCTCGGCACCCTTGCGGTGCCGGTTCACACCCGCGCTGCTGATCCCGGATCGATTGACTGGGCGCTGGTCCACGAGATTACCAACCGCGGCATTGACCGGTTCTACCGCCTTGAGACCGATGCGGCCATACAGCGGTTCGATTCGGTTGCGCGGATGGCTCCGGAAGATCCGCGTGGATATTTCTTCAAGAGCATCGTCCACTTCTCTCTGTATGCGCTTGAACGCGACAAGAGACACTTCGATGCGTTCATGAAACAGTCAGACTATGTGATCTCTGTGTGCGAGCAGTTGCTGGAGAACAACGAACACGATGCGATGGCGAAGTTCTATCTTGGCGGCATCTATGGCTATCGCGGGATGCTATGGCAGACGGAGGGGTCGCTCGTCAAGGCTGTCACGGAAGGACGCAAGGGATATCTTTACCTGGAAGAAGCTGTTGAGGAGAGACCTGATCTGTACGACGCCCACATGGGATTCGGCCTGTTCCGCTATCTCGTGGCAAAAGCGCCGCGGTCGCTGCACTGGATGATGAAGCTGCTCGGCATCACGCCGGACCGCGAAGGTGGGCTGCAAATGCTCAAGACTGCTGCCGAGAAGGGCATCTACACGCGCAACGAAGCCCGGCTGTATCTTGCACAATTCCTGTTCAGCGAGCACCGGCAGGACGAAGCCTTCGCCTATATCAACCAGCTCTGTACTGAATATCCCGAGAATTCCCTTTTCCTGATGCTCAGGGCCAGCTGGTACCAGCGCACGGGCCAGCTGGATGAGGCCATGGCCGATGCCCTGAAAGCTATGGAGCGAAATTCACGCAGACCGATCCGGTTTGTCGAGAACATCCTTCATAGCACACTGGGCAGTATCTACTATTCACGGAATGACTTTGCGAACTCACAAAAACACTATGCGTTGTATTCCGACTCCGGCCAGAACAGCCAGAGTGCCTGGAGCCGGACATGGTACCGGATCGGTGTTGCGCATGAGCTGAACGGAGATCGGAATGCTGCAGTGGCAGCGTTCGCGCGTGCCCGGAAGGACAACGAGATGTGGGGGCCGATGGCAGCCTACTACTACCGGCGCGCCCAGTACAGCCTGCGCCATCCGATCTCCGGGGCTGAAGCGGACATCATCCGCGCCGAGAACGAGATGAATGTCAAAGCATACGACTCCGCCTTCAGGCTCTATACCGCAGCGGTCGCATCATCGGGAAACGATATCGAAATCCGCTCGAGGGCTCTTCTCGGTCTGATGCAGCTCCAATACGAACTCAAACGCTACCAGGACGTTGAGGAGACGTCCAAACAATTGCTGGCACTCCGGCCTGCGGAGGAGAGATGGGTTCTCCCCCACGGATACTTCACGCTCGGCCAGGCCTACGCACAGACGGGACGAAGTGCAGAGGCACGAAAGGCGTTCGAAATGGTGGATGAGTTCGACGATTACGATTACCAGGACCGGCTTGAATCACGTGTAGAGGATGCGCTGGAAAAGCTGGAAAAGGCCGGGGAATGAAGCCGCCGGGACTGTACTGGATGCCCACAGGCGACGGGATGTGCTGTACACACGAGGTGCGCAGGCGTTCTTAGCACCAACAGGTTGTGGTTGAATCCGCGGAGACAGTTGGCTGGTCTATGAACTACGTACCGGGAGCTCCCGGTTCTGCCTTGCGCCGCTCGTACGTGAACGTGTAGCGCTGGAAGACGCCCGAAGAGAAACTCCAGACGATCTCACGCAAACAGTCTTCCCCGTCATAGGTGTACTGAAGCTCCGCCGTTGAACCGTCACTCCCCCTGAAGCTTCCCCTCAGCAGCCTCCGGTGATCATCCGAGACAAAGCTCACGACTCCGGAAATCCAGCCATCAACATTCTGGTACACCGCCTTGCGGAGGGTACCATCCGGGTTGTAGATGTACGATTCCACGGATTCGATCGCACCGTCACTTTCCTGTACTCGCAGGATGAGGCGGCGCAGCCCGTCGTAGGTGTACGAAGAGTGTCTCTCACTCCCGTCACCCGTTTTACGTACAGAACGAACAAGGCGGCCGTCGGTGTCGTAGGTGTACGTGGTAACTGAGGAAAAACCATCGGACCGCCGGAACTCTTTCTGCTGAAGCGATCCGTCTCTGGCGTACACGTAGGTTGATGGGCCTCCCTTCTCGTTGTTGAACGTGTAGTCTTCAGCGATGACCCGCGCCTTGCAGGTATTCGTGATGAAAGGATTCGGCATTCCCCATATCCTGCAGGTGGTCGGCGTATACTCGTACGTTAGCGTCTGTTTCCACCCTTCCGCAAACGTCCAGGTTTCGCGTGCGAGGTTCCCTGGACCATCGTACTCGTAGGAAACGTGGCCGACAGTATCAACATCGTTCAAGAGCACAGCCGAACGAAGGAGTCCCTGCCCGTCATAATTGTAGACGACATCAGCATCCAGCCACCCCTTGTGGCGTGTGAACCTGGCCCGGACTCGCCTGCCATTCTGGTCATAGGTGTAGGCTGCAGTCCCCCGCACCCTGTCGGAACGGCAAAACCGTTCCCCGATCCGGTTTCCCCGCTCATCGTATGTGTACACTTCAAGCGAGGTCAGGCTGTCCGATAACTCCCGGAATGCGGTTACCAGATTGCCGCGATGGTCGTGCTGATAGATGTTGACGGAACTTTTCGATCCATCAGAGAGTCTCCATATTCCTCTGCATACGCGGTTGTCATGGTCATAGCTGAAGTCCGTCGCACCCTTCTCACCAAGGGTGTTCTCGTAGAGGAGCCGTGTCAGCCTGTATCCTGCTTGTACCTGTTCCAGAGGTTGCGCACCCGACGGAAGAGTCCACAGGGCAATGAGGCCGGCCAGGACGACGTACATCGGAATCGTTCGCTGGCACGCCCGACCGTGGATTGCTGCCCGCGGGCCGCCGTGAAAGGAATGACTGCATCCACGCGGATCGAGCGATTTCAGAGAGCGCAGAACGTTGTGGTTCATAGGAGGACTCCGGGAAGATGATCAACAATAACGCCTAATCACCCGGACTCGCAACGCTAAGGCGTCTGTCCGCGTCAGGGATGCGACCGGAGACAGTGGGGTCCGACGATTAGCACCGGCCAGATTGCACTTGTCCTTTGATCGTCCGCACGCTATCTTTCCCATGCGGCATCCGCTTAAGCACCCACAACAGGAGCCTCCATGCAACCATCCATGAACGTCGCCCGGCGGCTTGTAGCTGTCTTGTGCGCCCTCGGCACATTTTCACTCGCTTCGGCGCAGACGAGAATCGTGGTCAACGCCGACCTCGGCAAAGATACGATCAGCCGCCATATCTACGGACACTTCTCCGAGCATCTCGGACACTGTATCTACGGCGGATTCTTCGTGGGGGAGGCAAACAGCCAGGTCCCCCATACACGCGGCATCCGGAACGATGTCGTTCAGGCATTGAAGCGGCTCCACATCCCGAACCTCCGGTGGCCGGGCGGATGCTTTGCCGATACGTATCACTGGAAAGACGGCATCGGCCCGCGGGAGAAACGCCCGGCGATCGTCAATACCTGGTGGGGCGGCGTAACAGAGGACAACAGCTTCGGAACGCACGAGTTCCTGGACTTATGTGAACAGCTCGGCGCAGAACCGTACATCTCGGGCAATGTGGGAAGTGGGACCGTGCAGGAACTGACCGATTGGGTGCAATACGTCAACTTTGGCGGCACGGGGCCGATGGCCAACCAGCGAAAGCAGAACGGCAGAATGGAACCGTGGCAGGTGCGTTACTGGGGAATCGGCAATGAGACGTGGGGATGCGGCGGGAACATGACAGCAGAATATTATGCGAACATCTATCGCCTCTATTCTACGTTTGTCTCATCCACGTGGGGCAAGAGCCCGATATTCCGGATCGCCTCGGGCGCAGGGGGTGGCGACTATCACTGGACCGAAGTGCTCATGCGCGACATCCCTCACGGTTTGCTGGAAGGAGTGGCGCTCCATCACTATTCGGCAAACTGGGGCAAGAAGGGATCTGCCACCAGATTCTCGGAGGCAGAATACTTCGACACCATGACGCGTGCCTGGCATATGGAGGAGCTCGTCAAGGGACATGCGACAATCATGGACCGGTATGATCCCAAGAAGAAGATAGCGCTCGTCGTGGACGAGTGGGGAGGATGGTATGACGTTGAACCCGGCACAAACCCCGGCTTCCTGTTCCAGCAGAACACCATGCGCGATGCCGTGCTCGCCGGCCTGACACTCAATATCTTCAACAACCGCTGCGACCGTGTCCGTATGGCCAACCTGGCACAGACGGTCAACGTCCTGCAGGCAGTTGTGCTGACGGATGAGGCGCGGATGCTCACCACGCCAACGTATCACGTCATGGAGATGTACACCCCGCACCACGACGCCGTGCTTTTGCCGGTGAGCGTGAACAGTCCGGAGTATACCTTTGATGGCACCTCCCTTCCGTCATTGTCCGTTTCGGCGTCCCGCGATCGTTCAGACGCGGTGCACATCTCGCTTGTGAACATCGACATCCATGCACCCCGTGAAATCGAAGTGGACGTCCGGGGAGCACGTTTTACATCGGTGAAGGGACGGATCCTCACATCCGCAAAGATCCAGGATCACAATACATTTGATGACCCGGAGAAAGTGAAGCCACAGGAGTTTAAAGGAGCGAAGGTGGATGGGTCAAGAGTGCGTCTGGAGATACCGGCAGGTTCGGTGGTCGTGCTGTCGCTGAAGTGAGATGTTGTGTTGGCTGAGAGGATCCAGGGGGGCCGCTGGCCCTGAGAAAGCCGGCCAATCCGGGCTAAACAGTTTGGCTCTATTGGGGCAGCTGGCGGCAACCCTGACCCTGATCTGGGCCTTGACTTCTCGAGCCGGAGCGGGGTTAGTTCATGCCCGCTTTGGACATACGATGGAAGTGTGCTTTCTGTTTTCCCGGTCCATCGGCGTATTCGATCACGAGAACCAGAAACTCGGCAGCTGAGACGGATTCATCCAATCCTTCCAGCATTTCCCGGCTGTCGAGTCCCCCCTCTACGATATAGTCCTGAATTTCGGACATGCCCCACCATTCCCACTCGAGTCCCTGTTCTGGCAGAAAGACGAGTGCACCGAGTTCACCGGTCTCGTTCCGTCCTTTCTTCCAGAGATTGCAGTAGTGGGAGAAGTTTGCGTAGAGGTGAGATATAATAGAGGCGTGTGTCATACACAACTGCCTCCGGATGATCTGGAGGCGAGTGTTTTCACCGCGTTGAACCCGGGTGATCGTGCTGCTCGAAGCCATGACAACAACCAGAGCGGGAGACGGGACTCGAACCCGCGACGTCCAGCTTGGGAAGCTGGCATTCTACCACTGAATTACTCCCGCAGCACTCACATGCAAATATACCGCGTTCTCGTCTGAAATGCAACGCTTCCAAGTGTTCGGCGCAGACGAACAGAATGATGGCAATCACAAAAAAGGGGGACGACCTGGAATCGTCACCCTTCAAAATCCTTCAAGACACAGACTATTGAGGAGTCTGGCCGCAGCCGTCCTGACAGATCCAGTCGCACCAAGTCCATGGTCCTTCGGGACCAGACCGGTCATGCCCCTGCTACCGGACCAAGACCATGCTTCTGGTCTGGACGAAGCTCCCCGCACTCAACCTGTAGTGGTACAATCCGCTCGAGAGGCCGGAAGCATCAAACCTGACCTCGTGCACTCCTGCCTCCATCGTGCCGTCCACAACCACTGACACCTGCTGTCCAAGCATATCGTAGACGGTCACGCTCACGTGTGATGCGTGCGGCAATTCATACGCGATGGTTGTTGCCGGATTGAACGGATTGGGGTAGTTCTGTCGCAACGCGTAGGCTCGGGGGGCCAATGGATCCGGATCCGCCGACGTGGATGTAACAGTGAACGTCCCCTCTTCGGAAAATGGAGAACCGGCAAACTGGTTGTCAACAGCCTGCACTCTCCAATAGTACGTCCCTGGCGAGAGAGTCCTCAGTATTGCCTCGGTACGTGCTCCCTGGCTTCCAGATTTGGGCATTCTCCGGTAACCGGATTGCGGGTCGGAAAGGGGTGATACGACGTCGAACTTCCCAGGCGCCGTTCCGACCATGACGTTGTAGGTGATTGCCTTCTGATCGGTCTCGTCATCCGTCGAGGCCTTCCAACTGAGCGTTGCCTGTTGCGCATTGATCTTTGTGGCAAGTCCCTGCGGAGTGGCGGGAGAGGAGTTCCCCGCCACGACGGCAACATTCTTGTACAGCATCGTCACCGGTTTGAGATCAGTACCGTATGTTGGGTGCGTTCTCTCAGCAGTAGCGCCGGTGACAAGGAGATCCAGCCGCCCGTCCCCGTCATAATCCCCCCAGTCGAGTGACCCGAACCAGGTTCCGACGAGTTTTGCCCCCGTATCGGTAAACGTGCTATCCCCATTGTTGTGGTAGATCTTCGTGGTCATATTCGTACCGGTGTAAAAATGCTCCCCGCCGGAGATGGCGATATCCATGTACCCATCGTTGTCATAATCGCCGGCAGCAGCAGCGCTGACGTGGACTGGCTTCAACGTTGTCTGGATTTCTGTAAATGATCCATCCTGATTGTTGCGGTACAACGCAGCCACAGGAACGCCGCCACTGCCTGAACCGGTCACAAGAAGATCGACAAAGCCATCATTGTCGAAATCAAACCAGATCACACCTCCCGAGTTTACCGCGCGGAATGTCCCTCCTCCACGGAGAGGACTGTACACCTCATCGAAACCGATGACACCGCGGGACATTGCGTTGTGATACAGGCGTGTCTGGACTCCATATCCGTACCCGGTGATGAAGACATCCATGTAGCCGTCGTGGTCGTAGTCAGCCCACGCAATGGAACTTCCCCATACACCCGGGAGGTTCGAAGGGACTTCGTAGAACTGGCCGTTAATGACACGATACAGTTTTGTGTAGAACGAGTTCCCCCGATCCGGTGAACCCGAGATGAGGAGGTCAAGGTGGCCATCATTGTCAGAATCGACCCAGGTCACGGAGCCTCCGTTGAGGCCCATAATGCGGGCATTCATATCAACGAAGTCCCCGCCGTTGTTCGTATACACCTTCGATAACGGCTGTGTATTGAGTGTGTCGGTTGTCCCTTCAATGGCGAAGTCCACATCCCCATCATTGTCAATATCTGCCCAGGAAAGCCCGTGCTCTGAGACCAGCGGGCAAATGCCTGCCTGGAGATTCGAAAAACCCTGGCCATCGTTCCGGTAGATTCCGGAAACAGGGCCGAGTTCACTCATCCCTGCCATGAGGATGTCGAGACGGCCATCGTTGTTGTAGTCGAACCACACGGCATTCCCCGCAACGACGCCGGGGATCGGAAGATTCTGGGGAATCCAGGCTATGCTGTCCAGAAGCACATTCCGGGTTTTTCTGTGATCACCGGAGACGCCTGGCGCAGGGAGAAGCAGCATCGGAACGAAGAGAATGACCAGGAACGGAATGAGATTAGTTCGAGGACGGTTCATACACGATGACCTCATTTTATCCGTTTGACATAGATATGGTGCATCTCTCTTTTAGTGTATGGCTAATTACTAAGACATGCAATCGAGTCTGGATGCCGTTAGTGAGAAACCTAATGCTGGCAAGCTCTTACGCGGGGCATCATGTGATTCAGCGCACAGATATCAGGCATCGTAAGTCATTGCTGACGGCAGACCCGCCGTGTGGGTTGTGTCCGAGCAGACATAGGTGAGCAGCACGTGAATCTCA
>Ga0316605_10000758_pt1 | contig 20365 bp, 16 predicted proteins | sample OWC_soil_day20_n_FD_207666 | JGI IMG/M metagenome (GOLD analysis project Ga0316605, IMG submission 207666) | Wetland soil microbial communities from Old Woman Creek delta, Ohio, United States - OWC_soil_day20_noCT | ecosystem: Environmental > Terrestrial > Soil > Wetlands | place: USA: Ohio...
CGTTGCCGTCGCCGGCATGCATGTGCAGCGCGACAAAGACACGGCCGCGCAACACTTCCTTGTGGATGGCTTCGATGCGCTCGATGATCGGCCGGTAAACGCCGCCGTCGAAAATCTTGCTCAAGCGGGCATGCAGCTCATGTTTCCACGAGGTACGCACCGAGTAATCCTGCAAGCGGTGGAAGAGGCGGGGATTGGCCGCCTTGTTGGTCAGCTCGCCGGCGACCACACCATAGGAAGCAAAGCGCGATTCGGCCTCGGCCAGCGGCAGGTCGAGGTTTTCCAGCAACCACTCCCAGCGCAGGCGCACGGCTTCGACGTAATCGAGCGCAGCCTGCCGGCGGTCGCCGATCAGCACATCCTTGTCGAGGTTGGCATCACCGGCATGCAGCGGCAGTTCGCCCTTGAGGAATTCGGCCAGCGCGTCGCACAGATCCAGCTTGTTCTGCGTGGACAACTCGATATTGATGCGCTCGATGCCGTCGCAGTAATCGCCCATGCGCGGCAGCGGGATGACCACGTCTTCATTGACCTTGAAGGCGTTGGTGTGGCGCGAGATGGCGGCGGTACGCGAACGGTCGAGCCAGAATTTCTTGCGCGTTTCGGCGTCGACCGCAATGAAGCCCTCGGCCGAGCGCAGGTTGCACATGCGGACGACTTCGGAAGCGGCGGCCATCACGGCCTTTTCGTCGTGACCGACGAGATCGCCCAACAGCACCATCTTCGGCCGCCCGTGGCGCTTGGCCTTGGTGGCGTAGCCGACGGCCTTCACATAGCGTTCGTCGAGGTGTTCGAGGCCGGCCAGCTGGACGCCGGACGCCAGCCCGGCACCGCCCGGCTTGAAGTAATCGGTAATTTCGACGATGGCCGGCACGGCTTCGCGCACCTGGCCGAAAAATTCCAGACAGACCGTGCGCGAGACGGGCGGCATCTTGTGCAGCACCCAGCGCGCCGCGACGATGATGCCGTCGGTGCCTTCCTTCTGCACGCCCGGAATGCCGCCGAGGAACTTATCGGTGACGTCCTTGCCCAGCCCGGTCTTGCGACAGGCGGCGCCCGGCATGACCAGAACCTCCTCGCCGAGCAGCTTCTTGCCGGAAGGATCGAAGCGCTTGACGCGGAATTCGACGTTTTCCTGCTCGTGGATCTTGCCGTAGTTGTGATTGACCCGTTCGACTTCCAGCCAGTTGCCGTCCGGATCGACCATCTTCCACCAGGCCAGATTGTCGAGCGCAGTGCCCCACAGCACGGCCTTCTTGCCGCCGGCGTTCATCGCGATGTTGCCGCCGATGCACGAGGCGGAAGCCGAGGTCGGGTCGACGGCGAAGACGCGGCCGGCCAGCGCGGCGGCTTCGGAAACGCGGTCGGTGACGACGCCGGCGCCGGTGCGGATGGTGGCGTAGGGCGTTTCATGGCCGGCCAGGACCAGTTCCTCGACCGGGCCGAGATCGATCAGTTTTTCGGTATTGATGACTGCCGCGTAAGGCGTCAGCGGCACAGCGCCGCCGGTATAACCGGTGCCGCCGCCACGGGCGATGATGGTCAGGCCGGCATCGATACAGCCGCGCACCAGATGCCCGATTTCCTCTTCGGTATCCGGGTAGAGAACGACGAAGGGGTATTCGACGCGCCAGTCGGTGGCGTCGGTGACGTGCGAGACGCGGGCCAGGCCGTCGAAGGCGATGTTGTCGCGGCGGGTGTGCTTGCCGAGGACCTTCAACACCTTGCGGCGCAGATCCCAGGTTTCGCCGAAGCGCTCGGCGAAGCGGTTGACCGCGTCGCGCGCCGCGTCGACCAGACGCTTGACCTTGGCCGAACGCTCCGGATCCTCGCTCTCGGTCGCCGCCCGGCGCTTCTCCACTTCGTTCAGACGATGGTGCAGGGCATTGACCAGGGCATCACGCCGCTCGCGGTTGGCCAGCAGGTCATCTTCCAGATAGGGATTGCGCTGCACGACCCAGATGTCGCCCAGCACCTCGTAGAGCATGCGCGCCGAACGGCCGGTCACCCGTTCGCTGCGCAGTTCGTCGAGCACCGCCCAGTTGTCGGCGCCGAGCAGGCGGATGACGATCTCGCGATCGGAAAAGGATGTGTAGTTGTAGGGGATTTCGCGCAGGCGGGCAGTCATGAGAAGCAGCCAGGGTCCGTCAAAAAGTGGATTTTAGCGTATTGCGGCGCAACACGCGGCTTCGGTAGACCGAGGCAAAGCCCCAAGGTTCAGGCCGGCCTACCAGACGCCGAACTGGACTAGCAGGCCGAGCAAGGCGCAGCCGGCGATGACCCGCATGACACTTTGCCGATAACGAAAGAGGGCCAGGGCAGCGAATAGCGCGATGGCGGCCGACACGGGATCGAACGCCCCGGCAAAACCGCTCGGCCAGAAAACGTGATAGCCGAAAAACAGGGCCAGATTGAGGATCACACCAACCACCGCCGCGGTGATCGCGGTCAGCGGCGCGGTGAATTTCAGGTCGCCGTGGGTCGATTCGACCAGCGGCCCGCCGAGCAGGATGAACACGAAGGAGGGCAGGAAGGTAAACCAGGTGACCAGCAACGCCGCCACCGCCCCGGCCAGGAACGGTCCGTCCGCACCGAACAGGGCCTGCACGGATGCGCTCCGGCTGCCACCGACGAAAGCGACGAAGGCAACGACCATAATCAGTGGCCCCGGCGTCGTTTCGCCGAGCGCCAGGCCGTCGATCATCTGGCTGGCCGTCAGCCAGCCGTAATGAACGACGGCGCCCTGATAGACGTAGGGCAGCACGGCGTAGGCGCCCCCGAAAGTCAGTAGCGCGGCCTTGGTAAAAAACCAGCCCATCTGGGTCAGGGTATGCGACCAACCCAACAGCATCGTCAACGAGATCATCGGCACCAGCCAGAGCACGGCACCGGCGACCGCGACACGCAGCAAACGCAACCAGCGAAACAGGGCGTGCTCCGGCGTTGGCGTATGGTCGTCGAGCAGGACTGGCCCCCGGTTTTTGGCGCTTTCCCGGAGGCGACCGCCGGCAGCAAACCAGGCCGGTCGCCAGCGACCGCCAAGCATCCCCAGCACAGCCGCCGCCCCAACAATGACCGGAAACGGCGTGGCAAAAGTAAAAATGGCGATGAAAGCGGCGGCGGCGATCGCCCACAACCAGCGGTTGGTCAGCGTCCGCCCCCCAATGCGCCAGGCCGCCTGCGCGACAATGGCGGTGACCGCCGGCTTGACGCCGAAAAACAGGCCGGCAACCAGGCTCGTCTGGCCGTAGGCGATGTACAGCCACGACAAGGCAATCAGGATGAACAGTGACGGCAGCACGAACAGCAGGCCGACAACGATGCCACCCCAGGTGCGGTGCATCAGCCAGCCGAGGTAGGTGGCCAGCTGCTGCGCTTCCGGCCCGGGCAGCAGCATGCAGTAATTGAGTGCGTGCAGGAAACGCCCTTCGGACAACCAGCGCCGCTTTTCGACCAGTTCCTGGTGCATGACGGAAATTTGCCCGGCCGGACCGCCAAAACTGATGAAACCCAGCTTGAGCCAGAACCGGAAGGCTTCCCGGAAGGAAACGGGAGCAGACGGGTCGGTATCAGGCATCAGGAACTTACGGCGGCGTGGGCAATCAACCAGTAGCGGGCGAGCTTGCCGGTGGCCATGAACAGGCAGCAGGGCAACCAGTGCAGGCGCAGCCAGCCGGCAGCGACGCACAGCGCATCGCCGACCAGCGGCAGCCACGCCAGCAACAGAAGCGGGCTGCCCCAACGCTGCAACTTGTCCTGATGCGGCAGTTTTTCCAGTTTCTGCCAGCGTGGCAGGTAACGGCCGCACCACCAGGAAATCATGCCCCCGGCGGTATTACCTGCGGTCGACATGGCCAAGGCGGCAAAAACCAAGCCCGGCTCCTGCCGGGTAAATGCATAGAGCGCTACCTCGGAACCACCTGGCAGCAGCGTGGCCGCCAACAGGCTGTAGAGGCCGAGCCCCCACAAGCCATAGGCGGGATCAAATTCCAGCAGACTCAAGTACGAAAGCTGGCGGCGCTCTGCTCCAGCGTACGCGCCACGTCTTCCAGGGCCCGCACCTCGCTCAGCAATCCCCCCGCCTGCTGGCTGTTCGAGTCGGCCGTCTGGGCAATCCGTTCGACCGCCTGGGCGATGGCGTGGCTGGTCGCCCCCTGCTCCTGCGCTGCACTGGCAATTTCCGACGACGCCTCAACCGAACGGCGTCCCGATTCAGCAATGGCTTCCAGCGCGGCCTCGGCTTCGGCAGCCAAACGGGTGGCCTCCTTGGCCTGACTGGCGATCTGCTTGGCATTTTCGGCGGCGCTGGCCGTTCCGGAAGAGGTCGCGGAAACCGTCTGGGCAATCTTCGTGGTGAATTGCGTCGATTTTTCGGCCAGTTTTCGCACTTCATCAGCGACCACCGCAAAACCACGGCCGGCTTCACCGGCGCGGGCGGCTTCGATGGCGGCATTGAGTGCCAGCAAATTGGTCTGGTCGGCCAGTTCGGAAATGGCACCGGCCATGCCGGCGATTTCCTGGGCATTGCCGGCCAACTGGGCCATCAATGCTTCCGCGCTGGCGGTCTCGTCGGCAATCTTGCGCATTTCGGCACTGACCGCTGTCGCCGCCGTCATGCCTTGCTGCGCCAGCTTCAGGGTTTCCCCGGCCGCCGTTTCGGAATGCCGGGTCTGGTCGGCCGTGTGGGTAATGCTGACGGACAATTGTTCGACCGCCGCCGCCAGATCCGAGGCCGAGGAAGACTGTGCTTCAGCGGCCGCCGCCACCGACTGCGCGGCACGTTCGAGAGATTCCGCCGACGCAAAGGCCGTCGTCGAGGAGCGGGCAATGCCGCGAATCAGGCCCCCGATATTTTCCCGGGCCGCGTTGGCTTCAGCGGCAATGACCCCGATTTCGCAATGTGCCGGGGGAATCGCCTGTGAGAAATCCCCTGCGCCCATGCGCCGCACGCCTTCAGCCACCGGCATCACCCCGGCCAGGCCCCGATTGGCCGCAACCCAGGCGACCACCGCGCAAAGCATGGCGCCCAGCAGACAGGCAATGGCCAGCTGCCAACGCAGGGAAGAAGCATTCTTGTTGTATTCGTCAATCCACGTACCACCGGCCACCGTCCAGCCCCAAGCCGGCGAACGTTTGAAGACGACGATTTTTTCACGCTGCGTGCCGCTTTCGTCTTCATAGGGATAGATGATCGTTCCCTCAGCCTTGGCTGACATTTCGGTTGCCAACATCAACAGAGGCCCCTTAACTTCCCGGGTGTTTTTGCCCTCAAGTTTGGGGTGCAGGGTGAAATGGCTGTCTTCAAGGTTCTTCTCGACCTTGACGGCGTAGGGATAGCCGCTATCGCCAAATTTCATGCCTTTCAAGGTATCGCTCAGACGTGCCATGTCATCGCTGACATTGGTCCGTACCGACCACGCACCAACCACCTTGCCCTGGGCGTTCTTGATCGGAAGGAAGGCGCTGACAAAGTACTTGCCGCTCCGCTGCACGACACCGGACCATTCATTCCCCTCCAGCACAGTCCTGGTTTCCGGTGCGTCGGCCGCGATCGGCTTGCCCACCATGCTCTTGCCGTCCTTGTCCTTGAGCAGGGTGGCAACCCGAACCATCTCCCCCTTGTCGTTAAACAGCAGCAGGGCCGGCTCGGCAGTCAGGATTTCCTTCCAACGGGACAGCAGCTTTTCGTTGCCATTCACCGCTTCCCCCCCGACCCGGTACACCGGCAAGCCGAAGGCATCCTTCTCACCGGTCGCATCAGCGGATTTCAGGGTGTCACCGAGCATGGTCTTCAATACACCCAGGCGCTTCATACCGGCAGCCTGGTGCGTCTTCGCCGTCAATTCGAGCAAGTCGACCACCGCCGACACCTGGCCGCGAGCCGACTCTTCGGCGCTCATGCGCTCAGCACGGGAAAAGGTAAACAACGAGAAAATCGCAACGACGGCAAAAGCCAGACCGCAAGCTATGGCGACAGTAACTGCAACACGGGTGGCAAGCTTGCCTGTATGCATCGAATACCTCAGTTATTTGTTTTGAGACGTCAATTCTGATCCTGCCACCAAGCTGTTGCAACGACCCAAAGAGACAAACACCGCTCCAAGCTGCTAGATTTCGTCTTTTACCCGGCAGGAAATCATCATGCACGCAGTTCCCGACTATCTTGAAAAGGTTCTCAACGCACAGGTCTACGACGTGGCCATCGAAACGCCGCTCGACCTGGCTGGCAACCTGTCGAGCCGCGTGCATAACAAGATCTGGCTGAAGCGCGACGACATGCAGCCGGTGTTCTCCTTCAAGCTGCGCGGCGCCTACAACAAGATCGCCAGCCTGTCGGCGGAGAAACTCAAGCGCGGCGTCATCTGCGCCTCGGCCGGCAACCACGCCCAGGGTGTCGCCCTGTCGGCGGCCAAGGTCGGCTGCCGGGCGGTCATCGTCATGCCGACCTCGACGCCGGGCATCAAGATCGAAGCGGTCAAGCGGCGCGGCGGCGAAGTGGTGCTGTTCGGCGACTCCTTCGACGAAGCCTATGCCCACGCCCTCGAACTGGAAAAATCTGAGAAGCTGACTTTCGTCCATCCCTTCGACGATCCGGAAGTGATCGCCGGCCAGGGCACCGTGGCCATGGAAATCCTGCGCCAACACTCGCGCCACAACGGGCCGATCCACGCCATCTTCTGCGCCATCGGCGGCGGCGGGCTGGCGGCCGGGGTGGCCGCCTACATCAAGCGCCTGCGCCCGGACATCAAGGTCATCGGCGTCGAGACCTTCGACGCCGACGCGATGAAGCAGTCGCTGGCCGCCGGCAAGCGTGTGCGCCTCGACCAGGTCGGGCTATTCGCCGACGGCACCGCGGTCAAGCTGGTCGGCGAGGAAACCTTCCGCGTCTGCAAGGAATACCTCGACGAGGTCATCCTGGTCGACACCGATGCCATCTGCGCGGCGATCAAGGACGTCTTCGAGGACACCCGTTCCATCCTCGAGCCCTCCGGCGCGCTGGCCGTCGCCGGCGCCAAGGAATACGCCCGCCAGCACAAGCTGAAGGACAAGAACCTGATCGCCGTCACTTCCGGCGCCAACATGAATTTCGACCGCTTGCGCTTCGTCGCCGAGCGCGCCGAATTCGGCGAGCAGCGCGAGGCGGTGTTCGCCGTGACGCTGCCCGAGAAGCCGGGCGCCTACAAGAAATTCCTCGGCCTGATCGGCAAGCGCAACGTCACCGAATTCAACTACCGTTACCACACGGCCAGCGAGGCCCATGTTTTTGTCGGCGTCCAGGTGGTCGACCGCAAGGAATCGCTGAAACTGGTCGACAGCTTGCAAAAGCACGGCTATCCGACGCTCGACCTGACCGACGACGAAATGGCCAAAAACCATATTCGCCACATGGTCGGCGGCCACGCCCCGGCCGTCTGTGAAAAAGGCCTGCATGAGCTGCTCTACCGCTTCGAGTTCCCCGAGCGGCCGGGCGCCCTGATGAATTTCCTGACCCAGATGAGCGCCGGCTGGAACATCAGCCTGTTCCACTACCGCAACCACGGCGCCGACTACGGCCGGGTGCTGGTCGGCATGCAGGTGCCCCCCAACGAAATGACCGAGTTCCGCGGTTTCCTGAAAAACCTCGGTTATGCCCACTGGGATGAAAGCGACAACCCGGCCTACAAGCTGTTCCTCGGCTGACGACCGAAAGCTGCCTTGTCCGCTCTTGGTCGGCCCTCGGCGCCGCCTAGCGTGCCGCCACCCACCTCCGGAGATCCATCCATGAAAATCGCCAACAACGTCACCGAACTGGTCGGCAATACGCCGCTGGTCAAGCTCAACCGCGTCAGCGCCGGCTGCGGCGCGACCATTGCCGCCAAGCTGGAATTCTTCAATCCTGGCCACAGCGTCAAGGACCGCATCGCCGTCGCCATGCTCGACGCCGCCATCGCCGCCGGCCGGATCGGCCCGGACACCATCGTGCTGGAGCCGACCTCCGGCAACACCGGCATCGGCCTGGCCATGGTCTGCGCCGCGCGCGGCATCAAGTGCGCCTTCGTCATGCCGGAGACGATGAGCCGCGAACGCAAGCTGCTGTTGAAGGCCTATGGTGCCGAGCTGATCCTGACCCCCGGCCCGGACGGCATGGGCGGCGCGATCAAGAAGGCCGAGGAACTGGCCGCCGCCGACGCCCGCTATTTCGTGCCGCAGCAATTTGAAAACCCGGCCAATCCGGCCGTGCACCGCAGCACCACCGCCGAGGAAATCTGGCGCGACACCGACGGCCAGGTCGACATCTTCGTCGCCGGCGTCGGCACCGGCGGCACCGTCACTGGGGTCGGCGAAGTGCTCAAGGCGAAAAAGCCGGGCGTGCAGATCGTCGCTGTCGAACCCGACGCCTCGCCGGTCCTCTCCGGCGGCCAGAAGGGGCCGCACCCGATCCAGGGCATCGGCGCCGGCTTCGTGCCGGGCGTGCTGAATACCGACGTCTACGACGAGGTGATCCGCGTCAAGAACGACGACGCCTTCACCACCGCCCGCCGCATGGCCACCGAAGAAGGCCTGCTGGTCGGCATCTCGTCCGGTGCGGCGACCTGGGCGGCGCTCGAACTGGCCAAGCGGCCGGAAAACGCCGGCAAGCTGATCGTCGTCGTCATTCCTTCCTTCGGCGAACGCTACCTGTCGACCGCCCTCTACCAGCACCTCGAAGTTTGAGTATTTTCGATACGCCCGTCGACCGGCGCGGCTCCGACGCCATCAAGTGGGGCAAATACGCCGGTCGCGACATCCTTCCGCTGTGGGTAGCGGACATGGATTTCGCCGCGCCGCCGGCGGTGCTCGCCGCGCTGCACCGGCGCGTCGAGCATGGCGTATTCGGCTACGGCGGGCCGTGGCCGGCGCTGACCGAGGCGGTGCTCGCTCACCTCGAAGCCGAATACGAGTGGTCCATCGAGCCGGAATGGATCGTATGGCTGCCCGGGCTGGTCACCGGACTGAATGTCGCCTGCCGGGCGGTCGACGGCGAGGTGCTGACGGCAATGCCGATCTACCCGCCTTTCCTGTCGGCGCCGCATTTTTCCGGGCGCACGCTGCATCGGGCAGCGCTGACGCTGGCCGATGATCGCTGGCAGTGGGACATGGCCGCGCTGGGCACGGCGGCGAGCGCCGCCACCCGCCTGTTCCTGCTCTGCCATCCGCACAACCCGGTCGGCCGTTGCTGGTCGCACGACGAGTTGCTGGCGCTCGCCGCCTTCGCCGAGGCCCGCGACCTGATCGTCTGTTCCGACGAAATCCACTGCGGCCTGGTGCTCGACAACGACAAGAAACACATTCCGTTCGCCAGCCTGTCGCCGGACGCCGCCCAGCGCAGCATCACGCTGCTGGCGCCGTCGAAAACCTTCAACATCCCCGGCCTCGGCTGCGCCCTGGCGGTCATTCCGAATCCGCAATTACGCCAGCGTTTCGAGCACGCCATGCACGGCATCGTGCCGCATGTGAACGTGCTCGGCCTGGCCGCCTGCGAAGCCGCCTACCGCGACGGCCAAGACTGGCACCGCGAATTGATCGCCTACCTGCGCGGCAACCGCGACCGGGTGATCGCTGCGGTCGACGGCGAAAAAGGCGTAAAAATGGCCCCGGTCGAAGCCACTTACCTGGCCTGGATCGACGTGCGCGACCTCGGCCTGACCCGACCGGGCGCCCATTTCGAGGCGCACGGCCTCGGCTTGTCGGACGGCACCGATTTCGGCGCCCCGGGCTGGCTGCGTCTCAATTTCGGCTGCCCGCGCTCGACCCTGGACGAGGCCTTGCGGCGTTTCGCCACCGCCTGTCGCACCACATGAACTCCTACACCCTGGCCCTCTACGCGCTGCTGCTCGCCACCCTTGCCCAGAGCGGGGCCAGTTGGCTGTGCGTCCAACGCTTTCTGTGCCGGGATGCCCCCCGGCTGCACCGTCATGCCTGGCTGGCCTTCGCCTTCAGCGCCATCCTGCTCGCGCTGCTCCACGGCCACTCCCTCGAACTGGCCTTGCGCACCGGCCTCTACGACCTGCGCCAGGCCCTGCTCGGCACGCTGATCGCGGTGTTTTTCGCCCTCGGCAGCTTCGGCCTCAGCCGCCGGTAATCCTGAAGGCACCGGCTTCGGTAACGATCCAGTCGAGCCGCTGGTCGTGCGCCTCGGGCCGGATGCTGTCCACCCGGTTGATCTCGAAACCGACGCCAACAGCCAGCGGGCGAGGGGAGAGCGCCGCCAGCGTGCGGTCGAAATACCCCCCGCCATAGCCCAGCCGGTAGCCGGCTGCGTCGAAACCGTTGAGCGGCAGCAGAATCAGGTCGGGGTGCACAAAATCGCCCGCAGTCGGTGTCGGAATGCCATAGCGATCCGCCGCCAGTACGGTAGCGGCATCCCATGGGCGGAAGGCCAACGGCGCATCCTCGCGCAGCACTACCGGCAAGGCCGCCCGCGCCCCTTGCGCCCGCCAGCCCTCGATCACGGCCCGCACATCCGGTTCGTGTTTGATCGGCCAACAGAAGGCCACGATTTTCGGCAGCGCCAAGGCGGCACTCAAGTGCGCCACGATCCGCGCCGACCACTCGGCATGCTCTGCTTCATCCAGCGCTGTCCGCCGCACCACCATGCTGCGCCGCAAGTTCCGCCGCCAGCCCGTGTTATCCTCGTCATGCATCGTCATGAGTCAAATCTAGCATGAAGTTCCGCCTGCTCCTTCTCGGCCTCGCCGTTTCCTTGCCCCTCTTTGCCCAGGATGCGCGCGACAGCGCCTTCCTGACCGCCCGCGACGCCTTCCGCGCCGGCGACCGCAACAAGCTCGACAAGGCCGCCGCTCAACTCGGCAACCACGAACTCACCCCCTACGTCGAAAACTACCGCCTGCGCATGTTCATGGAACAGGGCGATGCCGCCGGCCTGCGCGCCTTCTTCGAGCGCTACGACAAGAGCTACGTGGCCGAGAAGCTGCGCGCCGACTGGATCCGCTGGCTGGGCAAGCGCTCCACGTGGAATGCCGTGGAAACCGAGTACGCCGGCCTGATCGTCCCCGAAGCGGACGTCACCTGCTATCAGCAGCAGGCCCGCCTCGCCCGCGACGACCGCACGGTCCTCGACGAAGTCGACAAGCAATGGCTGACTCAGCTCGAACCGCCGGAACCGTGCCGCCCCCTGTTCGACGCCCTGGTCGCCAACCAACGTCTGAACGTCGACGATATCTGGGCCCGCGCCCGCCGCCAGATCGAAGTCAATCGCCCGGCCTGGGCCAAGACCACGCTCAACTATTTGCCGGACAGCCAGATGCCCGACGCGCGAGCACTGGACAGCGCCCTCAACAACGCCATGAGCTACCTGGTCAAGCAGCCGACCACCTGGCATAACGGCCGCGCCGGCCGCGAGCTGGCCGCCATTGCCATCCAGCGCCTCGCCACCAACGACCCAAGAACGGCGGCCGGCGAGCTGGAAAAACTGCAAGGCAAAATGCAGGAGTCCGAAAAACAATGGGCCTGGGGCCAGATTGCCCTGCAAGCCGCCAAGCGTCACATCCCGGATGCGGTCGGCTGGTATGCCAAGGCCGGCAAAGCCCCGCTGTCGGACGAAGCCTTGCAGTGGAAAGTCCGTGCCGCGCTACGTGCCCAGGAATGGGGCGTCGTGCACACCGCCATCCTGGCTATGCCGCCCGCCCTGGCCGCGCTGCCCGAATGGATCTACTGGCTCGGCCGGGCCCACAAGGCCGGCGGCCGGACCACGGAAGCCGACGCCCTGTTCGACAAGATCGCCGGCCAGGCCAATTTCTACGGCAATCTCGCGGCGGAGGAACTCGGCCGCACTGTCATGCCGCCACCCACGGCCAAGGCCCCCACGACCGATGAACAAAGGGCAGCCCGCGAAAATCCGGGCATCCGGCGCGCCCTGGCCTTCTTCCGTCTCGACCTGCGCACCGAGGCCGTCAAGGAATGGAACTGGTCGCTACGCGGCATGGACGACCGAGCCCTGCTCGCCGCGGCCAATCTGGCCAAGAGCAACCAGATCTGGGACCGGGCCATCAACACCGCCGACCGCACCAAAAACGAACACGACTACAGCCTGCGCTTCCTCGCCCCTTACGGCGACCACGTTCGCCCGGCCGCCCAGAATCAATCGCTCGACGATGCCTGGGTCTATGGCCTGATGCGCCAGGAAAGCCGCTTCATCACCAGCGCAAAATCGACGGTCGGTGCCTCCGGCCTGATGCAGTTGATGCCGGCCACCGCCAAATGGGTGGCCAGAAAAATCGGCCTGCGCGACTACCACCATGGCCAGGTCAACAACACCGAAACCAACGTCCTGCTCGGCACCAGCTATATGCGCCTGGTCATGGAAAACCTCGACAACCACCCGGTACTGGCTTCCGCCGCCTACAACGCCGGTCCCGGCCGGGCCAAGAAATGGCGCGCCGAACAGCCGCTGGAAGGGGCCATCTACGCCGAAACCATTCCGTTCAGCGAAACCCGCGACTACGTCAAGAAAGTGATGAGCAATGCGGTCTATTACTCGGCACTGTTCACCGGCAAGCCGGATTCGCTGAAGGCCCGCCTCGGCACGGTCGGTGCACGTACGACCGACGCCCCCAAGGACGCCGATTTGCCCTAGTATTCGCCTTTTATCGTTAGCGGTCATCACGACCTCATGGCCTACCAGCCCGTTTCATCCCCTGTTACCCAGCCGCAGGCCACGACCGCAACAGCGACCATCCTGCGCGAATGCCGTGCGCTCTACCTGAAGGAACTGGTCCAGCTACTACGCGAAGGGGAGTCCCTGCCGCCCCGAGCGCTTGATGCATTCAGCGAAACGGTCGGGGCCTATTTCGACGAAATGGTGTCAAGCAATCGCCGGAGTAGCTTCGAGGACGCCAAGGGGCTGACCGCATCGCGCATCTCGCTGGTCGGCGAAACCGACCTCGAACTCGACATCCGTCTCGGCGAATTCACTGCCCGCTTGCAGGAAACCACCGGTGGCGACCTCTGGCGGGTGTACCTGCGGTTCATGACCCTGCTCGACCGCCCGGACATGAATAGCGCCGACAATCCGGTCGGACCACGCGGCATCGCCCAGGGACTGACCCGGCTTTGTGTCGAACTGGCCGAAAACCACGACATTTTCCTCGACCGCGTCGAACGTCTGGAAAACTACCTGGCCCGCAACCTGACGGTGCTCTACGCGGCAATCAACGATTTGCTTGCCCGCCGCAATGTCGGTTCGGCTCAGCCGGGCATCATCACTGCCACAGACGGCCCGGCCCCAGCGGCAAGCCCGCGCGACGGCACGGCCAATCCGGCTGCTGCCTTGCAGAAAAACCTGCTTGGTCAGTTCCAATCCGCCACGGCCCCCGCCCATGAGGCGGCCGGCAGCGGCAGTGGCGGAGGTGGCGGCGGCCCGCTGGCCAGTTTGTTCACCCAGGCCATGCTGGAACGCCTGCTCAGCCGCCTCGACGAACTGGACAAAAAGGGGCAAACCGGATCGCCGCCGCGCACCCCGCTAAGCGACAGCCCGTCGCTGGAAACGCTGATTCCCGGCCTGTTCGCCGCCAGCGAAGCCCCGCCCGCCGCAGCCTTGCCGCCGCAATCGCTGAAGGCGGCCGAGCTGGGCATCCCGAGCGGCGCTCCCGAAGCAGCGACAATCGACGCGCTGGCCCTGATCTTCGAGACCATCTTCAAGTCCGCGACGCTGCCGGATGCCGTCAAGTCGGCACTGGCCAGCCTGCAGATTCCGACGCTGAAGGCGGCCATGCTCGACACCTCGTTCTTCACCACGGAAGCACATCCGGCCCGTCGCCTGCTCGACCGCCTGGCGCGTGCTGCCATCGGTCTGCCAGTCGATGTACCGTCCACCCATCCGCTGTGCCAATCCATTCAGGAGATCGCCACGCGCTTGCGCCGGGAATTCGCCAGCGATCCACAGATTTTCGAGCGCCTGCTCGGTGAAGTGGAAAACCTGATCGCCGACCGCGATGCCGCCATCGCCCGCGCCGCCACCGACTACCTGCCCCTGCTGCATCGGGCCGACCGGGAAAACAAGCAGAATGCCCAGTGCCGCAAGCTGATCGAGGATTATTGCCAGCGCGACCTGCCGCCGGCCATTGCCGCTTTCCTACGCCAGCACTGGCAAAAAGTCCTGCTCGCGGTCGCCCGGGAGCAAGGCGAGCAAGGCGACGACTGGAAAAAGTACACGACCGTCATCGACGACCTGCTGTGGAGCGTCCAACCGAAGGCCGGCCTGGACGACCGCAAGCAATTGGCCAAGATACTGCCCGCCATGCTCCAGACGCTCAATGCCGGCATGGCGCGCATCGAACTGGCCCAGGAAAGTCGCAGCGCCTTCCTGGATGCCTGCTTTGCCTTGCAGACTGCCGCCCTGCGCGGTGCCACCGGTGAAGCATCCAGCCCGACCACTACGCCGGCCATGGCGGCTACCGAGCAGGATACGATCTGCCTGCGGGAAGTCGAGGCAGACGGCCGCCTGCTCAGGATTCTCGATCTCGATCCGGCCCGCACGCCCTTGCGCCTCCCGCCGACCAAGGTGGGCGACTGGCTGAATTTCGTCGGTGAAGATGGCCTGGTGCTGTGCGGCCGTCTTTGCTACATCAGTCCGGACAGCGGCCAGTCGTTGCTGCTCAACCCGGACTGGCCGCATGCCCGCAGCCTGCATCCGCTACTGCTCGACCGCCAGCTGCAGGAAGGCAAAGCCCGTATCTGCTCCGGCGATTCGCTGTTCAACAGCGCGGCCGAAGAAGCCCTGCAAAATACCGTCCCGCTGTAAAGCCGACCCAAGCCACGCAAACTGCCCCGGCAGTCCGCCCAAAAGGCGCAATTTGCCTTAAAATTCAAGTTTTTCGAATTCAGTTTCCGGGGTTTCACATGGTCATCAAGAAAGTCTTGCTGCTGGGGGGTAGCGGTTTCGTCGGTACCTATATCGCCAACCGCCTGTCGCAACGCGGTTTCGAAGTCACCGTCCCGACCCGTCGGCGCGAACGCACCAAGGCGCTTATCATGCAGCCCAACGTGCTGATGCCGGAAGCCAACATTCATTGCGAAGAGACCCTGGCCGCCCTGATGCAGGGCCAGGACGCGGTAATCAATCTGGTCGGCATCCTGCACAGCCGCGATGTGCAATTTCCGTACAGCCGCGATTTCGCCGAAGCCCACGTCGAACTGCCGAAGAAAATCATCGCCGCCTGCAAGGCCACCGGCGTCCGCCGCCTGGTGCACATGAGCGCGCTGAAGGCCGACCCCAAGGCACCGTCCGAATACCTGGCCTCCAAGGGCGATGGCGAAGCCGTCGTACTGGCTGCGAAGAACGAACTGGATGTCACCGTCTTCCGCCCGTCAGTCATCTTCGGCCTCGGCGACTCCTTCCTGAATACCTTCGCCAGCGCTCTCAAGAAGCTGCCGGTCTTCCCGCTCGGCTTCGGCCATGCCCGCTTCCAGCCGGTGTGGGCCGCCGACGTGGCCGATGCCTTCGTCGATAGCCTGTTCGATGTCGCTACCTACGGCCAGGCCTACGATCTGGTCGGCCCGAAGGTGTACACCCTGCGCGAACTGGTCGACTACACCGCCGAACTGACCCGTAGCCGCGCCCGTATCATCGACCTGTCCGAAGGCTGGGCCTACCTGCAAGCCGGCCTGATGTGGCTGGCCCCGCAACCCATCCTGTCGCCGGACAACCTGCGTTCGATGCAGGTGGACAGCGTCTGCGAAGGCAACTGCAATCCGCCGGCCGGCTGGCAGCCGACCGCCCTGGAAGCCATCGCCCCGACCTACATCGCGCAGAACACGCCGAAGGGCAAGCTCGACAGCTTCCGCTTCCGCGCCGGCCGTTAAGGCGCTTATTCCGCCGATGCAGATCTACCTCGTCGGCGGCGCGGTGCGCGATGAACTGCTCGGGCGGGCCAATGCCGACCACGATTACGTCGTGGTCGGTGCCACTCCCGAGCACATGCTGGCTGAAGGCTTCCGTCCGGTCGGCAAGGATTTCCCGGTTTTCCTCCACCCGAAAACCCAGGACGAATACGCGCTGGCCCGTACCGAGCGCAAGACCGGTCACGGCTACCACGGCTTTGCCTTTCATGCCGCGCCGGACGTCACGCTGGAACAGGATCTGGCCCGCCGCGACCTGACCATCAATGCCATGGCCAAGGCCGCCGACGGCACCCTGATCGACCCTTTCGGCGGTCAACGCGATTTGCAGGCCAAAATCCTGTGCCATGTCGGCCCGGCCTTCGCCGAAGACCCGGTACGCATCCTGCGCATTGCCCGTTTTGCGGCCCGCTTCGCCGATTTCGGCGTGGCGCCGGAAACCATGGCCCTGATGCAGGGCATGGTGACGGCCGGCGAAGTCGATCATCTGGTTCCCGAACGGGTCTGGCAGGAGCTGGCCAAGGGTTTGCTCGAAGAACGGCCGTCGCGCATGTTCGAGGTTCTGCGCGACTGCGGTGCGCTGGCCCGCCTGTTGCCCGAGCTTGACGCACTGTTCGGCATTCCGCAGCGGGCCGATTACCACCCGGAAATCGACTGTGGCATCCATACCCTGATGGTCATCGATCAGGCGGCCCGTCATCGCTTTGCCCTGCCGGTACGCTTTGCCGCGCTGACCCACGACCTCGGCAAGGCCACCACGCCGGCCGACATCCTGCCCCGCCATATCGGCCACGAAGGGCGCAGCGTGCAGCTGACCGAACGCTTGTGTGCCCGCCTCAAGGTGCCCAACGATTGCCGCGACCTGGCGTTACTGATGGCGCGCGATCACGGCAATATCCACCGTTCGGCCGAGCTGCGCCCGGAGACCATCGTCGCCCTGCTCGAAAGAAGCGACGCGCTGCGCCGCCCGGAACGTTTCCGCCAGCTGCTCGAAGCCTGCCGCTGCGACTACACCGGTCGCCTGGGCTGGGAAAATCGCGCCTACACCAGCCCGCAACGTCTGCTCGCCGCATTGGCTGCGGTCAACGCCGTAAATGCCGGAAAAATTGCCGCCGACTGTAGCGACAAGGGGAAGATCCCCGAACGCATCCATGCCGCGCGGATCAATGCCGTTCGCCAGCTATTAGATAATGCGGGTGAGCAACCAGAGCACTAGCGAAAAAATCAGGGTGCTGGCCACCGGGAAAAAGTACTGTTGCCCACGCCAGCGCACCGCCAGGTCGCCCGGCAGTTTGCCGAAGCGAATAAAGCGTGCCAGATGCGGCGTGATGATGCCAAGCAGGAAGATGGCAATCACCAGCGTCAGAATCCACTTCAACATATTCTCTTGCCTTGCGCGGCCAAACCCGCATTTAATCACGCCTCACTCCGACGGACCGAGATGATCGACACCCAAACAATCGATGGACTGGAAGTCTTTTCCTGCCTTCCCGCCAGGAAATCCAAACACCCGCCGGTCCTGTTCATCCACGGCGCATTTGCCGGCGGCTGGATGTGGACGGAAACCTTCATGCCCTTCCTGGCCGACGCCGGCTATGCCTGCCATGCGCTGTCGCTGCGCGGCCACGGCGGCAGCCACGGTCGGGAACATCTCGACTGGCACTCGGTCGCCGATTACGTCGACGATGTCAGCAAGATCGTCGCCTGGCTGGGCGAAACACCGGTCCTCATCGGTCACTCGATGGGCGGTTTCATTGTTCAGAAATATCTCGAACGCCACGCCACACCGGGTGCCGCCCTGGTCTGCTCGGTACCGCCGCAGGGCCTGATCGCCGCCCAGTTCCATCTGATGTTCCAGAAACCGCAGCTGTTCATGGATATCAACCGCATCATGGCCGGCGACTATGCCGACACCACGACGCTACGCGAAGCCCTGTTCGCCGGGGTAGTGGACGAGGAGATGCTGGCCTGCTGGCTGACCCGGATGCAATCCGAATCGCACCGGGCGCTGTGGGACATGTCGATGTTCAGCCTGCCCAACCTGCACGCCATGCACCGCCCGCCAATGCTGATCCTCGGTGCCGAGCAGGATGTGCTGGTGCCGGCCTTTCTGGTTCAGACGACAGCCCAGACCTATGGCCTGCCGGCCCACATTTTCCGCAACATGGGCCACGCGGTGACCCACGAAAAAGAATGGCCGCTGGTTGCGGCCACCTTGCGCGACTGGCTGAGCGAACTCAAGCCCTGACGTCGATACTGTTGCCCAGATTGGGGGGATTGGACGGCTGCGGCAGGGCCTGAATCAATTGCGCCGCGCTTTGTGCCTGCATGTCGATGGCTTTCTTGAGCACCAGCGTACCAACCGCATCGCCCGTCTTGGCTTGCGACAGTGCAGTACTCAGACTTGCTACATTGGCGATATCCATGTTGCCCTACCTGTTGATTGAGATCACTATAACGTCAGTCTAGCTTCTATTTCCCGCAACGCAATGAGCACTTTCGAAAACTCCGAGACTGGTCAGGCCATCAGCCAGGCCATCCGCGCCAAGCAGGAACGCCGCACGGGTGGTGCAAGCAGTCTAAGCGACGATATCGCTGCCCTCGAGGCCTCGCTGCTGGCCGATATTGAAGCCTTCGATCTCGATGCCGCCGAGCGGCAGGCCCGCCAGGAACAGAATGCCGGTTCAGCGGCTGGCATGCCTGATCCGAATCTGGTCTTTCCGGAACTCGTACCAAGCATGCCGGCAGCTCGCCCGGCCGCCAAGAGTGCAACCCCGGCCGCCGCGCCACCGCCGCCCCTGCAGCTAGACGACAGCAACCTGCTCAATCAGCTACGCCAGCAGGCCGAACTCCGGCAACGCCAGTTGCACGCCGAAATGGCTGAACGGACTTCGCTCAATGACGCCATCGACCGCGGGTTAAAACAGGTTTTCTTCTACCTGCATGAGTTCGTCCAGCAACTCAATATCGTCAAACCCGTCATTCCCCGCAGCTACCCGCTGATCGAAAGTTTCGTCATCGACTCGCTTGCCTGGCAGGAAGGTTTTGCCGATTACCGCACCCAGTCGCAAAGTTCGGGAGCAATGGTTGAGCTGGTCAGCTTTTCCTGCCAGCTGGCGGCGCCCGGCAACCTGCGTCTGGAACGCGACGGCCCGGCCGTGGAGCGCTTTAGCAAACTCTTGTTCGACTACGGCCTGCAATTCGACTGCAAGGAATTCAAGAACGAACGCCGCTACGTGGAACGGGCCGAGTTCACCATTCGCTCGCAGCTCGCGATCAGCGCCCGCTGGCGCGCCGACTTCGACAATGCCTGCATCGTCCTCGAAACACGCAATCTGGAACGTTTGGGCAGCAGCATCCACAACCTGCGTCCAGGCGCCATCGACCGTAGCCTGCTCGACGAGTTCGGCCGGCTGGTGCTGGCCCAGCCCAATCGTTTCCGGGAGTTGGCCCGGCGTTAATTCAGACTACAGCCGACGACTCTGATCGCCGCGGGCGAAACCGAGCAGGGCTTCGTCGATCCCCCGACCGATGGCGATGACCTTGAACAACTCACCCATCTCGTGCGGCATCAGCAACTTGTTGACCGCCCCGGCCGCCCGGATGTAATCGGCCGAATCGCTGGGGATGCTTGCCAGCAGTTCGAGGATGCCGCAATTGAGCAGAAATTGCCCCTGGCTGGTGTAACCGAGCAGTTCCAGTCCGGCCGGATGGGCGGCGGCAATAATCGACGTGAAATCGACGTGGACCGTAACATCCTGCAAACCCGGCAAATAAAACGGGTCGGGATGACTGTGGTGGCGGTAATGGCACATCAAGGTACCGCGCGCCCGCTGCTGGTGATAGAACTCACGACGCGGAAAGCCGTAATCGATCAGCAGCAAGGCACCACACGTCAGTCGGCGCCCCCATTCGGCCGCCCAGGCCCGCGCCGCCAGGCCGATTTCACTCTCGAAACCGGGCGGCAGGCTGCCCTGTTCGCCAATTTCTTGGGCAGCGGCCAGCAGTGCACCGCTTGCCGGCCGTTCGGCCCAGCTCAGTTGGCCGTCCGCAGCCAGAGCCACCCCGCGCTCGACGATGTCCGTTTCCCGCCAGGCCACGATATGGGCCGGCATGGCATCGAGTAGTTCGTTACCGATCACCACCCCGGCAAAGCTTTCCGGCAGGCAATCCAGCCATTCGACCCGAGACAGTAGATGAGGCGCTGCCTCGGCCAGGGTATCGCGTTGGCGCTGGCGCAGGTCGGCCGACAGATCGAGAATGCAATAGCGCTCGGGCAAGCAGTCGAGGCGCTCCAGTTCAAGCAACAGGTCGGCAGCCAGGCGACCGGTTCCGGCCCCCACTTCGAGCACGACGGGAAGCGCCGCGCGCATGAGCTGACCAACCTGGCGCGCCAAGGCATGACCGAACAACGGGGTCAAGCCGGGTGCCGTGACGAAATCGCCAGCTGCACCGAACTTGCGGGCACCGGCCGTGTAATAGCCCA
>Ga0316605_10000760_pt1 | contig 20334 bp, 12 predicted proteins | sample OWC_soil_day20_n_FD_207666 | JGI IMG/M metagenome (GOLD analysis project Ga0316605, IMG submission 207666) | Wetland soil microbial communities from Old Woman Creek delta, Ohio, United States - OWC_soil_day20_noCT | ecosystem: Environmental > Terrestrial > Soil > Wetlands | place: USA: Ohio...
TAACATCCCAGCATATGGCAGTCCATTCCACGTCCCAGAATCGTGCTGCCATTTTCCCTGCAACAATAAGATTCTGGAGGTTTTGAAAGCAATCGTTTTCAATTTTTGAGAGGAGAACAGTGACTTTAGAACCGGACTTATTTAGTGCCATTGCAATTGCCTTGTTTCTGTAGATGCAATGATAGCGATTCAATTCGGCGAGAAATTTGCTCAACTTGTATTGCAGTGCTTGGGTCAACTTCTCCAAGCATCTTCTTAATGATGGTTTCCCCGTGGTCAACTTCTACAAATGGACGAAAGGCAGGACACAAATAGCAAGAAACTGGGGGACGCAGCAAGCACTTACGCTTTGACAACTCTGCAGCCATCGCCATTTCTGGTGGTGGTGGACTAAATGCGTCTAGTAGTTGATCAATTCGCGCAGAGGCTGCCCTTTCGAGATGGGGAACAATGCGGGCACCGATGCCAAAGTACACACGTACGTTTTGGGTGTCCGTATGACCAAGAACAAAGGCAAGCTCTGCCTGAGACAAGCCCAAGTCGACCATGTCAGTCGCAAAGGTATATCTCATGCGCCGCGAGTTAAGATGTAACGGTTCGTTCGAAATGGGGCTAATTATTTTGTGGCGTTCCACAAAATTTTTAAGCAAATCGTTATATGAGCCACAACTCATGCTAAGTGCGTAGACCCAATCGTCAGATTTCAATATGGTCGTACTAGGCTTTGTGCGCATGAAAATTGGGCGTAATAAAGTTTCGACCATCTTTTGACCATCATTTTTGCGCAGCTCGACTTTTGACGAAATCGCTCTGTTTGCCCATATGACTTTAGCAATTAGTTGCGCAAGCGGAAGTTCTAAAGGCACTTCGGTCAATCTTGCCCGCAATTTCCCACGCTTCTTAATTTCAGGAAGCTTGATTGTGCCGCCTTCTGAAGCCCCAAAATTCGTGAAATCATCTTCGATTAGCAATCTAAAACTGAGCGGGTTTCGCCCATACGCCAAGCCAAGTGCAACAGCTAGTTGTTCTTGAAGGTGGCTTCTCTTGGTTGAGGTGTCGGATGCAAGTGCAATCTGTAACAACGGCCGCTCAAGCTCGGGGTCAAGAGGGCCGAGAAGCGGATCTTCGCTACGCACCGCTTCTCCTTTAGGGCCACCAGGGATACGAAGGGTGCCCAAGTGAGCGGCAAATTTCGAGCTAAAGCCAATCTCGTACTGGCGGCTAGCCCCCCATTTGTACCAGGCGACAGGAAGCCAAAATCGCCAATAAAGCTGATCTTGCCGAAGTGTAAAACTTAGTTCTTCCATCATGTTGATGAGCGTTTTACGATATGACTCAATATCTTTCGTGCAAATTAACTCTTTATAGGACGGACAGGACATAAGGAACCTCTGAAGCCCGCCCATCGCATGCAACCCAGCACTTGCCGATATTCGTTGGGTACGATTTGCTGCGAATGCAGCAACTGCATACTTCAAAAGGGGGCTTTCTATTCGCCAAGTTTGACATTCTGTACTTGGACCAAGATTAAATAGCCAAGTATCTCCTTGGGTATCCATTTGCTTGCCATCTCGGTCAATTATCGATGATGGAATTGGAATAAGCGCCCCATCATTTATTTGGCGAATAAGATAATCTTGCTGCCAATCTCTGGTTTCCGAGAGATGCTGGGTCTCAATATCAAAAGGGAACGTCTTCATTGCGTGTCTTTAGCTGACTAAAAAGTTGCCTCTGTCGTTGTTGCAAGTGTTTCATTGCTTGTTTTGCACGGCTACGAATTATGTATGGCTCCGAACTTTTGGTAGAGCTGTCTCCGCGTAATTGCATAAGGTGTTGACGGCGGGTTACCTCGTCTATGCCCTGCGCAACCAAGGCGTCTTCAATATCGTTTGAAAATGTGTGTCGCATACTCATTGGTTTGAGGCTCACCGCCGCGTCGGATGGTGCAAAAAGATGATTAGTTAGCGCTCCCCTGGCCTTCTCGACTATCTTTTGTACCGATCTGGAACTCATTGGTGCTCCACGCTGAATACTCAGAAAGACGAATGGAGAGGTCTTGCTTGCACGTGCTTCGAGGATGGGTCGAACATTCTGCAGGTATTCACGTAGGTGTTCCGCAGCAGAAGGGTGATCCAAGGGAAGCACCCTCGCGTTTCGCTTTACGGCTGCGGGGTTCCTTCGAGGATCGTCTTCTGGATGCGGGCGACGCACGACCGATATCGTGGTTGGAAAACCAAATTTAACATCAGGGATACGTAAGCTAAGCGCCTCACCAGGCCTCAGGCCGAGATAGAGCATGCTCTCAAGTAAGGATCGATTTCTAAGTCGTGTTTCCCAGCCCTTGAATGGGTTATTGAGATGATCGGGGTCGAGTAGCTCCGCAAGAGCAGCACTTTCAGTCGAGTCGAGAGAGTTCACCGAATATGAAGTGACAGATTTGGAGGTGGCTAAATCATCGAAGACCCCTTCCATTAATTTGATCCGCTCGATCAGCACAGTACTTTTTCTGTCCGATAGTGGAATCCGTGATTGGGTCTCCAACATCAGATGCAAGCAAAAATTCTTTGCCCGTGCAATTCGAATAGCATGTGTTTCCGGGGCGACGATGCGTTCGGTTTTCTTTGTGTCTGTCCGGAACGAAGTGCGAAGATGTTCAGAGAGGCTATGTAGTTCGACCACAGAGAGCGTGTTGCCAGCGAGCAGGCGACCAATGATACCTTCAGGCTTGATATACATATCCCCCCAATCCAGAAGTAGACAAACGACTTCTGCGACACGGAGGATTGTATTGGGAGCTCTTCCTCTGCAATTTGCAATAAGGAACTCAAGCGCAATATCGACTGGCATTCCTGTCCGAGTATCTATAACCATCGGGAGGCGTTCGCCGGTCTCGTGGACAACGATTTTTGTTTTGTAAAATCCCACTTTCGATAGTCTCGTGGTGCGGCTTAGAAATTCGAGACTTGCCAATTGGCTTTTGTCTCGAGCCATCCAACAATTTTCCCTGTAGCATGAAGTTCAAGCTGGGGTTCGTTGTGTTAACAGTTTATGATTTGCAATCTCACTAGTTCTCATAGCAGAGCAGGGTCGAGAGAGTCGGAGTGATTACATTTTCACAACTTGGGTTTTGATTGTCAATACCCAAGTCGCGGCCAAAGAGAAGTTTTATGGGCAACACAGACAAAACGATTGCATCTCGATTAAAAATTATTATCGGCAGCGAGTCGGTGGCTTCTTTTGCTAAACGGAGCGGCGTTGGTGAGGCTCTGCTGAGGAAATACCTATTGGGTTCGCAACCAAGCGCAGCGAATCTTTTAAGGCTAGCGGATGCTGGTGCGGTCAACGTTGCTTGGTTGATAGACGGACGTCTGCCACAGGTTGCTACGCAAAACACTCCAAATCATGACGGGGAAGAATCATCTGAACCAAAATTACTTACCCGTTACCGGGCTGCAAATGACCTAGAAAGAGATGCCATTGAAAAGCTACTTGAGGCAATTGCGAATCCCGGCGGAATGGCTTGGTATCGCGTAGGCGAAGCAATTTCAAAGATTGCAAACATTTTTCCGAGGAAAAAGTAGGCAAGCATACATTCAAGCGGGGTACGGAAAGGCAGTGCCCTGAAGTATAGCTTTGCCTGGAACGAAAATTGTCTGGCGAGTTGGAGCAAAGGCATCAGCCATCATGGCCAAGAATTTTTCGCAGCGCTCTAGCTTCATTACAAACAAAATCAACGACGTCGCCCGCGTCATCAATTTTCAATTCGGATATATAGGCAAGTAGAACCAAGGTTGCAGGGTGAATTCCCATTACCTGCGAAATTTCGTCCAGCTTGTCCAGAGTCGGGTTCTTGAGCCCTCTCTCCAGAGTGCTCAAGTAAGTCCTGCTGGAAACAACACCAAAATCCTCCTGTGTCAGTTTTCGCTGCTTCCGGATTGCCTTGATGGTTTGGCCAATAGTGTGACGTGGTTTCATTTAGGACTCGCTTTAGAATCCCGTATGAATCCACGACGAACACTATGGTGCCACAATCTATAGTGTTCATATTCTCGCAGCGCAAGCAACGAAATGAATACCCATCAAGACGAATACAGATACTGTCCGGTTCCTGCCATTCCAGAACCGATGCTCAACGAGATAGGACGACTAGCTGTCCACTATGGGCGACTTGTTTCCTACGTTGTCGATTTCATGGCACTTCTTGGGCCTATAAGCGATTCATTTCCCACCACCACATCAAACAAGGAAGCAATCGAAATGTTTCCGAGTGCCGTTGAAAAATTTAAGTGGATGTTTAACGCGGCAGAATGGAAATACTTCAAGAAAGCCATTGATGCGAGCGCAACGGCCCATGAAAACAGAAACCGCTATATTTATGGATGCTGGGGGAGCGGCGAAGGCGGCCACGAATTTATTTATACGGAATATTGCAAAACGGAAGCAGGCAACGTTTCATTGGAGCGCAAAAAATTTACATGTGATGATATCTACAAAATGGCCATGGATTTCTCTCTTTCCTCCATGTGCATCGCAAAGGCACATGGGATAATGTATAAGAAAATTAATGAAATGGGATTGCCTGCCATCAGAAAGCATTTCTCAAAATAATTTGTTCTGCAAATCTAGCGGCGATCGAATATTAGTTTCGAACTTTACAAATTACTCAATAAAAATACGATGATGGGCTTTGGATTTCACACGGTGGCTAGGCCGTGGCGGAACATCCAGAAATTCTACCCATGATTGTCAAATCATTTCAGACCGCTGACTTTTTCGCTCCACGCTTCCTTTCTTGTGATCCGGGTTTGCAGAGACGCGCGCCCACATTGCGTCTTGCAGAATTAAGGCCCAAAGTTTTGGTATCGGCACGGAATGGCACCGATTATTGAAACAAGGCAATCAGCTCCAATTTCTGACCGGTGCAAACAATGGAAACCCAGAAGCCGAGTATCCCTCCGTTACGCCAACACATGATTGACGACATGCGGGTGCGCAAGCTTGGGGACATGACACAACTCGACTAGGTGCGTACTGTGAGCAAATCCGCGAAATACCTTGGCAGTTGACAGATATGGCCGCCATAGAGTTTCTGTGCGACCAACAGTCACACCCGGCCTATTCTAATTGAGATAAACCTGTCAAATTCGCTACGAATACAATGTGTTATACCACTTGCCAGGGGTGGATAATTTTGATTTCATGGCACCTACAATTGAGTTCACCGGCAGGTGCCCCCTTTTTTTAAAACGGGAATCCGAACTGGAGAGCCTATCCAGTTATTTGAGTGGCTGACTGGATGAATCATCCAGTGCTAAAATTAAGCCACGATGATTGCAGCCATTTCTCCGGGATACATCCCGCACTTCTCCGGCCATGAGACCTTCACATTGAGGCAAATGTGGCTAAAAAAGGTCTTCGATCAAAAAACGGAAGCCAACCTGATCAAGAAATCGGTGTTCACCGACGATGCGTCGATTGCGCGGTTCGGCGTCGGCAAAAACATGGTCGCCTCGATGCGGCATTGGGCTCTCGCCACCAACTTGATCAGCGAAGGTCGGTCCGACGATTACGAACTGTCCCTCACCGCGCAAAAGATTTTTTCGAATGATGGCTTAGACCCCTACTCGGAGAACCCGACCACCGCTTGGTTTGTCCATTGGCAGCTCGCCGGATTGGGGAATCGCTCGACGACTTGGTTTTGGCTGTTCAACAAGGTCACGGCGCCAAACTTTACAAAGACCGATCTTGAAAAGCCCTTGACCGACTTTGCGGCAAAATTCAACAACAAGCGCGGCATATCCGCCTCGACCTTAACCCGCGACATCGATACCTGCATCCGCAGCTACGCCCCACGATCCCGCGCCGGCTCACCTGAAGATTTCGCGGAACCCATGCTCGGGGAATTGGGCTTGATTTCGGAAGACCCCAAGGCAACGTTCGCCTTTCGGCGCGGCCCCAAACCCACGCTCAGCGACGGCATGTTCATCTACGCGTTGATCGACTATTGGGAGGCGCTCGACTCCACTGCCAACTCAATGGCATTCGAGTCCATCGTTTACGGTGAGGGATCCCCCGGGCGCGTCTTCAAGCTCGACGAGGAGTCAGTCGCGGAACGGCTGTTCTCGCTGGAAGACTTCACCGGAGGCGTCTTTTCTTGGACGGACACCTCCGGCCTTCGACAAGTGCTAAGAAAGAGTTGGAATAGCTCAGTGTTTCGCAGTTGGATACTGGAGAAGGCATACGCATGAGCAAAGCTGACTCCTCGTTGTTATCCGAACTCGTTCGGATACGAAGCCAATATCAACGCTCCATCCGCTTGGACGTCGATTTTGGGCGCATGGACGCCCTCGACGGCTATGTATGTCATAAGACGGCGGCCGATGTATTAGACACCATGTCCAAGCAAATCTCCGGAAGCAATCAGCGGGCCTTCACTTGGACCGGACCATTTGGCGGCGGCAAATCTTCACTGGCCGTAGCTCTGGCGTCAGCTCTTGGCCAGGATGAGGGTCTGCGCGACAAGGCTCGCGAAGTGTTGCGCTTGAACTCTCACCCGAACTTCGACAAAGCCTTCCCCGTGAACAAAGGCTGGCTCGTCCTTCCGGTCGTCGGCAAGCGGGGATTCGTCTCTGAAGAAATCTCAAAGACTCTAAATCACGCGCTCGACTCAAAGGCTTCTGCCGATTCTGCCACCGAAGTCATCGCTGAACTGTGCGCGGCTGCCTCGGACGACCGACACGACGGAGTCCTCCTCGTCATCGACGAAATGGGGAAATTCCTCGAAGCCGCGGCTTTGGGCCTTGGCAACGACGTCTATTTCTTTCAGGATCTCGCGGAGTCTGCGGCTCGCGCCCAAGGACAGATCGTCGTGGTCGGTATTCTGCACCAATCGTTCCGGCAGTATGCCTCGCGCCTCGGTAGCGAGTCCCGCGACGACTGGGCGAAGATCCAAGGCCGCTACGTGGACATTCCGTTGGTCGCGGCAAGTGACGAGGTTGTGGAGCTAATCGGCCGCGCGGTCGAAACGAATGCTCGTCCGAAATCCAACCGCATCGACGCCAGAACCATCGCTCTGTCGATGGCGGCTCGACGGCCGGCCATCGGCGTGGGAGCCTTTGCCGACAGCCTAGATGCATGCTGGCCATTACACCCCACCATGGCAGCCCTCCTCGGCCCGGTTTCTCGGCGACAGTTTGGCCAAAATGAGCGCAGCATCTTCGGGTTTCTGGGGTCGGTTGAACCGCACGGATTCCGCTCATTCCTGAAAGAGCAGCAACAGTCCAACGAATGCCGGTATCGCCCTGACCATTACTGGGATTACCTCAGGGTCAATCTCGAACCGGCGATCCTCTCCTCCCCCGACGGTCATCGCTGGGCTCAGGCGGCGGATGCGGTTGAGCGGACGGAGGCTCACCATAGCTCGCTTCATTCCGCCTTGATCAAGAGCATCGCAGTCATTGATCTGCTCCGTAGCACTTCCGGCTTAGCCGCCGACGCAGATGTTCTGCGCTCGCTATTTCCCCGAAAACTCGCCCAAGAGGTCGACTCCGCGTTAGAGCAGCTTTCGAAGTGGCGCGTCGCGATCTACAAGAAGCATATTGGAGCGTGGTCGGTCTTCGAAGGCAGCGACTTCGACATCGAAAAAGCCCTTGCCCAAGCGCAATCAACCCTGCCCGGTATCGACTTCTCGGTTCTGACTGGCATCGCCAATCTCTATCCTGCAATCGCCAAGCGGCACTACCACAAGACGGGAACACTTCGTTGGATGGATGTTGCCCTGTGCAGGCTTGAAGACGCGGAGGGGCTCGCCTCCAAGTTTGCCCCCAAGAGGGGGGGGTTTGGCCTTTTCTTGTTGGCGCTTCCATCCAAGGATATCCGCTTGGAATCCGCTCTCGAAGAGTGCGGAAAGATTGCTCGCAGCCGCCCTTGGCCCTTGGCTATCGGGATCCCGCCAAACTACGCGCGGATCGAAGAACTGGGCTTGGAGTTGGTTTGCTTGCAGTCCGTTCAAGGTCGCCCGGAACTGGAAGGCGATCAAGTTGGAAAACGCGAAGTTACCGCCCGTATTTCCGCCGCCCGCTCGGATCTCGAGGAGCAGCTTCGTGCCGCGGTGGCGCGAGCAACTTGGACCTTAGCTGGACGAACTAGCCCTGTCGGAACACCGATTGCCCGTTGTGCCTCAGATCTGGCCGACGACCTTTATCGGGACTCTCCCCGACTTTGGAACGAACTGATCAATCGCGACGCTCCGTCGAGCGCGAGCGTCAAAGCCCGGCGCGACCTGATTCATGCGATGTTGCAAAACGAACACTTGGAGAATCTCGGATTTGAAGGCTTCCCAGCCGAGCGCGGGCTCTATGAGTCCCTTTTGAAGGGAGCGGGACTGCATCGCAAAGATGGGGGTTCGGATATATGGCGTTTGCAGCCCCCGGACGAACTGCACGGAGCAACGCTCATCAGGCTCTGGGATGAAACCCGCAAGCTATTTTCCGATGCTTCCAAGCGAGTGGAGGCCGTTGAAATTGACGGCTTGTGGTCCGAGGAGCCATTTGGAATTCGCTCCGGCGTCAGACCGATCCTTATGACCGCCTTCCTCTTGGCTCACAAGGGGAACCTCGCGGTCTACAAGGATGGTATGTTTGTTCCCAGCTTGAACGACGCGGACCTCGACGAGTATTTGCAGGACAAGAAGCGCTTTTCGTTTCGCTGGGTGGTCGTCGACGACGAGAAAACTCGGATCCTCGCCGGGATTTCAAAGCTTCTGGCCTCAATCGGCGCAGCAGCGCCAGCAAGTGATCCGTTAGAAGCGGCAAAGGGGTTGGTTGCATTGGTTTTCAGCCTTCCGCATTGGACAAAGCGAACCGCGACTCTGACGACAGAAGCCCGCGCGGTGCGCGATATTCTCGCCAAGGCGAGCGATCCGCACAGGGTTCTGTTCATGGATCTGGCTGCTGTGTTCGGCGCGGCCAATGGGATCGATTACGTCGATGCATTGCGCGGCCCAATCACCGAACTGGCGGGAGCATACGAGGCGATGCTGCGCAAAGTCGAATCGAGCATGCTCGAAGCGCTCGACGCTCCCGAAAACGCCTTGGAGCGCCTGCGTGCGCGAGCGGAGTTGCTCAAAGACTTGGATGGCGAGTTGCGCCAAAACGCATTTGCAGGCCATCTCGCAACTCACGACGGTAGCCTTACGAGCATTGAAAGGATCGTTGGCTTGGCGGTCAATAAGCCGGCGCGCGATTGGACGGATCGGGATTTCAATCAGGCCCTGCTTGAAATTGCGAGGCTCGCCTTACGTTTCCGCCAGTCAGAGGCTTTGGTGTCCGTGCGCGGCAGAAAGCCTATGACCGATGCGTTCGCCGTCGTCATCGGAGCGGGATCCTCAGCGAGGACGATTTCGCGCCAATTCGATCTTTCCGAACGCCACCGCGCGACGGTCGTCAGCCTAGCCGAGGAGCTGGCTAGCAGCCTTCAATCAAAGGGCTTGGATACGGATATCCTGCTAGCAGTACTCGCCCACGCGGGTTTGAGGCTGACGACTGACGAATCCACGGAGATCGAGCATGGCTGAGCGGCACGTCCTAGGGGTCTCCGGCGGCAAGGACAGCGCGGCTCTGGCCGTGTTTGTTCGGCACCATCACCCCAAAGAAAACGTGGAATATTTCTTCACCGACACCGGTAAGGAGCTGCCCGAGGTCTATGAGTTCCTAGGACGGTTGGAGGGTTTTCTTGGGAAACCAATCCTCCGGCTCAATCCCCAACGAGACTTCGATTTCTGGCTGCGCGAATACAACCACTTCCTGCCTTCCGCCCAGACCCGTTGGTGCACCCGCCAGTTGAAACTCGCCCCGTTCGAGCAGTGGGTGCGTCCGATGCTCGCGGCCGGCGACACCGTCGTCTCCTATGTAGCCATTCGCGCCGACGAGGACTACCGCGAGGGATACACCTCCAAGCACAAGAACCTCAAAGTGCGCCTTCCGTTCCGCGAGTCGGGCGTCGACAAGCAGGGCGTGATGGACATCCTGGAATCCTCCGGAGTGGGGATCCCGAAGTATTACGACTGGCGTTCTCGAAGCGGCTGCACCTTCTGCTTCTTCCAGCAGAAAATCGAGTGGGTTCGTCTGCGCGAGCAGCATCCGGAAGCCTATGAGGATGCCAAGACCTACGAGAAGAACGCCTTGGAACACGGATCCCCATTCACCTGGACCAAGGGCGAATCACTGGACGAGCTGGCCAAACCGGAACGAGTTCAGCAGATCGTTGCCGACTTCGAGCGGCGAAAGCAGCGGGAGTTGAGCCGCCAGCCGATCAACCCACTGCGGCCAATCGAAAGCATTGTCGACATTGATGATCTGTATGGCGATGACGAAGGAGGTGGTGCGTGCGTGGTCTGCCACAAGTAAGACACAAAGGTCATCATCGTCGGAAATAACCCTCCAAGTGACTAATAACCCAGGAAAAGAACATAGTGTTTAAGATCACGGCGCGCACGGTTTTGGAACTCGGTTCCGAACTCATCAGCTCGGACATCATCGCGTTTTACGAGCTGGTCAAAAACGGGTTTGATGCCGGCACCAAAGACGGCGTCAGCATTGAGTTCAACGTTGTGCTTCGTCGCAATGCCTACCTAGCTCTCCGTCGTAGCGTGCTCGCCGGATCCAAGACATTGAGCGAATCCACTGCGTCGGCGTTGGCGGCGCTGAACGTTGAGTCTTCGACAGAGCTGCTAGACAAGTCGAATGCGTTGCTCCAAGGAGCGACTTCCAATCAACAGCTCGTTGGTGCGCTGGATCAGGTCTACCAGATGAGCCACATCGTCGTCAGCGACACCGGCTCGGGCATGTCTGTCGATGACTTGCAAAATAATTTCCTGGTCATTGGAACTGCTTCGCGGAAGCGTGAAGTCGACAAGGCTCTGAGCAGCGGGAAATCAAAGTCGCCTTTCCTCGGTGAAAAAGGCATTGGGCGGCTATCAGCCATGCGACTTGGAGATACCCTCCGAGTCGAAACGGCGAGGGCGACAGACAACCATCTTAACTGCCTCGACATTGACTGGTCCGACTTCGCCCAGATCGACGCCATGTTGGCCGACATCGACATCCAACCTACTCGAGGTGATAAAAAACAAGATGCAGCTTGGTCCGGCACGCGGATCATCATCGGAAAGCTGACCGAAGACTGGACCTCAGAGCGGGTCAAGCGGATGGCTGACTATGACTTTTCACGCCTGACCGATCCATTCCTTGACCCCAAAAGTCGGCCGCGTGTCGCGCTGTATTGGAATAGCGATCGCGTCAGCATCCCTTGGATGCAAAAGGCGCTCACGCAAGGAGCCCACGTCTCCGTCGGCGGAACATACGAAATCGTCGACGGGAATCCCCTTCTTGCCTGCAACGTTGAGATCAGAAACCTCGGATTTCTCCATCCCGTCGAATCCGACAACTACCTCATTTCCGCCCAGGACCTTGAGTCAGCGTTGATCGGGACTTCGCGAGAGATACCCGAGACTGCTCTCGCCTCGCTCGGGCCATTCAGCTTCCAAGTCCATTGGTATAACCGACGCCTGCTAACAGCGATGGACGGCATTGGAGACCTGCGGGCAGTCAGGGAGCAGCAGCAACGCTGGTCTGGAATCCTCTTGTATCGAGACGGGTTCAGAGTGTTCCCTTACGGCGAAGACGAAGACGACTGGCTGGCCTTGGACCGCAAGGCTTTGGCTCGAACCGGCTACACGCTCAACAAGGCCCAGTTCGTTGGAAAGGTTGAAATTTCCCGTGTAAGCAACGCCTCCCTGGTCGACCAGACTAATCGTGAAGGGCTTCGCGAAACCCCTGAGCAACAAGTTTTCTTGGGAATTATGCAATACGTGATCCAAGACTTGCTGTTCAAATCGATGAAGAATGTAGAGAGGCAATACAAGGCACAGAAGGTCGATCTGAGCGGAGCCAAGACTGAGGTCGCCAATTTGGATGCCCGCGCCAAGGGCGCATTGAGCAAGCTTCGAAAGATCGCCCCACAGGGCGATCCGTCTATCGAAGAACTTCAGCAAACGCTGTTTGATTTTGCCGATTTCGCCGAGCGCGCTCGGCAACGCATCGAAGAAGTCGAGCAGGAGAGCCGCCAGATGATCGAGATGGCCGGTGTCGGCCTCATGATTGAGGTAGTCGCCCACGAGTTAGCACGCGCGTCAGAAAGCGCCCTGGAGAACCTTGAAGCGCTTAGAGGAAAGAATATCCCCGAGGAAATCAAGGTCAAACTGGATTCCCTCCGGGCGCAAATGAAAAGCCTGGGAAAGCGCATCCGAGTGTTGGATCCCCTCAGCGTGTCAGGCCGTCAGCGTGTCGAGACCTTCGACCTGCACGAGCTCATCTTGAACACGCTTGAAGCTCACGAAGCACAGTTCTCTCGCCACAAAATCAGCGTCAATCTCTCGATGCCGGACGTGTCAGTGAACGTGCGGTCGGTAAAGGGGATGATCGTCCAGATCCTTGAGAATCTGATCTCGAATTCCAAATATTGGCTTGATATGGATGCTGGCAAGCAGTCTGGAAAAAAATCGACGATATCGATCTCGCTGTTGCTCTCTCCGCCCACGATCATCTACGAGGACAATGGCCCAGGAATCGCCCAAGAGAATCGAGAGCGAGTCTTCCGTTCATTTTTCTCACTCAAGGAGAAGGCGAAGCGCCGTGGCCTTGGCCTGTTCATTGCCCGAGAGTGCGCCAATTATGTAGGGGGGAGCCTAACGCTTGACCCGAATCCTGCAACACCGAACGGCCGCCTCAATCGATTCACACTCGAACTTCCCATGAACACGACCAAATAATGACTGAACTCGCAGCCATTCTCGCGACCGCGAAAATTACCAAGGCCCTGATCGTTGACGACGCCATCGATGAGATTCCGCGGGCCATAGATCTTTCCATTGATGGCGAGCAATGGACCCACTTCTTTGATGATCTAAGGGGATCTGATGAGGCCGCGGTGAAGGCTGCCTTTCCAGATTACGACGATGTCGACGGCGAAGATCTTCAAAAATCCGATGCCTTCGTTGCTTACCTTTGGGTCAACAAAGACAAGATCGCTCCGAAGTTAAGTCAAGCCCTGTTCGGGCGTTATCAGGCAGACATGCAGGCGGACATGGCCCACCTGGATACGCTCAAGGGTGTCCTCGAAGGAGCCGGCCTGACTTGCAAGAGAGTAGGCCGCAACTTTGTGGCTGATGCGGCTGATGCAGACATCATCTTCATGGATCTCTTCCTCTGCTCAGCCCAGAGGCCTGAAGACATCAAGGTTTCGATCGACGGACTCGCAAAAGCCATAGAGCTGCGCAAAACCAAGCCGCCCCTTGTTATTCTCATGTCTCGCAGCCACAGGCTTGAGGAGAAACGGGCGGAGTTTCGCGAACGAACCAAGCTTTTCGAGAGCACCTTTCGAATATTGGTAAAGGCCGATATCCAAGTCGATGGTGTCGTCCTGAGAACCGTCGGGCGATTGGCGACGCACTATCAAAAATCCCTCAAGCTCTCAGAATTCGTATGCGCCTGGGCGGACGGCCTCGATGCGGCCAAGGATCGAACCACCGAGCTGATTCGAAAGCTCGGCCTTTCCGACCTTGCGCAGATCAACCATCTATTGCTCTCCGCCGAGGGCGAACCGATGGGCAGCTACTTGGTCGATGTCTTCGACAAAGTTCTACAACACGAGATTGAAGCCAACGCCAATATCATCAACACTGCGTTGGCGTTGAATCAATTAGACACATCGAAGTTTCCGGCACCGTTCATTCCCGGTGCGAATGACCTTTTGGAACTTGTTGAACACTCCCTTTTTCACCACCAAGCCAGGTTGAAATTGCCAGGTGCGATAGATTCCAGTGTCTCGTTCGGCGATGTCTTGCGAAGAAAGCCGCAAGCACCCGCCGCGGCCCTTGTCGCCGCCACCGCAGGAGCCCCCGCTCCAGCCGAAGCTCCCAAGCCCGCCTTGCTGCCCGATATCACGAGCAACATGGTCATGGCCGTTCTGAGTCCGGCCTGCGATCTGCAACGCGGACAGTTGAAGCGAGTGCTATTGCTTGTGGGCGAACTGGTAACATTGAAGACTGAACTATGGAGCGCCAAAGTCGACGGCGCGAGGACGCCGGTCTTCGACATGGGAGACGGTATTCGACGCTGGATAAAGTGGGATGTGAAGCACGTACACATGCTAAGCCACGCCGAGCTTAATAATATCCTTCACCCCGACCACCCCTCTTTTGAAAAGGTTGCCCGGCTTCGAGATTTGCATGCTTTGGAACTGCAACAAAAGCTCTTGGCCTCTATGGGACGAGTGGGCTTGGCAGCGCCGATGCCTGCCACCCATACGGTACGAATTGAGGCATTCACAGTGACGCACGACAAGACACTTCGCAAACTGGAAATCGCCTCTCTGGCAGACGGTGCCGTTTGTTTCATTGGTAGAACGGCAGACGGAGAGAAGCCTAAGGAAAAATTAGTCCTCACCGAACGAGCTTGCGAAGACATCTGTCGCGCCATCGATCTCGTGGACCCTGAAACGGTCCATGACAAATCGAAAGACATCCTCAAAACAATACAGAAGTCGAACGTCCTGCTTCAGACCTTGGAGCACGGCATCACCATCGCCAACGCCAACAGCGACAGGTTCATCGAGTTCAAATCAAGCGATGGGGCAGTCCAAGGCCTTATCGCCCGGAACCGGAAGCAGATCGAAACGCTCACCCTATCCAGCAAGGATCTTCAATGTTCAGGCCTTGTGCTGATTGCCCTCGACGGATCCAATGAAGAATCAGAACCAGCTGAGGGCGAGGCCGTTGCTAACGAACAGCCCGCAGTCGTACCGTCATAGCCTTCCAGTTAAGCGTCCACCTTCGGAACAGTAGCCAGGATATTGATCCAACTGTTTGCCTTGCTTCTGCAAAGAGTGTCCTCGGTCAGCCAGGCCTTGTCCACACTAAAATCAGCAGCCTTGACAGTTTTTGCGAACTCTTCCAATTGGTAATGGGCGAAGAACCGACCGTCAGGGGCGGTTTGCTCACCCACTCCTTCTTGGACTGACGCAAATAACGTCCCGCCAGGCACTAATGCTTTTTTGAGTTTGCGTAGCACCGACGCTATGTCTGCTTTTGGAAGATGAAGCAATGATGCGCATGCCCAGATTCCATCAAACCTGCTTATATCGGCGATTTCTTCAATCCGACCAATGGTGCATTTAGCTCCGGAATATTGTTTTGCAATTTCGACAAGAGATGCAGATGCGTCAATACCACAAGCCTGGTAGCCACGGTCGATGAAAACTTTTAGGTCGCGACCCGCTCCACAACCAGCGTCAAGGATGCTCCCGCCTTTTGCTAGCCGTGCCAAAAACAGGTTGTGCAGAAGCGACATATCCGCATCGATGGTGCGGTTCGCATAGTCCGTTGCATTATCGAGATAATATCGATCAGTTCCTATCAATAAAGCCTTGGTCATTTTTCCCCGCTTCGCGAGCCCTACTCAATCACGGCAAGGGATCAACTTATACCAGTCCCTCCGAGCGACGACAAAAATTTCGTACGCCACTCGGTTATCTCCTGGTTGATAGCCATGAAGTCCTGCTCGACCAAGCGATGAATCTCCTGAGGGAAAGCAGCCCTTCCATCGACGACAATCTCATTGTCGAGTGAAGAACTACCTGTTGAAAGTTTGGACTTGACCTGGCAGTGTAGGCGCTCTAGAACAGAGTAGTGCGCAAGATACCGCCCAAACACGGCCAATAACTCAGATGAGCCCGGACGAGAATAACCAGCCTTCTCCGAAATCACTTTCGTAATTTGCCCGCCAATTTTTACGATCCCATCAAAATATTCCTCAATGCCGTATCTACGACCATACACCTCGTCGATGTGAAGCACAGTGCGAAACCTCTCCCAGCAACCATCCACACAAATTTCAAAAACCTTACCATCATCAATCCCATCTCCAGTAGTCGCCTGCTGCAAGCGAAACTTTTCCGGGGCCTTTTTTACCAACACCACATTCATATGGCGATACAAGCCGATTGATTGGCAAAAGAGCGCATGTAAGGGACCATAAAGGTCAGACAGCTGCTTGAGCTGCCATTGCGCAAATGAGTTGCCAATGTCAAGCCCAGCCTTTTGGCGAGCTAATTCGCTGTCAAGCTGAGCCTTGTCCTTTGCTAATTTCCCTTGAAACTCAAGGTTGCGGCTGGCGATTATTACTGCAATCACGGCACCTACTATGGCTCCAAGGAGAGGCAGGATAGCCAACCAGATAGTAGTGGCAGCTGATTTCTCAGAGAGCTTGGCAATCCCTTTGTCAATCTCATCCAGCCTGCCATTCACAAGCTTCCATTCTTGAGCTGTTGGTGTGCTTACAGACTGCGCTGGATTGGACTCCGCCTGTTTTTTTGTGGGCTGATCGACCCCAAAGGCAATTTGAGTCCACGGAGACATGACAAAAAGGGCGACCAGCAAACGAAAAAGTTTCATATTTCCTAGGCTTAGTTGTCGGGCGCCATGCCAGGGTGAATTAGTCATTTCAGCATCTCCGTAAGATCACATTTCGTCTTGGCGGATTGCTTCTACCGCAGCAGAAATATCATCGTCAGATAGGAATGGGGCTTGAGCGAAAACCAAACCCTGTTCACCGTTGAGTTTGGCGGCTAGGTGCCCCTTGCCCAGGAGCAGCTCTGCTCCGGGTCGATCCAGTGCGATTTTTGAAGTTGCTTCGCTAGCCACTTTCAGGATCAGGCGGTTGCCCAAGTTTTCCCGTAGCTGCATCGGCATGACATCCTTGTCCGGCCGCTGGGCAGCAAAGATCAAGTGGATGCCGGCAGCCCGAGCTTTGACTCCTAACCGCTGAACGGCCGCGCTGACCGCTCCCTTGTAATCGTCATCGAGCATCCAGTCCGCGAACTCGTCATGGACGAGGAAGACCATTGGCAGCCTGTCTCCAGAAGCCACCTTGGCGTTGTAGGTCGCAAGATCCCGGGCGCGAGCCGGGGCGAACAGCCGATAGCGGCTTTCCATCTCCTCAACCAATGCCGTCAGAACCTCCGTCGAGCGTTCCCGCGTCGTGATGATTGGCTCGCGCATGTGCGGCAGATCCTCCAAAGCCGCGTAGTCGACGCCCATCTTGGGATCAATCAGGATGATCTGCGCCAAATCTTTGGAGTTGGTTGCTGCGACGTCCAGAAGCAATGCTTGGAGCAGCACCGACTTGCCGCTGCCGGTCGCTCCCGCGACCAAGGAGTGCGGCTCGTGCGATTGCAGGCCGCCGAACTCCTTGCCAAGATTCAGATACAGGAGCGCCCCGTTGATTTCTTGCAAGCCCAGGATAAACGAGGTGTTGATGCAGGCGGCATTGCGATTGAGCTCGCGCCGAGCCCATAGATCCCACATCGAGACGGATTGACGCTTTTCACCGGCAATGGTCACCACGATCTCGCCCGGCTTGGGCTGGACAGTAACGAGGTTAATGGCGTGCGTCGTCAGAAGCTGGGTGCGCTTCGCCTCAATGTCCTCCACACGAAGCTTGTCGGACCCGGCCAGCCGGACCAGGCAGCCATTTGGCGTCAGACGAGTGCCCAGCACCGCGGCTTGCAGGCCATACCCATTGAGAGCTGTTTTCAGCTTGCGCGTCGTTTCCTCGGCCCAAGCCTCCCGCTCGTCCACGGCGGAGGAGCGGGAGGCCATTTTCGTTTGAACCAAAGAGCCAAGATTCGACCCGGCGCTCGAAAGCACTTGTTGGCTGGATGGCGTAGCCGCTACAACTGGTGCCTCCACAATGGAAGGCTCAACCACAGCCGGCTGGCTGGCTGGAGCCTCCTTGGCTTGCACCTCGTCCGCCGTCTCGGCGATCGGCCCTAGTTGCTCCATCATGGCCGTCCACGCGACTCGGGGCGCCGGAGGTTTCACCTCGGCGGTGCTCCACGGGTGATCGGGACCAAGACGCGAACGCAGCAAAGCCGGATCGGATCCATTGGCGTAGCCGCAGATCAATTCGCGCAGTTCTCCGCGCTCAAAGACCTCTTGAAGGGCTTGCAGACCGCCGGCATCGGTGATGGCAATTTGCTCCGAAGCCGACTGAGTGGCACCCGGCTCCGCCGAATGGACGAACACGTGGGAATACCCGCGCAAGGAAATGCCGGCCTCCCCGTCGCGAATCTTGGCCCGGACCCGTTCCAGCAGCGGCGTGCAACCCGGGGGAATATCCGCATCCAAAAGCATGTCGGCTAGACGCGCAAGCCAGACGTCGCGATCCAAACGACCCGGATCTCCGAACAGGGCGGCTTGAAAAGTCGACAAGGTTGCCAGAAGCTGAGCCTTCGATGAGCGCTTGGCCTCTGCGGCGCCGAGATGCGAGACGTATTTGGATTCGACGATCGCAATATGCAGGCGCGGGCCATCTTCGCCCTCCTCCACGCATAGGCCGAGGATGTCAGCGATGCGGCTCTCTTTTTGGGACAACCAATCGGCGTAATCGTCGAGCAAGAAAAAGACGCTGAAAGCCTGCCGGCTCCCAGTCAGGGATTTGAACTCCTGTTCGAGCAAATGGCGGCTGAGAACCAAGCCGATCATCTCGCCGGCAGACACGCCCCGCTTCGCGGCTCGAAGAACGATGTCGCCGGAGATGGACAATGCGTCTTTCTTCATTCTGCCAGCCAGGGCCGCCGTTTGATCAGCATCCAGAGGCAGAGCCAGCCCATCGAGGCGGCGTTTAACCAAGACTGCGAGGAGGCGGAGTTCCGAAGTGGAGCTTATGATCATGTTGCGGCCATTGGTCCTCGCTCTGCGGTAGCGGACGACGGTCACTTTATTGGCTTGAAGCTGCCGTTTGTCGAGCAACTCATCGTAGGTGGCGACCCACTCGGCCAAAGCGTGTGCATCGTCGAGCGCTCCTCCGATCGCCTCGTCCTGCAATGAGATTCGACGCGCGGGAAGAAAACGGGCATTGGCAGGCGGATCGGTCCGGCGAGCAACGGCACCAACGGCTCCGACATACTCCCAGCCGGATGCGGTCTGCCTCGGACAAGTCAGGAACGTGGTTGATTTAAGCTCGTTCTCCCCCGAAACGCTGCGGTAAGACCAACGCGAAGGCGCATGCTCCAAGGTCGGCCGCTCGTTCGTCCAATCCACTTGGACCCATTCGACGGCCGCCGTGCGGGAAACCACGTCATGCAGGAATGCAATGTCAAACGGGCGGAATCCATTTGCCGAACGAGCCGGAGTGGCTGACGGCGGAATCACCGAAATGCGCAGTTTGGACATGAAGTTGTCCGATGTCTCGCTCACTACTGGAAGGTCGGGGTCATCTCCCGATTTGTTAACCAGTTCCGCATAGACCCGACGCAGCTTGGCTTGATCTCTGTGGCGCACGGAGACATTGCACTGAAAATCGGCTTCTGTGTTCAGATTGGAGAGCTCGCGAACGGCCGCAAGCGGAAGCTCCGCAGCATCAGCGTTGTAGAGCAAGACGCTTAGGTTTGCCCCCTCGTGGGGCTGCAACCCGACATACCGTTCAAGCAATTCCCGTATCTGCTTCGCCGCAGCGGATGGATCGACGTCAGAAAATTGGTCCTCGGCTCCGCGCTCGGGGGATTCAAGCAAGCTGTAACCGTTGACCGTGCTGGTCTCGGAGACAAGATGCGGGGTTGCGCCACGCATCACGATCCCAATTTCCGGATAGAACGGATGAGCGAGCTCTTCGGAAAATTCACGGAAGAAAATGCCTCGGTCGCCAAACAGAACATCCTTGCCGCCAAGCATATGAGTTACCAGACCGGCGACTCGCCGGGTTTTGACTGCCAGAGCCTTCATGCGCTCCGGATGCCAAGGCGGAATGATCAGGCAAGCCTGAGCGCCAGAAAGCCTGACGGTACCAATCGAGAGCGCCTCTGAGACGAGCTTGGCGCGACAGACATCGCCTCGCGCGTGCTCCGACAAGGTCCTTAGTAGAGCCCCAAAGGATTCAGCCTGTTTCAGGACAGCCTCGCCATGCAGGCCATAGGAGAGGAAGTCGTCCAAGGCCTTGATGTAATCTTCTTCGAAGACATTCCAAGCGGCGCGGATTTCGTTTCTTTGCTCGGCGGAAAGGCGCCCGTCCGTCGCCAACTCGTCGATGCGGCGTTTGATCTCGGCGCGCAGGCTGCGCAGCTTGTTCGGGGGAGGCACCAGCGAACCGGCATCGCGCGAGTAGCTCGCCTCCAAGGAGGATGTGTCCAGTAGGGAAACGCTTTGCACCCCGCCCTTCTTGCTAACGAGGCGTCGAGGCACCTCCGTGCAGCCGACCGCCCCTTTTTCTTTGAGCCGGG
>Ga0316605_10000762_pt1 | contig 20305 bp, 20 predicted proteins | sample OWC_soil_day20_n_FD_207666 | JGI IMG/M metagenome (GOLD analysis project Ga0316605, IMG submission 207666) | Wetland soil microbial communities from Old Woman Creek delta, Ohio, United States - OWC_soil_day20_noCT | ecosystem: Environmental > Terrestrial > Soil > Wetlands | place: USA: Ohio...
GGTGACAGGAATTCCATTCAATCATACGATGCGCGCCGGACGTCAGCAAGGTTGAAATAGCCGCAACCCAAGGATAAATCGTTGCCTGCATTTACCGAGCGTGGGAAATGACTCAAAATCCGGGGGTTTTCACAAAGCCAAGCAAGAAGGGACAAGCCCGTGATCTGTAACCTGCCTTTTGACGACCTCGAAGCCTTCATGGTCGCCGTTTTTGAATCCATCGGCGTTCCGACCGAGGATGCCCGCACCTGCGCTGACGTGCTGATCATGTCCGACAAGCGCGGCATTGATTCGCACGGCGTCGGGCGGCTGAAGCCAATTTACTACGACCGCATCGTCCATCAGAAAATCCAGCAACCGGTGACACAGTTCGAAGTGGTGCGCGAACGTGGTGCGACGGCGGTGGTCGACGGCCATCACGGCATGGGCATGGTCATCGGCAAGCGCTGCATGGAAATGGCCATCGAAAAGGCGCGCACCTACGGCCTTGGCATGGTGGTGGCGCGCAACTCGACGCATTACGGCTTTGCCGCCTACTATCCGATCATGGCCTGCCAGGCCGGCATGATCGGCCTGACCGGTACCAACGCACGTCCCTCGATCGCGCCGACCTTTGGTGTCGAGAACATGCTCGGCACCAATCCGCTCGTCTTCGCCATGCCGAGTGATGAGGATTTTCCGCTGACCAATGATTACGCCACCTCGATCATCCAGCGCGGCAAGATCGAACAATATGACCGCGAAGGCAAGTCCTGTCCGGCCGGGCTGGTCATTGATCGGCAGGGCAACACCAAGACCGACTCGGCGCAGGTGTTGAAAGATTTGGTCAGCGGCGAAGCGGCGCTGACACCGCTGGGCGGCATCGGCGAAGAAACGGCGGGCTACAAGGGCTATGGCTTTGCGACGGTAGTGGAAGTGTTGTCGGCAGCGCTGCAACAGGGCCATTTCCTGAAACAGTTGAGCGGTATCGGCGAGGACGGCAAGCCACGCCCCTACGGCCTCGGCCATTTCTTCCTCGCCATCGACATCGAACATTTCTGCGATCTGGCGGCGTTCAAGAAAACGACCGGCGACATCCTGCGCGAACTGCGGGCCTCGCAAAAAGCGCCGGGCGCCGAGCGCATCTACACGCCGGGCGAGAAGGAATACCTGGCCTGGCTGGAGCGCAAAGACAAAGGCGCGCCGGTCGATGAGGCGCTGCAGAAGCAATTGATCACCATGCGCAATGAGCAGGGTTTGAGCGGTTTCCGTTTTCCATTCGAGTCAGCCGCTTGAGCATTTGAAAGGTTAAACCCATGAGCTACGTTTTACACTTCTGGCAACAACCGGCCGATCAGGCCTTGCCGACCAGCGTGCGCGCCGCCGATCAACTGCTGAGCCAGTTGCGCCAGACGCAGCCGGGACAGAATCCGGCCTTTATTAACCTGGCGGAGCGCCTGACGCGGCGTTATCCCTGTATTTGCTCGGACAAGGCGGAGAGGATGCCGGAATCGGAATGGGCCTGGAGCGATGGCCCCTTGAATGGCAAAACCGAAGCGGCCGTCTATGGCATCGGCCTCAATGTCGAAAGGCTGGACGAGGTGCGGCCTTTTGTCATCGAGCAGGCCAAAGCGCTGGGGCTGAACGTTATGGACGAGCAGGCTGGGGAAGTATTTCTGGCGGAGGGCACGGTGTTGGCCATGCCCCGGCCGGCCTCGGCAAAGCCGCAAAAGGACTACGACGACGTACCGACCCGCGCTGCCCTGGACAAGATCGTTTTCGAACGCTTGACGCCCTTTCTCGCTGAATATGGCTTCAAGGCCAAAAAGAGCGATCACAGTTTCAAGCGCACTTTTCCGGCGGGTTGGCAGATAATTTCTATTGCGAGTGGCGATACTTGGCCTCGAGAAGCGGGATTTTCTTTGGGCCTTGAAGTTCGCTGGCACGAAGCTGCGCTCCTGATTGATTCCATCATCCGGCCCGATGAACCCCCGCAACAGGGAAAACATCGACCCACAGGTTGTTCGCCCCAGCCTAGATGGATGGATGAGATTGGTGCTTTCCAGGATGACCATAAATGCTTTGTCATTTACAGCTACTCGGATATTGACGCGATGATGGCGCGCGTTTTCGAGGTCTTGCAGACGCGGCTGTTGCCAATTCTGGAGAAATGCAAAACCCTCAAGGGTCTGGACGAAGTCCTGAACTCGCTCCCGCTCGAGAAATCGATTTTTCAAAATATGAGCATGTTTGCCTTTCGTAACCTGATTGTGGCCTATCTGGCGCAAAGTCCCAATCTGGAAGGGGTATGCCGGGAAATCGAAGAGGAAAGAACACGATATCCAAACGCCAATATCGAGGTGTATAAGTGCCTTGACTACGTGCGGCAGCGGATGCAGCCGGCAAGCGCGTAGGCCATGCCTCTGTCACCACGAAGCTTTTGAGATTCAATCAAGGCTATTTCCGCCATGGCACAAGAACCGATTGATCTGGCCGAGTACCGCAAGCGCCGGGAGAAGCAAGCGGCAGTTTCCTGGCGGGTGCGGCTTTTCGGTGGCAGCGAACCGTCGCTGGGGCCGGGCGAAGTGCACTGCACCAAGTGCCGACAGCCCATCTCTCGCCGTGCCAGTCAATGCCCGCATTGCGGCGTGCATTTCAGCGGTAGCGCTGCCGATTTTGCGCCACAACAATATTTTCTTGGCAAAACCTGGGTCAAATGGGTTTTTTTGCTGCTGATCCTGTCTTTGATTCTTGCTGCGTTTCAGGGGTGGGCCGGAATATGATTTTCTGCATCGATAGCGGCAATACTCGCCTCAAGTGGGGCATGCACGACGGTTCTGGCTGGCTGGAGCTGGGGGCTTTGCCACAGGCGGAAGTGGGGCAACTGGCGGAAGTGGTAAAACGCCTGCCACGGCCTCAGCAAGTGATGGTGGCCAATGTGGCTGGGGAAGAAATGGCGAGGGCGATTGCAGCGGCGTTGGCTGGCTGGGGTGTCTCACCCTGTTTTGTGCGCTCGGAGGCAAAACGTGCCGGGGTGAGCAATGGCTACGCCAATCCGGCGCAACTGGGGGTGGATCGCTGGTGTGCGCTGGTCGGCGCCCGTCGGCAGACGAAGACACCGGTTGTCGTGGTCGGCTCGGGGACGGCGACAACCATCGACACACTCGATGAAAACGGTCATTTCCTTGGCGGCTTCATTTTGCCCGGCTTCGACCTGATGCGTTCGGCGTTGGCGAAGAATACGGCTAACCTGCCTTTCGCCGACGGTGACTGGCAAGCCTATCCGCGCTGCACCGACGATGCTATTACCAGCGGTTGCATTGAGGCGCAGGCCGGCGCCATCGAACGGGCTTTCGAGCGCATTGCCGGTCACCCTGAGGCCAGCTGCCTGCTTTTTGGTGGTGGCGCACGATTGCTCGAAAACCGTCTGCATTGTCCGCATCGCCGCGTCGAAAATCTGGTTCTGCAAGGATTATGCGTTTTACCAGTTGAAAGTTGCTAAAGAGCAGTTCAGAATCCGAAAACCCACTTTCTGGATCGGGAGCAGCACATGTTTGAACAAGTCCTGAACACCCTGCCCAATTTCGCCATGTTCTTTGGCGCGGCAATTGTCCTTTTGGTGGTGTTCCTCATCATCTATGCCTTTATCACCCCCTATGACGAGCTGGCGCTGATTCGCGCCGGCAATACGACAGCAGCCATCAGCCTGGGCGGCACCTTCATCGGTTTTGTCCTGCCGATTGCCTTTGCTGTGGTGTCGAGCCACAACATTTTCATCATGCTGGCCTGGAGCGGCATCGCCTGTATCATTCAATTGCTGGTTTTCCTGGTGGCGCGCCTGATTTTGCCGCAATTGAACCAGGACATCCCGGCTGACAAGGTAGCAACCGGAATTTTTCTCGCGGCGCTGTCCATCGGCGTCGGCATTATTAACGCAGCCTGTCTCGTTTAAGGAGTTTTGCCATGGGACTGATGGACTTTATCAAATCTGACACTGTCTCGAATTTCGTCAAGAAACAATTCATTGACATCCTGCAATGGACAGAGAGCGAGGATGGTGTTCTGGCTTACCGCTATCCCATGCAGGACATGGAAATCCAGAACGGTGGCACGCTGGTGGTGCGCGATTCGCAAATGGCCGTGTTCGTCAATGAAGGCCAGATCGCAGACGTTTTCGGTGCGGGTTCGTACAAGCTGACGACGCAGACGCTGCCGGTGCTGACCTATCTGAAGAACTGGGACAAGCTCTTCCAGTCGCCCTTCAAATCGGACGTTTACTACTATTCAACCCGCGTCCAGCTCGACCGCAAGTGGGGCACGCCCAACGCCATCACCATCCGCGACAAGGATTTCGGCATGGTGCGCCTGCGCGCCTTCGGCATCTATTCCTTCCACATTGCCGACCCCAAGATTTTCTACCAGAAGATTTCCGGCACGCGCGAGACCTATACCCGCGACGAACTCGAAGGCCAGCTCAGGAACACCATTATCGGCAGCATGACCGATATGTTTGGCGAATCCGGCGTGCCCTTTATCGACATGGCCAGCAACCAGGAAGAATTCGGCAAGGCCTTGCGCGAAAAGATGACGCCGATCTTCGCCGATTTCGGCTTGGCGCTCGATTCCATGGTGGTGCAGAACATTTCGCTACCGGAAGAATTGCAGAAGATTCTCGATCAGCGCATCGGCATGGGCATGATCGGCGACATGCAGAAATTTACGCAATACCAGGTCGCCAACGCCATCCCCATGGCGGCGCAGAACGAAGGCGGTATGGCGGGCATGGGTGTTGGTCTGGGCGCTGGCGTTGGTTTTGGTCAGGTCATGGCGCAGTCGATGGCAGGCGCCATGCAGCCGCAACAGCAAGCGGTAGCCCCGGCACAAGCTGCTGCTCCAGCCGCCGCAGCTGCAGCTCCGGCGATGTCGTCCGACGAGGTAGTGGCGGCGATCGAAAAGCTGCATGGCCTTTGCGAAAAGGGCATCCTGTCCAAGGAGCAATTCGAGACCAAGAAGGAAGAATTACTCAAGAAGCTCGTCTAATTCGGAACTGTCTGGCAAATGGCCAAGACCGCCTCCTGTCCTTCCTGTGGCGCGCCGGTTACCTTCAAATCGGCCGCCTCGATTTTTGCAGTCTGCGAGTTCTGTCAGAGTACGCTCGTTCGCCATGACCAGAATATTGAAGACATCGGCAAGATGGCGGCTCTGGTCGAGGATCGCTCGCCCCTGCAAATGGGTTCCGAAGGCAAATGGAATGGGGTGCATTTCGCACTGATTGGCCGCATCCAGTTGCGCTACAGCCAGGGCTTGTGGAACGAGTGGTACATCATGTTCGACGACATGCGGACCGGCTGGTTGTCGGAAGCCAGCGGCGAGTATGTGCTCTCCTTCCTGAAGTTTGCGCCGGAACCTCTACCGGCTTTTACCGATATTCAGGTTGGCAACAATCTGACCCTGCTTAACCGCAACTGGCAGATCACCAATATCGAAGACGCCGAGTGCATCGCCGGCCAGGGTGAATTGCCCTTCAAGGTGGGCGCCGGCTACAAAGCACCCGTCGTTGATTTGCGTGAGGGCGACAATTTCGCCACCCTCGATTATTCCGAATCGCCGCCGCTGCTCTTCGTCGGCGCGCCAGTCAAGTTTGAAGCTCTGGCGATGGCCAATTTGCGCGACCTGACCGCCGGTGGCGCCATTCCGGATATCAACGTCCAGGCGCAGGTGTTCCGTTGCCCGTCTTGCGGCTCGCCCTTGTCGGCACGTTCGGCTGACATCAAGTCGGTGGGCTGCGCTTCCTGCGGTGCCGTGGTCGATACCAGCGACAAAAATTACCAGTTGTTGTCGAAAGCACTTAATCCCGAAGACGACCGCTACGCGCCGCGCATTGCCATTGGCAGCAAGGGCAAGCTCGAAGGCAAGCCGGTCGAAGTCATTGGCTTCATGGTCAAGCGCCAGATGTGCGACGGCATTGCCTACGACTGGCGCGAATATCTGCTGGCCGGCGAGAACGGCACTTACCGCTGGTTGACCGAGTACAACAACCACTGGAATGTGGCGGATGTGCTTTCCAAGCATCCGCACAGCACCCCGAAAATTCTCGCTCAGTTCAATTACGGCGGCCAGCAGTTCAAGCATTTCAGCACCTATCAGGGTCGTGTCATTCAGGTGGCCGGTGAATTTACCTGGCGGGTGGCGCGTGACGATGTGGCCGAGCTGGTCGATTACATCGCGCCACCGCTCATGCTGTCGCGCGAGCGCACGGACACGGAAATCAGTTGGTCGCTTTGCCGCTATATTGAGCCTGCCGTGGTGCAGGAAGCTTTCAAACTCCCCGTTTTACCGGAACCGCAAGGGGTCTATGCCAATCAGCCCTCGCCCTGGGAAGAGAAACATCGGCGCACCAGCCGTGCTTTCTGGTGGATGGCGCTGGTGGCGCTGGTCGTACAGCTATTGATGGTTTTTGCCATTGGTGGCGGCAAACTGGTCAATCAGGAAGTGGTCTTCAATCCGCAAAGCACTGACGAAATCTTTACTTCACGCGAGTTTTCCCTGAGCGGTGGCGGTAACAAGGTGACGGTAACGAGCAAGGCTAGTCTCAACAACAACTGGATCAGCCTCAACATGGCGCTGATCAACAAGACAACGGGTACGGCATGGCCGGCAGTGCGGGAGATCAGCTACTACTCCGGTGTTGATGGCGGCGAGAGTTGGAGTGAGGGTTCGAACCAGGATGATGTTGCTTTTGTTGACATTCCGTCCGGCAAATATGTGCTGACCATAGACCCTGAGCTTTCGCCTGAAACTCAGTCGCCGGTTCGCCTGACGCTGCAAGCCGAAACGGCATCTCCGGGTTGGTCTAATTACGTGATGGTGATGATCTTTCTGATGATTTTCCCCATTTGGTCACGCATACGCCGTTCCGGTTTTGAGAGCAGCCGTTGGGCTGAAAGTGATTACGCACCGGATTCCGATGAGGATGATGACGAATAATGCCTAAATTCAATCTGATCTCCGGCATTTTGGCGCTGGGACTGTTCAGCTATTCGCAGTATCAGGGCTGGAACATGTTCGACAATGTGGCCAATTCCGGCACTGGCGCCCGCGGCACAAGAGCCAGCAGCCTGATTTATCACAAATAAGCCACTGACCATATTCACCAACGATCTCGACTGCCTGGGGTTTTAACGGCCTGATGCATCACGCCCTGCTATTTTCTGTTTTTGTCATCGCTTCCTGCGGTCTGGCCTATGAGCTGATTGCTGCCGGCTTGTCATCCTATTTGCTGGGCGATTCGATCACCCAGTTTTCGACGGTCATTGGCGTTTACCTCTTTGCCATGGGCGTCGGCTCCTGGCTTTCCAAATATATCGCGCGTGACCTCATCGGCCGCTTTATCCAGATCGAGCTGATGGTCGGGCTGGTGGGCGGATTTTCGGCCGCCTTCCTGTTCTCGATCTTTACCTGGATGACAGCGCCCTTCAAGCTGGTACTCTATCTGGTGGTCTTTCTGGTCGGCGTGCTGGTCGGGCTGGAGATTCCGCTGGTCATGCGCATTTTGAAACGTGATCTCGAATTCAAGGAAGTGGTATCGCAAGTCCTCACTTTCGATTATCTCGGCGCACTGGTTGTTTCCATCATGCTGCCCCTGTTTCTGGTCCCGCACCTTGGCATGATGCGTAGCGGCCTGATGTTCGGCCTGATGAACGCGGCCGTCGCCTTGTGGGCGATGCATCTTTTTCGTACTCAACTTGCCGCCCGACGCTGGCTGAGATCGCAATGCTGGGCGGTCATCCTGATTCTGGCAGGTGGTTTTATTGGTGCCGGGCAACTGACCTCGCTGTCGGAAACCCATCTTTACGCCGATGAAATCATTTTCACCGAAAGCTCGCCCTATCAGCGCATCGTCCTGACGCGCTGGCGCGATGACATGCGCCTCTTTCTCAATGGCAATCTGCAGTTTTCCTCGCAGGACGAATATCGTTACCACGAGGCGCTGGTGCATCCTGGAATGGCCGCCATGCCTTGGGCGCGTCGTGTTCTGGTGCTGGGCGGAGGTGATGGTCTGGCCGTGCGCGAAATCCTCAAGTATCCGCAGGTCGAGTCGGTAACGCTGGTCGACCTTGATCCCGCCATGACCCGCTTGTTCGCCACGGCGCCGATGCTGACGACGCTCAACCAGAATGCGCTCAAGTCACCCAAGGTCAAAGTGATCAACGCCGATGCGCTGACCTGGCTGGAAAACGAGAAGGGCTACTACGACTTTGTCGTTGTTGATTTCCCAGATCCGGCCAATTTCTCACTCGGCAAGCTCTACTCCAGCGCTTTCTATCGCCTGCTGGAAAAGCGCCTGTCCGCGCGTGGCCAGATGGTGGTGCAATCCACCTCGCCGCTTTATGCCCGGCAATCCTTCTGGTGCGTCGTTACCACGCTGGAAAGCGCCGGTTTCAAAACCAGACCCTACCACGCCTTGGTGCCGTCTTTCGGCGAATGGGGCTTTATCCTGGCTGGCCGCGAAACGCAGCCAATACCAAGCAGCTACCCGGTTGCGACGCGCTTCCTCAATGCTGAAACGACGCCGGCGCTTTTTAATTTCCCGGCCGATATGGCGCGCGTACCCAGCGAGGCCAATCAGCTCAACAATCAGGTGCTGGTGCGCTACTTCGAGCAGGAATGGCGCAAGGTCATCCGTTGATCGGGTAAGGGCGGGCTGTCCGGTAGCCCTGCGCACCCAATTTTGCCAGGTTGTGGGCGATGGCGTTGTTGGTCGGCAAAGTTTTGGAGCACCAATCCGGCGCAATCAGGGTCGGCGCCCGGGCGCTGGCGCCGACGCGATGGAAAATCACTTCGGCTGGCGTGCGCCGGATCATCTCGGCTGCCGTGTCGACATAATCCGTCAGCGACAAAACGGCAAGTTCGCCCCGGTCATATTCCAGCGCCAACCGGCTGCCGCGCACGATCATCAGCGGGTGCAGCTTCAAACCCTGCACGCCCTCGGTTAGCACGCGTTCGAGACTGATCAGGCTTTGCTCGGGTGTCTCTCCCGGCAGGCCGATAATCAGGTGAGTGCACACCGGAATCTTGCGCGCCTGCGCCCGGGCGACGGTTGCGGTGTATTCGGCAAAGCCATGGCCACGATTGACGCGTTGCAGTGTCTCATCAAAGGCGCTCTGCAGTCCCAGTTCCAGCCAGACCTCCGAACCCTGCTCCTGATAAGCCGCCAGCAAATCGAGAACGGCATCCGGTACGCAATCCGGACGTGTGCCGACGCACAAGCCGACAACCCCGTGCGACGCCAAAGCCGAGTCGTAAAGACTGCGCAGATGCGCGATCTCCGCGTAGGTGTTGGTGTACGCCTGAAAATAAGCAAGATAACGCTTCACCCAGTCGATGGTCTGGCGGCCATGTGCCAGTTGCCCATCAACGCTGCCATCGCGCTCCTCGCTAAAAGAATCGACACTGCAAAAGCTGCAACCACCACGGCCGATGCTGCCGTCACGGTTGGGGCAGGTAAAGCCGGCGTGCAGGGGCAGTTTATGCACCCGCTCACCAAAACGACTTTTCAGGTGTTTGCCCAGGGTGTTGACGTAATGATCGAGTTGCATCCGGCGATTTTCAATATTTGGGGTGGTGCATCAAAGTCATCTCCCGAGTGGGTTTGACACGCAACAAGCCGCCAGCTTAGTTTATCGGGCAAGCCGTCTCAAGCAGAGCGCCATGTGCTGCAAAAATAGATCGTTCCGGAATAAGTAATAAATAATTGAGTATTTCACAGAATAAGCGTCGCAGCCTACACTGCAGCCAAGATCACCAATGTAAGGAGCTCTATCATGAAAATCGCCAACAACGTCACCGATCTGGTCGGTAATACCCCGCTGGTGCGCATCAATCGCCTGACCGAAGGCGCGGTGGCGACGGTCGTTGCCAAGCTGGAGTATTTCAATCCGGCGCATAGCGTCAAGGATCGCATTGCGACCGCCATGATCGATGCGGCGCAAGCAGCAGGCAAGATCAAACCGGACACCATCGTGCTGGAGCCGACTTCCGGCAATACCGGCATCGGGTTGGCCATGGTCTGCGCCGCGCGCGGCATCAAGGCGACTTTTGTGATGCCGGAAACGATGAGCCGCGAGCGCCGTTTGTTGCTGAAAGCCTATGGTGCCGAGCTGATCCTGACACCGGGGCCGGAAGGCATGAGTGGGGCGATTAAACGCGCCGAGGAACTGGCCGCTGCCGATCCGCGCTACTTCATTCCGCAGCAGTTCGAAAATCCGGCCAATCCGGAAGTTCACCGCCAGACGACGGCGGAAGAAATCTGGCGCGACACCGATGGTCAGGTCGATTTGTTCGTGGCTGGCGTTGGCACCGGTGGCACCATTACCGGCGTCGGCGAGGCGCTGAAAGCCAGGAAGCCGGGCGTGCAAATCATCGCCGTCGAACCCGATGCCTCGCCCGTGCTTTCCGGCGGTCAGAAGGGGCCACACCCGATCCAGGGCATCGGCGCCGGTTTCGTTCCGAAAATTCTCAATACGACCATTTACAATGAAGTGGTGCGGGTCAAGAATGAGGATGCGCTGACGACTGCCCGCCGCATGGCAACGGAAGAAGGCTTGCTGGTCGGTATTTCCTCCGGTGCAGCCACCTGGGCGGCGCTGGAATTGGCCAAGCGCCCCGAAAACGCGGGTAAATTGATCGTTGTGCTGATTCCGTCCTTCGGCGAACGCTATCTGTCGACGGTGCTGTATCAGCATCTGGAGGTTTGATCTTTGCCGCAAAGGCGCGAAGGCGTAGAGGGCCGCGAAGATTTGAAACTCCAAAAGCCGTTCTTGCATTTGATTTTCTTGGCGAACTTTGGGTCTTTGCGCCTTGGCGGTGAAAGGTTTTGAAATGTCTGAATTCGATCGGGTCATAGACCGGCGCGGCGGCGATTCGCTGAAGTGGAATCGCTACGCTGGTCGTGATGTGTTGCCGCTGTGGGTGGCGGATATGGATTTCGCTGCGCCGCCGGCCGTGCTGCAGGCCATACAGGCACGCGTGGCGCACGGTGTTTTCGGCTATTCCGAGCCTTGGCCGAGTTTGACGGAGTCAGTGCTTGCTCACCTGGAGAATTCCTACGACTGGAAGATCGAGGCACAATGGCTGGTCTGGCTACCGGGGCTGGTGCCGGGACTGAATGTCGCCTGCCGTACCATCGACGGCGACGTGCTGACCGCCACGCCGGTCTATCCGCCTTTTCTGACTGCACCGGGAAACATGGGGCGCAAACTGCGCCGCGTTGATCTCGTCGAACGGGAAGGGGTCTGGCAATGGGATTGGCCGGAGCTGGAAAAACAGGCGGCGCACAGTCGCCTGCTCCTGCTCTGCCACCCGCACAATCCGGTCGGGCGCTGCTGGCGGGACGAAGAGTTGGAGAAACTGGCCGCGGTGGCCGAGCGGCACGACTGGATTGTCTGCTCGGATGAAATCCACTGCGACCTGGTTCTCGATGAAGATCGGCAGCATCGCCCTTTTGCGCTCCTGAGTGAAAAGGCGGCGCGGCGCAGCATCACGCTGATGGCACCCTCCAAAACTTTTAACGTGCCCGGTCTGGCCTGCGCTTTTGCCGTCATTCCCGATGCCGGCTTGCGTCAGCGTTTCCGGACAGCGATGGCCGGTATCGTGCCGCATCCCAATACCTTGGGGCTGGCGGCTTGCGAAGCCGCCTTCCGGCATGGTGCCGGCTGGCGACAGAAACTCATCCGGGTTCTGCGCAGCAATCGCGACCGGGTGGAGCAGGCCGTTGCTGCATTGCCGGGTTTGCGCATGGCGCATGTGGAAGCCACCTATCTGGCCTGGATCGATGCGCGCGGCCTGGGTGTGGCCGATCCAGAAGCGCACTTCGAAGCACATGGCCTCGGGCTCTCCGATGGCGCGGCCTTTGGCGCTCCCGGCTGGGTACGCCTCAATTTCGGCTGCCCGGCCACGACTCTGGATGAGGCATTGGTACGTCTGAAAAAGGCAATCTCAGCACTGTAAACACTGAGGCCACCGCGAAGGTGGCCTCAGTGCAATTATTGCGGATCGAAAACGAGACCAATCCTCTATTCACCTACTTTACACAGTTTTTGTTGCCATCATAACGCCAGCCGTTTTTTGCGTCACAGCGCACGCAGTTGTCCTTGCCGTTGTATTTGGTATAAACCCAGCCGTTTTTCTCGTCGCAGCGCACGCAGTTGTCTCTGCCGTTGTATTTGGTATAGCGCCAGCCGTTTTTCTCGTCGCAGCGCACACAGTTGTCCCTGTCGTTGTATTTGGTATAAACCCAGCCGTTTTTCTGATCGCAACGAACGCAGTTTCCGCGGCCGTTGTATTGCGTAAAACCCCATCCGTTCCTGATGTCGCAAGCGTTATTGGCGCCGGCAGTTGTGACGCCAGGCGTCGTTACGCCGGGGGTCGTTACGCCAGGCGTTGTCACTCCTGGCGTTGTTGTCGCCGCCGCGAGGGCGAGGGAGGCGGCCAAATACAAGGGGATGGTCAAAAGCGTTGCAATCAGGGGATTTTTCATGTCAGTTTTCCTTTTCTCCGTTTGATTTGACGATTGACAAGAACTTGCTTTTCATTCGAGTCAGAATAGAAAAGCCGCGCTTGCATGTCAAGCAAATAATGGGGGCAAAGGTAATTTTGTAGTACTGTTGAAATTTCCGCTGTTCGCACGCCTGATGTTTGCCCGATCAACCCTTTGAGAACTCGCGCTCAGTCCTTTTTCGCCTCGCCGCGTATCATCACCAGCAGCATCTTGAAGCCGCCTTGCGGATGAACGGCATGCGGGATATTTGCCGGCATCAGCAGGGAGTCGCCTTCGCGCACGGTGTGCTTGACGCCACCGATGGGGATTTCGGCCTCTCCTTCAACGCCGATCACCAGCGCATCGAAGGGCGCGGTATGTTCGCTCAGTCCTTCATCGCCGTCGAAAGCAAACAGGGTCACGTTGCCGGCAGAGTTCTTGACCAGCATGCGGCTGACCACCGAGTTTTCCTGAAATTGCAGCATCTGCTTCAGGTTGTGTACTTGCGTCGTGTTTTGCTGGCTCATGGGGTTCCCCTTTCAAATCATGGTGATCAAATCGAAAATGGCTCAGGTTGGGTTGGTGTGTCCTGCGCTTGATTTCCTGAGACCTTGGCTATAAGATAGTAACAACATACTTACTTGTCAACGAGAAATGTCCACTGTCACACAGGAAGGCTCCAGACGTAAACGCTTGCCGACGGCGGAGCGCCAGCAGGAGGTTATTGCCGTCGTGCTCGAATTGGCGCGTACTTCCAGCCCGGAAGGTATTACGACGCAGGCGATTGCCGACCGCGTCGGGATTACGCAGGGGGCGCTGTTCAAGCATTTTCCCGATAAGCAGGCGCTGTGGATCGCCGTTTTCGACTGGGTTCAAGAACAACTCGGCGCGGCCATCCGGCAGGGTTTGCAGGGTGAAGGCGATGCGCTGGCACGGTTGCAACGGGTATTTCTGGCGCATGTTGGCTTTGTCGCCCACCATCCCGGTGCGCCGCGCATCCTGTTTTACGAGCTGCAAAGGCCGACCGATTCGCCTTTTCAGGCGCGCGCCCGTGACATGATGGGGGCTTACCGTCAGCGTTTGTGCGCATTGTTTGAGGAGGCGAGTCGAAGCGGCCAGCTTTCGCCCACGCTCGATGTCAAAATGGCGGCGCTGCTGCTTATTGGCACCATACAGGGGCTGGTGATGCAAAGTGCGCTCTTTCGCAACGAGGCTGAAATGCTGGCCGCCGCCAAGCGTATTTTCCCGCTGCTGCTCGATGGTTTTCGTGGCCACGCGGCAAACCCTGTTGCACAATCTTTGAGTGAAAACCATGAACCTGCTTGAGACTGCTCCTTCCCTCGACGAACCGCTTGAAATGCTCGAAGCCTGCCATGACCGCATCGAGGCGCAACTGAAAACGCTGGAGCGCTTGCTGCAACATCTGCCGGAACATGGCGCCGATCTGCAAGCCCGGCAGGCTGCGCAAGCCATCCTGCGCTATTTCGATAGCGCCGGCCCACATCATCACGAGGACGAAGAAGATAATCTTTTCCCCATGCTGATTGCCCGCTCGGGGGAAGACCCTGCAGTCTGTGCTTTGGTGCGCGATTTGCTGGCCGATCATGTCCTGATGGCGGAAGCGCTGGCCGAGGTGCGCCGGCAACTGCTATTGATTGCCGAGGCGAAAAGCGCAGCGCTGGAAGAAAACGCTGTGCGCCTGCTGGCTTCGCGCTATCGTCGGCATATTGCGCGCGAGAACGCCGAGCTTCTTCCGCTCTCGCAGCGCCTTTTGACCCCGCTCGATATGCGTTCACTCAGTCAGGCCATGACCGCACGCCGCACGATAAATCGTTGATTACTTAAGAATTTTTCAAACCTTTCTTTCAAGGAGAATTTTATGTACGAAACCTGGGCTGACCTGCTGATGGCGGATCACGAACAAACCGAACAAGTGATCGACGCGTTGGAAAAGAAGTGGCTGCAGAAGAAGCCGGCAACGGACACGGTGCAAAAGGCCATCCGCTATTTTTCCGAATTCGCCGATGCCTGCCATAACCAGAAGGAGGAACAGCACCTGTTCCCACGCCTATCCGCTGCCGGTATTCCGCGTCAGGGTGGGCCGCTCGGTGTCATGTTGATGGAGCACGAGCGCAGCAAGGAATTGTTGGCCGATTTTTGCGATCTCGGCAATCGCTACATCGCCGGAGAAACGGCGGTGGCGGATGATCTGGTCAAGGTGTTTCTCGAATACGGCGCCTTGCTCAAAAGCCATTACTGGAAGGAAAACGACATCCTCTACCCGATGGGTCGCAAGGTACTGGGGGCGGAGGAAGATGCGGCCATCGTCAAGGGTATCGAGGAACTGGAAGCTGCGCTCGGGGCAGATACCCGCAAGACTTACCAGAAGCTGGCACGCGAAATCACCGAAGGCATGCTGGAGGATTTGTCGGCGGGACTCGACAAGAATGTGCTGGCCGCCATCCTCAACACCCTGCCGATCGAGCTTTCCTTTGTCGATGCCGAAGATAGCGTGCGCTATTTCAGCCACGAGAATCACCCCAAGATTTTCCCGCGCACGCGTGGCGTCATGGGCTTGAAAGTGCAGAACTGCCATCCGCCAAAGAGCATGCACATGGTCAACCAGATTCTGGCCGACTTCAAAGCGGGCAAGCGCGATGAGGCTTCCTTCTGGATCGACATGAACGACAAGAAAATCCACATCCGCTATTTCCCGGTGCTCGATCCGCACGGCGAATATCTGGGTTGCCTGGAAACGGTTCAGGACATTACTGCCATTCAGCAATTGACTGGACAAAAACGGCTGCTGGATTGAGTCTGTAAAAAACAGCTTCAACGCAAAGGCGCAGAGAGCGCAGAGGGCCGCAAAGGAAAAGCCTGACTGGATTGACCCGTTTCTTTGCGACCTTTGTGCCTATGCGGTGAAAGTTGTTGCTTGTCTGGCGATGCCTTGGATTGTCGCGCCCGCTTGCTTCAAATGTACAATACCGGCTTTGCCGCGCTTGCTGCTTTAGCCGTAGCGTGGCATTCAATTTCCATTGAATTGCTGACAGGCCATGCCCATGAAAAGCGCTGAAATCCGCGAAAAATTCCTCAAATTCTTCGAATCCAAAGGTCACCAGATTGTGGCTTCCTCGTCGCTGGTGCCGCACGACGACCCGACGCTGTTGTTTACCAACGCCGGCATGAACCAGTTCAAGGATGTTTTCCTCGGTTTCGACAAGCGCCCCTACACCCGCGCCACGACCTCGCAGAAATGCGTGCGTGCTGGCGGCAAGCACAACGATCTGGAAAATGTCGGCTACACGGCCCGTCACCACACCTTTTTCGAGATGCTGGGCAATTTCAGCTTCGGCGACTATTTCAAGCAGGACGCGATCAAATACGCCTGGGAATTGCTGGTCGACGTCCTCAAATTGCCCAAGGAACGCCTGTGGGTGACGGTTTATGCCGAGGATGACGAGGCTTACGACATCTGGACCAAGGGCGTTGGGGTAGCTGCCGAACGCGTCATTCGTATCGGCGACAACAAGGGCGACCGTTACGCTTCCGACAATTTCTGGATGATGGGCGACACCGGCCCGTGCGGCCCGTGCACCGAGATTTTTTACGACCACGGCGAAGGCATCCCCGGCGGTCCGCCGGGTAGCCCGGACGAAGATGGCGACCGTTACATCGAAATCTGGAATAACGTTTTCATGCAGTTCAATCGCGACGAGGCCGGGGTTATGCATCCGCTGCCCAAGCCCTCGGTCGATACCGGCATGGGGCTGGAGCGCATCGCCGCCGTCTTGCAACATGTGCACGCCAATTACGAAATCGACCTTTTCCAGAAGCTGATCGCCGCCGCGCGGCGCGAAACCAGTTGTCCGGAGGCCGACACGCCCAGCCTGCGGGTGCTGGCTGACCATATTCGCGCCTGTTCCTTCCTGATTGCCGATGGTGTTATTCCTGGAAACGAAGGGCGCGGTTTCGTCCTGCGCCGCATCATTCGCCGCGCCATCCGCCACGGCTGGAAGCTCGGTGTGCGCGCGCCCTTTTTCCACAAGATCGTTCCCGATCTGGTGGCCGAAATGGGCGAAGCCTACCCGGAACTGAAGCGCGAGCAGGCCAAGGTGATGGATATGCTCAAGCTGGAAGAAGAGCGTTTCTTCGCTACCATCGAGCACGGCATGGAGATTCTGGATGGCGAACTGGCGGCGATGGCGGCTTCGGGCAATCAGGTTTTCAATGGCGAAACGGCTTTCAAGCTGCACGATACCTACGGCTTTCCGCTTGATTTGACGGCGGACATCTGCCGCGAAAAGGGCGTCAAGGTCGACGGCGCTGCTTTTGATGCAGCCATGGCGCGTCAGCGCGAACAGGCGCGCGCGGCCGGCAAGTTCAAGATGAGCGCCCAACTGGAATACGATGGTCCGGCGACGACATTCAAAGGCTATGAAACACTGGAAGCCAAGGGCAATGTGCTGGCGCTCTACAAGGACGGCACGCCGGTCAATGAACTGAAGGAGGGTGATCTGGGCGTGGTGGTGCTCGATCAAACCCCCTTCTATGCCGAATCGGGCGGCCAGTGCGGGGATTGCGGGGTGTTGCAGTCGGTGCACGGCATTTTTGCCGTCGAAGATACGCAAAAGATTCAGGCAGCGGTTTTTGGTCATCACGGGGTCGTCAAGACCGGTACGCTGACCGTTGGCAATGGCGTCACCGCCAGGGTCGATCTCGTCGCCCGCGCCCGCACGACGCGGCATCACTCGTCTACCCACCTGATGCACAAGGCGCTGCGCGAGGTTCTCGGCGGTCATGTTCAGCAGAAGGGTTCTCTGGTCGATCCCGACAAGACCCGCTTCGATTTTGCACATAATGCGCCGATGACCGCAGCGGAAGTCCGCAAGGTCGAAGCCTTGGTCAATGCCGAAATCCTGGCCAATGTCGCCGCCGAGTCGCGCGTGATGGCGCTGGAAGAAGCGCAAAAATCGGGTGCCATGATGCTGTTCGGCGAAAAGTACGGTGACGAAGTGCGGGTGTGCAGCATCGGTTCGTCGAAGGAATTGTGCGGCGGCACGCATGTGGCGCGTACCGGCGACATCGGTATTTTCAAGATCGTTTCCGAAGGCGGCGTCGCGGCCGGTGTGCGCCGGGTCGAGGCCATTTGCGGCGACGTGGCGCTGGCCTGGCTCGATGCGCAGCAGGAAACCTTGGCACAAGTGACGGCGACGCTGAAGGCGCAACCGAATGAAGTCGTTGCCAAGGTACAGCAGGTCGTCGAGCAGGCCAAAGCGCTGGAAAAGGAGCTGGCTCGTCTGAAAGGTAAGCTGGCGGCCAGTCAGGGCGATGATCTGGCCAATCAGGCGGCCGAGATCAAGGGCGTCAAAGTGCTGGCGGCAACGCTGGAAGGCGCCGATATTGCCACCCTGCGCGACACCCTCGACAAGCTGAAAGACAAGCTGAAAACGGCAGCGATTGTGCTGGCGGCCGTTGTCGATGGCAAAGTGGCGCTGGTCGCCGGCGTGACGCCGGACCTGACCGCCAAAATCAAGGCCGGCGAACTGGTCGGCATGGTGGCGCAGCAGGTTGGCGGCAAAGGCGGTGGTCGGCCCGATATGGCGCAGGCTGGTGGTAGTGATGCTGCGGCTTTGCCCAAGGCGCTGGCTTCTGTTCCAGCGTGGGTAGAAGGTAAGCTCTGATTATTTATTCCCGTCATTCCGGCGAAAGCCGGAATCCAGGAAAATCAACGAACTGAACACCGGCCTACGCCGGTGTGGCAAATTGTTACCTGATTAGAAGCGAGCGTCAGCTTGGCGATTCCTGGTGCCAAAAAAGTTCGAACCGTCATTCCGGCGTAGGCCGGAATCCAGGACTGCCTCAAGCGTGCTTTCTGGATTCCGGTTTTCGCCGGAATGACGAATTTATCGGCTTTGGCTATTTGGCTGGCGCTCATTGCTAATCAGGAATTGTTAAGCCCAAAGCATCCGGCATTTGTCATTTTTCGATTGCCAGTGTAACGTCATGCTCCGGAGGAATCGCATGAACGGAACGTTGGCAATTCAGGATCACCCAGAGCCATTCGGCTCCCAAGTCTTCCGCCACCTGCTCAGAATCCCGCTACCCTACTTCGAACACCGCCCCACCGGCACCCTCATCGCCCGTCTGCACGGCGTCGAAACCATCCGCGAATTCATCACCGGCGCTGCCGTCACCCTTTGCCTCGATCTACCCTTCCTGCTCATCTTCCTGGCCGTGATGTTCGCCTACTCCTGGCAACTCTCCCTCATTGCCCTGGGGCTGATTGGTCTGGTCGGCATCATCAGCTTTCTCGTTGTCCCCGTCTTCCGGGAAAAGCTCAACCGCCAGTTCATGCTCGGTGCGCGCAATCAGGCCTTCCTCACCGAATACGTCGCCGGTATGGCCACCGTCAAATCCCTGCAGATGGAACCGGACATCGACAAGAAGTACGGCGATCTCCTGGCCCAATACCTGGCCTCTGGCTTTGCCACCAAACAAGTCGGCAACACCTACAACGTCATCGCCAACAGTATCGAACAAGTGATGACGCTCTCCATCCTCATCGTCGGCGCTCTGCTGGTGATGAAGAACGAAGGCTTCACGGTCGGCATGCTCGTCGCCTTCCAGATGTTCGCCAGCCGTATGAGCCAACCCATGCTCAGACTGGTCGGGCTCTGGCAGCAATTCCAGCAAGCCGATATTGCCGTCAAACGCCTGGGCGACATTCTCGACATGCCGCAGGAACCGCATACCCTGACCCCGCAACGTGAGAACAAAGGCAAAGGCGAAATCACCCTCAACGATCTCGCCTTCCGCTACAGCGAACATCACCCCTGGCTCTACCAGAAGCTCAATCTGCGCTTCAAGCCCGGCCACCTCACCGTGATCATGGGGCCGTCGGGCTGTGGCAAGAGCACGCTGGGCAAACTGCTGCTGGGCTTCTACCCGCCCAGCGAAGGGTATATCGCCCTGGATGGTAAAGACATCCGCTACATGGCGGCTAATGAACTGAGAAACGTTTACGGCGTCGTCCCACAAGAAACCATCCTCTTTGCCGGAACGATCTACGACAACCTGGTCATGGCACATCCGCATGCCAGCTTTGACGATGTGATTGCTGCGTGTAAGGCGGCAGAGATACACGAGACGATTGAAGGACTGACCAACGGCTACCAGACCGAAATCGGCGAACGTGGGGTGGGGCTATCGGGCGGGCAACTGCAACGACTGGCTATTGCCAGAGCACTACTCAAACGCCCGAAGGTGCTGATCTTCGATGAGGCGGTTTCCAATCTCGACCAGCAGACGGCGGAACACTTTGCCAAGACCATCAACAAGCTCAAGGGCAAGGTCACCATGCTCTTCATTACCTACCAGATTCCGAGAGGGTTGCAAGTGGATGAGGTCATTCAGCTTGGCGCGGGGAGCGAACAGCGCGGGGTGAAACAGATGGGGGTGGTGGAGGAATGATGAGGATATGGCAAAGGGAAATAGCTTCGATGGGACTGAAGTTAAAAGCTGGATTTCAAGACGTGGCCGAAAAAGAATCGGCACGAAAAACAATTACTGCGAATGACAAACTTTGGAAAAAGGTGGCGTGATGAAACTGGAAAAGGTGATGAGAAAAATCGTGGTCTGTCCCCTGTTGTTGTTGCTGTTCGCGGATTCACAAAGTAAGTGCAACAAGTTCTCCAAAAAGGTGGGGAGCTGAGAGACTAACGGCATCCCATTTCCACCAAGAAGGAGGATGCCATGTTGAATAAGTACCACCAGCTCACCCAGGAA
>Ga0316605_10000763_pt1 | contig 20292 bp, 23 predicted proteins | sample OWC_soil_day20_n_FD_207666 | JGI IMG/M metagenome (GOLD analysis project Ga0316605, IMG submission 207666) | Wetland soil microbial communities from Old Woman Creek delta, Ohio, United States - OWC_soil_day20_noCT | ecosystem: Environmental > Terrestrial > Soil > Wetlands | place: USA: Ohio...
CTGGCAAAAAAAATGCCGGCCCACAATCGGCCGGCATTAATTTAGTTGCCGTAGTTGGCGCGGGCCGTGACTTACTTCGCGGCCTTGGCGTCGGCCTCGCACTTCTTCATGAAGGCCTTCTTGGCGGAGCCGGCCAGGGGCTTGCCTGCCTTGCTCACGGCTTTTTCTTCGCAGCCGGATGCCTTGGCGGCAGGGGCAGCAGCGGGGGCGCCGCCGGCATCGGCCTCACACTTCTTCATGAAAGCGGTCTTGGCGGCGCCGGCGAGGGGCTTGCCGGCTTTGCTCACGGCCTTGGCTTCACAATTGGAGGCGGCGGGGGCTTCGGCAGCCTTGGCGGGGGCAGCCGCGGGCGCAGCAGCAGGCTTGGCGGTTTCGGCCTGGGCGGCGAGGGCGAATACGGAGGCAAACAGGGCGACGATCAGCTTGGACATGGGAATCTCCTTGGAGTAAATGGGAGCGGCTGGGCCGCCAGGGGTGAAGCGCATGACAAGATGATACATTGGACCCGGGCGGTGCGGCGTGGAGCCTTAATCATCCAGATCACCGGTATCGGCGTCCAGGGCCCGTTGCTGGCGTTCGAGAAATTCCTGCATGCTGTCGATGCCGCGCAACTGCATGATGGTGGAGCGTACCGCGGCTTCCAGCAGCACCGCCAGGTTGCGACCGGCAGCGACCGGGATGGCTACCTTGCGCACCGGTACGCCGAGGATGGTCTCGGTCTGGGCATCCAGGGGCAGGCGCGCCATTTCGGGGACGCCGGGCAGGGGGCGCTGCATGTGTACGATGAGCTTGAGCTTCATCTTGCGCCGGCAGGCGGTTTCGCCAAACACGGTGCGGATGTTGAGCAGGCCGAGGCCGCGCACTTCGAGGAAGTCGCGCAGCAGTTCCGGACAGCGGCCTTCGAGGGAGTCGGGGGAAATTCGCGATACCTCCACCACGTCGTCGGCTACCAGGCCATGACCACGGGAGATGAGTTCCAGACCCAGTTCGCTCTTGCCGACACCGGAGTCGCCGGTGATGAGGACGCCCATGCCAAGCACGTCCATGAACACTCCGTGGAGGGCGATGGTTTCTGCCAGCCGCTGGGAAACATACATGCGCAGGGCGTCGATGACCACAGCGGAGGAAATTTGCGTGGTGAACAGGGGGGTGTTGCCTTCCTCGCAGGCGGCGCGGAGGATGGCGGGGACTTCACAGCCATCGGCGACGATGACGGCGGGTGGGCGGGCGGCGATGATTTCGCGCAGGTGGTGGGCCACCTTGTCCTGGGCTTGGCGGCGCGCCCAGACCAGTTCCGGCGCTCCCACCACTTGCAGGCGGTCGGGGTGGATCAGATTCAGGTGGCCGACCAGGTCGGCGGGGGAAATGTCGGCCTGGGTGACGGAAAAAGCGGAATTCAGGGAGCCGCAAACCCAGGTCAGCTGAAGCCGCTCCCGGTTGCGCTCAAATAGCTGGGCGACGATCAGCTGCCGCACTGCCACGCCGCGAAGATTTTTTGCAGGGCCGTGCTATCGGCGGCGACAGTGAGCTGTTCGCGGAATGCGCGATCGGAGAACATCTGCGCCAGTTCGGAGAGCAGTTGCAGATGGTGCTCGGTGGCGGCTTCGGGCACCAGCAGGACAAAGATCAGGCTGACAGGTTTGCCATCGGGGGCGTCAAACTGCACCGGCGTGGCGAGGCGCAGAAAAGCGCCGAGGGCTTCCTTGAGGCCTTTGATGCGGCCATGGGGAATGGCGATGCCTTGCCCGAGTCCGGTGGAACCAAGCTTTTCGCGGGCGAACAGGCTATCGAAGACCTGGGCGCGGGCGATGCCGTTATGGTTCTCGAAGAGCAAACCAGCCTGCTCGAAGACACGCTTCTTGCTGCTGGCGTCGAGGTCAACGACGATGTTGTCGAGAGACAGAAGCTGGGCGATCTGGTTCATGGCGAGAAAGCGTTGATTTTCCGCCAGCCGGCCGGCTGGCGGAAAACCGGATATTACGCCAGCTGACGCTTGTTGTCGTTGGTGTGATCGACGTGCTTTTCCTTGTGCTTCAGCACTTGACGGTCGAGCTTGTCGGCAACGACGTCGATGGCGGCGTAGAGGTCGGCTTCCTCGGCTTCGGCCGCGATGTCCTTGCCCTTGACGTGCAGGGTCACTTCGGCTTTCTGGCTCAGCTTGGCCACCGAAAGAATGACGTGCACGCTGGTGACCTGGTCAAAATGACGAATGACGCGGTCGAGCTTGCTGGTGACGTACTCGCGGATGGCCGGGGTAACTTCGACGTGGTGGCCAGTGATGTTGAGGTTCATGACGCCTCCTTTAGAGAGTTTTACGTAGATTAACCGGCGGGATATTCAGGGACTCACGGTACTTGGCAATCGTCCGCCGAGCCACCACGATACCCTGTTCGCCGAGGATTTCCGCAATTTTGGCATCCGAAAGCGGCTTATGACCATCTTCGGCGCTAACGAGCTGCTTGATGAGAGCCCGAATTGCGGTTGAAGAAGCCGCGCCGCCGGAATCGGTGGCGACGTGGCTGCCAAAAAAGTACTTGAGCTCGTAGATGCCCCGCGGACTGGCAAGAAACTTCTGCGTTGTGACGCGGGAAATCGTCGATTCGTGCAGATTCACCGTGTCAGCGATCTCGCGCAGCGTCAGGGGGCGCATCGCGACTTCACCGTGCTCGAAGAACTGGCGCTGCCGGTCCACGATGGCCTGGCCGACACGCAAAATGGTATCAAAACGCTGCTGCACGTTCTTGATCAGCCACTTGGCTTCCTGCAACTGGCTCGACAGGCCGGAGCCGTTGCGGTTGCGTTGCAGGATTTCGGCGTAGAGGCGGTTGATGCGCAGCTTCGGCATGGCATCGGGGTTGAGAGCCACCACCCACTGGCCGCGCAGCTTCTTCACCGAAATGTCGGGAATGATGTAGCGGGCGTCGAGGGCCGCGTACTGGGCACCGGGACGGGGATTGAGGGAGCAGATCAGGCTGTGGGCGTCGCGCAGGGGCTGGTCTTCACAGCCGAGGGCCTTCTTGATCTTGACGAAGTCCCGTGCCGCCAGATGGTCGAGATGGCTGCGCACTATCTGGAGCGCGAGTTCGCGGTTTGCCGAGGGGGCGAGGCACTTGAGCTGAAGTTCGAGGCATTCCTTCGGGTTGCGGGCGCCGATGCCGGGGGGGTCGAAGTTCTGGATGTGCTGGAGGGCGATTTGCAGTTCTTCGAGCAGTTCTTCCGGGTCTTCGCTCAAGCCGTCCGGCAGAACGTCAATCAGTTCTTCCAGGCTTTGCCCCAGATAGCCATCGTCATCGAGGGCTTCGATGAGGAACTCCACCATACCCCGGTCGCGGGGACTCAGGGGAGTCAGGGCGAGCTGGCTGAGGAGGTGGTCGCGCAGGCTGGTAGCGGCGGCCTGGATGTCGCCGTAGTCGCTGTCGTCGTCCGGGTCCTTGGGGCCGGCGCCGCTGGAAAATTCGGCGCCCCAGCCTTCGTCATCACCGCCGCCGCTTTCGGGGGGCTCGTCGGCGGCCGGGGTGGCGGATTCGACCCGCTCGGGATCGGGTTCCGGCGCCGTGGCGCCCGGCGCCTCCATGGCCTCGTGGGCAGGACGATAAACCTCACCCTCGGGTTCGTCCCGTTCCAGCAGCGGATTGTCCTGGAGGAACTGCTCGATTTCCTGATTCAGTTCCAGCGTCGACAGTTGAAGCAGACGAATGGACTGCTGCAACTGGGGCGTAAGCGCCAGGTGCTGGGAGAGTCTGAGCTGGAGGGTTTGTTTCACGATGAGGTCGGTGCGGAGCGGGATTCCGGTTACATCCGGAAGTGTTCGCCTAAGTAAACTTTCCGCACATCTTCATTATGGACTATTTCTTCCGGAGTACCAGCAATGAGAACTTCACCATCGTGGATGATCGTGGCGCGGTCGCAGATGCCAAGGGTTTCGCGTACGTTGTGGTCGGTGATGAGGACGCCGATGCCACGGTCCTTGAGGAAGTTGATGATCTTCTGGATGTCGATCACGGCAATCGGGTCCACACCGGCAAAAGGCTCATCGAGCAGAATGAAGCGCGGCTGGGTCGCCAGGGCGCGGGCGATTTCGACCCGCCGCCGCTCGCCGCCGGAGAGGGAAATGGCCGGGTTGTCGCGCAGGTGGGTGATGTGCAGTTCTTCCAGCAGGTCTTCGAGGCGATCCTCGACCTGTTCCGGCGTCAGTTCCTGAAGTTCCAGCACCGCCTTGATGTTGTCGGCCACCGAGAGCTTGCGGAACACGGAGTTTTCCTGCGGCAGATAGGAGAGGCCGAGGCGGGCGCGACGGTGAATCGGCAGGTGGGTGAGATTGGTGTCGTCGATGCGGATCTCGCCGCCGTCGGAGGCCACCAGGCCGACGATCATGTAGAAGCAGGTGGTCTTGCCGGCGCCATTGGGGCCGAGCAAACCAACGACCTCACCGCCACCGACGTCGAAGGACACATCCTTGACGACGGTGCGGGTCTTGTATTTCTTGCGCAGGTTGTAGACCGAGAGGCGGGCCATGGCTTAGTGTTCTTCGTCAGTGTTTTTCAGCAGGCGTCGGATCACGTCGACCGAAAACCCGCGTCCTTGGAGGAAGCGGGCCTGCTTCGCCCATTCCCGGGCATCGGTAGGCGCAGCGCCGAATTTTTTCGCCCAAACCTCCCGGGCACGGCTCAGTTCATCCGGCAGTTCGCCCACCGAGGCGGCGATCAGCTCGTCGGCGATGCCCTTCTGGCGCAGGCTCTGGCGCAGGCGCGCGAGGCCGTCGCGGGCGCTGCGGCTGCGCACCCATGCTTCGGCGAAGCGGGCGTCGGAAAGGAGGCTGGAGCCTTGCAGATCAGTCAGCACGTGTTCGATGTCTTCTTTGGTGCCATGAGCAGAGAGCTTGGCCATCAGTTCGGCGCGGGAATGTTCCCGCCGCGCCAAAAGCCGGATGGCCCGCGCCCTCAGGTCATCACTCACTCGGCGGCCGGGGTTGCAGTCGGTACCGCCGTAACGCCGAGGGCTTCACGCACCCGGTTTTCGATCTCGCGGGCGGTTTCCGGATGCTCGCGCAGGAAATCGCGGGCGTTGTCCTTGCCCTGGCCGATCTTCTCGCCCTTGTAGGCATACCAGGCGCCGGACTTCTCGACGATCTTGTGCTCGACGCCGAGTTCGACGATCTCGCCCTCGCGGGAGATGCCTTCGCCGTAGAGAATGTCGAAGTGAGCTTCGCGGAAGGGGGGGGCGACCTTGTTCTTCACCACCTTGACGCGGGTTTCGTTGCCGATCACCTCGTCGCCCTTCTTGATCGCGCCGGTGCGGCGGATGTCCATGCGCACCGTGGCGTAGAACTTGAGGGCATTGCCCCCGGTGGTGGTCTCGGGGCTGCCGAACATGACGCCGATCTTCATGCGGATCTGGTTGATGAAGATCACCAGGGTATTGGTGCGCTTGATGTTGGAGGTGAGCTTGCGCAGGGCTTGGGACATCAGACGCGCTTGCAGGCCGGGGAGTTGGTCGCCCATTTCGCCTTCGATTTCAGCGCGGGGCACCAGGGCGGCGACGGAGTCGATGACGACCAGGTCGATACCGCCGGAGCGCACCAGCATGTCGGCGATTTCGAGACCCTGCTCACCGGTGTCCGGCTGGGAGATCAGCAGATCGGGCACATTGACGCCGAGCTTGCCGGCATAGACCGGGTCAAGGGCGTTTTCGGCGTCGATGTAAGCGGCAGTACCGCCCATCTTTTGCACCTCGGCCACCACCTGCAAACACAGGGTGGTCTTGCCGGAGGATTCCGGACCGTAGATCTCGACCACCCGGCCCCGGGGCAGGCCGCCTACACCCAAGGCGATATCGAGACCGAGGGAGCCGGTGGAAATCACCTGGAGCTCGTTGTCGATCTGGCCCTGGCCCATCTTCATGATGGAACCCTTGCCGAACTGCTTTTCAATCTGGGCCAGCGCGGCCTGGAGGGCCTTGGCTTTGTTGTCGTCCATTTTTGTATTCTCCGAAATCGGTTGAGATTATGGCACAGTTCTTGCGCGGTTCAGCAAGCCCGTCAGGGCATGAATCACCGCCTGACGGCGGACAGCCTCCCGATCTCCCTCAAAGTGACAGGTTTCGGCCTCCGCTTCCTGATTCCGCAAGCACCAGGCGAAGCATACGGTTCCTACGGGCTTACCCGGTGAGCCCCCGGAAGGTCCGGCGATTCCAGTGATTGCCAATGAAATCAATGCGTTGGAGTTTTTCAGGGCGCCAGCCGCCATTTCAAGCGCTGTTTGCGGGCTCACAGCGCCATGGTTTATCAGGGTTTCCGGGCGCACCCCGAGCATTTCCGTCTTCGCCTCGTTGGCGTAGGTGACGAAGCCGCGCTCGAACCAGGTGGAACTCCCGGCGCTATGGGTTACCACCTGGGCCGCCCAGCCGCCGGTGCAGGATTCTGCGGTAGCCAGAGTGAGCGAGCGCTCACGCAGGGCTTCGCCCACAGCAGCGGAGAGAGCGACGAGAGCGGCTTCCATCAAATTGGCAGCACGGCCTTGAGCAAGGCGAGGGTGAGTACCGTATAGGCGGCGGCCACCGCATCGTCCATCATGACGCCGAAACCGTTCTTGACCCGGTTATCGAAGTAGTTGGCCGGCGGCGGCTTGACGATGTCGTAGAAGCGAAAGCCGAGAAAGGCCGCCGTCTGCCAGGCCAGGCCCATGGGGGAGAAGAAGTAGCTGCCGTGGGGCGAGGGCAGCAGGGCTGCCGGCATGAACATCAGCACCGCCCAGAAGGGCACGATCTCGTCCCAGACGATGGAGCCGTGATCCACCACGCCCAGGTGGCGGCCGGTGACATGGCAAACCCAGACGCCGAAAATGAACATGAAGAGCAGGAACACCGCCATGTTGGCATCGCCGGGATAGGCCAGGCGCAACAGGGGGTAGGTGGCCCAGGCGAAGAGGGTGCCGGCGGTGCCGGGGGCGAAGCGCGACAGGCCGCTACCAAAACCGCAGGCCACCAGATGGGCCGGGTGGGCGAAGAGGAAGCGCAGGGGCGGTGTCGGCGACTTGGGTTTAATCAGATTGGCCATGGGGTCACATTAGCAAAAATGGTCGTAGCCGAGGTGATCGAGGGGCAGCGGCTGTTGTTCGGCGTCAAGCACGGTGAGTGCGCCGGAAGGGCCATCGACGATGGTTCCGATCGGAGTGAGGGCTAACCCGAGGAAACTCGCTAGAGTGGCGATTTCTGCTTTCCGTGAGGCGGGTGCGGTGAAAACCAGTTCGTAATCGTCGCCGCCGGCGAGCAGGCAATGGCGTTCCAGTTCATCCGCCGGCAGGTCGGGCGGGGCGAGGCGGGCGGCCACGCCGGAGCATTCGAGAATGTGGCGCAGGTCGGCCAACAGCCCGTCGGAAACGTCGATGGCGGCGCTGGCGAGGCCGCGCAGGGCGAGGCCGAGGGCGACCCGGGGCTGCGGGCGGTGCAGGGCGGCTAGGCAGTCGGTGAGCGCCGGCTCACTCAGGGTGGCGCGTCCTTGCAGGTGGGCGAGGCCGAGGGCGGCGCGGCCGGGACGGCCGGAAACCCAGACATCGTCGCCGCTGTGGGCGCCGGAACGTCGCAGGGCCAGGCCCTCGGGGGCTTCGCCGAAGATGGTGACGCAGAAATTGCGCGGCCCGCGGGTGGTGTCGCCGCCGATGATGTCGATCTCGAAGGCATCGGCGCAGGCAAAGAAGCCACGGGCGAAGCGCTCAATCCAGGATTCGGTGGCGGCGGGCAGAGCGGCGGCGAGCAGGGCCCAGCGCGGCGTTGCGCCCATGGCGGCGAGGTCGGAGACATTGACCGCCAGCACTTTCCAGCCCAGCGCCTCGGGGTCGGTGTCGGGCAGGAAGTGGGTGCCGGCCACCAGCATGTCGGTGGAGATCACCAGCTCCATGCCCGGTGTCGGCCGCACGATGGCGCCGTCGTCGCCGACGCCGAGCACGGTGTGTCGCAACTCCTGGCCGGGGCGCTTGAAGTATTTGTCGATCAGGGCGAATTCAGAGGACATGGACTCCACCGCAGAGGACGCAGAGGACGCAGAGAAGAACAGGAATCAGGCATTCCTCTGTGTTCTCCGCGTCCTCTGTGGTGATGTATTACCGGGTCTCGTCCGGCCGCAGCAGGGGGGCGAGCTTGTCGAGAACACCGTTCACAAACTTGTGGCCATCGGTGCCGCCGAAGGTCTTGGCGAGTTCGATCGACTCGTTGATGACCACCCGGTAGGGGGTTTCGATGTGACTCTTGAGTTCGCAGGCGCCGAGCAACAGGATGCTGCGCTCGATGGGGGAAACCTCGTCCCAGGGCCGGTCGATATGGCTGGCGATGGCCTCGCGCAGGGCGGACTCATCGGCCAGAACGCCGTCCAGCAGGGCGTTGTAGAGGTCCAGGTCGGCCTTCTCGAAGCCCGGTACGCTTTCAGCCTGGACGCGAATCGCTGCCTCGTCCTGGCCCCCCACCAGATGCTGGTAGAGGCCCTGGATGACGAATTCCCGCGCCCGGCGGCGCGGCGGTTTGCTGATGCTCATTTCACCGCCTTGAGCAGGTTGGCCATTTCGATGGCCGCTTCGGCGGCTTCCTTGCCCTTGACGCTCACGCGCACCAGGGCCTGATCGTCGTTTTCGGTGGTCAACACGCCATTGGCGATGGGGATGCCGGTGTTCAGTTGCACATCGGTGATGCCGCGGGCGGACTCGTTGGAGACCACTTCAAAGTGATAGGTCTCGCCGCGAATTACCGCACCGAGGGCGACGAGGGCGTCATAACGACCGCTCTGGCCCATGGTTTGCAGCACCAGGGGCAGTTCGAGGGCGCCGGGCACGGTGACCACGGTGATGTCTTCCGGCTTCACGCCACGGGCCTGAAACTCGTGGCAGGCCGCCGCCAGCAGGCCTTCACCGACATCGGTGTTGAAGCGGGCCATGGCAATGGCGACGCGCAGGCCGGCGCCGTTCAGGTTGGGTTCGATTTCACGCACGTTTTCGCAACGGGCCATGGTGCTCTCCTTCTTAAAGCGCTTCTTCGGGGCTTAGGTAGCCGACGACTTCGAGGCCGAAACCGGCCATGCTTGGCATCTTGCGCGGACTGGCGAGGAGGCGCATCTTGGTGACGCCGAGTTCGCGCAGGATCTGGGCGCCGATGCCGTAGATGCGTGGGTCCCACTTGGCCGCCGGGCGGGCGGTGGTGTCGGCGGGGGCGAGGGCGGCGAGCAGGTCGTCGCCGGATTCCTTGCGATGCAGCAGCACAATGACCCCCTTGCCCTGGCGCGCCACGGCCTGCATGGCCTGATCGACGCTAAAGCTGTGGCGATGGCTGCCGCAGTCGATGAAGTCGAGCACCGACAGGGGCTCATGGACGCGCACCAGGGTTTCCTCGTCGGCAACGATTTCGCCCAGGGTCAGAGTCAGATGCACTTCGCTGGTGGTGCGATCGTGGAAGGCGCGCAGGCGGAACGGGCCGTGGCCGCATTCGATCTGCTTGTCGGCGACGCACTCGATCAGCTTCTCATTGGCGCTGCGGTAATGGATCAGGTCGCGGATGGTGCCGATCTTGAGGCCATGTTCACGGGCGAACTCCAGCAGGTCCGGCAGGCGCGCCATGGTGCCGTCGTCCTTGAGGATTTCGCAGATCACGGAAGAGGCTGTCAGGCCCGCCATCTGGGCCAGGTCGCAACCGGCCTCGGTATGGCCGGCGCGCACCAGCACACCGCCGGGCTTGGCCATGATGGGAAAGACGTGGCCGGGCTGGACGATGTCTGCCGGCTTCGCGTTCTTGGCCACCGCCACCTGAATGGTGCGGGCGCGGTCATGGGCCGAAATGCCCGTGGTGACGCCCTCGGCGGCCTCGATGGAGACCGTGAAGGCGGTGTTGTGGGGGCTCTTGTTGTCGCGCGCCATCTGCCACAGGCCGAGCTGCTCGCAGCGATCTTCGGTCAGGGTCAGGCAGATCAGGCCACGGCCGAACTTGGCCATGAAGTTGATGGCTTCCGGCGTCACATGGTCGGCGGCGAGGACGAGATCGCCCTCGTTTTCGCGGTCTTCCTCGTCCACGAGGATGACCATCTTGCCGGCGCGCATGTCGGCCAGGATGTCTTGGGTCGGGCTAATGCTCACGGCAGGCTCCGCTTTGGAAAGGGGCGCATTCTACGCCCCCCCACTCAGGACGGCGAGTCCGGGTTGAGCATTCGTTCTACGTATCGGGCAATCAAATCCACTTCCAGATTGACCTTGGCGCCGGCGTGGAGGCGCTTGAGGGTGGTGACTTCCACCGTGTGGGGGATCAGGTTGATGGAGAAGCGGCGGCCCTTGACGCGGTTGGTGGTCAGGGAAACGCCATCGACGGTGATGGAACCCTTGCGGGCGATGTACTTGGCCAGGCCCTTGGGCGCCTTGATGACCAGTTCGTGGGATTCGCCGACGGGCTCGAACTTTTCCACTTTGCCGACGCCGTCCACGTGGCCGGAGACCAGGTGGCCGCCGATGAAGTCGGACAGACGCATGGCCTTTTCGAGATTGACGTCGCCGCCTTCGCGGTCGAGGCCGACGGTGCAGTTGAGGGTCTCGCGGGAGACGTCGACCTGGTAGCTGCTGGCCTTCTTGTTGATTACCGTCAGGCAAACGCCGCTGTGGGCGATGGAGTCGCCGATGGCGACGTCGCGCAGGCCGAGGCCGGGGGCCGCGACGGTCAGGCGAAGGCCGTCGGCGAGGGGTTCTATGTGGGTGATCTTGCCGGTGGTGGCGACGATGCCGGTGAACATGATGCGTCTATCTCCTTGAATGAACGGCAGATACTAGCATGACAAAAGATGGCTTCCGGAGCTACCCCGGCGCGATTGCCCGAGGTTAGAATCCCACAAACTAATCAGGGAGTTAAAAATGGCACTTCGGTTTGCCTCCAAGGGCGTTGTGTTGGCCTGCATCGCGATTTTGCCTCTGGTCGCTCAGGCTCAGCACACGGCGGCTCACGACCAGATGCTCGACAACGTCATGCGCATCGAGTGCATGGTGAGCTTCAAGGGCAAAGCCTTTGAAGGCGGCCATGGCACCGGCTTCCTGGTCGGTAATTCGGAATACGTGGTGACCAACAGCCACGTCATCAACGAATGCCATCCCGACAACAAGATCGCGGTACTGGAGAAGGCGCTTTACGACCAGTATTTCCAGCGTCTGGCGGAACTCAATGTGTCGGACTGGAAGGGCATCCTGACCAATCTGCCGGCCGATCTGCGCAACCAGGTGGTGAGCGACCTGACCTCGGACCCGGCCAAGGAACAGCGCTTCCTGCGCGACTCGGACTGGCGCATCAAATACATCCTGTCCCAGCTGCGCGCCTACGCCAAGGCCAACGCCGGCAACATGTTCCCCTACGTATCCCAGAGCCTGGCGGTGTACCACCCCGCCAAGAGCGGCGGCGCGGCGATCAAGACGCCGGTGGCGCAGATCACCTGGTCGGCCTGGAATGACGACAAGAAGAAGTCCGAGAGCGGCCTCGATCTGGCGGTGCTCAAGCTGCCGCGCCCCCTGAAGGACAAGCAGAGCGTGTCCGCCTTTGCCACCAGCACGGCCATGGCAGTATCGGATGAGGTCTATTCCGTCGGCTACCCTGGCGGCTCGGATATCGTTGAGTCAGCCAAATACACGCCGACCATGAAGCGCGGCATCGTCAGCAAGATCGGTGGCGAGGCGCCGATCGAGGACGACGCCAAGAAGCAGGGTCTCAAGGGGGTGCCGGTGATCGAGACCGATGCCGCCATCAATCCCGGCAACTCCGGCGGCCCCCTGTTCAACCAGTATGGCGAGGTGATCGGCATCAACACCTTCGTCGTCGGCAAGGACCGGGCGCAACAGCAGGGCATCGGCTGGGCGCAGGATGTTTCCGTCGTCGTGCCGGTGCTGAAAGACCTCGGCATTCCGCTGCCGGCAGTGCGCGAAAAGCCCCGTTCCTGGCTGGAACAGAACCCGACCCTGGTATGGGGCCTGGGTATCGGCGCCCTGGTGCTGGTGGGGGTTATCGTCGGCGTCGCCATGATGCTGCGCAAGCGCGGCGGTGCCACGCCTGCCCCGGTGGCAGCCCCCCCGGCGCCGGCCATGACGCCGCCTCCCGCCCCGGCGATGGCCCCGCCGCCGCCCGCGCCCGGGGCGCCGGCGGCTCCCCACATGCTGGGACGCAGCGGCGAGTATCAGGGCAGCAAGATTCCGCTGGCGGCCAAACCTCTGGTAATCGGCCGCAATCCCCAGGCCGTGGATCTGGTGATTGGCGACAAGGAAGTCAGCAGCAAACACTGCTCCCTGGCGTTCATCGCCGCCTCAGGCCAGTTTGAATTGCTCGATCTGGGCTCCACCAACGGCACCTTCCTCATGCCCCAGGCCCAGCGTCTGGCGCCGAACGTCGCGGTGCGCATGGCCCCCGGCCAGGTGATCCGCCTCGGACCGAATCAGGAGTTTTTGCTTCAGGTGGGCTAACTACGGGAAGGGTCGCCGGAGTGACGAAGGGAACCTGCAAGCGCGGCTTGTAGGTTCCACCTCGGCGGGATTGTCATAAGTCTCTTTCATGCGATCTTGGGCCAAAGGTCAGGCCAATGACAGTACTACCGTCAGTTAAGAGAACTGTTCTGGATGAATTCTCGGCATCGGAGTCCTCGAACAGAGGGCCACTCAGGGAAAATTGGGCAATATCTCTGCCCGAGACAGTAACTTCAAGAATCCCATCCTCCATCATCCCATCTAGCAAGTGATAGGGCTCCAAGCTTGGGTCCGATGATAGGAGTAGCTTTGCAGCAAATGTTGGTCGGCAGAACACCACCTCCGCGTGACCGGTAATGACAATCCAACGGCCTTCAATGTCTGCGGATAGGAACCAACTCCAAGTCTGCATGAAGCCTCTAGCGCCCTTTGAGGCCCTGATTTAGCGTGGGTAGAAACTGCTCCGGTGCTTGGTAGCCCACCACCCGCAGTCCCTCGGCTTCCTTGCCCTTGGCGTCGAAGAAGATGATGCCGGGGGGGCCGAAGAGGCCGAAGCGTTTCAGCAGGGCGGCGTCATCGGCCGTATTGGCGGTGACGTCGGCTTGCAGCAGGACGAATTTGCTCATCTCGGCGGCGACCTTCGGATCGGCGAAGGTGAATTTCTCCATTTCCTTGCAGCTCACACACCAGTCGGCATAGAAGTCGAGCAGCACCGGTTTGCCGGCGCTCTTCAGGCGCGCGTCGAGGTCGGCCACCGAGGTGACCCGCTCGAACTTGGGGCCGTGGCTTTCGGCGGCGGCCGTGCTGCGCAGGAAGCTCAGGGGTTGCAGGGGATCGCGGCCGCCGCCGAGGAGGCCGGCGAGGATGGCCGCGCCCGCCAGGAGAATGACGACGCCGACGCCCTTCCACAGCTTGTGCCAGCCGCTGGCATGGGCCGGCAGGGGGTCAAGGGCATGCAGGTAAATGGCGGGGACGATCAGCAGTAGCGCCCAGCCGAGCATCTGGGTCCACGCCGGAATCACCGGCGACACCAGCCAGAGGGCGGTGGCCAGCAGCAGGACGCCGAAGAACTTCTTCACCGCCTCCATCCAGGGGCCGGTCTTCGGCAGCAGGGAGCGGGAAAACACGCCGACGATCAGCAGCGGAACGCCCATGCCGAGCGCCATGGCGAACAGGGCCGCGCCGCCGAGGACGGCATCACCGGTCTGGGCGATGTAGAGTAGGGCTCCCGCCAGGGGGGCAGCGACGCAGGGGCCGACGATGAGGGCCGAGAGGGCGCCCATGACGAACAACGCCGGGGCGCCGCCGGCCCGGTGGTTGGCGGAATCGGAGAGCTTGCTTTGCAGCGCCGCCGGCAGTTGCAGTTCGTAGAAGCCGAACATCGAGAACGACAGCACCACGAAGATGAGGCCAAAGCCGCCCAGCACCCAGGGATTTTGTAGCGCTGCCGAGAGCAGGGTGCCGGAGAGTCCGGCGGCGACGCCGGCAGCGGCGTAGGTGATGGCCATGCCAAGCACGTAGGCCAGGGAGAGCACAAAGGCGCGGGCGTGGGTGACGGCGTGGCCGTGATTGACGATGATGCCGGAGAGGATCGGCACCATCGGCAACACGCAAGGGGTGAAGGAGAGCAGCAGGCCAAAGCCGAAGAAGCTCACCAGCGCCAGCCAGAGGGTGTCCCGGTGCAGCAGGCTGGCGATGCGGGATTCTTCGCTTTGGGTCTTGGCTGTATTCACCACCACCGAAGTGGCAGTGGGCTCCGTTGTCGGCGCTGCCGCCGGAGCGGCGATGGCTGAAGCGGCCGCCGCAACAGGCAGCTTGATGCTGGCCTGCTGGTCCAGGGGCGGATAGCAGACACCCTCGTCCCAGCAGCCCTGGGCGCGGGCCTTGAGGGTGAAGCTGCCGGCGCTACCCGCCTGAACCGGGATCAGAATCTTGAGTTCGCCCCGGTAGGTTTCGACCTTGCCGAAGTTCTCGTCTTCCTTCACTTTGCCCGCCGGCAGTTTGATGGCGCCGAGCTTGATCTCGGGGGCGGCGGAGAAATGGATTTTCTCCTTATACATATAGTAGCCGTCGGCGATTTTCCAGCGCGCCTCGACGGTGTTGGCATCGACGGTGCGGGCGGAGAAGACGAAGGCCTTTTCCGGTTCCATCGGCTCGCCAGCGGCGTGGGTCAGGGCGCTAACGAGCAGCAGCAGGGGCAGGAGCAGGTGGCGGAATGACATGGGATGTAGGGGAAAGTGTCTAGGTTTGATTGGCTTCGGCGCCGACCCAGGCCAAGTAATCAGGCAGGCCGTGGCTCACTGGGACAGCGATAATTTCCGGCAATTGGTAGGGGTGATGGTCGCGGATCGCCGCTTCCAGGGCCGGGTAGGCCGATGCCGTGGTCTTTATCAGCAGCGGCACCTCGTTGGCTTCCTCGACGGCTCCCTGCCAGCGATACACCGATTGGCACGGGGCCAGAATGTTCACGCAGGCCGCCAGATGCGACGCCACCAGATGTCCGGCCAGGGTATGGGCGGCATCCGTAGTGGGGAGATTCGTCAGAACCAGCAGGATTTCCATGTGCTTATTGTACGTTGGGCCTGCACCCGCATGGTTTAGGCTGGCGCAAGTGGTAATCCATCGTCCCGGAGGTCGGTCTTGAGCATTTTGATGCGCAGTCTGGAGCAAGCGGAGCAAAGGCGCCTGGAAGAAGAGGCGCGTCGCCGCACCGATCGGGACGCCGCGTCTGCCGCCGGCCTCGATGCCGAGCGGGAGGCTGCTGCTTCGGTCATGGAGCAGGCGGCGAACGAAGAGCGCGGCCGTCTTGGCGCCGAGGCCCGGGTGCGCATCGAGACCGAGGCGCTGGAACTGGTGCAGCGGCGCATCCAGGCCGAAACCCTGGCGGCAGAACAAGCGCAACTGCGGGAAAAAGCCGAAACCGAGGCGCGGCAACTGGCCATCGAGCGCGCCCGCGCCGAACGCGATGCCGAAAAGGCCGTGGCGGCGCGACTTGAGGCCGAAGAAAAAGCCATGATGGAGGCACGTCGGCGTGAATTCGCCGCCTCCGATCTGGCCGCCGCCGCATCGGTCCGCGCCAAGCGCGAGATGGAATCCGAAGCCCTGGTGCGGGAGCGCATGGCCGCCGAGAAAGCCGCCATCGCCCTCGCCGCCGAAAAGGCCAAGGCCGACGAAATGGCGGAAACCATGGCCCTCTCCCGCGCTGCTGCGGAACAGGATATGGCCGACATGGCCCAGCGCCGCATTGAAGAGGAAGTCCGCGCCCGGCAAGCGACCGAAGCGCGCCTTGACGCCGAGCGCCGCGCCGTGGCTGCCGCCCAGGCCCGCAGCCAGGCGGAAGGCCGGCTATCAACGGAAATTGCAGCGCGCAACGCTGCCGAGAAAGAACTCAAGGACATGGACGGCGTCGCCGCCGCGCTAACCCCCGCGTCCAACAATTCCGATCCGAAACGCTGGCAGACCCTGATCCTGGCGCCCCTGGCCGCCTTCGTGATCGGCGCCGGCTTCGGCCTCTGGGCCTCCCAGCCGTTCTCCGGCAAGGGCGCGCCACCGGGGCCGGAACTGCGTCTGGACAGCGATATGGACGCCTTCGCCAAGAGCGTCGAACGGGTCCTCGCCGCCGAACGCGCTCAGGACAACAAGCGCTTCCGCGTCAATACCAAGGCAATCCAGTAGCTCACCAGCGCGACCAGCAGCAAGACCGCCACATTCAGCAGCGGCGCCACCGGCAACTGCCCCAGCAGCAGCGGCCGCACCAGGGCCACGGCGTGGGTCAGGGGCAGCGCCTGGCCGATGGCCTGGGCCGTGGCCGGCAACTGGTCCACTGGGAAGAACACGCCGCAGAGCAGGGTCATGGGTGTAATCAGCAGCGTGAAGTAGTACATGAAAAAGTCGTAGGACGGCGCCAGGGCGGTGACGATCAGGCCCATGGCCGAGAAGGTGAGGGCGATCAGGAATATCGCCGGCAGCGCCCATAGCGCCAGAGGCGAAGGCACCAGGCCGAGGGCCGCCACCACCACCAGAATCGCTACCCCGGAAAGCGTCGCCTTGGTCGCGCACCAGAGCAGTTCGCCGCCCACCACGTCGTCCAGGTCGATCGGCGCGTTGAGAATCGCCTCCCAGGTCTTCTGCACATGCATGCGCGAGAAGGCCGAGTAGAGGGCCTCGAAGGAAGCCGCGTTCATGGTCGAGGCGCACACCGTGCCGGCGGCGAGGAAGACGATGTACGACACGCCGCCCACGTCGGGTAGCAGCTTGCCGAGGCCGTAGCCGAGACCGAACAGGTAGATCATCGGATCGGCCAGATTCCCCAGCACTGAGGGAATCGCCAGCTTGCGCCAGACCAGGAAATTGCGGTTCCACACCGCGAAGATGCGGCGCGAGAAACGGGGCAGGGAGGTGTCGAGTGTGGTCATGGTCAGTCCCGCAGCTCCCGCCCGGTGAGTTTGAGGAACACGTCTTCCAGATTCGCCGGCCGGTGCAGGGTGCGCAGGGCGGGGCGTTCGGCCAGGTGGGCGAGCAGCGGTAGTGCATCGTCCACATAGCAGAAGGCGGTTTCGCCGGAGACCTCGCAACGGCGCGAGAAGTTGCCTGCTTCCGCTGCGGCCCAGGCGGGGGCGCCCTCGCCATAGACCTCCACCACTTCCTTCTCGATGTGACGTCCGATCAGGTCACGTGGTGTGCCTTCGGTAACGATGCGGCCGTCGTCCATGATGGCGAGGCGATGACAGAGGCGCTCGGCCTCGTCCATGAAGTGGGTGGTGAGGAGGATGGTCTTGCCCTCGCCAATCAGGCGCTTCAGGCGTTCCCAGATCAGGTGCCGGGCCTGGGGGTCGAGGCCGGTGGTAGGTTCGTCGAGCACCAGCAGGTCGGGGTCGTTCACCAGGGCGCGGGCCAGGGTCAGGCGGCGCTTCATTCCGCCGGAGAGGTTCTTGATGTTGGTGTTTTCCTTGCCGGCGAGGCCGGCGAACTCCATCAGTGCCGGGATGCGGGCACGAATCGCAGCGCTTGGCATCTCGAAGTAGCGGCCATAGACGAGGATGTTTTCGGCGCAGGAAAAGTCCGGGTCGAGGTTGTCGAACTGGGGCACCACGCCAACCTTGATGCGCGCTTCACGCGCCCGTGCCGGCACCGGTTCGTCGAGCAGGGTGATGGTGCCCGACTCCGGTGCGGTGAGGCCGAGGCAGCAGCGCAGGGTAGTGGTCTTGCCGGCGCCGTTGGGACCGAGCAGGCCGTAGCATTCGCCGCGCTGGAGCGCGAAGGAAAGTCCGGCGACAACCTCGCGGCCGCCGTAGGACTTGCGTAGCTGGTCGACAATCAGGGGCGACGGCATTAGCGTGGAATACCCAAAATCAGCGCCAGGCGTCGGCAATGATGCGACGGATGATGTGCAGGCGGCGGTGGAAGAAGTGGTCGGCGCCGGGGATCACCATCACCGGCAGTTCTAGCGGCTCAGCCCACTTCAGCACGTTGGCCAGAGGCACGGTGTCGTCGGCGGAGCCGTGGATCACCACGGTATCGGCGGCCACGGCGCTGGTGTCGTAGCTGCGCGCGCCTTCGACATGGCCGGAGGCGGTGCCGACCAGCACCATGCGCTTAGCGGGTAGGCCGATGTCCACGAGGCGTCGGGCCAGCTTGGCGACGACATAGGCGCCAAAGGAAAAGCCGGCCAGATACAGGGGCAGGTCGCTGCCGAAGCGTTCGCGGGCGTAGGCCACCACGGCTTCCAGGTCGTCGGTTTCGCCGTCGCCCTGATCGTGCTCGCCCTCGCTGGCGCCGACGCCGCGAAAGCTCGGGCGCAGGGTGTGGCAGCCCAGATCGCGGAAGGACTTCGCCAGAGTGGTCACCACCTTGTTGTCGGCGGTGCCGCCGAACAGCGGGTGGGGATGGCCGATCAGGGCGATGCCTCGCGGTGTCTCATGGGCTTCGACGAAGACCTCGATCTTGCCGCCAGGGCCGTCGAGAAGTATGTGTTCGTGGCGCGACATATCGTAGAGCTAACTGGTGGTGCGCGGCGTTATCGCGCAGTGTGCAGCCTCCAGCGGAGGCGAGGTTGAGCGCCAGGTTGGACCGGGTAGGAATGGAAATTGATTGTGCATGCTACTTACCTTTGATTTTTGAAATGACTTCAGCATCACTCAGCGGCGCGCCGACCCAAACAAAAACCTTTGACGCTCCCGCGCCAACCGCTAATTCATGAAGTAACCGCTCTTCGACTTGGCTTAGCCCGCCATCAATTTTCTCAAGCGGGTGAATTACGACCGAGGTGAGAAACGCGAGACCAGAACCACGAGCTTCAGATAGTGTGGCCTTCAAACATTCCTGTGCAGCGGTAAAGTTGCCGACCAGCATTCTCTGATGAGAAAAGCCAGGGTTTGCTTTACGTTGAATCGAACGGGATTCATCAATGTTCCGTACTTGGAATTGATTCTCACGAACCTGCACATAAAGTGACTTTGTAAACATTGGTTTTTGGGGGATGAGAGGTCTAACTACAACTACACCTTCAACCGCTCGACGATCTCGCCCTTGACCAGATGGCGGTCGATGATTTCGTCGATGTCTTCCTTGTCGATGTAGGTGTACCAGACCGCCTCGGGGTAGATCACCAGCAGTGGTCCCTGGTCGCAGCGGCCGAGGCAGCCGGCGGAATTGATGCGCACCTGTCCTGGCTGGTTGAGGCCGAGGGTCTTGACACGGTCCTTGGCATGTTCGCGCACCGCGTCGGCGCCGTGATTGTTGCAGCAGGGCTCGCCGGCAGCGCGCTGGTTGGTACAGAAGAAGACGTGATGTTTGTAGAAGCTCATGAAGGTTGAGATGCCGTTGGATGAATCGAGGCAATCATTATAGGGGTGGCGCCATCGGGTATGATTTCCCCTCTTCTTGACATTGGAATTGCTGCCATGAAACGCCTTCTGCTTGCCCTGCTGGTGCTGCTTGTTCTCGGCGCCGGCGCCTTTGTCGCTACCTTCTGGCATGCCGGCGGACGCGTCGAGGCGGCGTTCACGGAACAGAAGGATTTCATTGCCGGGCAGTCATCGCTCAAGGTGGTGGATCAGCGTTTCGAGCGCGGCATCTTCACCTCCCGCGCCGAGGTGACAGTGGAACTGCAGGGCCAGGCGGCGGCCGTCTGGGGTGGTTTGGCGCGGGACGCTCTCGGTTCCGGCCTCAAGGAGTCGCCACGCCTGACCTGGGTGCACGAGATTCATCACGGCCCCTTCCCGGCCTGGCGGCAGGGCGACTTCGCTACCGCCGATGCGCGCTTCTTCACCCGGCTGCGCATCAATCCGGAAATCGCCGCCAAGCTGCCGGAGATTTTTGGCGACAACGCGCCGGTACTCCTGACCACCGACTTTTTTGCCGACAACAGCGCCGTTTCCCAAGTCAGCCTGCCCGCTATTCAGCGCGATCTCAGCGGCGGCGCGCGCCTGACCTGGCAGGGCATGAGCGGCGAGCTGCGCTTCACCCGCGCCTACGATGCCTTCCAGGCCCAACTCACCATGCCGCGCCTGGAACTGGTGTCGGGCGCCAACCAGGCCGTGCTGTCCAATCTTGGCGTCAACGGCGACATGCGACGCGGCAGCCAGGGCGTGTGGCTGGGGGGTGGCGGCCTCTCGGTGGCGGAAATATCTGTAAGCGCCGCCGGCATGGCGGGCAAGGTCGCCGGCCTCGCCTATCGGGGTTCGGTGCGGGAAAGCGGCGAGTTCGTCGACATCGGCACCGAGTTCGCCCTGAAGAACGCCGAGTTCCGTGACATCAAACTCGGGCCGGCCAAACTGGCGCTGAACTTCGGCCACCTGCACGGCCCGACCCTGGGCAAGATGCGCGCCGAAAT
>Ga0316605_10000764_pt1 | contig 20280 bp, 16 predicted proteins | sample OWC_soil_day20_n_FD_207666 | JGI IMG/M metagenome (GOLD analysis project Ga0316605, IMG submission 207666) | Wetland soil microbial communities from Old Woman Creek delta, Ohio, United States - OWC_soil_day20_noCT | ecosystem: Environmental > Terrestrial > Soil > Wetlands | place: USA: Ohio...
ATGGAACTTATCATGGCAAAACGGCAGACAACGACACCTATTTCTATCTGATTAATTATAAGGATAAAAACCAGAGTTTAAAAGAAATAAAAGGATTTATAACCCTGAAAAAATAACCGGAGAATGAATAAACGCGTTGTAATATGGATATTGCTTACCTGCTGGATTATATCTGGCATCCGTGCTTATTCTCAAACGGATATAAGCATGGCAACTCACTGGTATAACCGGGGAAATTACAATCCGGCTTCCATCGCCAGAACCAGCTATATTTATCTTTTCTCCAATATCCGTAATCAGTGGACAGGCGTAACGGGAGCTCCCAAAGTGGCAAATGTGCAGGTATCAGGCTATCTCAATTCAATTAATTCTGCCTTCGGATTATCCGTGGTAAATGACAATATCGGTCTTACCAATGCTTTCAACCCGATGATAAATTACGCCTATCGCGTTTCCGACAATCAAACCTGGTCCTTATCGTTTGGAGTTTCGGTTGGGGCTTATATCCGAACCATTGACATCGCATCCTATGCTCCGGTAACTGACCTTGACCCAGCTCTTTTGCGCGATATTGAGCCTCAGACAAAACCCGATGCAAATATCGGGGTTGAATTTCAGAACGATAATTTCATATTCGGCATGTCATCCACTCACCTTTTCTCTATCGGCAAAAACAGCAATCTGTTTCTGAACGACAATCATCGGTATGGCTATGCCATTTACAAAAATACCCGTTCAGAAATCATGAATTATTACCTCGGACTTCAAGTGGTCAACCGTTCCAATATCTTTGTACTGGAAGGCAATGGTATCGTCAGGTTCAAACACCCCACCGGATTATCGACCGGCAGCCGTGAAATCTTTGATGTAGGACTTACCTACCGGAGCTCAAGGCAAGTTACAGCCTTGCTGGGAGTAAATCTGACTGAAAATTTCAGAATTGGCTATGCTTACGATCAGAGTTTCATCACCGGTTACAATCAGAACGGCAGCCATGAAATCATGCTCGAATACCGAATTCCTTACGAAAATGCGGTCTGCAAAACCTGCCGGGATCAACAACTCTGGTACAGATAATGAAATCCTGTTTCTTTCCTTTAATTACTGCTAAAAATCTGTTAGAAACTTATAAGGATGAACATATCCGGAGTTGAATTGTTTCATTTCGTATTAACAAAAAGTTATGGAAACGAAGAAATTTGATGTGGTTGGAATGACCTGCTCGGCTTGTGTGGCTCACGTGGAGAAAAGCGTGCGAAAGCTGTACGGAGTTCAGGATGTGACGGTTAACCTGCTCACCAATAGCATGACGGTCGATTTTGACCAGCAAGCATTATCGGTTGAGGAAATTATAGGTTCGGTGGAAGATGCAGGATATGAAGCATTTGAAAAAGAAAAAACGATTGCATATACCACAACTCCAAAAGTAAATTATGCGCTTGAAGAACAAAAAGAGATGAAAAAAAGAGTGATAATCTCTTTTTCGTTTTTAGTTCCGCTGTTGTATTTAAGTATGGGACACATGCTTGATTTTCCGCTTCCTTCGGTTTTCACGGGCAGTAACAATGCACTGACTTTTGCTTTTACACAGTTTTTGCTCACGCTTCCCATCGCTTTTGTCAACAGTAAATTCTTTTCGCACGGTTTCCGAAGTTTATGGAAACTATCGCCCACCATGGATGCCCTGGTGGCAATCGGCTCCTCGGCCGCCATCGTTTACGGAGTTTTTGCCATTTACAAAATCGGGAACGGGCTTGGACAAAACGATCCTGAAACTGTCAGGATGTACTTGCACGATTTGTTTTTCGAGTCGGCATCCACTATTCTCACACTCGTAACACTCGGGAAATATCTGGAAGCAAAATCCAAACGACAAACCTCCGATGCACTGACCAAATTAATTGACTCGGCACCTCAGACAGCAACAGTCATCCGAAACAACACTGAAATAGAGATTCCTGTCGAAGAAGTACGGTTAAACGATATCGTAAGCGTTCGTCCCGGACAAAAAATCCCGGTTGATGGAGTTCTTACCGGTGGCTCGGGGTCGGTTGACGAGTCGGCGCTGACTGGCGAAAGCATTCCGGTGTACAAACAGGAAGGCGATCATGTATTATCAGCCAGCATCAACGGCAGCGGCTACTTCACCTTCAGGGCAACAAAAGTAGGGAAAGATACCACGTTTTCACAAATCATTCAGCTGATGGAGGAAGCATCTTCTTCGAAAGCTCCAATTTCCAAACTTGCCGATCAGATAAGCCGCATTTTTGTACCGGCGGTGATTGGTATTGCGCTACTGGCTACGGCTATGTGGCTCATCATGGGCTATCCGTTTGAATTTGCCTTGTCCATCGGTATTTCGGTACTGATTATTTCCTGTCCGTGCGCACTGGGTCTGGCTACTCCGGTTGCTATCATGGTAGGAACCGGTAAAGGCGCCGAGTGCGGTGTGCTGTTCAAATCAGCCGAAGCGCTGGAAACGGGCGGAAAAATAACTACCGTTTTGCTGGATAAAACCGGTACAATCACTGAAGGACGACCTGAAGTAACCGATATTGAACCGTTGCAAGAAAAGGATAAAAATGAATTGCTGCGCATCACAGCATCGCTCGAAAAACTATCGGAACACCCTGTATCGGGAGCAATTATTCAGAAAGCAACGGAAAAAGAAATTGAATTATATCCCGTTAGTGATTTTAAAAATATTCCGGGAAAAGGTATTTCCGGAAAAATTAATGATGAAATAATTCGGGTAGGTAATCTGTCTTTCATTTCAGAAAACACAAAAACAGTTGACATTGAAAATCGGATTCATCTTTATTCGCAGGAAGGTAAAACACCGCTTATTGTTGCCGGTGAGAAAAATGTGCTGGGAATTATTGCCGTAGCCGATGTGGTGAAACAAACCAGCAAAGAGGCTATTGAGCTCCTTAAAACCATGAATCTGAAAACTAAGATGGTTACAGGAGACAACAAACGTACGGCTCTGGCAATTCAGGAAAAACTCGGTCTGGACGAGGTGATAGCTGAAGTGCTGCCGCAGGATAAGGATAAAGTTGTACAACAGTTGCAGGCAGCTGGCGAAAAGACCGCTATGGTGGGCGATGGAATAAATGATTCCCCTGCACTCATGCGGTCTGATCTGGGTTTTGCCATCGGTAACGGTACTGATATCGCTATTGAAGCTGCCGATGTGGTGTTGATGAAAAACGATTTACTCGGCGTGGTGACTGGCATCCGTTTAAGTAAAGCCGTAATCAGAAATATCAAACAAAATCTTTTCTGGGCATTTTTCTACAATATAATCGGCATTCCGTTAGCTGCAGGAGTATTTTATTCTGCATTGGGATGGAAACTCAGCCCGATGTTTGCCGCGGCAGCCATGAGCTTAAGCTCCGTAACCGTGGTAAGCAACGCATTAAGATTGAAGAAATTCAAACCCACAAAATCGCAAACTATTCGATAATTATTAACTATAAAAAACAAACTATTATGGAAAAAACAGCAATAATCAAAGGAATGAGCTGCTCGCATTGTGCAGCACGCGTCGAAAAAGCATTAAATAAAATTGACGGAGTAGAAGCAAAAGTTGATCTGGAAAACCGATCTGCCAAACTGGTTCTGACGAAAGAAGTGTCCGACAAGACGATCAAAGAAGCCGTAGAGGCCATTGATTACGAAGTAACTGACATCCTTGATTAATCAAAATCCCGGTGGAATTATTGATCTGAATTTTGTCTTAATTTTATAAAAAACAAAAATAATAGGCTGAAAATTTGGCTGATACCCTTTTGTTTTTGTTATTTTGCACTCGAATTTGAATTCGTAATTAAAAATTAAGCGTAATTATGTCCAATAATTTAGTCATTGTAGAGTCTCCTGCGAAGGCAAAGACGATTGAAAAGTTTCTCGGAAAAGATTTTGAAGTTATGTCCAGCATGGGACATATTCGGGATCTGGGCGAGAAAGGATTGGGTATTGATTTTGAGAATAATTACGCTCCGCAATACGAAGTTTCGGCGGACAAGAAGAAAATTGTGGCTGAACTCAAGAAGGAAGCAAAAAAAGCAACTACCGTTTGGCTGGCTTCCGATGAGGATCGCGAAGGAGAAGCTATAGCCTGGCACCTTGCCGACGAGCTGAAACTGAAAAAAGAAAATACCAGACGCATTGTATTTCACGAGATTACAAAAGACGCCATACTCCACGCCATCGAGCATCCTCGCGAAATTGACTTGAATCTGGTGGATGCGCAACAGGCACGACGTGTACTCGACCGCATTGTGGGATTTGAACTGTCGCCGGTACTCTGGCGCAAAGTACGCCCGAGCCTATCGGCCGGTCGCGTGCAATCGGTAGCAGTACGCCTGATTGTAGAACGCGAACGCGAAATCAATCAGTTTACTCCCGAAGCAGCTTACAGGGTTACAGCCGTTTTCTCATCCATTGATGCAAACGGCACAGCCGTTGAACTGAAAGCCGAATTATCACAACGCTTCGATAAAAAAGCTGATGCAATGGCATTCCTTGAATTATGCAAAAATGCACAGTTCAGTGTTGACAGCATCGAAAAGAAACCAGCAAAGAAATCACCTGCTCCGCCCTTCACAACCTCAACCCTGCAACAGGAAGCTGCCCGGAAGCTTGGTTTCTCGGTTTCGCAGACCATGATGGTTGCCCAGCGACTTTACGAATCGGGAAAAATAACCTATATGCGTACCGACTCGGTTAATCTGTCAGCCTTGGCACTCGGAACAGCTAAAAGCGAAATCATCAGCATGGCCGGTGAGAAATACGTACACACCCGCAACTTCACCACCAAAACCAAAGGAGCTCAGGAAGCTCACGAAGCCATCCGGCCTACCTACATAAGCGCTCACAGCATCGAAGGTACCGCGCAGGAAAAACGACTCTACGATCTGATATGGAAACGTACCATCGCTTCGCAGATGGCCGATGCCGAACTGGAAAAAACAAACATTTACATCAATGTATCCGGTGGCAATTATCAGTTTGTGGCCAGTGGCGAAGTGATTGTTTTCGACGGATTTCTGAAAGTCTATCTCGAGTCAACTGATGATGAGCCTGAAGCTGAAAATGAATCAATCCTTCCGGTGATGAAAAAAGGAGAAAAACTGAATGCCACGGAAATAATGGCTCAGGAACGTTTCACTCAGCGTCCTCCACGATATACGGAAGCAAGTCTCGTACGTAAACTTGAAGAACTGGGCATCGGCCGTCCATCAACCTATGCTCCGACTATTTCGACTATTCAGAACCGGAAATATGTTGAAAAAGGAGATCGTCCGGCACAAAAACGTGCATACAATGAACTGAAACTGAAAAACGGAAAAATCACTGATCAGGAAAAATCTGAAAATACGGGAGCAGAAAAGTCAAAACTATTTCCTACTGATATCGGACTGGTTGTCAACGACTTCCTGATCGAATATTTCCCGGATATCCTGAATTATAATTTCACGGCAAATGTCGAAAAGGAGTTTGACCACATTGCCGAAGGTAAAGTGAAATGGACCAAATCCATTGATACTTTCTATAAAAAATTCCATCCGGTGGTGGAAAGCACCCTGAAAAATTCGGAGCGTCAGGTAGGCGAACGGATTCTGGGAACTGATCCGGCATCCGGACGACAGATTTCGGTAAAAATCGGGAAATATGGTCCGATAGCACAAATCGGTACCTCGGAAGAAGAAGAAAAACCTGTTTTTGCATCCCTTCGCCGCAACCAGTCCATCGAAAGTGTTACACTGGAAGAAGCACTCGATTTATTCAAACTTCCACGCGAACTGGGCGAATTTGAGGAAAAAGGAATGACGGTAGCGGTAGGACGTTTCGGACCCTATATCCGGCACAACTCGGCATTCTACTCGCTGCCCAAAACCGATGATCCGCTCGAAGTTACCGCCGAACGAGCCATTGAAATCATCATTGCCAAACGTGAAGCCGACAAAAATAAAATCATCAGCACCTTCGGAGAGAATGGCGAGATACAGGTACTTAACGGACGCTTCGGCCCATACATAGCGTTCGAAAAGAACAATTACAAAATCCCGAAGAAAACAGATCCGCTGACTCTCAACGAAGAGCAATGCCGGGAACTGATAGCCTCACAGGCCGATACCGTCGGTAAAAAGAAAAAAACTGCGTTCAAAGGCAGAAGTAAAAAAGCAAAATCCTGAATCGGCAAATCAGGATAGAACTTAAAAAGGAAAACGAACTATGAAACATATACTTTTATTCATTGCACTTACAGCTCCTTTTTTTGTCACAGCACAACAAAAACAAACCCTTACTGAGGGCGAATCCGTACTGATCTATTCGCTTCCAAAAACGGAGCTGAACATTCAGATCAGTTCTGAGCGTGTTACTGAAACTCCAGGCGACTTTTTTCTGTATTCCGAGCGGTTTTTAGCCACCACCGAAGTTATTACGGCAAAAAAAACCTCCTATCGCCTGAAGGGAATAACCATCACCCCTCGGGTGAAGCCCGATGAGAATCGTACCTATAAAATCATTCCCGATAAGAAATCTCTGACTGGTAAAATCACTGTCAACGATGCGGGAGTACTTTGTGGGATTAATGTACCTCCGGTAGAAATAACTGAACATATAAAGTCCTACAGCTCCGAAGAACCGAAAAGCCCTGAAAAAAAACTGTTACCGCTTGAGGAAGAATACATGATGGCCGGATCGGTGGCAAAAATGGCTGAAGGAGCTGCCAAGCAAATATACGGTATCCGCGAAGGCCGGGTGGATCTGCTAGCCGGAGAAGCTGATTCGATGCCAAAAGATGGCGAGTCGATGAAAATAATGCTCGAACAGATGGATCTGCATGAACAGGAACTCACCCAGCTTTTCACCGGGAAAACGACCATTGAACCACTAACCAACTCAATCACTTATACCCCCGATAAAGAAAAAAACGCCGAGGTTGCTTTCCGGTTCTCATCATTCAACGGACTAAGTTCTAAAGATGATCTGAGCGGTGCACCTTATTATATTACAGTTAAATATACTCCGATTGAAACTGTACCTGCCCAAAAGAAGAAAAAAGGTGAACCGGTTTATTCTGTGATGCCAGCTAAAGCCAGGATTATTATTGAAGATGGTTCAAAAGTAATTTTTAATGAGGAAATGGACATCCCGCAACTGGGAGTTCTGGTACCTATACCCCTCGACACGATGGACAAGAAGGCAGGAAAAGCCATGGTAAGTCCCGAAACGGGTCGCTTGCTTTCAGTTCAATAAACTGACAGAGTGAAAAATACAGGGAGACAGCTATCCGGTTGTCTCTTTTTTTATTTCAAAATCTCTTTTTTACCAGCACATTCAGTCCGTCGGGTACTATTCGGATACTGATTTTTTCACCTTCTTCGTAGGGTTCTCCATCGAAGTGAAAAGGTCCAGCATGATCACGTTCGAGCATGATTTCGCTGGTTCGGAGTGTTGTAACCAACAGATCTTTGTGTATGTTCTTTGTAAAAAGCTGTAACGCCAGTGTCGGGATGGCAATTACAGGGACTCTACTGATGATGGAGACATCGAGCAACCCATCCTGAATACTGGCTTCGGGTGCGATGTAAGCATTGTTTCCCCATTGAGCAGCATTGGCAAAGGTGATTACAAACGCTTTACCATCCAGATTAATATCAGATCCAGTCAGTTTGTAGTTTTGAGGTTCATAATTGAAATATCCGGTTACCATTTTCTCCAGGTATCCGATAATTCCCCGTTTCTTACCGCGGGCAAACTCCATACTCACATAGGCGTCAAAACCCGTTCCACAGGTACAGAAAAACGGTTTTTCGTTGACAATGCCATAGTCTGCTTTTATCACTTCCGATTTATTGAGCAGTTGAGTGGCTTTCTCAACATTCATGGGAATTTTCAGGTGGCGCGACAACCCATTGCCCGAACCGGTTGGAATAATTCCGAGTGCAACATTTGTATGTATCAGCGATTTTGCCACCTCATTGACCGTTCCGTCACCACCCACAGCCACCACAACATGATACCCTTCCCTTACCAGCTGATCTGCCAGCAACGTTCCGTGCCCTTTGTATTCGGTGTAAAGTATCCGGTAATCATCGTATTGTTTAGAGTCTAGTTCGCGACGGAGGATGCCCGGCAATCCGGTCTTATTTTTGGTTCCTGATACCGGGTTTATGATAAAAGCAATACGTTTTTTCATATGAAATGAATATATGATCCGGTGCGAAAATACATCTAATTTTCGGAAAAATAAAAATTATTTTTAATCAGACTGAAACATAAGTTCTCAGGGCTTTGTTGTATATTTGTCAAAAATCTATCCTTATGTCAAAAAGAAACAAAAACACCGGTAGCACCCGTGTTCGGAAATCGGAATTAGTCAGTAACATTGCCGATATCTTTTCCGGAAATCAGGAAAAAACCTATAACTACAAACAAATTTCCACCCTGCTGAATATCACTTCCGAGTCACAACGCACTTTTGTCAATCAGCTTCTGTATGAACTCGCCGATGAGGATTTTCTGAAAGAGATTTCACGCGGTAAATTCAGGCTTAATTCACGCGGAGGTTACATTACCGGCACCATCGACCGCCATGGAGTGAAAACATATCTTATACCCGATGACGGAGGTGAAAAGATTTTCATTTCGGAGCAGAAGACCAATACCTCCATGCGTAACGACAAGGTGAAAGCCCGCCTCTATGCTCAACGCAAAGGGCAGGAACCCGAAGGCGAAGTGCTCGAAATCATTCAGCGCGCTCAGGATACCTTTGTCGGCGAACTCGATGTGTCTGATAATTACGCCTTTCTGATAATCAGTAACCGGATTATCAACAACGATATTTTTATCCCGAAAGATAAACTCAAAGGAGGAAAATCAGGCCAGATAGCGGTAGTAAAACTTCAGGAATGGAAACCAAATCTGAAAAGTCCCGTTGGTGAAGTGATTGACATACTGGGCGATAAAGGCAACAACGACACAGAGATGCACGCCATCCTGGCTGAATTCGGTTTGCCTTACAAATATCCCGAAAATGTGGAAGCCGAAGCGGCTAAAATAGACGCCGGTATCACACCCGAAGAAGTAGCTAAACGTATTGATATGCGCGGTGTAACAACCATCACCATCGACCCGCGCGATGCCAAGGATTTTGACGATGCCATTTCACTCCGTAAACTCAGCAACGGGCTTTGGGAAGCCGGTGTGCACATTGCCGACGTTACACATTACGTCCGCCCCGGAACCATCATCGACAGGGAAGGTGAAGAACGTGCCACTTCAGTCTATCTGGTTGACCGGACAGTACCTATGCTACCCGAACATCTTTCGAACGGCATCTGCTCACTGCGGCCCAATGAGGATAAACTGACATTCTCCGTTCTGTTTCAGATGAACGACCAGGCTGAAGTTCTAAATTATCAGATAGCGCGTACTGTAACCCGCAGCGACCGCCGGTTTACCTACGAAGAGGCTCAACACATTATCGAAACAGGCGAAGGGGAATTTAAGGAAGAGATACTCACCCTCGACAAGCTGGCTAAACAGCTGCGTGAACAACGCTTCAAAGCCGGAGCTATTGCATTCGACCGGGTAGAAGTTCGCTTTGACATTGACGAAAAAGGCAAACCATTAAGTGTTTATTTTAAAGAGCAAAAAGACGCGAACAAGCTGGTAGAGGAATTCATGTTGCTGGCGAACAAAACAGTAGCAACCCACATCGGTAAACCCGGAAAAGGCCTTAAGGCAAAAACCTTTGTTTACCGCATACACGATGTACCTGATCCTGACAAACTGCAGAACTTCTCTGCATTTATCCGTAAATTCGGTTACAATCTGAAAGCAACGGGTAAAACCACCCAGATTTCAGCGTCCATCAATCATCTTCTGGATGAAGTGGAAGGCAAAAAGGAGCAAAACCTGATTGAAACACTGGCCGTGCGCTCCATGGCTAAAGCCATTTACTCCACACAGAATATCGGTCACTACGGTCTGGCATTCGATTTTTACACCCATTTCACCTCACCCATCCGCCGCTATCCCGACATGATGGTTCATCGGCTGCTTCAGCGCTATCTGGACGGAGGAAGAAGTGTGGATACCCGGGAATACGAGGATAAATGCGAACACAGCTCGAACCGCGAACAGCTGGCTGCCAATGCAGAACGTGCTTCCATCAAATACAAACAGGTGGAATTCATGTCCGACAGGATTGGTCAGATATTCGACGGAGTAATTTCGGGCATCACGGAATGGGGAATTTACGTGGAACTTATCGAAAACAAGTGCGAAGGGATGATTCCTATCCGCGATCTGGACGACGATTTCTACACCATGGATGAGAAAAACTATTGCCTGATCGGACGGCGGTTTCATAAAAAATACCAGCTGGGCGACGAACTAACCGTAAAAGTTGCCAAAGCAAACCTGGAAAGAAAACAACTGGATTTTGTGCTGGCATAAGAGCCACCTAAATCGCCCCCAGAAAAATGAAAGAGCCCCCTAAATCCCCCTCAGGGGGGACTTACCAATTCTCCTAAAATGAAACACAATAATTGCAGTGTTTTTTTATAAAAATATTTCGTGGAAATTATTTGACAAATCAAAATATTGCCTTATCTTTGCAGTCCGAAACAACGGAATGGCCCCGTGGCTCAACTGAATAGAGTATCTGACTACGGATCAGAAGGTTACAGGTTTGAATCCTGTCGGGGTCACAAAAAATAAAAAAGCGCTGAAAACTACTGGTTTTCAGCGCTTTTTTATTTGGCCAACTTTTGTATCTGAATAATTTACTCACAAAACCTGGAACATCCAATCAATAAATCGTTTGAAATATTTAACCTTTTCAGATTACCAGAGTGGATCAATTCAGCGATTTCAGATTCTCTAAAGCATCAGGTACAATTTTCAGGACGTTGCCCACGATGGCACAGTTCTCAAGTTCACTGCATTCGCCACAGGTTGCAAATCCCTTTGACTTCACACAATTGCGTATTTCGCAGAACTCGCAGTACGAAAATTTTGATTCGGCTTCGCGACAACCCGTACAATTAATCGTTTGAGCAGTAATATCCGGCGAATTGAATTCAGTACTCCATTTTTCGGCAGTTCGGGCACGCAGATCATCATCGTTGGTGATGGTGGCTATCTGGGCATCGCAGGTGGCACAGTTAATGCCGCAACAGGCAATTAGTTTTTCCATGGTCACTTATTTTAAGTTTGAAGTTGAAATTCTACCAGTTCCAAAGATAGAATAATTTTTTCAGAAATAACAGGATAGATGACAGTGTATTTTTGGATTACAAAAACATAATTTACAAAATAAATGTTTTACATTTGTAGATTAACTCACTTAATATCAACATAATTATGGAAACTCATCAAATCAGGGAAAATACAGAACCTGAATGCTGTCCGAAATTTGAACCCGAACTCTGGGATGAAAAAATTCTGGAATGGGACAACAAGAAATTTGTCAAAGGAAATATCTGCACCTTTATGTACATGCCTCTAAATTTTGGTGCTGTCATGCGTAAACTGGATGCAAAAATCCGCAACTCCGGCGCCGCTATGCAAAAGGACGGCTTGTGCCTCTCCGACCACACTTCAGGCTGGAACATGGACATCTTTCTGGCGGTGGATCGCGAAGTGGAAGGACTGAATAACGTCACCATTTCGGGAGATTTCCTTTGCAAGGTGTATGAAGGAGACTTTCGTGAAACCGGGAAATGGTGTAAAGATTATGACAGTTTTGCCAAAAGCAAGAACATGAAAATCGAAAAGATGTATATGTGGTACACCACCTGCCCCAAATGCGCAAAAAAATACGGGAAAAACTATGTGGCCATTATTGGTAAAATCAGCTGAAACAACCACACATAAGTTTTTTCATGATGCCGAACATAAACCCTCCGGCTTTTTTATGGCCGCATGAGTTAAAACTGTTTAAATCAGCATATACGGTAAGGTCGCTACGATGATATTTCCCAATAACTCAAAAATAATGCGTTAATTTCATCCATAAACACAATTAATATCATACATTTGTAGTTTAAATAGTAAGTTTACTTTTGTTTATTAAATCTCTTTGTTCAAATGTAGTATTAATTTTTAAGGTTATTCATTATGAAAAAAGTATTTTTTTCTTTGATAGCTTTCGCCGTTATGCTCACTGCCTGCAACAGCAACGACATGGATGAAGCGGCAAGCGGCAAACGCAATGTATCGTTCTTTCTGACTGACGCACCCGGCAACGCCGATCATTTCGGAAAAGGGCACAACCCCTGGACAAGGTTTTCAGGCGTTAATCTGGATATCGCGGGAATTCAATACATGGCTGTAGATACCATTAAAAAAGATTCTACCATCTGGACGGACGTTCCGTTTAACCAACAGACTATTGCTGTAAGCTTACTTTCCAACGGCGACAGCGTGTTTCTTTCGGACTTCAACATTCCCGAAGATCAAGTAGTACGGAAGATTAAATTCAAACTGGGTAAGAACAGCACGGTCATCCTGTCGGACAGTACAACAAAACCGTTGCTGATATCCGAAAAAAGCGACAGTACGCTGGTCATTCACGTCCGCAACAATGTTCCGAAAGGTAAATACTCCATCATGCTCGATTTCGACATTGCCCATTCGATTATTCCGGGCAAGGATGGTAATTTCTACTTGAAACCCAGGATGCGGTGTTTTGTAAGGGAAACAACAGCGAGCATCGGAGGTTTTGTTATGCCGTTGAGACTTGCCACCAAAGTGTTTGTGGTCATTGACAACGACACAATAACCACCGTTTCGGACATTAAAAGGTTCAACCTATTTAAACTGGATGGCTTTACAACAGGCACCTACACCGTACAGTTCATGCCGGTGGACAGTACAAGAGTTACTTTTACAAAGACTGTGGAAATAAAGAAAAACAGGGATGTTTTTCTGGGAAAAGTGAAAGTGATTAACTGATCAGCGATAGAAAACAAGAAAAACAGAAAGGTACAATTCATTTTGTACCTTTCTTTGTTTAAAATCCATATACAGAAAGATATGCGTAAAATCGAAACTTTATAGAAAGTTCATCTGTTTTATATTCGTGAAACAGCGCAAGAATGGACTAATCCATAAAAAAACGTTACTATGATTTGGTTATGATACGAGCGCGACAAATCAATTTTGACAAAAAAGGAAATCTTAATGTGCTTATCCCAACTGACAATTAAAAACCAATTATAAACAGATGAAAAATAACGTATTTGATAAGATTAAGAACAACCTTGAGAATCAAATCATTCAGGACCTTGACAGAATAGGCATTTTCTACCGCATACACTCCCGAACAAAAACCACCGAATCTTTACAGCAAAAGATAACAACCAAAGGTGAAGGTTACTACCAGACCGAAGGTAAAAAAGTGCAGGATATTATTGGCTTAAGAATTACAACCTATTTTCTGGACGATGTAAACCTGCTGTGGAATTATTTTTCGAAGAAATATGTGATTGTTGACAAGCAATATGATTTACCCACTTCCGATGTCTTCAAACCACTCCGAAAGAATTTGATTTGCCGGTTTTCGGCTGACGATACGGTACTATTCAATGATGCAAAACTATTGTATGATGAACTTGCACTGGTCGATAATACCTATGAAATACAGTTTCGGACTACTTCTTCAGAAGGATGGCACGAAGTGGACCATGCGCTGAGGTACAAATGCAAAAACGACTGGATTAATTACCTCGACGAAGATAAAATGCTTAACGGGATATATGCAATCCTTGAGACCACAGACAGAGCGCTGAAATCATTATTTGAAGATATGGCATACAATCACTATAAAAGCAAAAACTGGGAAGCCATGTTGCGGATGAAATTCTTTCTGAATTTTGACAACGAAGCGTTAAGTGAACCGGTCAAAAAGTTGCTTGATACAAATCATGAGCTGGCAAAAAACATTTTCAAATGCAGCCGCGCTGATCTGTTGTATGGGTTAGCAATATCCGGTCTGGATATTCCCGTTACATTCAACAACCTTGTTTTTCTGATTAATTGTCTGTGTGTTAAAAATGAAGACATCAAATCTTTAACTCCACCACGACTGCAAAAACAACTGGCGAATATTCAACCTTTTATCTAAAAAGGAGACTTTATATTAAATCTTTTTTACCCGCACGGCATTTAAGCCATTTCTACCTTTTTCAAGTTCAAATGTAACTTTATCACCTTCTTTTACTTCTTCCAGCAATCCTTTCACGTGAACGAAATACTTTTCCTGCGTTCCGGCTTCTTTTATAAATCCAAACCCTTTGGCATCGTTGAAAAATTCAACGCGTCCATTTCTTTCTGCAGGTTCTTCCGCTTCTTCGCGACGAGGTACACCGATTTCGATTGTCGAAGCATCGATTTTTGTTTTTCGGGTGGGATCGGGAGGAGTATCAGTGATATTGCCATTCTCATCCACGTAAGCTATCATACTGTCCAAACCACTTTCAGTGGGGTTCAGCTTTCGTTCTTCTTTCTTTTGTAATTTCTCTTTTCTTTTTTTCAAACGTTTTTTCTCGTTTTCCTGTTTCAGAAATGCATTTTGGGATTTTGCCATTTTTTTATTTTATAATTAAGTCTAAAAAAGTCAACAGACAGGAGGAAGGTTAAAGAAATTACTATTATCAGAACTCATCTGATGTGCCATTATGTTATTACCGGCCGAAATTTGCAACATTCATCCAAACATTTCCTTTCCGAAACAAAGATACAAAAAATAACTAAGTTATTTATCACCACCCGCTCCGGCTTCTTAGCAATTTGTGTGTTGCCGGGCAGAGTAACAGATAACTTCTCGACAACAACAACGTAAAACTTTCAAAAATTCAGAAGCGGGTGAATGCTTTAAGCTGTATTAACCTGGAAATTACTATTCATTATATCACTTTTGCATTTTCATCAAGCTGCAAATTTAACGAATTGTAATACCTGCAATCTTGTTATTACACCGTTATTATGAATAATGTAAGTCTGATGTTAACGACCAACACGGATAAATAACCGATTGTTCAAATTAAGTCAAATTTTAACATCATTGTATAACTGCAGAACCATCAATTTGAAGTAATTTTGATGCTTCATTCTTCAACAACAAACTTAATCTGATATGAGCGGTATATTTGGCAGTATTTCAAGCGGCGATTGCGTAAATGATGTTTTCTATGGCACTGATTATCATTCGCATTTAGGCACAAAAAGAGCCGGTCTGGCATTTTTTTCAAAGGAAAAAGGATTTCAGCGTGCCATTCACAGCCTCGAAGATGGTTATTTCAGGAATAAGTTTGAGAATGATATCAAAAACTTCTCGGGTAACAGCGGCATAGGCGTAATCAGCGATACTGAAGCTCAACCGATCGTTGTTAACTCACACATGGGCCGGTTTGCGGTGGTTACAGTCTGCAAAATAGTGAATATAGATGAACTGGAAACCTATTTCACCAATAAGCATCACACGTTTTCCGAAACAAGTCAGGGTACCGTAAATCCCACCGAACTGATAGCCATGCTCATTGCCGAGGGAACAGACTTCCTGTCGGGCATTGAAAATGTTTTTAACCGTGTGAAAGGTTCCTGCTCCATGTTGATTCTGATGGACAATGGAATTTTTGCTGCCCGCGACAAACTGGGACGGACTCCAATAATAGTCGGAAAAAGGGACAATGGCTATGCAGCAGCCTTTGAGACTTGTTCGTTTTCCAATCTGGGTTTTGAAATAGAAACATATCTGGGTCCGGGCGAAGTGGTCCGTTTGACTGCCGACAAATGCGAGCAGCTCCGGAAACCCAACGAGAAGATGCAGATCTGTTCTTTCCTGTGGGTTTACTACGGTTATCCGCCCTCATTCTACGAAGGAATAAATGTGGATGAATCAAGGTATCGCTGCGGCGCTGCTTTGGCCAAACATGATCATATTGATGTTGATTTTGTAGCCGGAATTCCCGATTCGGGAGTTGGACATGCCATGGGATACAGCAACGCAACATGCATACCGCTTAAACGTCCCTATGCTAAATACACTCCTACCTGGCCACGCAGTTTTATGCCTCAAAGTCAGAATATGCGTGACCTGGTGGCTAAAATGAAACTTATTCCCAACAAATCAGTTATTCAGGATAAAAAGGGTGTTTTTCTGGACGATTCGATAGTACGAGGTACTCAACTCAAAGATAACGTACACGATCTGCACGAAGCGGGTATCAGGGAAGTGAATATGCGCATCGCGTGTCCGCCGCTCACCTACCCCTGCGAGTTCCTGAATTTCAGCCGTTCGCGTTCGAGCCTCGAACTGGCTACACATAAAGCTGTCAGAGAGCTTGAAAACAAGGAAGGTGTGGACATGAAGGAGTATTCGGACTGCAACAGCGAGAAATACCGGGCAATGGTTGAAAAGATACGGGAACACCTGGATCTGACCTCTCTCTCCTTTCAGAAACTCGATGACCTGGTTGAAGCCATCGGGTTACCAAAAGAAAAACTTTGCACGCACTGTTTTGACAATTCCAGCTATTTCGATTAGCAGAACAAAAAAATAATACGGTTTATTCGCTGACAAACAATCGTTTGCTGGAGAATTCCGGATCGCAGGTCAGGTTTACCTTCAGTTTACGAAAACCGGCTTCGTCACCGGCAGTAGGAATATGAGTGGAATGCATTTCACAGCCATGCAGTTCGGTCAGTTTATCCAAAGCCATTTTTGCCGCCGGATTTGTCGTAGCGCTGATGGCTAACGCGATGAGTGTTTCCTCCACATCGAGACTTACTTTTTTGCCGTTCAGGATGTCTTTTTTCAGATGAGTGACCGAATCTATGATACTTTCGGGTAAAAGTATCATGTTTTCGGGAAGTCCGGCCAGATATTTGGTTGCATTGAGCATCATGGCGGAAGACGCATGCAGCAGCTGCGAATTTTTACCTGTAATAATTGTCCCGTCGTGCAGTTCAATAGCCGATCCGCAATAAATGCCTCCATAACCTTTCCCCTCTTCTTTTTGAGCGGCTTCGGCTGCTTTGCGGGCAGGCAACACCACTTTACGGTCTGTTTCGGTGGCTCCGACCTCATTCATGATTTCGAGCGAACGGTCGAGTGTTTCGCGGGATGCAAGTCCCATGGTAAAATCCACATTACTCCTGAAATACCTGCGGATAATTTCCTGATAGGATGCTCCCGAAATAATCTTATCATCGACAATCCCCGAGCTGATGCGGTTGACGCCCATATCAGTCGGCGAAAGATACATCGACTCTCCGCCGGTAATTTTTTCGAGAATTTTTTTGAGCAGATTGAACGCCTCGATATCGCGGTTGTAATTGATCACTTCGGTACCATAGGCTTCGAGGTGATGGGTATCAATCATATTTACGTCCTTCAGATCGGCGGTAGCTGATTCATAGGCCACATTCACCATATGTTTGAGCGGAAGATCCCAGACGGGAAATGTTTCAAATTTGGCATATCCGGCTTTAACGCCTTTTTTATACTCGTGATACAGGTTGCAGAGGCAGGTTGCCAGTTTTCCGCTGCCGGGACCGGGTCCGGTAACCACCACGATAGGCCGGGTGGTTTTAATGTATTTATTGGCTCCGTACCCTTCATCGCTCACAATTTTTTCCACATCGGTCGGGTATCCAACGGTCGGGTAATGCAGATATACATTTATTCCCTTCATTTCCAGCTTGTTTTTGAAAGCAGCTGCTGCCGGTTGATCCTGGTAGCGTGTAATCACCACTGCCGCCACGTTGATACCAAACCACTTCAGGTCGTCAATGCTTTTCAACGCGTCCACATCGTAGGGAATTCCAAAATCAGCCCGGATTTTATTCCGTTCAATATCTCCGGCATAGATGCACATGATGACATCAATCTTGTCTTTCAACTTCTGTAAAAGCCTCATCTTCACATTCGGATCGAAACCGGGTAAAACCCGCGCAGCATGGTAATCATAAAGTATTTTACCTCCGCATTCCAGATATAACTTATCGTTAAATCTGCTTACCCTTTCGAGTATTGCCGCTGACTGTTTCTGAAGGTACTTATCATTATCAAAACCAATGTGCTGCGAATTTTCCATTTTTTTATCGTATTGATGATTGATGTTTTATTACAAACTACAAAATTACTGAAATTTTAATTCTCTCTAATCCTCCGTGCTCAAAGAAAATTGAATATTTTTTATTCATATAAATGACATCTTACTCAGCGCATATTGTTTTTTCAGGGACACCGGATAATTTTTTCAGGTCAAATCAATTGGACGAAAATAAAAAAAGAAGAGCCTTACGGATAAAAACCGAAGGCTCTCTATAGATACTGAAGTACTTAAAATGCTTGAAATGAAGTTATTTTTTCACATTCGTCTCTTTCTTTTCCACCTTTTGACCTGTATTATTGGTGGTTTTGGTTTTCTCCTCGGCATTCAGGGTTGTGAAACTTAATTCATTGCCGTAAACAATATCAGAACTGCTTCTGGCGTAAGCCCTGACATAATAGGTTGTTCCGGGACTAAGTCCTGCAATGATGACGCTTCCGTTGTTGGTATTACCGGGTGCCGTTGATTTCGTTCCGGTAAGTTCGGCATCTGGCGATTGCGAATAATAGACACCTCTTTCGCTGATAGCAGTTCCATGAATACTGAAACTGCATCGGGCCTGGTTTGATTTTATCTCGAAAACCTTCAGAGTGGTGACACTGATATCTGGTGGAATTGTTACGCCGAAAGTAATATCCACTAATACGGGTTCTGTAGCTTTAATTTGAAAAGCAGCTATAAGACAACCCATCAGAAGCAAAATACGGATTGTTTTCATAATTTATCTATGTTTCGGTAAAGAATCGGAATTCTTATAATTTTACAAACTCCACTCTCCTGTTGAGCGCCTTATTGACCGGAGTATCGTTGGGAGCAACGGGTTTGGTTTCGCCCATACCATCGGTTTCGATGCGCGAAGCTTCAATGCCAAACACGCTGACCAGTTCGTTCATCACCGATTTTGCCCGGCGTTGCGATAAATCGAGATTTTTGGCATTATCGCCATCGCTGTCGGTATGACCAATGATTTTTATCCGTACATCCGGATTTTCTTTCAGAACATCGGCAATGCTTTTCAGCGTTCCGAACGATTCTGCTTTTACCACATCTTTATTGACATCGAAATAGATGCCGTAGGTAACCAGTTTTCCTTCGGTAATTAATTTACTGCGGGTATCGGGAGCGCCAACTGCTATCCGCACATTGCTAATGAGGATAGCACCATACTCGAAGCGAAGTCTGTCGGGCTGTACGCAACCTGCAGGAAATGCCCGTGGCAAGTCAACAATTTTATCCTGACCCTGATAAACGCGGATCCTCGATTTCTGAATCCACATGGCTATATGAACTTTTTTGTCGAGCTTTTGCTGAAATTGCTCTTCTACAAATCCGCTCAAGCCTTGTTTGTCGCACTCACCATAAAGCCAGGTGTTGTATGAAAGTTTTCCATAGTAATAAGTTGTAAGACAAAAACCACCTTTGCCGGGAGCTGTACCTGCATCCCACGAAGTTGCATTTTTGGCCTGCATTAGCCTCATCTTCCAGCCATACATTCCTTTTCCCGTTTCGCGTTCAATCGGTACGATATCAAATTCGATGGTATAATTATCTGGGAGATTTAATAGTTTATCGGTCCACACACAACATTCAGAGTTGAGTTTCATCCAGTTGTCTGGATATAGATTGGTTGTAACCACTTCTGCTGTGCCATTGGTATTCCAGAGTGCCGGGAAATCGCCTACCGCGTCCTGGCTGAAATCATCGTAAAAAATAACTTTCTCACCCGGAATAAAATCATACTTCGAAGTAGCTGTCAGCTTCTCTTCTTTCACTGTTTTATCGGCTGTCTGTACACTCGATTCTTTATTCTCTTCGGTTTCTACTTTCTTGTTGTCCTTTTTTTCCAGTTTATCGAGTGCCTTGTCGGTTGCTTCGCCAGCCTTTTTGGCTGCCCGGTTCTCCACTTTTTGCTTAGCCGTATTTACAGCTTTTTGACCTACTTTATCGAGCCAACCCTGAGCACTTACCTGCATACTGAATAAAATGCCCACACATAGTAAATAAACAAACTTTTTCATGGTATAATTCTTTTTTATGATTATAAAAACAGTAAATTATTCTGTGAATGCTGATAAGAAATGGAGGTATAAATGACTTTCAATAAGTTTTTAAATAATTTTTTCTTATTGTCTTATTTTTT
>Ga0316605_10000766_pt1 | contig 20264 bp, 22 predicted proteins | sample OWC_soil_day20_n_FD_207666 | JGI IMG/M metagenome (GOLD analysis project Ga0316605, IMG submission 207666) | Wetland soil microbial communities from Old Woman Creek delta, Ohio, United States - OWC_soil_day20_noCT | ecosystem: Environmental > Terrestrial > Soil > Wetlands | place: USA: Ohio...
CATGTCAGCTGGAGATGTATCGTTCCAGTTCGGAAATCAGGAATTGCTGCGAACTGATGGTTTCCTTGACCAGGTCACCGATCGAGATCATGCCGACGACCTGACCTTCCTCGGTGAGTACCGGTAAATGGCGGAAGTGCTTCTCGGTCATCAGGGCCATGCATTCGTCGAGCGTGCTGCTGGGCGGGACGTAGGCCACCTTGTCGCTCATGATTTCGCGGACCAGGGTTTCCTTGGAGCTTTTGCCTTGCAGGATGATCTTGCGGGCATAGTCGCGTTCGGAAAAGATGCCGACCAATTGTTCGCCGTCCATGACCAGCAGGGCGCCCACATCGTTGGCGGCCATGACCGAAAGGGCGTGAAAAACGGTGTCGCCGGGGGCGACGACGGCCAGCGGACGGTGTTTGTCGGCCAGCATTTGCTTTAGTGTTTTCATGGTCCGTCTCCTCGGTTAGTGCGACAACTGCGGAGTCAGTCTATCGCTGCATGGCGCGCCTGCCAAGGTCAATGGCACGCGAAAATGAAAAAGGCAGCCGAAGCTGCCTTTTTGCCGTCAGCATGGGCGCTTTAGCGCAGGCCGGCGGCGAATTCCGAAACGGCCTTGATCTCGGCATCGGACATCTTGCCGGCGATCATGCGCATCATCTTTTCCGGATCGTTGGCGCGTTCTTCCAGGCGGAAGGACTTCAACTGGGCCTCGGTGTATTCCGGGAACTGACCAGCCAGGCGCGGATACTGGGCCGGGAGGCCGGCGCCGGACGGGCCGTGGCAGCCGGCGCAGGCCGGGATGCCCTTCTTGAAGTCGCCCTGACGCCACAGCTTCTGGCCCAGCGCAATCTTGCTTTCGTCCTTGGCGGCAGCCGGGGTCTGCTTCTGGCTGGCGAACCAGGCGGCGACGTTCTTCATGTCTTCGTCGGACAGGGCGGCAACCATGCCGGCCATGATCGGATTGTTGCGGGCGGCCGGCTTGCCGTCAGCTGCCTTGAAGTTGACGAGCTGCTTGTAGAGATATTCTTCACCCTGGCTGGCCAGATTGGGGTTGGCCGAAGCAGGGCTGTTGCCATCGGCGCCGTGGCAGGCCACGCAAATGGTTTCGGCGATAGCCTTGCCCTTGGCGGGGTCGGCCTTGCCCTTGGCTTCTTCCGAAGCATGGGTGATGAAGCTGGTAGCAAGAAGGATTGCCATTGCCGCTGTACGGATCATTTTCGAACTCCTAATGCGCGTCTTTGGGCGCTTTGACCGGGACGGAGGTTACAAACCTGCTATTCTATAGCAGTTCACCGCCATGTTGGCGGGTCTTCCGAGTTTTTTATGCCTCTGTTCCAGCAGGCGGTTTTTCTGACAACCGTCGCCAATCTCCGTGATTTGCCGCAGGACGCCGTTCGCGAAGTCGCCTTCGCCGGGCGCTCCAATGCGGGTAAATCTTCCGCCATCAACACCCTGGCCGGGCGGGTTCGCCTGGCATTCGTCAGCAAGACGCCAGGCCGCACGCAGCATCTCAATTATTTCACGCTGGCCGAAGGGAAATATTTCGTCGATTTGCCGGGCTACGGCTATGCCAAGGCCCCGGAAGCCATTCGTTCGCAGTGGGAGGGGCTGATTGGGCCCTATCTGAGTAAACGGGACCAGTTGGCCGGCCTGGTGGTCATCATGGACATCCGTCGACCGATGACTGACCTTGATCTTCGCCTGATCGACTGGTTCCGGCCGACCGGGCGGCCGATTCATATTCTGCTGTCCAAGGCCGACAAATTGAGCCGGCAGGAGCAGACCAAAGCGCTGCGCTCGGTGAAGGCCGAAGTGGCGACTTGGGGCGATGCCGAACTTTATTCGGTCCAGTTGTTCTCCAGCCTGAAGAAGACTGGTGTCGAGGAGGCCGAGGCGGTGCTCGCCGGCTGGCTGGGAATCGAAATGAAGAAGAAGGAAAATAAAGGGCCCCCGGATAAGGGGGGTCCGGGGGCCAAAATGCCTTAACGTGGTCAAGGCACCCGCTCAGGGAGGTGAAGCGGGAGATAGCGCGTGCCATCTGCTTACTCTGACCTGAGTCAATGTTGAAAGTTCCGGCGCGCGGCAAAATTTTTTATCGAATTTGATTGAGGTTGAAGCATGAGTGCTACCGGACGTTTTCCTGCCACCCGCATGCGCCGGATGCGGCGCGACGATTTTTCGCGCCGTCTGATGCGCGAATCGGTGCTTACGGTCGACGATTTTATTTACCCCGTTTTCGTGCTGGAAGGCGAAGGGCGGGTCGAGAAGGTGGGCTCGATGCCCGGCGTCGAGCGCCAGTCGCTCGACGTGCTGCTGAATACCGCCGAGCGGGCAGTCAAGCTGGGGATTCCGGCTATTGCCTTGTTTCCGGTAGTCGATGCTTCCCTGAAGTCGCTCGGCGCCGAAGAGGCCTACAACGACAGCGGCCTGGTACCACGCGTGGTGCGTGCGTTGAAGCGTGAGTTTCCGCAACTGGGGGTGATCACCGATGTGGCGCTCGATCCTTACACCAGCCACGGCCAGGATGGTCTGATCGACGCCAGCGGCTACGTGCTCAACGACGAGACGCTGGAAGTGCTGGCCAGGCAGGCGCTGTGTCACGCCCAGGCCGGAGCCGACGTGGTGGCGCCGTCCGACATGATGGATGGCCGCATTGGCCGTATCCGGGCCGAACTGAACGCAGCCAACCAGATTTACACGCGCATCCTGGCCTACTCGGCCAAGTATGCCTCGGCCTTCTACGGGCCGTTCCGCGATGCGGTGGGCTCGGCCGGCAACCTCGGCAAGGGCAACAAGTACACCTACCAGATGGACCCGGCCAATACCGACGAGGCGCTGAAGGAAGTGGCGCTCGATCTGGAAGAAGGCGCCGACATGGTCATGGTCAAGCCTGGCATGCCCTATCTGGACATCGTGCGGCGGGTCAAGGACGAGTTCAAGGTGCCGACCTACGCCTATCAGGTCAGCGGCGAGTACGCGATGCTCAAGGCGGCGGCGCAGAACGGCTGGCTCGACGAGAAGGCCTGCGTGCTGGAGAGCCTGCTTGCTTTCAAGCGGGCCGGGGCCGATGGCATCCTAACCTATTTCGCGCTGGATGCGGCCGAGTATCTGAAGGGCTGACGCAGCAGGCTTGAAACGACAAGGGCGGCCATGGCCGCCCTCGGCATTTAGGCGTCCGACGCGCTGGATTGCGACAGGCAGGCGAAGTAGAGCATCGGCCATTGCTGCGGCCATTGGGCCAGCGGTTCGCGGCTGAAGCCGCTGCGGGCGTATTGTTCCCAGCGGCCGACGGTGTAGCAGCGCAGCAGATTGGCCAGGGCGCCGAAATCGGCGTCGGCTTTCAGGTTGTCCTGGGTGGCGGCGATGCGCAGGGCCTGCTTGATTGCGGCTTCGACCTTGTCGAGCAGGGCGTTGATGCGCACTTGCAGGCGCTCGTTTTCGTTGACCAGGGCGTCGCCGATCAGCACCCGGGTCATGCCGCGGTTCTTTTGGGCGAAACGAAGCAGCAGGCCGATGATCTGCTCGACCTGCTTGAAGCCCTGGCTTTCTTCCGAGGTGATCTGGTTGATGACGCCGAACAGGCTTTGCTCGATGAATTCGATCAGGCCTTCGAACATTTGTGCCTTGCTGGCGAAGTGGCGGTAGAGTGCGGCTTCCGAGCAGTCCAGCTTGCCGGCCAGGGCGGCGGTGGTGATCTTTTCGCCCTTCGGCGTTTCCAGCATCTCGGCCAGGGTTTGCAGGATTTGCAGGCGGCGTTCGCCGGGTTTGACGGCCATGGTCTTGTCTTCCTGATTTTTGGTCGGGAAATTATAGTCGACCGCAATGCTTTGGTAGTTGCAGAACGGAATTCACTTTCACGTCCACGTAAGGCGATTGGCGAGAGCCAGCGCTTACCCACACCGTCTTCATGCCGAGTTTCTTGGCGCTGACCAGATTGACCAGGCTGTCCTCGACCATGATGCAGCGGCGCGGGTCGAGATGTTCGGCCTTGAGCAGCGTACGGAAGCCGGCAAGCATCGGCTTAGGCTGGAAGCGGAGGTTTTCCACCGCATACACCGCATCGAAGCAGGCGCCCAGACCGGTGAGTTCGAGAATGGCCGCGGCGTAATGACGCGGTGCGTTGGAAAAGATGATCTTGCGGCCGGGCAGGCGACGCAGCATGTGGATCACCGGCTTGTCGAAGACCACCATGCGTCGTAGATCGGCAAACTGATGGGTTTCCCACAGGAAATGGCGCGGATCGGTGCCGTGGTGGCGCATCAGGCCGAGCAGGGTGGCGCCGTAACGCTGCCAGTAGTCCTGGCGGATTGCGTGGGCTGTTTGGCGGTCGACCGCCAGATGCCGCTCGATGTAGTCGCGCATGGAACGGTTGATGTGGGGAAAGATGTGCGGCGTCGCGTTGTGCAGCGTGTTGTCGAGGTCGAACAGCCAGACGGGGTTATTCATCGCAGGGGCATCGCCAATTGAAAAAGCCCGCCAAGGCGGGCTTTGGGGGCTCGTATCGGGTCAGTGCGACTTGATCATCGTGCCGACGCCGTGGTCGGTCAGGATTTCCAGCAGCAGCGCATGTTCGACGCGGCCATCGATGATGTGCACGCCCTTGACGCCGTTACGCGCCGCATCGAGCGCCGAGCCGATCTTCGGCAGCATGCCGCCGGATAGCGTGCCGTCGTCGACCATTTCGTCGATCTGCTTCGGGGTGATGCCGGTGATCAGGTTGCCGGCCTTGTCGAGTACGCCCGGCGTGTTGGTCAGCAGCACCAGCTTTTCGGCCTTGAGCACTTCGGCAATCTTGCCGGCGACGACGTCGGCGTTGATGTTGTAGGTCTCGCCGTTCTCGCCAACACCGATCGGAGCGATCACCGGGATGAAGGCGCCCTTGTCGAGGTGATCGATCAGTGACGGGTCGATCTGGGTGATTTCACCGACCTGGCCGACGTCGATCAGGTCGCCCGGATTGTCCTTGTTCTCCAGCATCAGTTTCTTGGCGCGGATGCAGTTGCCGTCCTTGCCGGTCAGGCCGACTGCTTTGCCGCCATGCTGGTTGATCAGGTTGACGATGTCCTTGTTGACCTGGCCGCCCAACACCATCTCGACGACTTCCATGGTCTCGGCGTCGGTGACGCGCATGCCCTGGATGAATTCGCCCTTCTTGCCAACGCGGGTCAGCAGGTTCTCGATTTGCGGGCCGCCACCATGGACAACGACGATGTTGAAGCCGATCAGTTCAAGCAGCACGACGTCGCGGGCGAAACAGCTTTTCAGGTGTTCGTCGGTCATGGCGTTGCCGCCGTATTTGACGACGATGGTCTTGCCGTGGAAACGCTTGATGTAGGGCAGGGCTTCGGCCAGGACGGCGGCCTTGGTGCCGGGGGTGAGATTGTCGAGACTCATGGCGTGCTCCGAGTGGAATCGCCGCGGATTGTACAAAGAAAAAGGCCGGAAAGGGGTCCGGCCTTGACGGAGTGGATGGGCGGCTAGGCGATGGTCAGCCGTTTGTTCGGGCTGGCCGAACGCTTGGGCAGCGAGAGTTCGAGGACGCCATCGTTGAATTTGGCGACGGCCTGACTGTCGTCGATCTCCTGCCCGAGTTGGAAGGAACGTGAAACCTTGCCGAAATAGCGTTCGGATCGAAGCGTGCGCTCACCTTCCTTGACTTCCTTTTCCTTCTTCACTTCGGCGCTGATCGACACCTGATTGCCATCGACGACGACGTGGATGTCCTCTTTCTTGACGCCAGGCAGTTCGGCATGAACCAGATAGTGGTTGCCCTGTTCCCTGACGTCCATCCTGATCGATGGGGTGGGCTGGTTTTCCCCATTGAAATCAACGGGGCGGACGAAAAAGCCGCGGAACAGATCGTCGAGCGGATCGAGCCGGGTAATGTTGGCCATGGTTGGTCTCCTGTGTGGGTGAAAGCTGCTCATCACCAATATAGGGGGCCTAACGACGGATTCAAGAGGGGTAACGTTGTCCGGTCAGGTGATCGGGCAGGGCCAGGATAGCGTCGCGGTTGCTCCAGGAAAAGCAGCGTTCAGCGGCTTGGCGCCAGTCCACCCAGTCATGGGCAAGGTGCTCGGCCGGGGCCAGGCGGATCGGCAGGCCTGGCGGCACTTCGAGGGAAAAGACGTGTTCGGTGTTGCGGGTGACGCCCGGGGCGTAACGGTGTCGCCATTCCGGAAAAATTTCGAAATCGTTGCTTTGCTGCCAGTCGAGCAATTGGAAGCGATCGCTGTCGATGCCGGTTTCTTCGAGGACCTCGCGCCGGGCGGTGGCGGCCAGCGATTCGCCTTCCTCCTGGCTGCCGGTCACCGATTGCCAGTAGCCCGGGTGGCTGGCCCGTTCGAGCACCAAGACACTGAGGTCAGGGGTGTGGATGACGACCAGTACGGATACCGGTCGCTTGTATGGCTTCATGCCTCGGGCAGATCGGCGACGCCGGGGGCCGGTGCATCCAGTACGATCCACAGCGGTAGTCCGGAGGAAGCGCTGCTTTCGGCGGCAGAGCTGAGGACTTCAAGCAGCGTCGTGAACGCTGTCCGGTCTTTGGCGCACAGGGGGGCGAGGCCGTCGATCACAACGACCTGGCCGTTGCCGAGCCACTCTGGGTCGCCCAGGCAATCGTGCAGTGCATCGAAATTGCTCCCGTACCACTCCGGGAAGCAGAGGTCCCGGCCGAGATGGGTCAAGGCCTCGCCGGCATTCATGCAACGGCCGAGATCGGATTCGCGTAGCGTCAGTCCGCTTTGGGCGACAGCGCGCAACGCCTCCCGGCGGCGAGAGGAGGGTAGGTGGTACAGGTCGGCGCGGGCGCAGTCGGCAAACAGGCTGGGCTTCATCGGCTACTCCCGAATCCGGAGGAAACTCTGGTAATGGTCTTCGGTGTAATAATATTCGCCGCCCGCCCCGGCGACGATGCGGCGCGGCCCGCGGTCGCGGCGGCCAGGCGTCTTCACCGTATATTCCTGGTAATAACCGCGCTGGCGCGGCGGCAGCCGTTTCTCGTAATTGCCGAAGACGATGCCGTCGCGGCTATAGGGGAACGGACCGCCTGTCTTGATCAGGGTCAGGGTCTGCCGCGCCTCGTAAGGCAATTCGGCCGCCGCAATGCTGTCGACCGCAGGATTATCCCGGACAAAAGCAAAAGCGCTTCCGATCGCCAGCCAGCCGACGATCAGGAAGCGCAGCCAGATTTGCATGCCGCTTTAGGCCTTGCCGACTTCGACCTGGGTTTCCACCTTCTGGCGCAGACGGATGTGCAGTTCGCGCAGCTGCTTCTCGTCGACGCCGGACGGCGCATCGGTGAGCAGGCACTGGGCGCGTTGGGTCTTCGGGAAGGCGATCACGTCGCGGATCGATTCGGCACCGGTCATCATGGTGACGATGCGGTCGAGGCCGAAGGCCAGGCCGCCGTGCGGCGGGGCGCCGTACTTCAAGGCGTCGAGCAGGAAGCCGAATTTGGCCTGCTGTTCTTCCGGGCCGATGTTCAGCGCGCTGAATACCTTTTCCTGCACGTCGGCGCGGTGGATACGCACCGAGCCGCCGCCCAGTTCCCAGCCGTTCAGCGCCAGGTCGTAGGCCTTGGCCAGGCACTTGCCGGGATCGCTGACCAGCAGGTCGAGATGCTCGTCCTTCGGGCTGGTGAACGGGTGGTGGCAGGCGCTCCAGCGCTTGTTCTCGTCGTCGTATTCGAACATCGGGAAGTCGATGACCCACAGCGGTGCCCACTTGGCGCCTGTGACGAAGCCTTTTTCATGGCCGATCTTGATGCGCAGCGCGCCGAGGGCGTCGTTGACCACCTTGGCCTTGTCGGCGCCGAAAAAGATCAGGTCGCCGGACTGGGCGCCGGTGCGCTCGATGACCGCGCGCAACGAAGCTTCCGACAGATTCTTGACGATCGGCGATTGCAGGCCGGTTTCGTTGATCTGGCTGGCGTCGTTGACCTTGATGTAGGCCAGGCCCTTGGCGCCGTAGATGCCCACGAACTGGGTGTAAGCGTCGATTTCGCCGCGGGTTAGCGTGGCACCGCCCGGGATGCGCATGGCGGCGATGCGGCCGCCCTCGGAATTGGCGACGCCGGCGAAGACCTTGAAGGCGACGTCCTTGAAGGCGTCGGTGACTTCGGTCAGTTCCAGTGTGACGCGCAGGTCCGGCTTGTCGGAACCGAAGCGGTGCATGGCTTCGCCGTAGGTCATGCGCGGGAATTCCGGCAGGTCGACGTCGATCGCTTCCTTGAACACGGTACGGATCAGCTTTTCCATCAGGGCGGTGATCTGGTCCTCGCTCATGAACGAGGTTTCGATATCGACCTGGGTGAATTCCGGCTGACGGTCGGCGCGCAGGTCTTCGTCGCGGAAGCACTTGGTGATCTGGTAGTAGCGGTCGAAGCCGGACACCATCAGCAGTTGCTTGAACAGCTGCGGCGATTGCGGCAGCGCGAAGAACTGGCCGGGATGGACGCGCGACGGCACCAGGTAGTCGCGAGCGCCCTCCGGGGTCGACTTGGTCAGCATCGGCGTTTCGATGTCGATGAAGCCGTTGTCGTCGAGGAAGCGGCGGAAAGCGCGCGCCGTCTTGTAGCGCAGCATCAGGTTGTTCTGCATCTGCGGCCGGCGCAGGTCGATGACCCGGTGCAGCAGGCGCACGTTTTCGGACAGGTTGTCTTCGTCCAGCTGGAACGGCGGGGTGACGGCCGGATTCAGCACTTCGATGTCGTGGCAGAGAATTTCGATTTCGCCGGAAGCCAGGTTGGCGTTGGTCGTGCCGGCCGGGCGCGGGCGGACCTTGCCGGTAATCTTCAGGCAGAACTCGTTGCGCACCGATTCGGCAATCTTGAAGGCATCAACGCGATCCGGGTCGCAGACGACCTGGGCCAGACCTTCGCGGTCGCGCAGATCGATGAAGATGACGCCGCCGTGGTCGCGGCGGCGATGGGCCCAGCCGCACAGGGTGACGATCTGCCCGTCGAGGGCGGCATTGAGTTGTCCGCAATAATGGGTACGCATGAAACTTTCCGGTTGATTCAGGTGTTGGTGATGACGCGGGCGTGTGGCGGCGGGGCCACGACACCCATCGAGATAATGTACTTGAGTGCTTCGTCGACAGTCATGTCGAGTTCGATGACATCCTTAGTCGGCATCATCAGGAAGAAACCGGAAGTCGGATTGGGCGTCGTCGGCACATAGACGCTGACATAAGGGCCCTCCAGATGATTGACCAGATCGCCACCTGGCTGTCCGGTCAAAAAGGCAATGGTCCAACTTCCGTGGCGCGGGTATTGGACGAGCAATGCCTTGCGAAAGGCATTGCCGTTCGGGGCGAACAGGGTGTCGGATACCTGCTTGACCGCCTTGTAAACGGAATTGACGACCGGGATGCGGGCAAGCAGCTTATCCCACCAGCCAACCAGTTTCTGGCCGATGAAATTGGCAGCGAGCAGCCCGGTCAGCAGGATCATGGCCAAGGTCAGTACAGCCCCGGCCCCGGGGATGGCAAAGCCGAATAGGGTTTGCGGGTGGACTGTGTCCGGCAGCAAGCGCAAGGACTGGTCGAGGGTGCTGATGATCAGCGACAGTACCCAGCCGGTAATGACCAAGGGCACCCAGATCAGGAGCCCGGTGATGAAGTAGCGCTTGATCAACTGGCCACGCACGACGCGCAACTTCCTTCCCCGGTTTGGCACGGGGGCGGGGTTTTCGGGCTGCCGCCCTTGAAATCTGTCGCATACCAGCCGTTGCCCTTGAGCTGAAAGCCGGCCGCCGACAGCAGCTTGCTATAGCTTTCCTGGCCACAGGCCGGGCAGGTGGTGAGCTGCGGGTCGCTCATCTTTTGCAGATGTTCTTTCTGGGAGCCGCAGGAGTCACAGCGATATTCGTAAATCGGCATGAGAATCCTCCAAAACCTTGAATTATAACCGAGTGTCCGTTGCCCCATGTTGTGGCACACGGTGAAATTTCAATAGATCAGGCCAAGATAACCATAAGTTAATTGTTTTCCCCACAGCAGCGCAATAATCCCGGCCGCAGCCAGGTAAGGGCCGAAGGGGATGGGGATGTTGCGGCCGTGGCGGGCAAAAATTATCAGGGCAATGCCGACGGCTGCTCCGACGATCGATGAAAGCAGAATGATTGCCGGCAGCATTTGCCAACCGAGCCAGGCGCCAAGAGCGGCGAGTAACTTGAAGTCGCCATAGCCCATGCCTTCTTTGCCGGTTACCAATTTGAACAGCCAGAATACTGACCAAAGGGATAGGTAGCCGACCATTGCGCCAATCACGGCAGAGGGAAGGCTGGTAAATGTGCCGGCCAGATTGAAGGCGAGTCCCAGCCACAGTAGTGGCAGGGTTATGGAGTCAGGTAGCAGTTGGGTATCGAAATCGATCGCCGCCAGCGCAATCAGCGACCAGAGCAGGAGCAGGGCGCCGATGGTTTGCAGGCTTGCCCCGAAATGCCCGGCAACGAATGCGGACAATAGTCCCGTTGAAATTTCGACAAGTGGGTAGCGGATAGAAATGGCCGCCCGGCAACTGGAGCATTTTCCCCGGAGGAACAGATAGCTCAGGACCGGGATGTTTTCCAAGGCCCTGATCTGATGCCCGCAATTCGGGCAGGAAGAGCGTGGGGCGGCCAAGGTCAGTCCTTCTCCCTGGGGCACGGGGTCTCCGCGCAAATCGGCGCACTGTGCCAGCCATTCGCGCTCCATGATTTTGGGCAGGCGGTGGATGACTACATTGAGGAAGCTGCCGATGCAGAGGCCGAGAATCAGCGCAAGGACTTCTGTGTTGTAGATGTGCAATTCGACCGGCATTATCCAACGACTGCGCCGAGTTTGAATATGGGCAGATACATGGCGATGACCATGCCACCGATCAGGGTGCCAAGGACCACCATGATCATTGGTTCCATCAGGCTAGACATGGCTTCGACGGCATCATCGACTTCCGCTTCGAAAAAATCGGCGACCTTGGAAAGCATGGAATCCAACGCTCCTGACTCTTCGCCGATGGCTACCATTTGGGTCACCATGTTCGGGAAGAGATTGGAGTTTTGCATTGCTTGGGTCAGGTTGGTTCCAGTTGAAACTTCGCCTTGAATATCTCTGGTGGCCAGTTTATAGACATTATTGCCGCAGGCACCACCGACCGACTCGAGAGATTCCACCAGCGGCACGCCGGCACTGAACATCGTTGATAGCGTGCGGGTCCAGCGGGCGATGACCGATTTTCGGATGATGTCACCGAATATTGGTACGCGCAGAGAGTAGCGATCAAATGCAAACTGCATTGCCTCTGATCGTTGGTAGCTGTAGAAAAAGCCATAGATGCCACCCCCGATTCCACCAAATATCGCCCACCAATAAGCGATGAAGAAATCAGAAATTGAAATGACGATCAGCGTTGGTGCCGGAAGGTCGGCGCCAAAACTCCTGAAAACTTCCTTGAATGCCGGGATGACGAATATCATGATCACAGCGGTGATAACGAAAGCCACCACGATAATGGATACAGGATAGAACAGGGCCGACTTGATCTTGCTCTTGATGGCCAGGATCTTTTCCTTGTAGGTGGCTAGGCGGTCCAGCAGAGTATCCAGAATACCGGCCTGCTCGCCAGCGGCAACCAGGTTGCAGTACAGGGTGTCGAAGAAGAGCGGGAACTTGCGGAAGGCTTGAGAGAGCGAACTGCCGGTTTCGACATCTGCCTTGATGTCCAGCAGCAGTTTTCCGACAGCCGGATTGGAGTGTCCGCGGCCAACGATGTCAAAAGATTGCAACAGCGGCACGCCGGATTTCATCATTGTTGCCAACTGTCGGGTAAACAGTGTGATGTCTTTCTCGGTGACCTTGCCGCCACTGCCTAGGCGAACTTTCTTAACCTTGGCATTGGTAATGCCTTGGCGGCGCAGGGTGGTTTGCACGACCGATTCGCTTGCGGCACGCATTTCCCCGCGCACGGTTTTGCCATCCTTGTTGCGCCCTTCCCATTGGAAGGCGATTTCCTTGACGGCCAATGGTTTTTGTCTGCTAGGAGTAGCCATGTCTGTTCCTCTCCCGTTAAGCGTTGGTTGTGCTCAAGACCTCGTCCAGCGAGGTGACACCCTGTTTTACTTTGAGGAGGCCCGATAAGCGCAAATCCTTGACCCCTTCCTTTTTTGCCTGTTCGGCAAGGTCAAGCGCCGTGGCTCCACTCATGATCAGGCGCTGCATGGCTTCGGAAACGGGCATGACCTGGTAGATGCCGACCCGGCCCTTGAAGCCGCTGCCCTTGCACCGATCGCAACTGCCTGGCCCGTACAGCGTCCAGCTACCGTCCAATTCTTCTTCGCGATAGCCCGCGTCGAGTAATGCCTGTTGCGGAACGCTGATTGGCTGTTTGCAGGTACATAGACGGCGAGCCAGGCGCTGGGCGGTGATCAGCAGGATGCTTGAGGCGATGTTGAAAGTGGGTACGCCCATGTTCATCAGACGGGTCAGCGTCTGCGGCGCGTCGTTGGTATGCAGCGTAGAGAGCACCATGTGGCCGGTTTGGGCTGCCTTGATAGCGATTTCGGCCGTTTCCAGGTCGCGAATTTCACCGACCATGATGACGTCCGGATCCTGGCGCAGGAAGGCTTTGAGCGCGACGGGAAAAGTCAGGCCTGCCCGGTCGTCCACATTGACCTGATTGATGCCAGGCAAATTGATTTCGGCCGGGTCTTCCGCCGTCGAAATATTGACCCCATCCTTGTTCAGGATGTTGAGGCAGGTGTACAGCGACACTGTCTTGCCGGAGCCGGTCGGGCCGGTGACCAGAACCATGCCGTAGGGCCGATTGACGGCATCGAGCAGTGCTGCTTTCTGTTCCGGCTCGTAACCAAGGGCTTCGATGCCCAGCGTGGCAGAGGTCGGGTCGAGAATACGCAAGACGATTTTTTCACCTTGCAGGGTAGGCAGGGTACTGACCCGGAAATCAATCGCACGGGTTTTGGAGAGCACGAGGCGCATCCGGCCGTCCTGAGGGACGCGCTTCTCGGCAATATTCAGGCGGGAGATCACCTTGATGCGGGAGGCGATTTTCTCCTTGATGGCAATCGGGGGAGTAGCCACCTCACGCAAGATGCCGTCAACCCGGAAACGGATCCGGTAAAACTTTTCGTAAGGTTCAAAATGAATGTCGGATGCGCCGTCGTTGATGGCGTCAAGCAGCATTTTCTGGATGAACTTGACGACCGGGGCATCGTCGATGTCTTGGCCTGCCGCTTCGTCTGATTTCGCGGCGGCTTCTTCGTCGAGAAAGTCGAGGTTTATATCCTCGCTGGCTAAATTCTTGAGCGTTTCCTGGGCGGACTCGGAGAATTTGGCAACCAGGGGGGCAAGTTTAGGGTGTTCGACAACAATGGGGTCGACGGCCAATCCAGTCTGGAAACGGATTTCGTCGAGGGCGCGGACGTTGGTTGGGTCGGCGATGGCTACCGACAGGCGATTGCCGCGTTTGTTAAGCGGAATGACCTTGTGGGTGCTGATCAGTTTGCGGTCGATGGCATTGGCCGGGATATGGGCTTCGTCGAACGAGGCCAGATCGAGCAGCGGGAAACCGAAGGTGTCGGCGACAAAGCGGGCCACGTCGATGGCTGTCGCTTTCTGGCTGGCGATAAGTTGCTCGATCAACGTAATCTTGGCGGCGTTGGCCTGGCTCTGCAGTTGCTCGGCCTCGGCTTCCTTCAGGCGGCCGGCTTGAACAAGGGCACGGGCCAGACCGCTGATCGGTGCTGAGGGAGGAAGGGCTGCCATGGGGGATATTTAACCGTAAATGCCGTCTAGATCGGGCGATGATGCTACGTGAGGGAGGGTTTGTAAAGAATGCCGGATAAAGGCATCACTCACTTGCGGGGCGGAAAATACGGACGGTGACGACGCTGCGGTCCTGGGTCTGTAAGATTTCGACCGGAATGCCGGTGAGTTTGATGGAGACCCCGGATTCGGGAATGTCCTGGAAATGCTCAAGGATCAATCCGTTAATTGTCTTCGGACCGTCTACCGGAAATTCCAGGCCGAGCCGGCGGTTGATCTCGCGCAACGGGCGACTGCCCTCGACAATGCAAGTGCCGTCGCTATCCCAACAGAAGTGGTGGCCGGGGTCGGGCAGTGATGTGGTGAAATCGCCGACAAATTCTTCGATGATGTCTTCCAGGGTCAAAAGTCCAAGAATTTCGCCATATTCGTCGACCACGAAACCAATGCGCTGGCGGTTTTCCTGGAAGAACGCCAGTTGGGAAAATACTGCGGTACCGGCTGGGATGTAATAAGGCGGCTGCAGGTGGGTTTGTAGTTTTTCCGGGTCGATGGCCTGGTCGCGAATCGCGCCCAACAGGCGGCGGACCGGCAATACCCCGATCAACTGGTCAAGGGATTCCCGGCATACCGGGAGTCGGCTGTGGTGGCTGGTTGCCAACTGGGCAAGGACGTCATCCCAGTCTTGTTCGATATCGAGAATTTCGATCGTTCCACGTGGGGTCATGACGTCTTCGACGGTGATGTCGTTGAGCTCGAACAGGCTGGATAGAATGGTGCGGTGTTTTTGCGGAATCAGGTGGGCGGATTCCAGAACCAGGCTGCGTAATTCTTCCGGGGAAAGTCGGCTCGACTCCTTGTCGGGTTTGGGCGACAGGCGCAGGAGGCGCAGCAATGAACTGGCAAACAGATTGATGAACCAAACCGCCGGGTAGAACAGCCGCAACAACGGGGTGAGGATGTAGCCGAGAATGAGGGCCAAGCGGTCGGCGTGGGTGGCGCCGATGATCTTAGGGGTGATTTCGGAGAAGACCAGGATGGCGAAGGTGACAGCCAGCGTGCCGACGCCCAACGCCCATTTTTCTTCGCCGAACAACTCGATGGCCATGACGCTGACCAGGGTCGCGGCCGCCGAGTTGACTAGATTGTTGCCGAGCAGGATGACGCCGAGCATTTTGTCGGTTTTGTCGAGCAGCGCCAGCGCCTTTTGCGCACCCTGGTGGCCAGAATTGGCCAAATGACGAAGGCGGAAGCGGTTGGAGGCCATCATGGCCGTCTCGCTCAGGGAGAAGAAGGCCGATAGTGCTAGCAGAACGACTAGGGTTGCCGCTAAGGCCGATAGCGGAATGCCGTCCACAACCTAGAGCCGTTCGAGGATGACTTCGGCAACGAAGCGGCTGCCGACGTAGGCCAGAATCAGGAGGGCAAAGCCGGTCAGGGTCCAGCGCAAGGCGCGCTTGCCGCGCCAGCCCCAGGCGTGCCGCCCGATCAGCAGTGTCGCGAAAATTCCCCAGGAGGCGAAGGCAAAGAGGGTTTTGTGATCGATGGCGAGCGGCTTGCCGAACAAAGCTTCGGAAAACAGCAGGCCGCTGCCGACGGTCAGGGTCAGTAGGATGAACCCGACCAACAGCATGCGAAAGAGCAGGGATTCCATGGTGAGCAGGGGGGGGAGGCTGCTCAGGCTGCGCTTGACGGCGCGCTTGTGCAGTGCGCTTTCGGTAAAGCCCATGAAAATGGCGTGCAGAGCGGAGAGGGTCAGCAGGCTGTAGGCCAGCATGGCGGCGAGGAAGTGCAGCTTGAAACCGGTTGCACTGGCATGGGCGACCAGATGAACCTGGGGGAAAACGACCGGCAGGATGGTGCAGGCGGCCGCCAAGGGGAGCACCATCGGTTGCATGCCCTCCATGCGCGCCATGAAACTTTCCAGCCAATAGATCAGGACGGCCAGCCACATCATCAAGGACAGCGCAAAGCTGAACGAGAAGCGCATGCCGGCATCGGCGAACAGGGCGGTATAGAGGCCGAAGGCGTGCGTCAGCAGGCTGCCGGCAATGGCAACACGTTCCCAGGTCTGCATCGGGCAGGCCACGCACTGGGTTTCGCTCTCGCGCCAGCGGGTATTCCAGAAATGAAAGCCAAGAGCGCCGTATAGAACGGCGGCGAGGATATGGGGCAGAAGCTGAATTACAATGACGGCCATCCTTAGATTCTACTAGAAGCCGAAAACCCATGCTCGATAACCTGACCAATCGCCTGGCCCGCGTCATGAAGACGCTGAAGGGCGAAGCTCGCCTGACCGAAGCCAATATTGCCGATGCCCTGCGCGAAGTGAGGATGGCACTGCTCGAGGCGGATGTGGCCTTGCCGGTCGTCAAGGAATTCATCGCCGCAGTCAAGGAACAGGCCGTTGGCGAGGAGGTTATCGGTTCATTGAGTCCAGGGCAGGCCCTAGTCGGCGTGGTACATCGCGAGCTGACCAAGATCATGGGCGATGCCCATGAAGGAATCAGCTTTAATACGCAACCGCCGGCCATTGTGCTGATGGCAGGTTTGCAGGGGGCTGGCAAAACCACCACGGTCGGCAAGCTGGGCAAGTTCCTCAAGGAAAACCACAAAAAGAAGGTCTTGGTGGTTTCCTGCGACGTCTATCGTCCAGCGGCCATTGAGCAGCTGAAATCGGTAGCCGGGCAGGCTGGAGTCGATTTCTTCCCGTCCACTACCGGCGAAAAGCCGGAAGCCATCGCGTTGGCGGCGGTTGATTGGGCCAAGCGTCACTACCATGACGTATTGCTGGTCGATACGGCTGGACGCCTTGCGGTCGACGAAGAAATGATGGCCGAAATCAAGCGGCTGCATGCGGCGATCAATCCGATCGAAACCTTGTTCGTGGTCGATGCCATGCTCGGTCAGGACGCGGTGAATACCGCCAAGGCTTTCAACGAGGCTTTGCCGCTGACCGGTGTGGTGTTGACCAAGCTTGATGGCGATGCGCGCGGTGGTGCGGCCCTGTCGGTAAGGCATATCACTGGCAAACCGATCAAATTCTCCGGTGTCGGGGAAAAGCTGTCCGGTCTGGAGGCTTTCCATCCGGAGCGGATGGCCTCTCGCATCCTTGGCATGGGCGACGTGCTGTCCTTGATCGAGGAGGCCAAGAAGGGAATCGATGAGGAGAAGGCGGTCGCCTTCGCCAAGAAGCTTAAGTCCGGCAAGGGTTTTGATCTCAACGACTTCAAGGAGCAGATCGGCCAGATGCGCAACATGGGCGGCCTGTCGGCACTGATGGACAAGATGCCGGCGCAGATCGCCCAGATGGCCGGTCAGTTGCCTGCCGGGGCAGAAAACAAGATGGTTGGCCGGGTCGAGGGCATCATCAACTCGATGACGCCGGCCGAGCGCGCCAAGCCGGAATTGATCAAGGCTAGCCGCAAGCGTCGTATCGCCATGGGGGCGGGGGTGCAGGTGCAGGAGGTCAACCGCCTGCTCAACCAGTTCGAACAGTCGCAGAAGATGATGAAGATTATGACCAAGGGCGGCATGGGCAAGCTGATGCGCGGCATGAAGGGCATGTTGCCCGGCATGGGGCGCTGATCAGCGGGTGTTCTGGCTGAGGGTGGCGGGCTTTTCGTAGCCCCATTGGTTTTGCCAGGCGGCACGGACCATGTTCGGATATTCGGGTTTGCCCAGGCTGCCGTTGTAACGCCCCAGAGCGCGGAACAGGTCGCCCTTCTCGATATCCAGATAGTGGCGCAGGATGGTGCAACCGTAGCGCAGGCTGGTGCGCAGATCGAACAGGTTGTCTTCCGGGCGGCCGATCAATTTGACCCAAAAAGGCATGACCTGCATGTAGCCACGGGCGCCGGCCGACGATACCGCATATTTGCGAAAGCCGGATTCGACTTGCATGAGGCCGAGCACCAGCTGCGGATCAAGACCGGCCCGGGTGGCTTCGTAATGGACGCTGCGCAACAGGTCGAGCCGGTATTCCCGGTTGGGAATCCGTTTTTCCAGTCGGCGCGACATTTCGCTCAGCCAGTCCACCGCATCCAGCGGATTGCGAAACGAGCTGGCGGGCGGGCGCGCATCCGATACCGCCTTGTGCAGTGCGCCGCGCACGCTGGCCGACAGTGGTTCATAGAGTTGCGCCCCGGCAAAGGCGGCCGAGGCGCTCAGTAAAGCAGCGGCCGCGATCAGGCGGCGCACAGCTTCCCTTTTAGAATGCTCAGTACGTCGGTCTGGGCCATCATCGTCGCTTCCGCATCAAGGCGGGCCTTGTATTCGAACAGCCCTTCCTTGAGGCCGCGCTCGCCAATGACTATGCGGTGAGGAATGCCGATCAACTCCATGTCGGCAAACATGACGCCGGGGCGTTCATTGCGGTCGTCCAGCACGACGTCGATGCCAGATGCAACGAGATCGTTGTACAACTGGTCGGCGGCCGATTTGACGGCCTCGCTTTTGTGGTAGCCCATCGGCACGATACAGACCTGGAAGGGTGCGATGGCGGTCGGCAGGACGATGCCCTTTTCGTCGTTGCCCTGCTCAATGGCCGCGCCGACGATACGCGAGACGCCGATCCCGTAGCAGCCCATTTCCATGATCTGGCTTTTGCCGTTCTCGTCGAGGTAGGCGCAGTTGAGTGCTGTTGCGTATTTCTGGCGCAATTGGAAAATGTGCCCAACTTCGATGCCGCGGCAGATTTCCAGTTTGCCTTGACCATCCGGTGACGGGTCGCCATCGACCACGTTACGCAGATCGACAAACGCCGGTTCCGGCAGGTCACGGCCGAAGTTGACGCCGCGCAAATGAAAGCCTGCCTCGTTGGCGCCACAGACGAAATCGCTGAGAGCGGCGACGGCGCGGTCGGCAAAAATCATCACTTTTTCGCCGTTGACCGCAAGCGGCCCGATGTAGCCCGGCTTGCAGCCGAGGTATTCCTCGATTTCACCGTCGGTAGCGAAGCGGAAGGGCTGAAGCTCGGCAAGCTTGCCAGCCTTGATTTCGTTCAGTTCGTGGTCGCCGCGCAGCAGCAGCAGGGCAAAGGTCTTGCGACCGTCTTCCTTTTCGCTGACCACGGCAATGGCCTTGACGATCTGGGAAAGGGGGTGATCGAGGAAGGCGGCAACATCACCACATGCGGTCTTGCCCGGGGTGGCCACCTTTTCCATCGTGGCAGCCGGTGCGGCGCGCGTGATGGTGGGGGGCAGGGCTTCGGCCAGTTCCACATTGGCGGCATAGCCAGAATTCGGGCAGAAAGCGATGTCGTCCTCGCCCGAGTCCGCCAGGACGTGGAATTCGTGCGAACCGGTACCGCCGATCGAGCCGGTGTCGGCCGCCACGGCACGGAACTTAAGGCCGAGACGGGTGAAGATGCGGCTGTAGATGTCGTACATCTTCTTGTATTCGCGCTCCAGGTCGGCGAACGAGGTGTGAAAGGAGTAACCGTCCTTCATCAGGAACTCGCGGCCACGCATGACGCCGAAACGTGGGCGGATTTCGTCGCGGAACTTGGTCTGGATCTGGTAGAGGTGGATTGGTAGTTGCCGATAACTCTTCACGTCGCGGCGCACCACGTCGGTGATGACCTCCTCGTGCGTCGGGCCGATGACGAAGTCGCGCTGGTGGCGGTCCTTGAAGCGCAGCAGTTCTGGGCCGTACTGCTCGCCGCGGCCGGATTCCTGCCACAGTTCGAAGGGCTGGACGGCCGGCATCAAAAGTTCGAGTGCGCCCGCCTTGTTCATTTCGTCGCGCACAATATTTTCAACCTTGCGCAGGACGCGCAGGCCAAGTGGCATCCAGGTGTAAATGCCAGCCGCTGAGCGCTTGATGAAGCCGGCGCGCAGCATCAGTTTCTGGCTGATCACTTCGGCGTCGGACGGGGCTTCCTTGAGAGTGGTGAAAAAGAACTGCGAGGTGCGCATGGGATGCTCTTGAATTCGTTGCGAAAAGGGCATTTTACACCTTGCCCGTCCTTTGCATGCGGCAGGGCTTTGTGAAAGAATCGGGGTAACTTTTAATTTTGCAGGATTCTTATGCTCGATCGTGAAGGCTATCGCCCGAACGTCGGCATCATTCTTTGTAACGCCAAAAACGAGGTTTTCTGGGGTAAGCGCATACGTGAGCATTCCTGGCAGTTCCCGCAAGGTGGCATCAAGCGTGGTGAAACGCCTGAGCAGGCCATGTACCGCGAACTGTATGAGGAAGTCGGGCTTCAACCCGAGCACGTGCGTATTCTCGGACGGACGAAGGGGTGGTTGCGTTACGAAGTGCCGACACATTGGATCAAGCGCGAGTGGCGCGGCTCCTACAAGGGCCAAAAGCAGATTTGGTTTTTGCTTCGCCTGGTGGGGCGCGATAACGATGTCAGTTTGCGGGCTACCAGCAAGCCGGAGTTTGATGCTTGGCGCTGGAACGATTACTGGATTCCGCTTGATGCCGTAATCGAGTTTAAGCGCGGGGTGTACGAACAGGCATTGAACGAGTTGGTTCGTTTTATTGATCTTGATCGCAAG